>Ga0114918_10001347_pt1 | contig 22025 bp, 14 predicted proteins | sample LantaG_FD_87015 | JGI IMG/M metagenome (GOLD analysis project Ga0114918, IMG submission 87015) | Deep subsurface microbial communities from Baltic Sea to uncover new lineages of life (NeLLi) - Landsort_02402 metaG | ecosystem: Environmental > Aquatic > Marine > Oceanic > Sediment | place... | reverse complement strand
CGATTGGCTCACTGATAAATTTCTCGCTCATAAGCTCATTGTCCGGCTTTGAATTCTGTCATAATCCGCACTCCTGATGAAGTGCCTATTCGTTGTGCGCCCGCGGCTAAAATGTCGAGGGCCTGTTTTGCGGTCTGTATTCCTCCGGCGGCCTTTATTTTGCACCTGGGGGCAGTTTCCTTTATCAGCTTAATATCTTCAACAGTAGCTCCGCCGGCCGGATGTAATCCTGTGCTGGTCTTTATAAAATCCACACCCACACCCTGTGCTATCTGACAGGCGAATATTTTCTGTTCGTTATTCAGGGCGGCCGATTCGATAATCACCTTGAGAACCACGGCCGGCCTCATCGTTCGGCAGACCTTCAATACGCTCGCCAGTTGGTAGGCGAGATAATTCGAATCGCCCTCGATGATCGACGCCAGGTCCGCGACCATGTCAATCTCGTCGGCCCCGGCAAAGATGGCTTCTTTGGCCTGAGCGACTTTGATTTTTGTGGTGTCGGCTCCGAGCGGAAGACTGACTACACCGCCGACAGCGACTTTTGAGTCTGCCAACAGTTCAGCGACCAGCGGCACCCAGCGACCGTTGACGCAGACCGTATGAAAACCGTAGGTTTTTGCGTCCCGGCATTGCTGCTCGATTTGTTCCCGTGTCGCCGTCGCATCGAGCAGCGTATGGTCGATACAGTCGGCCAATTCATTTTCCGATATATTCTGTTCAATGTTCGACATTTGCTATCCGCCGTGTGCGAGATTACTCAATTTATAAACAACATCTCAGGCATTTTCGCAACAGAAAATGCCCTGATGAATACTTTTCAACAGTTTGTCTCGACGTATTTTTTCTTCTTAAAAAAATCCACCGCGCCGTCGATGCTGCCGAAGACTTTTGTCGCCGTCTGGGTCACAAAAACCGAAGGGCTCTGCCTGGCTGTCCAGATGACGTAAACTTCTTTTGCCGCTTCGTGTGCGTGCTGAAGCTCTCTTTCGACGCCGCTGGAGATGGCTGCCCGTCCGTCTTCCAGGCTCGGCACAAGGCTGATAATCATCTCCGACTGGTCGATCAGCATGAAATCGCGGGCATAAGTCTGACTGTTAATATCGCGCTGGATCTGTCGGACTTCGTTCAAATCCAGCCGGACTTGCCGGCCCAGAGCCGTGGCTTCGACATAGTCCAATCCTTCCTCGCCGGCCCGCCGGGCCTTGTCCGGCAGGTAGCATTCCTCCAGATCGCCCGGGTCAAAGCAGATAAACGATTGTTTCATCAATCGTCTGAATTCGTTAATCTCCTTTTGCACGTTCCCCATGTTACTGACGGCGGTCATCGGGAAGCTCAGATACGCCCTTTTCATACGACCATCGAAAACAAGTCTGTAGAACGTTTCAGCCGTCCCGGTTCCGGCGCCGCGGGCAAGGCAATACAAAGCAGTCGTATCGTCAATCCCCTTACAGAGCATTTCCGTGCCGAGAATCTCTTCTTCCCGCCAGACAATCAGATCTTTCAGACTGTGCTCGACGGCATGATCGTCGATAAGCCGCATGTGCAGGGCAACAACACCGTCTATCAAACAGACATACATATCGGCGTTGAGCCGGCGCATCTGGTCGAAGTCCACTGCCGGGAACAATCCGTGCCGCCAGCGGAACGTCGCGTGGGTGTTGACGATCAGATTGGGAGCTGTTGCGGCTTTGGCGATAATATCTTTAAAAATGCTCCGGCGAAGCGAGCTGAGCCTTTTCATCGGGATATCCAGAATCTTGCCGGGCGGAATATCGGGCGCCTCGGCGTACATCCGGTCGCCGACGTTGCACAGCAGCACTTCTTTACCCTGCCCGGCGGCAAATTTGCAGACATCCTCAAGGTAGCTCTTCTTATCAACGCCGACCATCCCGGTAACGACAATAATCATATCCAATCCGACCTTACAATATACCAATAACCTTGCGAACCGCTACGATATACGATAACCATCCAATTAGCAAATGAATCTTCGCCTGATCGTGACCGGCATAGCAATCACTCCCCATATTTCGGCACAAAATTTTCTTGAAAATCCCAGGTCATGTTGTATATTGACTATTTATACAGCGAGTTTACATGGGATTATCAACTTCGCAGTAGTGCGCTCGTACTGACGGCTACCTCAGTGTGCAACCGACGGGGACGAAGTCCAATTAAACGACTGTAATCTATACGCACGTGTTGAACTGTGGCCTCACGGAGTTGTGAGCCCATCGGACGCGATTCGAACGACCGCAACATCGGGGTGTTATCTGGAAACTGAATAAGACCTTTCATAAGAACGCCAACTATCTTAATTCATTTCCATAGCACCGCTTATGCATGCAAGGAAATTAGGCCTTATGCCGACAGTTGGGCATTTGTTGTTTCTTATCTGGAAACCATATATACATAGTTAGGCCGCGTCTCGCGGCACTTAGGAGACTACCATGCGATCAGTTATTATAATACTGTTAGCTGCGTTGGCAGTTGCAGTCGGCTATTTCATTGGATTCTATGTGCGGATTGGCGCTCCGTGGTCTGCAGATGCCACCATCTTTATGATGATCACTGTAGCCGGCGCCTTCGGGGGGTTGCTCTACACCGTGCGGGACAGCGGCCTGGAGTTCCCCCACCGTGATCCCGAAAAGGATCATGTAATCAAGCTCGGATGGGTAGCGGATTGTTTCTATGGTATCGCCGGAGCCTATGTGGTTTTTCTCATATTGCCCACCGAACTTACGACTGCAGGTACTCCATCAAAATCCTTATTGAGTTCTGGTTCAATTCTGGGTTTAGTCAAGCTCCTGGCTATGGCTCTTGTCGGTGGGTACGGAGGGCGCAGCTTAGTTGACCGCGCACTGGCCAATATTGCAAAGGATGCCGAAGAAGCTAAAAAGAGCGCCGAGGAAACCAAAAAGAAAGTTGACCAGATTGAGGTGTTAGATACGAAAGCCATGGAATTAGTCAATCGTCACTTGGACGAAAACGAGAAAGTAAAAGATGTTCAGGAGCTTAAGGAAGCCGTCAAGGTTGCGTCGCGAGCTGCTCGATTTGAGATCTTCAAGGAGGTCCGCGAAGTTCGTACGGCAAATTGGAACTGGAAGAAGAAGAATAATAACTTGTCGCTAATGGAGCGAACCATCCCGATCTTCGAGGCGCTTATAGACAATAATGCGGGAGAGCAATTTCACCGCAACCATGGGCAACTTGGCTATGCATTGAAAGACCGAGGAGGACAGGACGAAACAAAAAAGGACTGGGAACACGCCTACCGAGAAATTAGTAAAGCGATTAATTTGCGAGACCGAGAAGGAGAGAAGGGTTTCTTGATGTATGAGTTTAACCGTGCAATGTGTGGCATAAAGATAGGCAAAACCTTCGATTCCATCGCAAGAGACATATGCTCAGCGGCTCGTCGAAGCTCCTTGTATACGAAGATAAAGGAAAATGACATTATTGTGAACTGGGCCAGACAAAACAACTACAACCTCGAGACCATCCAGAAGGAGTAGAAAACTGTTTTGTGTCTGGATACAATAACGTACAATCTATTGTCGAAACAACATGTTGTTGAGTTCAAGAAATAAGGATTAATAATGGCGTTCGCAGAAGCACTAAGGGAGAAAGCTGGAGTTGTCGCATATCGCTTCGTAAAAGGAGATGAGCCACATGTGCTCCTTATAACATCTCGCAAATACAAAGGATCGTGGGTGTTTCCAGTAGGTGCCGTGAAGCAAGGCGAGTCATTGGAGGCGGCAGCTAAACGTGAATGTGCAGAGGAGGCTGGCTACTGTGTGGATCTTAGATTGAAACTTCCCACAATCGAGGCTCCAGACGGCGAAACCAAAATAAAATTTACATTTTTCCTCGCAACGGTAGTTGGAAATGCGGCGCAATGGGAGACGGACAGGAAAAGAAATTGGCTTCCGACTTCTGAGGTCGCAGACGCGTTACCGACCGTCTTTCGCCCGGTTGCCCTTGAGGCCGTTCAGCGCCTAATGCAGATGAGCTCTGATTAGGGGGATCACAGTACGGTCACGATGGGATTCCAATAAGAGCAACTCAGGCTCTGCATTGGCCACGTAGCAGATATCGGGTTTACGGTATAACCATTCAATAAACCAGACTCGGCAAACCGCGGTTTATCTCCGTTATTAGACGTTCGAATGCCACTGGGCGATTCAGAACATTTGCTGCGAGTTGGAGGGCAGGTATGTGCTCTCACGCTGCTACCGAGAGCTGTTTATTTGTCTCGTAAACTCAAACGCTCCCAAAACCAAAAACGTCTATGTGTCTCTGTTCACGATGCTTCTTGCCTAATGTAGTGTCTTCCGGCATTTTTCCCGACAACTCCCACGAAGAGAAATCGTTACAGGTTTTTCAACCGCTGCTGCCGGTCGTAATCTTTCAGCGCTGCGATTATTTCCGACATGTCGCCGGCCAGCACTTTATCGAGGCTGTAGAGGGATAAGTTGATTCTGTGGTCGGTGACACGATTTTGCGGGAAGTTATACGTTCTGATTTTCTGGGACCTGTCGCCCGAGCCGATCATAATCTTGCGTTGTGAATCTCGCTCGGCCCTTTTCTTGCTCATATGATGTTCATAGATCCTGCTTCTTAAAACCCGCCATGCCTTGGCGCGATTTTTGTGCTGGCTCTTTTCGTCCTGCATATGGACGGTAATCCCGGTCGGGATGTGTTCGAGTTTTATCGCGCTGCTGACCTTGTTGACGTTCTGTCCGCCCGGCCCGCTGGATCTGCTGACGTGCTCGACAACATCATCGGGGGCAATTTCAATATCGAGCTCTTCCGGCTCGGGCAGAACGGCAACGGTCGCCGCCGAGGTATGGATTCTGCCCTGGGACTCGGTCTCCGGCACTCGCTGGACGCGGTGGCCGCCCCCTTCGTAGCCTAATTCGGACCATACGCCCGGGCCTTTGACGCTGAATATGGCTTCGCGAAAGCCACTCTTCTCGGTTACACTGAAATCGAGCTGCTCGATCTTCCACCTGCGAGTCTCGGCGTACTTCATATACATCCCGTACAAATCGCGTGCGAACAGAGCTGCCTCTTCGCCCCCGGTGCCGGCACGTATTTCAATAATGACCGAATCGATATCCATATCGTCGGCCATGATCATGGTGTTTGTGATTTCCTCGATCAGGCTGTTCTTTTGTTCTTCGAACTGCGGTATCTCTTCTTTTGCCAGGTTTTTGAAATCTTCGTCGGCGGAGCTGTCGGATAATATTTGCTCAGCCTCTTCAATACCGGCCTCCGCTTTTTTGTACCGGCGGTATTTTGTGACTATCGTTTTAAGCTTGCCCTGCTCTTTGGATAGAGCGATAAACCTGTTCGGGTTGGAGGCGACTTCCGGCTCGGAAATCTGCTTCTCGATCTCGCTATAGCGTGCCTCGAGCTGGTCGAGTTTTGCCAGTAGACTGTCTTTTTGTTCAGCCATAAATACCGTCCGCTAAAGGTACGAAATGACAGCCCAAAGCAATTGTGCCGTCATTGAACAATCCGTTTGCACTTGACCAAAAGAACAAAATGCCCCCAGCCCGGTTTTCTCAGGATGGGAGCATAAATCGTAATCTGGGGAATCAGCTATTGCTGCTGGTCTTTTTTGTTCTCGTTTGGTTTTTTGCCGGCTGTGGCCGTCTTGATATAACTCGTGCCGTACTTCTTCTGGAATCGCTCTATTCGGCCGGCTGTATCGACATATTTCTGCTTGCCGGTATAGAACGGATGGCACATCGAGCATATCTCTGCATGGATTTCCTTTGCCGTGCTGCGAGTCTCGAACGTACTGCCGCAACCGCAACGAACCACTACCTTTTCATATTTTGGATGTATTTTTTCTTTCATAACTAAGGTGCTCCGAAATATCTAAACCGCTAATAATAACAATATCGGCAAAATATTTCAATATAAATTTTTTGCAATTATCTGCTATGGCGGTTATATTTTTTCCGGTTTATTGGCAATACAATACAGGTAAAGCAAAATGGGAACAAAACTAGTAGTTATCGGTGCCGCCGGTCGAATGGGTCGGCGTATTCTTTCGCTGGCGGCCGAATCCGGCCAATTCGATATTATTGCGGCTGTCGAGAGACCGGGCCATCCCGATATCGGCAAGATTTACGGCCTCGAATCGGCGTCCGGGCCGATCGAAGTCGTCTTGACCGACACCTATCCTGCCGCAGCGGCCGATGTGGCAATCGACTTTTCACAACCCGAAGCGGTGGACGAAACCATTGATTACTGCCTTAAAAACAACATTGCCCTGGTATCAGGCACGACCGGCCTTAGCGAGCCGCAGCGAGATAAAATGAAAGCCGCCTCCGCCAATATCCCCGTTATTTACGGGACCAATATGAGCGTGGGGATGAACGTTTTATTCGCCCTGGTCGGAAAAGCCGCTTCGATGCTCGGCGACGAATACGATATAGAAATCGTCGAGCAGCACCATCGTTTCAAGAAAGACGCCCCCAGCGGCAGTGCTCTTACGTTGGCCGAGAACATTTGCCATGCGACAGGGCGGGATTTCCCCGAAGCCCTCACTCATGGCAGATCCGGCAAGGACGCTCTGCGACAAAAGGGCACTATCGGCATGCACGCGGTCCGCGCAGGCGATATCACCGGCGTTCATTCGGCAATTTTCGGCACGCTCGGCGAGACGGTCACGCTGAATCATACGGCCAACAGCCGGGACACGTTCGTCCATGGAGCGTTGCGGGCGGCAAAATGGCTCGTCGGGAAAAAGCCGGCCACATATTCGATGGCGGACGTTCTGGGCATTAAAACCTGAGAAAACCACACGGCCAACAGCCAAATCGTTGCTCTTACTTAAGTCGGAGGAAGCCTTTCTTTGCCTTTTTGGGCTTTTTCACTTTCGGTTTCTTTGGCTCTTTGGGCTTCTTTTCTTTCTTGACTTTGACCTTTTCGGCCTTCTTCTCTTTTGGAGCAGCCGTACCGCGCTCGCCGGTAAACATGAAAGCCGCTATAACTACAAGGCCCGCCACCACGGCAGCTCCACCCATGATATACCATATAAAGGCCTGTATTGAGCCCAGAATCGAAGGCATCACACCTTTTCGGCCGGCCCAAGCCACAACGGTTGTGTAAATAACAATCGCAAGCGGGAGAAACAGCAGCATTCCAAGAGTGTTACTTTGTGCATCCGGCGCCATCTCCATCATCGGCCGACCCAATGCCGCCATATCAGGAACCGCCTGGGGAGCAGCAATATCTTCTTCGGAGATCATGTGATCCGCCTCGGCGGCCATTGCCGCCGCTGAGTCGCCCTCAGCTTCACCCAGTTCCTTACCTTCGTCTTCCGCGGTATAAATCTCATCGAGAATACCCCCTAACGACGTGTCGTCAGCCTGCAGCGAAAGGTCCAGCAATCCGGAGCCGCTGCCGAAGGTATCAAGGTTCACATCTTCTTCAATCTCTTCCAGCGGTACTTCGGGCGTTGTCCCGCCTGCGCCGGTAGGAATCGCCGTCTCGGCCATGGTGTCATCTGTAATGGCGTAATCCTGGTCTGTCTCACCGAGAACGCTGGTTCCCAGGCCGGTCAGTGCCGTGTCCGCGTCGGTCAGATCGTTCGACATAAGCGGAAAGCCTGTCTCGGGTGCCAACAGGATTTCATCGCTGTCCGCCGCCGATTCCGAAGGCTTCGGTGCCTCGGGCTCTGGTGCTTCCGGCATCAATTCCTCTGCTTCCGGCTCCTCGGCCTCCGGTTCTTCCAGGTCCGCCATTTCCGCCTCAAGAGCTTCGAGGGACGGGACCTCATCTTCCGATAGAGCCTGGAGTTCAGAAATATCTTCTTCTTCAGGTTCTTCCGCTTCCGGTTCCGGCATCTCTGCTTCCGGGGCTTCCGGCTCGGGGGCCTCAAGTTCCACAGCTTCCGGTTCTTCGGCCTCCGGTTCGGGTATTTCCAGTTCCACTTCTGTCCCTTCTTCAACCTCCGGTTCGGATAAATCGAGTTCCAAAGCTCCCTCTTCTTCGGCCTCGGGCTCCGCTGCTTCGAATTCCGGTATTAACGCCTCGATCTCATCAATTTTGAACAGCAAATTCGGGCCATCGCGAAACTCACGTAACTTGCCTTCCTGGGCTAATTCTTTGAGCTGCTCCTCGGTCAGATTGAGTTTTTCGGCGGCTTCCTGTAAGGAATAGAACATTCCTGCCATAATCACTTACCTCCAACAAGCCGACAATCCGGCTGTATGACTTTTTTATAAGAGTGCCGCGGGCATCTTGCCCGCGATCCGAGGGCGGGACGCCTTCGACACAAACCTCTGATATTATGTATTGTATCCGAACCGACTGAAAGATGCAACCTTTTTTTACTGAAAATTGCCCTAATCTCCTTATTAGACGGATGTTTCGAACAATTTTTCGCTTCCCGCCCGCCGACGGACCGAAGCAGGAAAGAACGAGAGGCGATTGACGAGTGTTGAGCCGTCCATCATCCATCCTTATAACTGACTTTGCGTTCATTTTAATCCCCGGCAAATTGGGTTTGTTTTTTCAAATTCGTTTTCAACCCCCAGATAAATCTGGGGGCTAAATAATATTGGCTTTGATTGGCTTTGAATTGGCTTTGTTTTTTTGCCGCCTCAAAGCATGAAAATCTTCATAATCACCTTTCATATAGATACTTAAGCTCATTCTGCCCTTTCGCAAATTGGCTTTGTTTTTTCAACTCGGGTTTTCAACCCCCAGAAAATCCGGGGGCTAAATAAGATTGGCTTTGTTTGGCTTTGATTGGCTTTGTTTTTTGCTGCCAAAAACCACAAAATCTCTCATAACGCCCTTTCATATAGATACTTACGCTCATTTAACCCTCCGGCAAATTGGGTTTGTTTTTTCAAATTAAGCTCAATTTTTCGTTGTTTTCTACTCTTTTTCACCTGTTTTTTTCATTATTCTGCCTTTTTTCGACCCGGCACCAGTGGTGCGGGCTAAACTTTATTCTGTATTCTATTTTGTTATATAATATACGAACCAATCTGTTTGTCGTCAAGCAAATTCCAGAAAAATCTCCGTGACTACCCGTTTCATTCCTAATTTGTTGACATAAAAGAGTCGATCTGATAGTGTTATTCATGGTTTGTGCCTCTTCGTAGATTTCTTAAAAATAGAGGGAGAAAAGGCAAAATGGCTGTAGTACCGACGAGAATTTGTGAGCTGGTCGAAACGTTTGACCGGCATATCGAAGCATATCGCTCCCAGCAGTACAACGAAACCCAGGTTCGAAGGGAATTCATCGACCCGTTTTTCGAAGAATTAGGCTGGGACGTAACCAACAAGGCCGGATACGCCCAGGCTTATAAGGACGTCATTCACGAAGATGCGATAAAAATCGGCGGAGCAACCAAAGCCCCGGATTATTGTTTTCGAATAGGCGGGGCGCGTAAGTTCTTTCTCGAAGCAAAGAAGCCTTCAGTAGATATCAAAGGTGATCCACACCCGGCCTACCAGTTGAGACGTTATGCCTGGTCGGCCAAACTACCGCTTTCGGTCCTGACTGATTTCGAGGAGTTCGCCGTTTACGACTGCCGGATGCGCCCGAAGCATACCGATAGGGCCGACGTGGCAAGGATTATGCTCTTTACTTACAAAGACTATCTGAAAAACTTCTCGGAGATTGCCGATATTTTCAGCAAAGAGTCAATTTTGAAAGGCTCATTCGACAAATTCGCCGCAGCAACAAAAGGCAAACGAGGAACCAGCACGGTCGATAAAGAGTTCCTCGCAGAAATTGAAAAATGGCGAAACATGCTCGCCCGTATTATCGCCCTGCGAAACAGAAAGCTATCCGTAAGGGAGATCAACTTTAGTGTTCAGCGAACGATCGACAGAATTCTATTTTTACGAATGTGCGAAGACCGGGGAATCGAGACTTACGGCCAGCTTCAATCAATTATCAGCGGCGAGCGGACCTATCCAAGGCTTTGCGAGGTATTCGAGAAGGCCGATCAGAAGTACAACTCGGGCCTGTTCCACTTTCACGAAGAACGCGACAGATCCGAAGGGCCGGACGAGCTTACGCCTAATATCATAATCGACGATAAAGACCTAAAGTGGATTTTGCATAGTCTCTATTATCCGCAAAGCCCCTACGAATTCTCCGTCCTGCCCGCCGAAATCCTCGGCAACGTTTACGAACAGTTCCTCGGAAAAGTCATTACGCTGACATCGGGCCACCGCGCCAGCGTCGAGGACAAGTCCGAAGTGAAAAAGGCCGGCGGTGTTTATTACACGCCCTCGTATATTGTCGATTACATCGTCAAGAACACCGTCGGCCGACTCCTCGGCGACGTTGTCATTCCGAGCGCAGCCGAGGAATCTATTAAAACTTGTCGTTGCGAGGAGGCCGAAGGCCGACGAAGCAATCTCAAATCGCTGACTCCAAGACAAGTATCCAATATCAAAATTCTCGATCCCGCCTGCGGCTCAGGCTCGTTTCTGATTGGCGCATATCAATACCTGCTCGATTGGCACTTGAAATATTACACTGAGAACGATCCTGAAAAATACAAAAAAGGAAGAAATCCGAAAATATATGAGACTAATTCCCGTCATTCTGAGAGAGTCGAAGAATCTCAACTCCCGCACTACCGTCTCACTATCACCGAAAAAAAACGAATACTCATCAATAATATCTTCGGCGTGGATATAGATTCGCAGGCCGTCGAAGTAACAAAACTCTCGTTGCTGTTGAAAGTCCTCGAAGGCGAAAGCTCCGAAACCATAGATAATCAGTACCGGCTCTTCCACGAAAGAGCACTTCCCGACCTTGCCAACAACATCAAGTGTGGCAACTCCCTCATCGGCCCTGACTTCTACGACACAATCGACTCGTCCTGTCATTCCCGCGAAGGCGGGAATCTAGACGAGCTTCGCGACATAATCAATGCCTTCGACTGGCACACCGAATTCCCCGAAATCTTTAATCGCCAGAACCCCGGCTTCGATAGTGTGATTGGCAATCCGCCATACCGGATGCTCCAACCCCATAATACGGATGACTCTGTCTTAGCTTACCTCCGCAAGAACTATGTTGCGGCAGAGTTCAAGATCGAACTCTTTCATATCTTTCTTCAGCGCGGCGTGTCCTTGCTGAAACACGGTGCCTACCTCGGCCACATAGTTCCCACTACGATTCTGAACAATGTCTATGCCCAAGCACTTCGAGAATGGATTATGGCGAGGTGTTGCATCGAAAACATCTCCGTCGCGCGAAACCATGTATTCGCAGGTGCTGATGTGCATACTTCGGTTATCACGCTGCGCCTTGAGGGTGACGCTGATAAACGAGCGAATCATCAAGTTCTCACTACATTAGACTTGAGCGATCAGTTTGTAGCAATGCCGACGCCACTATCCCAAACACAGCAAGCACGATTCGTCAAGTTGTCAGGTCATGTCTGGAACATCCTCATCAACGAAAGGAATGCGGGCCTCATAACGCGCTTGATCGAAGACTTCTCTCCATTGAAGGCACTCGGAAAGATCAACCGTGGATTGATCAGTGGTGATCGTGCCAAGTTCTTCTCCAAAAAGAGAACGACCCAAGCTCATGTTCCCATTATCGCCGGTCGCGATGTCCAGCGATATTTCACGGCGTCACCTTCTGAGTACGTCCTTTTCGAGAGGCCGGACACAGCGGGCGGTTGCTGGGATAAAAAGGTCCATTTCGCTCCACACAAGATCGTCGTCAGACAAATCGGTGTCAAACCGACAGCCAGCATTCTTCGCGAGCCTATCGCAGTAACTGGTAATATTTTCACGGTCCGGGCTGAAACCCTCGGGCAGGAACTTTATCTTCTTGGGATCATCAACTCCCGCCTCACCGACTTCTTTTGGAGAACCATGTTCGCCGACTTCAAGAGTTCTTTTCCACAGGTGACCATTTTCAGTCTCGCTCAACTTCCCATTCGCGTCATCAATTTTTCCGGCCAATCGGGCAAATCCCTCCATGACCAATTAATAAAACTGGTCGAGCGGATGTTGGATTTGCACAAGGAGTTGGCCACCGCCAAAGTCCCCACTGACAAAATACGAATCCAGAGACAAATTGACGCCACCGATAAACAAATCAACAACCTCGTCTATGAACTCTACGACCTAACCGAAGAAGAAATAAAAATCGTGGAAGAGAATACATAATGTAAAACCAAGGAGCACTCAAATGTATATTTTAAGATATTACTGCCAAGGATCAGGCGATAAAGAAATCTTGAACCTTTTGCGGCAAATCAAAGACATGCACCAGCTTCCTTGCGAGATCAACGACTTGTCAAGGAACGGCCAGTATGACCAAATGAAAGAGAAAGCTGCGTATGAGAAAGACTTCAAACCGCGAGCAAGAGTTTTGAAAAGAGCTACAGGAAGGAAGATAACTGAGCTACGTTCTGGGAAGCATGGAAATTATTACGTTTCGATGCCTGGAACAATTGCGCTTATGGAGGACGGCCAGATGACATGGTGGACCCACACGGAAAAGGACATCAAGGAATTTTTACAGAACCTATTGCTAACCGGAAAGATATCAGTGTGAGGAAATTCATCCGTAGGTAAATTGTAGGTAAAGGGGTCACTCCCTTTGTTTTCCTTGGGTCTATATATTTTGGAATCCTACAAGGACGTCTAGAAAATCTATTTCTTGCAAATTATGTACAAGATCGCCGCAATCCCCAGACCCGCTATAAGATACCCTATAAACTTATCTGCTTTGATTCTCTTTGCAATTTTCAAAACTTGCTCGCTGGCATCGAGAAGTGTAGTATTTCTTAAATCCAAAGCCTGCACATTCCTTACCCATCCAGGTAACTCTGACGGATTCATGTCCCAAACAATAGGCACAAGGTTTTTCTGTGTGCCCAAGGCAATTCCGACTTCCTGCTGAACAATGGCGGACGCACAAGCGTCTTTGCTAGCCAGAAATAAAACCCATGGTGACGTCTTCAAATTCTTTAAGATTGTTTCGTCCCACCTTTCGCCTGGGCTTATCGAAAGCGGCGCCTTAAAAACATTAAGCCCTTCGTCCGTCAGATGTTTGTACATAAACTCTGCTATCTTCTTGTCCTTAACTGAATAACTTATAAATACATTCGGCATTTTTTTCTCCTTCTTTGATCAACTATTCCATGTCCCTTGAAAGTCATAAACACGACTAAAGCACAATTATTATCAATACAAAATATCAAAAATTCGTCCGCAGAATGCGAACGTGTATATTCAGGGACCACTTTCTCAACGGAACTTTCTGTAGCAGGCTAGCTTCGCGTCTTGCAGCGAATATCCCTTCTTCATTAGCCAATTTACGTATGCAACTTTGCGTTTTCCAAGCGGCTGCGTCTTATCCTTAAAACTCACATATTTTTTCGCCATTGTTTCATCTCCCGAAACATAAAGCAAGACCATGCACCACCCTAACCCCTACAAGATTTGTCGCTTCATTTTACCCGTTAAGTCCGATAAAGCAAAGGCAAAAAGCGGTGAGGGAAATGCAAAAGGTAAAAGGCAAAAGAAAATATCAGCAATATATAAGGCACGCTTCACGTTTCACGAGATATGTCTCAAATTCTGTTATTCAGCTCAAAAACGATGATTCGCAATACATCGGTCTAACGTTTTTGGAATTTTGGCCTAAATTTGGGGTTTATGTAGCTTTTTGGGGCGTGATTTAGTAAGCAGGCCGAGGGTATTGACCGACCTACCTTAATATGTTAAAATAAGTTAAGTTGCAGAATTTATTTTGCTTGTTTATGACCCATAATACGGGATCCTGCGTATAATGAGGTGGGCTACATTTTGCTGGTCTCTAAACGTCGTAACGCCGGCGTTGTTTTTGCTTTGAAGCATAAAGAAATACAGCCGGGGGCGTCAGTTCGGTTGGCTTGAGCTGAGAAATGTTGATTTTCAGGACAAAAAAACTGCTATTGATAATATGAATCATTGATGAATAAGGAGATATGAAATGCTCAGTCCTATGGACTCCTTACGGAGAGCCGTCACACGTAGAGAAGTTTTCGATTTTCGATTTTCGATTTTCGATTTAAAATCGGCAATCGGCAATCGGCTATCGACAATTTTTTCGCTCTGTTTGGTATTGGTTGTATTTTTAGCTGGTTCGGCTTATGCTCAGCCCGATCCGGGTGATGATCCCAACGAGTTCGACAATCAGAATGTCTTTACCACGCCGGTAATCAGCGAGTTCATGGCGAGCAACGGCAGCAAAGAGCCGCTGGTCGAAGGCGGGCTGCTGGATGAAGACGGCGAATCTTCCGATTGGATCGAGATTTATAATCCGACAGCCGAGGTTGTTCACTTAGGCAGCTGGTACCTGACAAACGACGCCGATAACCTCGAGCAGTGGAAGTTTCCGAACGGCGTGGTGCTCAATCCGGGGCAGTTCCTTGTCGTCTTCGCTTCGGGCAAAAACCGGGCGGTAGCCGGAGCAGAACTGCACACCAGCTTCAGCCTCAACGTCAACGGCGAATACCTTGCGCTCGTCCAAAGCGACGGCGTCACAATCGCCCACGAATATAGCCCGCAATTCCCGCAGCAGTTGACCGACGTCTCGTACGGTATGGGGCAATACGCTACAGCGCTTATACCCCCGGGAGCGAGGGCTTCTTATCGGGTACCCACGGCCAGCGACGAAGGCAAAGACTGGACCGCACTCGATTTCGACGACTCGGCATGGAACACCGGGCCGACCGGCATCGGTTTCGGCAGTACCGCACCGGGATTCGAAGTGATTTACTATAAGGCGAATACCGCCGTCGGAGACCTGGACACCGCAGAGCTGGTTATCAGCAATCCATCATACCAGAGCATGGTGGCTGCCGAGACGGCGCCGGTAATCAACTATTTAAACACCGACGGCAGCGGCAACTTCGGCGACGACAATCCGTTTCCATCCACGACTATAGGCAGCGACATGGACGATTATGTCGTCCTCGTGACCGGCAAGGTTCTGATCCCTATGGGCGGCGACTGGACGTTCGGCGTCAACAGTGACGACGGCTTCGGAGTGGAAATGACCAACGGCACCAGTGTGTTGACATTCTCCTACCCCGACCCCCGTTCGGCAAGCGACACACTCGTGACTTTCAACTTCCAGGAATGGGGCTTTTATGATCTGCGCCTGGTCTTCTACGAGCGGGGCGGCGGCTCATCACTGGAATTCTTTGCCGCCCAGGGAAGTCGCTCATCGTTCGACGCATCTCGCTTCCGGTTGGTTGGCGATATGGCAAACGGCGGTCTCTATGTAATCAGCTCCGGCGACGAAGCCAACACAAATATAGATCAGCAAATGAAAAACGTCAGCACCTCGCTGTGGACGAGGATAGAATTCGAGGGCGACCAAACCTACTTCTTCGACTCGCTGGTGCTGCGGATGAAGTACGAGGACGCGTTTGTGGCGTATCTCAACGGTGCCGAAATCGCCAGAGATAATTTTACAGGCACGCCCGCGTGGAACTCCGCCGCCGACGGCAACCGTTCGAACGAGCTGGCCTCGGAGTTCGTGCACTTCGACATTTCCGGTCTGACCGACGATTTACGTGAAGGCAAAAACGTGCTGGCGATTCACGGATTAAACGACGACAAGGCCGACGGGGAGTTCCTTATCCTGCCCGAACTTATCGCCGCCAGCAACCGGATGATGCCGCAGTACTTTTCTACCGCGACGCCGGGGCAGTTCAACGTTGCCGGCGCGATGAATATTGTGGCCGACACGAAATTCAGCGTCGATCGCGGCTTCTACGACACGCCCTTCGAATTGGCCATCACCTGCGATACGCCGGGAGTCACAATACATTATACTTTGGACGGCAGTACTCCGAGCGAAACGCACGGCAACGAATACTTCGTCCCGATACGAATACAGACGACCACATGTCTGCGGGCGATGGCCTTTCGGCCCGGCTGGATGTCAACCAATGTCGACACTCAGACTTATATTTTTCTCGACGATGTAATTCATCAGCCGGGCAAGCCGTTTGGCTTTCCCGACAGGTGGGGTTCGACCACAGCGGACTACGAGATGGATCCCGAGGTGGTCAACGACCCGCAGCACCGCAACGTGATGAAAGACTCACTTTTGTCGCTCCCAACCATGTCGATCGTGACCGAAACAGACAACCTTTTCGGCGGCAGCGGTATCTATTCGAATTCACTTTCAGCCGGCGTTGCCTGGGAACGGCCCGCTTCAGTCGAATATTTCTTTCCCGACGGCACAACGGGATTTCAGGTGAATGCCGGTTTGCGAATCTACGGCGGCGACCCGTTCCGCGGCATGAATCTCACGAGAAAAAAATCGTTCCGCCTGCTCTTCAAGCGGCAGTACGGCCCGACCAAGCTGAATTACCCGCTGTTCGACGCTCCTGACGCCGCTGCGAGTTTCGACACTATCGTTCTTCGGGCAGGATCGAACGACGGCTGGAATAATTGGGGAGGCACAAACACTCAGTACATCATGGACGAGTTCATGCACCGCTTCCAGTTGGACACGGGGCAGGTTTCGCCTCACGGGACATTCGTGCACCTGTACGTTAACGGGCTCTACTGGGGCCTGTATCACCCGACCGAACGGCCGATGGCTTCTTTCTGCGCTAATTATTATGGCGGCGACAAAGAAGAATGGGACTCTCTGAATTCCGGCACGCCCACTGGCGAGAGCAGCACAAGCACCTGGAACGCCATGCTTAGCCAGGTAAGCGGTGGACTGGCGGACGCCGAATCCTACCAGAAGATCCAGGGCAACAATCCTGACGGCACAAACAATCCAAACTACGACGATCTGCTGGATATCGAAAACTATATCGACTGGCTGTTCACGAACTTCTGGGGCGGCACGGGGGACTGGCCCAATCATAACTTTTTTGCGGCTTGTCGCAGACCTCCGAACGCTATCGGATTCAAATTCTTTAACTGGGACTCGGAAGGGGCGATGGTCATCTGGTCGAGCCTCAATGCGAACGTCACCGGCGTAAACGCTAATGGCGCTCGGCCATACGTCACACTCAGAGAGAACGAAGAGTTTCGTATGCTCTTCGCCGATCATACCTACCGGCACATGTTTAATGGCGGCCCGGCAACAACGGAGGCATCTTACGCCCGATACAAGAAGCTCGCCGACCAGATCGAGCTGGCCATTATCGCCGAGTCGGCACGCTGGGGCGACCAGGCACGCAGCAACCCCTATAGCCTGACTGAGTGGCAGGCCTCGCGCGACTACATCCTCGGCACTTACATGCCGCAGCGCCCGGCGATTGTCCTGGGACAATTGCGCAGCGCGGGGCTCTATCCGTCCATCGACCCGCCGGCCTTCAATATTAACAGCCGGCCACAGCACGGGGGACAGATTCCTTCGACTAACGTGCTCGCGATGACCGCTTCCTTGGGGACGATTTACTACTCGACCGACGGCAACGACCCGCGCCTGCCCACCCAACAGAATTTCATCAGCAATGTGACTCTTGTCGCTGAGAACGCCGCCAAGCGGGTTATAGTTCCATCCGGCCCAGTCAGTGACAATTGGAAAGGCGGCGGGACTTTCAATGACTCGACCTGGACGCTCAGCACCGGCAATCCCGGCGGAATCGGTTACGAAAGAAGCTCGGGTTATGAAAACTACATCAGTCTCGATCTCGAAGCCCAGATGTATAACGGCAATAACACCTGCTACATCCGCATCCCGTTCACAGCCGACCCTGCCGAGGTGAGCGGCTTGAACTTTATGAGATTGATGATTCGGTATGATGACGGATTTGTCGCTTACCTGAATGGGACGGAAGTGGCCCGACGCAATGCTTCCGGGACGCTGGAATGGAATTCCAGTTCGAGCGGAACACACGACGATTCGGCGGCCGTAAGTCTGGAAATGATCGACATCTCGGCCTATACCGACATCCTGAAGCAGGGCGGCAACATATTGGCCATACAGGGCCTGAACACCTCCAATACAAGTTCCGACCTGCTGATCTCAGCCCAGCTCCTCGCCGGTGAAAGCTCACCTGTCGGCGAGTTCCTCTCGGACAGCGCGGTCAAATATACCGGGCCGATCCAGTTAGCCGAGAGCACCACCTTCAAGGCGCGTCTCCTGAACGGTGCTACCTGGAGCGCAATGAACGAGGTGACCTTTGCCGTCGGGCCGGTCGCCGAGAATCTGCGGATCACCGAGATCATGTACAATCCGAAGGATACGGGTGACCCCGACGACCCGAACTGCGAATTCATCGAGCTGAAAAACATCGGAACCGAGACGCTGAATCTGAGCCTGGTACGCTTCACGAACGGCATCGATTTTACCTTCCCGTCTCTGGAGCTTGCCGCAGGTCAGTACGCCGTCGTGGTTAAAGACATCGAGGCGTTTGCAGCCCGGTACGGCACGGACCTGACGATCGCCGGCCAATACTCCGGCAGCCTGAACAACGCCGGCGAAAGAATCGAGCTGCAAGATGCTGTCGGCCAAACCATCCTGAATTTCAGATACAGTGACAACTGGTATGATATTACCGACGGGATGGATTTCTCTCTGACGATAAAAGATCCGGCCGCTGCCGATCCGAACCAGTGGGACGACAAGAGCGCCTGGCGCCCGAGCGCCGAAGCAGGCGGCTCGCCCGGCTGGGACGATACGGGCCAGCTTCCAGCGCTCGGCGAGGTGGTAATTAACGAGCTGTTAGCTCATTCACACGCCGGCGATCCGGACTGGATCGAGCTGCACAACACTACCGATACAGCGATTAACATCGGCGGCTGGTTCCTAAGCGACAGCTCTGTTGACTTGATGAAATATGAGATTGCCGTCGGCACGACAATCGAGCCGTACGGCTTCATCGTTTTCTACGAAGACCTGCATTTCAGTAATACGGGCGATCCTGGCTGCCATGTGCCTTTCGCACTCAGCGAGAACGGAGAAACGCTCTATCTGCATTCCGGAGCCGACGGTGTATTAACCGGATACAACGACCAGGAGAATTTCGACGCTTCGGAGACTGGCGTCGCCTTCGGCCGTTATCAGAAAAGCACCGGCACGTACAACTTTGTCGCAATGAGCGTTAACACCCCGGGCAGCGCAAATGCCTATCCCCAAGTCGGCCCGATCGTTATCAACGAGATTATGTACAATCCCGCCTCAGGAGACCAGAACCAGGAGTATATCGAACTGCTCAACATCAGCGAAACTGCGATTACATTGGCCGAATATGACAACGAGCAGCTTGTCGATGTCCCCTGGCGGTTTACCGACAGCGACGGCATCAGCTTTGATTTCCCGCTTGGTACGACAATGGCCCCCGGTGAATATCTGCTGTTAGTCAAAAACGAGGACTCATTCGATTCGGCGTTTCATGCTGCCTGGATCGGCGTGCAAATCTTCGAATGGGGCACAGGCAGGCTTGACAACGGGGGCGAGAAAGTGCAGCTCTCCAAACCGGGCGACGAGGTCGAAGGCACGCGTTATTATATCCGCGTCGACCGCGTCAATTACAGCGACGGTTTTCATTCTTTTGGCGAGGACCCCTGGCCGCCCGGGCCGGATGGCTATGGCCAATCGCTAACGCGGAAGGAGCCTGACGATTACGGCAATGATCCTGACAGTTGGATAGGAGCCGATCCTTCGCCCGGACGATAGATTCTAATTCGATTTTCGATTTACAATTTCAGATTTAAAATAGTCGCACAGAGCAGGTACAATAATGGTTTGTCAAATTTTATTTGATAGCTTGGAAGGGTGGCAGTAGGGGCAACCCTATGTGGTTGCCCAGGGCAGGCACACGGGCCTGCCCCTACCGGGATGGCTTCTCCTGCATCCACCATCCCCAAAGCCTTTGGCTTTGAGGCTGCCACCCAACCGTCTGATGACGACAACTTACAGCTTCAAGCTTGACAGACTACCAGCCTGCCCCTATTGAGTTCTGCCCGGCCGGCGAGGCTGAATTTGCATGTTCCTGTCATACTCCATCGTAAAGCTGTACTTCACAACGGTCGCATCCTTCTCGACAGTATTCGGCGCCAGCTTGAGGTCCCAGCGCAGAATACCTTTTTTTCCTTCTGAGCGGAGATATTCGCTGTCGGCGCTTAATTGGGGCTCGGTTTTTGCAAGCTCTATCTTAATAGAAGCATCATCGGCGTGCGGCAGCCGGTCCAGCAACTGCAATTCAACCGGCGTATTTTTATAATTGCTCAGAGTGATACGGTAATCATAGGTATCGATACGGTTTCCGCCCTGGATGCGCGTCTTTTTATCTTCAAGCTCGCGAGCGACATAGACCTGCGAATCTATACCGAAGCCGGCGGTGAATGTCTCGCCGATGGTGACCTGTGGCAACCGGCTTTTGCCGACGAATTCGCCGTTGCGGAATATACTGGCGTCTCCGGGCAGAAGAACCGTGTCACTGTTGTTGAGCATGTCCGCCTGAAGATAGACGTAATCGGTCAGCAGCGGAGTAGCGATGAGCGTGAAATCGGCCCGGCTTCTGATCGAAGCGATGCTGACGAGCTGCTGGTCGCTTCGGCTGGGCAGCGTTAGTCTGCCGGGCAGTTCATACGTGACGCTTATTCCCTCGGTGCGGGATATCTGGGCTATCTGCTGCTGGAATTCCTGCAGCTCTTTTTGGCCGGCCCTGAAGAAAAATGCCTGGTTGCTAATTGCCAACTCGTTGAGTTCGGTATTAGCTGCTATGCCCTTTTTAATATTGGCTTTTCGAGACTGCTGGTATTGTCTGGCCTGGTCGGCGCCAACGAAACCTCCTTGTTGAAGCTGCTGGGTTTGGGCCGGATGAGAAAGGGCCACGAGCATGGGCTCCAGGATGGGCGGAGCGGCAACCATAGTCGGCTCAGCGGTGGAAAGACTGAGCGCCACGCCGTCCCAGTCTTCGCCGCTGGTCTGATTCACCACGGCGTTGTACTCGATCAGGACATTTGATTTTTTGGGATCAGCGCGCAGGTTGTACTGCTGCTGCCAGTTGGCGCCTCCGACGAGGTAGCTTAGCTCAATGGCGATTTTTTTGGTGCCGGCCCTGCGGATATACAGAACGGCCTCGCGCTCGGTTCGGGACTGGCCGGCCACAAGCTCGTTTCGCCTGCGATCGAGAAGTCCCTGCTCTTTTTTCAACCCGTCAATTTTGTCCTCAAGCTCCATTCTTTGCTTATAGTACTCAAGGCCTTTTTTCTCTATCATCTCGACTAAGCTTTCTACAGGCTCAAAAGTCAAAAGGCCCCTGCTGAGGTCGCTTTTTGCCGCGGCAATCGTGAAGTCCTTGAGCTTCTCGAACATTTGCCACTGCAAATCCAAATGCTTATGCTCGCTTTCGGCGTATTTAATCTGGTGCTGCACATCCTCAATCTGGGCGTCGAGCTGCCTGACCTCTTGGCGCGTGTCTTGCCTTACTGCTTTTTCACGATATCTTACGCTGAGTACCTTAGTATCGTCCGAGGTCTGGGCGTAAATACTTTCGGGCACAATCATAGCTGGCAGGTCTTTCACTATGAACTCCGATGCGCCCGGCGGTAAATCAATGCCGACGGTCCGGGTCACGAGGGCCTGGCCGCGATATACCGTGACCTTCGAGATTGTGCCGGTTGTTGTCGGCACGTCGGCAAAAGCAACCGAAGCCAGAAGGGCAATTAACACAATTACCGGCGTAAAGATTTGTGTTTGATTTTTCATTTTTCAGCTCCTTTCACAATTTGTGATTACGAAATTTTATTCCGACAAATCATTTTGTGCCTTGCTGGCTTTTGTTGTCAAATTGTTGTTCACGCATTATTTTCCGCTGCCTTGCCCAGTTTGCTTCGTCCATATTATTTCTGTCCTCTCTTTGTTGCTCGGCGTATTTTTTGAGCTTTTGAGAATCGTACCGGACCGCATTGTCTTTGAGGTACGCTTCGTTCTCGAACAACAGTTCACAAGCCTGCTTCATTTCTCCTTTATCCCTTAGTTTCAATGCCAGTTCGTTGCGTTCGGTGGCGATAAGCTCAATCACATCGGCCAT
>Ga0114918_10001346_pt1 | contig 22027 bp, 18 predicted proteins | sample LantaG_FD_87015 | JGI IMG/M metagenome (GOLD analysis project Ga0114918, IMG submission 87015) | Deep subsurface microbial communities from Baltic Sea to uncover new lineages of life (NeLLi) - Landsort_02402 metaG | ecosystem: Environmental > Aquatic > Marine > Oceanic > Sediment | place... | reverse complement strand
TCGCTTTGTCCCGCGCCACCGCCAGGAGCTCGGGGGAGAGATCAAAGAGCGTCACGTCGTATCCCCGCTGCGCGAGCGTGATTGCGTAGCGGCCGGGGCCGCCGCCGCAGTCCAGGATGGTGGCCGGGGCCCCCGGTAGATGCTCTTCCAGCGCCCGCAGGCTCACCGCGAACTCGGTGCGATGGCGTTCCATGCGCTCCCACTCGCGATCGGGGTCGCTCTGGTAGAGCGCCTGGACGGCGTCCTGTGTCGTCCGCCTCAGATCTCGAGTCTCCTCACCAGCCCCCATATTTCACGATATCCTCGATCGGTTTGCGGCGCTTGGTCCCCGGGTGGGCATCGGCATAGCCCAGCGGGGTGAAGATGATGGGCTCGACACCGTCCGGGAGTTGCAGGACGTCCCGCGCTTCGGTGGGATCAAAGGCGGCGATCCAACACGTGCCCAAGCCGAGCGCCGTGGCGGCCAGGATGATGTGATCCATGACGATCGCGGCATCCACGTCCAGGTAGCTCTTGCCGTCGTGGTTCCGCACCCAGCCCTCGGCTTCCACGCCACATACACAAAGCACGATCGGGGCATCCACGAACCAGCTGCCACCATAGATGCGACGAAGGTCATCTTTCTGTTCCGCGGTCCGGATCACCATCACGCGAATAGGCTGGCGGTTGGCGGCTGTCGGCGCGAGCTGCGCCGCCTCCAGGATTTTCTGGAGCTTCTCCTCTTCGACGGGATCAAACTTATAGGCTCTTACGCTGTAGCGTGATTGAATCAACTCGAAGAAATCCATAGTTACTTCCTCCTTACATATCTGGGTCGTGATAGTTCCAGTCCTCACGATGTTCAGCTTGATGCTGAACTGTGGCTCAATAGCTGATGCTTGGTGCCTAGGTACCCTGATTGTGGTGGCACGTGGACCAATTGTCAACTCCCTGTCTCTTGACGAATCAGCCCTTATCCGTACAATGCCGTAGCCGCAGGGCATCGGGTTTCGATTGGGGCGAAGCTATGGCAACAGCAGAATTCGCATTGGAGCGAGAGTGGGAGTCAGATCGCAGCGGGCCTGGCCGGTGGGTCTTCTCCCACGCCGCGCGGCATAAGCTGGCGATATTGGGGATGCTGGTCGGCGCCGTCGGAAACGCCCTGTTGGCTGCGGTACAGCCGATTCTGATCGGCCAGGCCTTTGATGCCATCAGCCGTCCTACACCGGAGATCAGCATCGTCATGCGTGCGGCTATCCTGGTGGCCGTTACCCAGATAGTGCGTGGCGTGGGGCTGCGCAAAGGTGAGATTATCGAGGAAGGCAGCCACGGTTCGTTGATGGCACGTGGCGGACACTATGCAGAGCTCTACAACACTTACTTCCGCCATCAATCGCCAGACTACCGTCCTCCAGTACCTGAGGGTGAGGATGATAGCTATCTGGAACTTCTTCCTCAGTATAGTGCACGAGTATAGGAGCCTATGAGCCGAAATCATATCATCTACACCGCGCTTGGTGTCGGCCTGTCTGTTTTCTTGGCAGTCGCTTTTCAGGATCGATTGACGGTAAACCCTTACGTCACGTGGCTGTTGGCGTTTACCATCATGACCTGGGCGCTCTATGCCTGGGACAAGCGAGTCTCGGAGTTGGGGAAACTGCTGAAGGGATGGCGGGTGCCGGAATTCACGCTCAATCTGATGTCCCTGTTGGGCGGGTTCGCCGGGGGATGGGTCGCGCGCTCGATGTTCAACCACAAGACCGATGTGAAGCGCCATCCCTGGATCCTGGCTATCCTCATCATCAGCGCAGTGTTCCACATGCTCTTCACGCTGCGCCTGATGTACGGGCCTCCGTTGGTCCTCTGGCCCCCGGAGAACTGGGTTGCCTTCTGAGGCGAACTCCCCTACGCCGAAAGCATACCGTCGGATGCACTGCTCTGCGTAGGGCGAAGTGGTACTTCGCCCCACGTGGAGCCAGAGTGTGCTGGATGCTGTCAGACTCCGCGTAGAGACGAACTCCCCTCCGGGGACAGGCTGTCGTGTTCGCCTCCCTTTGGCGGGTTCCCCCGCACTACGTAGGTTGGCTGCGCGGATGATTGCACGCGGGGGCGAAGTAACACTTCGCCCTACGCGGAAATGGACCGCGGGTGGGTGTGTGCACGCCTTGGGCTCCAGCCTGGCATGCGCACGTGAGTAACCTCACCTGAACGCAGTTGCTGAGCACTTGCGGGCTTCAAGACCGGAGGATGGCCAGGGCCTCGACCACGTTTCGGACAGCGCCCTGGCCCACATCGAAGGTATCCGCAGGGCGCGCGGCAATGCGGAGCGTGGTCGCAGGAGCCGGCTTGGCTATCAGCTGTCGCCTGCTCCCGTCTGGTTACGTATCCTGCGGCCCTGCTCCTCCAATGCTGACAAACACATATCCGCCAGTTCATCCGCATTGGATGCTTTCTCCACATCCACGCTAGCCAAGCCGAGTCGTTTCACCGCATCCATCGTTCGCTCGTTGAATAGACAGGTACGCTCCAGGAACTTGTCGACCATCTTCTTGTCGCGGGTAGACTTTGCGTCGTATTGGCTTGCCGTGTGAATTCTACGCTCAAGGAGTTCGTTGCTGGTGCTGAACCAGACAGCGGCAACGTCGTGGAGCGTCAATGTCACCGCGAGTTCTGGCAACACCGCCGATCCCTCCACTATCAGTTGATTGGTAGAGAGGTCAGTTGCATGGAGGGTAACAATGCTCTCGACAAGCGGCCATACATTGTCTCTGTAGTGCCGAAGGACATCAGCAATAAGCTCATCGGCTGGCAGTGACCGGTAGTGGTCGGCCACGTGTGCTGGAACCTGCTTGGGTTCTGCCTGCCATGGACGTCCAGGATCGCGAGCCAGCTTGTCTGTTGGGCAGGTGTCCCATCCGAGCTGCGACGCCAGTGATCGGGCAACGGTCGACTTACCCACGTGCGACGTGCCCCCGATGAGGACTACTCTGTATCCACAAGACATGCGATTCCCCCCAAGCGCCTAACCGGACGGCTCGCCACTAAGGTCAGAGACCACGTGCCCGGAACAGCGAGATCGTACTGTGCCGGGCACGGACCGTGGCGCGTGAGTGTTAATCGATGCGCCGCACCCGTAGCGCCATGTGCGGCTTACGCGGCAGATCTGCGCGGCAGTGCCCCGAGTAGGTGCCGTCCAGCCGGGTGATGGTCATCTCCCAGGTGTCGATGACCTCCACGGTGTATTCCTGGTCCTCGGGCAGCCGCAGCTCCTTGTAGGCCGGCTGGTGGCGGCCCAGGTAGACCAGACGGTAGTCCTCGGTGCCGCCCTCGGTCAGATTCCAGGTGATGCTGCGGGGATCGATCTGGGGGCCAGCCTCCATAATCTCGCGCAGGAAGGCGATGCGAGCCGGGCTCTCGCCGTGCAGTACGCCGCCCTTCGACCACCAGAGGATGTCGTCGGGGTGCACGTAGGTCTCGCCGTGGCCGACGTAGCCTCCGCGTACGACCCCCTCCCAGAAGCGGTGCGTCATCTCCTGCGGCGTGATGTTGCCCCAGTTGTTGGGAATGTTACCCTCGTACTGGCACTCGTCGACGACGACGGGCTTGCCGTACTCCTTGCGCCACTGGTCGACGTGCTCCATGTCCGATCGCTGGATGCTGCAGTGCGTGACCCAGGGCTTGCTGTGATCATAGAAGATCCTGCAGTTGTGGTTGGATCGCGGATGCTGGTACGGATCGTAGATCTGCACAATCTTGAAGAAGCGATCCCAGTCCTCCATCGACTTGGCTTCCATCAGATCGAACTCGTTGGCCATCGACCACCACATATTGCGGTAGGCTGCCAGGCGCGCGATGATGTAGTGGAGGTAGCGGTCGTCGACCTCGGCGTCCATCGTGGCGTAGCCCCATTTATCGTAGGGGTGGAACAGGATCAGGTCTGCCTCAATGTTCAGATCGCGCAGGCCGCCGATACAGCGCTCCAGGTGTTGGAAGAAGGCGGGGTTGAAGCGCTCGAAATCAAACGAGCCGTCCTCTTCTGTCTCAAAGGCATGGTACTCGGGCTCGTTCTGGTTGAAGGTATAGTGCTTGGGGAAGGTGCACATGCGCAGCTTGTTGAACGGCGTATCCTTGAGCGTCGCCAGCGTCTGAGCCTCCATCGCATCGCCCTGGTGGTTCCAAGCATAGCAGGTCGTGCCGAAGGAGAAATGCGGCGTGCCGTCCGCGTATTGGAAGTGATGGGTGTCGTGGACGTGTACCGGGCCGTGGTTGCCCTCGCCTGCCGGGGTGCAGACGAAGCTGCCGGTCTGATCCTCAAGCGCCGGGACGTTGCTGTGCGTGGTGTAGCGCCACTCGCCTTCCTCATCGGGCATCAGGCGGACCTTGTAGATGCCATCGCCATCATAGAATCCTTCGACCTCGACGGCGCGGTGCATGTACGTGAATGTCGCGGTGAACGTGACGTCAAGGAAGGGATTTCCGGTGGCCGGCCCCTTGAGCGACAGCTCGAAGATATCCCAGCGTTCTGTTGTTGTCTGTGTCATAGTGCTCACTTTCTTCTAGACCAGCTTGTTGGTGAGCTTCCCGAAGTCACCGACCTCGACGCTCACCACATCGCCCGGCTTCATCCAGACTTTCTCCTGCATGCCCAGGATCACGCCCTCCGGCGTGCCTGTCAAGATGACGTCGCCTGGCTTGAGGGGGAAGTACTGGCTGACGTAGGCGATGACTTGGGCTATGCTGAAGATCATGTCCGCGGTGTTGGAGTTCTGGCGCAGTTCGCCGTTGAGCCAGCTCCTGGTGCTGAGCTGCTGCGGATCACGCACTTCGTCGGCGGTCACCAAATACGGCCCGATGGGGCAGAACTTGTCCAATGTCTTGCCCAGAAGCCACTGGCTGGTGCGCTTTTGGAGATCGCGAGCGCTCACGTCGTTAGCGTTGGTGTAACCCAAGACAACGTCCAGCGCATCTTCTTCCGAGACATGGGATGCGGTCTTGCCGATCACGAAGGCTAGCTCGACCTCGTAGTCGTAACCTTCGGCGGCAGCGGGCAGGGGTATGTCCTCGCCATTCGCCGCGAGCGCATTGTTGAACTTGGAGAAGAGCACCGGCACGTCGGGGACTGCCGATCCCGACTCCGCAGCGTGGCGGCGGTAGTTGAGGCCGACGCAGAGGATCTTCTCGGGGCCGACGACACATGGGCCAAACTGGAGGGTTGCCTCATCCAGCAGCCAAGCTGGGTCAGCTCCGGCTGCGGCCGCGGAGGCCAAGGCAATCATCGCAGGCATAGCATCGAGGCCCTGCTCGTAGAAAGCCGCCGGCGACGCCGGGACATCACTGCAGCCCAAAGCTTCGGCCGCGGCCGCTACGTCGATGACGCCCTGGTCTGTCTTGATCCCAAGGGTGAGTCCGCTACTGGTCTTGTAGGTAAGTATCCGCATGGTTCAGCTCCTTGCAAGAATAGGTGTTGTTGTCTCTCTGGTGGCTGTATACGTCAGAGCCCAATGGCTCGTGTCTCGTCTCCGTACTAGATGCCCTCCGCACTGACCCGGCCATCCGCCAGCGCCCTGCGGAACGCGGCAATGGTAGCGGCGACACCGGCTTCAAGCGATGTGTACTCAAACGGGCCCAACAAAGCCTGAAGCTGCGCATCATCCTGGCCATCCGGGAACGGCAGCGGGGCGGGCTCATAGGTGATGGTGCTGCGCGCGCCAGGCTCCGCGGCCTCGATCGCGCCGACGACCTCACTCATATCCACGATGCTGCCTGCGATGTTAAGCACATCAGCCCCCTCAAAATCCACATCGAGGGCTTGGACAAAGAGCCGGGCCACATCCTCCGTATACTGCATGCCGAAACATCCCCCATAGGTGATATGATAGGGCAGCCCCGCGGCTACTGCAAGCATTGCCTTGGTCGGCGTGGAGGTCATGCCCTGGTCTCTGCCCGGACCGTACAGGACGTACGGGCGCAGGCCGATGCTGCTGATGCCGTGGTCGCCCCAGTAGACGCGTGCGGTGGCCTCATTGGCCTGCTTATACACGCCGTAGAGTGTCCGCGGATTGAGCGGATCATCGTGCCGGATCAGCGACTCGGGGTAGTCCTCTTTGGGACCGTAGGCCGCCACGCTGCTGGCGTAGACGACGCGCGTGAGCCCTGCGGCACGTGCGGCCTCGAAAACGTTGACTGTGCCCACGACGTTGACTCGGGCGCCCAGCGCCGGATTGGCCTTGCAGGCCGGGACCTGGAGCGCAGCCAGGTGGATGATATCGGTGATGGCGCTGTTCTGCACCAGGGCCGTCAGGCTTTTGAGGTCGGTGATGTCGCCGCGCGCGAAGGAGACTCGAGCCAGTTCGTCCGGCGTCATAATCAGCCGCATGCGTTGCCGGTCGTCAGCCAGGTCATAGGCCGTGATGGCGACGCCTTGCTTCACCAGAGTGTGGACGACCCAGGACCCGATGCAGCCTAAGGCGCCTGTGACGAGAACTCGTTTTGCCATCAGATGACCTCCAGGTAGTCCTTGTCGGGCAGGGCCGGGAAGGGAGCTGTCGGCAGCGTTTGGTACCAGTAGGCGACGGAGGCGATATCGTCCTGCAGTGGCAGGTAGCGACCGCCGCTGTGCCATCCCAGCGCCTGCATCGTCACGCACATGTCCTGTTGGAAGCGAACCGGATCCGCAATGTGCCAGCGGTACATGCCGAAGCGCATCTGTGAGCGATAGAGCCTGTCGGGTCGGATGACCTGGTGCAGGCCGGCGTAGGGTGTCGTGAACTCTTCGTACTCGTGCGTTACTTGATTCTCGAAGTCATAAGAGCCGCAGAAGTAATCCTCAGTGCCTGTGCCGCAGATTGTGGGCCACTTCAAATCGCCGTCCATGTAGAACTTGATCTCGCCCTCACCCCACCAACCACGGTTGTTGACGCCCCAGGCCATGTAGGTACCCACGTAGTGTCCCTGTCCCTTGACGCCATCCAGGATGGTGACGACGTCCTTGTAGGGGACGGGGTTTACGCGCCGGAAGTGAGCGTGGAAGTAGGCGCACTCCTCGGGCACGTCTGTCAACGTGTAGTTGACCTGGTAGTAGAGGACCATGTCGTCTTCGGCGATGTTGGTCATAGTGATGCGGCAGCGCTTGTGGAAGGGCATCTCCCAGTAGCAGTTGAATGCGCTGCCGGGGTTCACGCAGACTGCCTGCGACGAGATCGGCGCATATACGCCCCAACCCATTGCGAAGAAGTCGCCCACCGGGCATTCGACCGAGGGCTGTTCCTGATCGTCCCAATAGATGCGAAGGATGCTGAAGCGCCAGGTGCCCGTCGGCGTCATCCAGATCTGTTGGATCGCGCCGGGGCCCTCGATATCGGCGATGGTGAAGGTTGTGCCGGCCTCGATCCGGACCGAGGGCGAGATCTTCCACCCCTGGCCGAGGTCGCGTGCACACCGCGCCCCCGTACCTTCTGTCGCCATACCGGCTTTGCCTTTCTCGCCGGTGAAGTTCTCGGGGCTGATGGAGCGCGTCAGTGCGTTCGACAGCCGTGAGAGATTACCCATGTTCATGCTTAGGCCATTGAAATGTGTCATGTGTGTCCTCCGGGTAGATACTGGATATTGGATGGTAGATACTGGATGTTGGAAGCCGGATACTGGAAGCTTGATGCAAGATGTCCGGTATTGGATGCCTGATGGTCGGGTGCTTCCGGATCTGTATTCTCTCCTTCTGCTATTCTTCCGCTCGCCGATGCTGGCCCCGCTTCGCGGGGCCCTCGCTTTCTCGCCTGCTCGCCCTATCGCTCCATCGGTTCCGACCACTCGCCGTGGCCTCCCCAGTAGTCGACGGCGCGGACACGGTAGAAGCCGGGACCGGTGTCACGCACGTGCAGGAATGCGGTGTCGAGTTGATCCTGAGCGTTGATGCGGGTGTAGGGACCGTCCTCGTCCGGCGAGAACTGCACCTCGTAGGTGCGGATCGTGCGCCGGTCGACGCCCTGCCAGATGAGCAGGATCTCCTCGGTGTCGGTCATGCCCTCGTACTCTTCGGCGCGGACTCCCTGGACCTGCGGCGGCACCGTGTCCGGGCGATGGCTTAGCAGCACCAGGGTGACGCCGGGCAGCGGCCGGTCGAAGCGGATGGTGAAGCTGCCCTCCTGGATCGTCACAGTGTGGGGCTTGCCCATCGCGCTGGGTTCCTGGACCGCACGCATGGCCGCATACTGCTCCGCCGTTGGCCGGGCCGGTGCGCCCAACTTCTCCCACACACTGAAGGGATCGCCGTGGTCGTCGTCGATGCGATAGTAGGCAAGCGAGGCTTCTGCGAAAGGCAGATCCCGGAACGTCAGAGTCAGCGGCGTGCTGCCATCGGCTGTGATCTTGTCCTTGCTGTTGTAGATCAGTACCGCGATCTGATCCTCGCCGCGGCGCGTCGCGATCACGCCCAGGGGCTCGGAGACGTCACGAACGCCCTTCACAGCGCAACGTGTGTCGCCCAACAGGGAGAGGAGCGTCATCTCGGTGAAGATCGGCTGCTTGATCAACTCGAAGCGTCGTCGTCGGGGGTCCTCTCTGTACTGAGGCGCATCACGTTTGTCGTCCGCCTGGCCATGATCGATGTGATCATACTCAGCGAACCGGGCCAGCAGTGTGCGGTGCCCCCAGGTGCCCAAGAAGCCATTATCGTTGCTGAGGATGCCATAGTCAACACCCATGCCGTCGATGAGCGTGACCATGTGCTGGTTGATGATCTTGGCCGCCAGTGCCGCATAGTAGGGCCGCCCACGCCATGTGTGGATCGTGCCCCAGCCAACCTGGGGATCGCACTCGTTGTTGGACAACGGGATGTCTGCCAGGCTGGGGTGGTGGTCGCGGATGTAATGGACGATCTCGGCCTCGCGCTGGACGATCTGCATCGAATTCGGAGTCAGGTCCTCCAGATGCGAGCGCACGCCCTTGACGTGGACGGAGAGAAAGGCCGGCTTGGTAGCGTGCTCGCCGATGAGAGCATTGGTCCCGCTGTCGCAGTGCGCCAGAAAGGTCTTGAGGGTGGGTGAGAGGTTGCGGCACGTGCCGGGCCCGCCGATGCGCAGTGCGGGATCCGCGTCATCCAGGCCGGCGCAGCAGGCGTCGTAGTAGACGATAAAGGCTTCGACGCTCTGGGTCCAGAAGTGCACGTCGGGCTCATTCCAGGTCTCAAAGAGCCAGCTGCGAATCTCGTCTTGACTGTAGCGGTCGATCAAGTGGCGGGCCAGGTCACGGACGAGCCGACGCCAGGCCAGGGCCTTCCGGGTGTCCAGGTAGTCATCGAAGTGTCCCTCGACGTTGCCCATCAGCTCGAAGATTGGCTTGAGGCCGTTGGTCACCAATACATCCATTGCGGTGTCCAGCCGCGACCAATCATAGACCGGCGTCTCGGTCCCCAGGCCCTCGGCCTTGACCAGCTCGAGAAGGTAGTGGATGCGGACCCAGCGGATGCCCCCGTGGGGGATCGCGCCGACGTAGGCCATCGCCTGGCGCATGTCGGCGTTGAGCAGCAGGTTCGCCGGGGTGAAGCCGGTACTCTGCCAGAAGTGGCGGAGTTCACCGACTGTCTCGGCGCACTTGACCGTGATGTCCACTGTGAGGTCTCCTTCGTTCACTCAGTAGCTGATTTGCTGAACCTGACGGCTCCCGCTCAGAAGACGTGCCACCGGCACGTCTGTAGGCCATCTGATCGCATCCAGTACAGACGACACGGTGGGTCGTCTTCTGCCTCCGGACGCAGACCGTAGCAGCCGGACGTCGCCACTGCGGAAGACGTGCCACCGGCACGTCTGTACGACATCTGATCGCATCTCGTACAGACGACACGGTGGGTCGTCTTCTGCCTCCGGACGCAGACCATAACAGCCGGACGTCGCCACTGCGGAAGACGTGCCACCGGCACGTCTGTACGACATCTGGTCGCATCCCGTACAGACGACCCGGTGGGTCGTCTTCTGCCTCCGGATACAGACCGTAACAGTCGAACGTCGCCACTGCGGAAGACGTGCCGCCGGCACGTCTGTACGACATCTGATCGCATCCTATACAGACGACACGGTGGGTCGTCTTCTGCGTGACTGTGCGGTCGGTCACGTCTCTTCGCGATAGTATCGATCCTCATACCATTTCCCAGGATTCCCGATAATGTAGGCACGGATCTGCTCCAGCTCGACCTCGCTCCGGATGATGTGGTCATAGTATCGTGGATGCCACCCGAAGTTCGACTGACCGAGGTCTCGAATCCGTTTCGTGCAGATGGATTTGATCTGACCAACAATGGACCCAACCGAGTCTGCCTGCATGCGGGACTCCGGGGAAGGACCCTGCTGCTGTGACTGGTTCTGTGATTCAGTGAGCACCAGAATCCCGTGGAAATGATTCGGCATCACCTGGTGAGCATCGAGCTTCACGTACGGGCGCACATATGGTGTGCGCCACCATTCCTCAGCGACAATCATGCCCAACGGCGACACGTATGCTACCCCCTCCAAGATCTTCGCCAAACACCACTTGTGGCCCTTGGTGCAGATTGTGATGAAGTAGTGTGCCGCAGATCGATAGTCCCAGCCGGACAAGCGAGTGCTTTCAGTTCGATATGTACCTTCGTGATAGCGAGCCATTCCTATACTCCCCAATTGCGTTACGGCTCAGAAGACGTGCCACCGGCACGTCTGTACAGGGACGTTTGCTGATCCGGCATCCTGTGGAGATGCCCTGATGGGCCGCCTCCTGCGTCTGTACACGTCCTACTGCCGTCGGACGTTGCGGCTCAGAAGAAGACGTGCCACCGGCACGTCTGTACGGATATGGTTGTCATTTCAGTGTCTTATGGAGACGGCCCAGCGAACCCTAGGGTTCGTGTCGTCTTCTGCGCTTACGCCATCACACTCGCGCGCTCCATCGCGCGCGGCTCCGGGAGCGCAGCGGTGAGCGGCAGGGCGGCAAGCGTCCCGATCGCGGTGAGGATGAACAGAATCTCATAGTTGCCACCCGTCCATTGCAGAATGGCGCCGCCGAGGATCGAGAAGAGCGCCGCGAGCCCGTTGATCGTGTTGGTGAGTCCCACGTAGATGGGACGCTCTGCTTCGGGGGCCCATTCCAATACGTAGGACGTCCAACCCGGAAGGAAGCAGGCCATAGAAGCGTTGCTGGCCAGGAAGACCAGGCCGTAGGCCCAGGCGAGCCAGGTTGGGTTCGTGACGAGGCGCGGAATCACCAGGGCAAGCACGGGGATTGCCACGGTCACGATCACGCTGACCTGGGATGTGCGCTTTGTCCCGTGGCGTTCATTGAGCCACCCGAAGAGCACGGCTGCTGTGATGGTGCCGATCACGCCGAGCGAGGTGTAGCGACCGACGACCTGGGCGGGAAGATCGAGCTTGTCCAAGGCGTAGACGATGTAGAAGGGGGAGGCCAGACCGGCAAGGTTGAAGACCTGGCGCGCGATGAGATAGCGGCGGAAGGCGTGGTCCCGCTTCAGGAGCTTGCTCAATTGCGGCAGGTATTCGCCCCAACTGGGGACGCTCTCCCGCGCGATGCCCTTGTTCTCGCGGGTCAGGGTAATCGCCGTGAAGGAGATCGCCAGCATAATGAAGCCGAGCAGGAAGAGGACGGCGTAGTTGGTAGGGAAAGCAGGGCCCTGGTCGCTCAACAGCCACTCGACGGCGAAACCGGCAGCGAATCCGGCCGCACCCGAGAGGATCTGGCCGATGCCTGTGAGCCGCCCACGCCGGTGGGCAGGGACGGACTTGCCCAGAAAGTCGAACCAAGCCAGGCTGGCCAGGCCATCGCCCAGCCAGAAGATGCCCATCGCCACCACCAGAGTGATGATCATCAGCTCCGGGCGCCGGGCACCGGTCAGGTAGATCAGCGCCGCCAGGATCAGGATCATAGTACGACTGATCCCGGCGGGCAGCAGGATGAATGGCTTCTTGTAGGGTTTGTCGGAGAGATAGCGGGCTGCGACCAGCTGCGGAAGCAGCCACCCGGCGCGCTGCAGTGCGGAGAGCAGGCCGATGATGGTTGCGGACGCCCCCAATCTTGTCAGGAAGCTGGGGACCACGGTGCCGGGCCCAAAGAAGGCCATGCCGATGCCGAAGAAGCAGAAGTCCATCGCCAGACACCAGAAGTTGCGCCGGTAGCTGGGCGGCAGGGGTGCTGTAGTCATTTGAGAATCTGTCATTGGTTGGGTCATGGTACCTTACTGGGCATTGGGTAGGTAGGCGCCCATAGTCTTGAGTTTGGCCTGCAGTTGCTTCACGTCGATCGCGTGAACGTCAGTCTCACTGCCGGCGGCTATGCTTGCGGCGACACCCGCTGCCTGCCCGGTGATGTAGCACCCGGGCATCACGCGGATCGAGCCCTGCATAAAGCGATCCGAGCTGACACAGCGGCCCGCGACCAGCACGTTGTCCAATCCCTGCGGGGTGAGCACGCGGTAGGGGATGCCGTAGCTCTCGCCGTCCTTGTAGCGCAGCCGTTCGAACTCCTCCTTGAACTTGGCGAAGTCCTCGGAACTCGGGGTCGAGGCGTGGATATCGACGGGGTAGTTGTAGCGCCCGATCTCATCCTCGAAGATCGCGCGGGTATTGAAGTCGTCCAGCGCGAGCACGTAGTCCCCCAGGATACGCCGCGTCTCGCGCAGTCCGAGCAGCGCGCCGGTGGCCACAAGGGAGGCATCCTCGAAGCCCTCCAGATAGCGCTTGTAGTAGACCTCGTACTCGCTCAGGCTCTTGCGACCCCAGAGCAGTGCCTCTGTCAGAGAGCGCTCGTTCGTGCCGTCCACGCCGAAGGTGTGGCCGACATTGCCGCCGCCGATACCCTCGCCGACCCGCCACATGCCGGGCAGATGGCGATCCTGGACCGTGAACACGTTGTCCGCGAAGGCCGCGGTCAGGTTGCGATCCTGCCGCCCACTCACGCGGCTCCAATCGACGTTGGCCCATAGGCTTCCGAGCGTGCCCGGCATCATGTTGCCCTCAGCGTCGCCCTTTCCGAAGGGCGCGCCGGCCCAAGCGGCCAGGTCTCCGTCGCCGGTGCCGTCCACGAAGATCTTGGCCTTCACCGCGAAGATCCCGCTCTTGGCGGCGCAGATGGCGGCGGTCACGTGGACGCCCTCCGTCTCCACGCCGATGACTTGCGTGTGGAAGGTGAAGTCGATGCCCTTGGATGCCTCGATCACGTCGTCGTAGACGAGTTTGAGCGCCTCGGCATTGATGCTGACGCTGCCGCCGGGATCGTCCTGTGGGGTGGCGGCGCGCTGCTTCATCCGCTCGTAGATCTCGCGCCCGATACCGTCGGCCAGGAAGTTGACCCGGTCGGTGAAGCACATAAAGGCGGGCACCAGCCCGGTGGTGCCCATCCCGCCGAAGCAGGCCTGGCCCTCGGCGATAAAGACGCTGGCGCCCTGGCGGGCTGCGGCGAGTGCAGCCGAGACGCCGGCCGGCCCGCCGCCGGCGACGAAGACGTCGACTTCGTGGCGGACCGGGATCTCGCGTTTGAACGTGAGTGTTGGCACTGGTGGTTCCTCGGATAGGGTTGCTAGTTACAGGTTGAACGTTACAAGTTTACAGGTTTTCAGTTGTCAGTTGTCAGTTTTGGTCTTGCGGGCCTCGTCCTCTTGCCTTATCCCCTATCCCTTGTCCCGTATTATTACTCACCCGGATACACGCCATACTCGCGCACGGTTTCATAGACCGCGAGCACATTCTCCACTGGGGAGAGGGGCTGGACGTTGTGGATGGTGTTGAAGACGAAGCCGCCGCCGGGGCCGAAGATGCGCACGCGCTCGCGGACCTCTGCGCGGACCTCGTCCGATGTGCCGAAGGGTAGGGTCTTCTGCGTGTCAACGCCGCCGCCCCAGAAGGTCACGTCCTTGCCGAAGGTCTCCTTGAGCATCAAGGGATCCATGTCGGCTGCCGAGCACTGGACGGGGTTAAGAATATCGAAGCCAGCCTCGATGAACTCGGGGATCATCTTGACGATGGAGCCGCAGGAGTGGATGAAGGTCCTCCACGATGTGTTAGCGTGGATCCACTCGTTGATACGAATGTGGTAGGGCTTGTAGAGCGCGCGATAGGTCCGGTTTGAGATGAAGGGGCCGCGCTGCGTACCGAAGTCGGTGCCGGTCACCAGCACCGCGGCGACGCGGTCGCCCACGACTTCGTGGATGCGGGCCAGGTTCTCCAGTCCGATCTCGCACTGGGCCTCGAAGATCGCCTTGATGTAGTCCTTGCGCAAGACCGTGCTGACGTACCATTCCTCAACGTCCCGGATGCCTTTGGGATCCTTGAGCCACGGTGCGGGCACGAGGGCGATGTCGCCGAAGCCGGTCCCGCCGAAGTTGGCCAGGATCGCCTTGTCGGTCTCGTTGTAGAGCCGGGCCGACGTCTCTGCGTAGGTCGCTAGCTCCTCGTCGGAGATCGGCCCGAAGTCCTCCAGGTTATCCTCGACGTTCAGGTTGTCGTCGTCGATGGGGTGCTGGCGTCGGGTGGAATCGAAGTACCAGCCGCCCTCGGGCATCCGCCCGCTGGGTGGAACCGACTTGTCGCCCTCGGGGTACAGGAAGAGATCGCCGTTGGGCTCGATGTCGGTATTGAAGCCCTCGGGGACCAATACAGGTGTGCCGCCGAAGGTTGTCCACGGCTTCCAGCCCTCATTGAGGAAGCCGAACATCGTCTTGGGTGAGCTGAGCCCGACGATGTCGACGCTCAGTGCGTCCATCAGATCGGGCTCTATCTCGCCCAGCATCTGGTAGGGCTCGACCACTTTCACCGGCGTGCCGGGGGCGTCCAGGCCCAACGCCTGGCGTAGTCCGTAGACCACGCTCACGTGCATCCCGGTGACGGGGCTGCCGCCCAGGTCGATGGGGATGCGGTCCGGTTCTTCGTGTGCCAATGTTGCCGTTACGCGCTCTCGTGAGGTCATCATGTTCCAATGCTCCTTTCAGGGTGTCCGTTTTGTGCAGTGTGGCCCCGTCTATCCAAAGGTTCGATCGTCCGTTTCCCAAGGGCCGTTGGTCCCGGAGAAGACGTGGCACCGCCACGTCTCTACGCAGATTTCGCTGAATCGGTCTTTCCGTTGTAGAGACGACCCGGTGGGTCGTCTTCTCCGCGGGCACGCTACGCCGCTTCCCTACATCGCTCCCACTGCTCTTAGCCATGCCTGCGCGATCAACGCGTGGCCGGCCGGTGCGGGATGCACGCCGTCGGCGAGCCAGAAGCTCATCTCGCGCTGGGTCGCCGCTGCAGCGGAGGCGCCGTCCAGTGGCACGAATCGCGCGCCGAACTCGAGGGCCAGCTTGCGGGCCACGGCGATCTTTGGATCCAGGTCGACGCGCCACGCGGCGCGGTCCGGCGGCGTCGGGAGCACGAAGGGCTCCAGGATGATGATGTTGGCGTCCAGCTTGTCGCGCGTCTGTTCCAGGATGGCGCGGAAGTTGTCCTCGTAGACCTGGGCGGATGTGGGGTCGTTGCTGTCGTACCGGCGCCACGTGTCGTTGATCCCGATCAGGATCGAGACCCAGGTCGGGGCCAGATCCAGGCAGTCGGCCTGCCACCGGGCGCGCAGGTCCTTCGCGCGGTTCCCGCTGATGCCGCGGTTGAGGAAGTGGACGCCCTGCTCGGGGTAGAGCGCCGAGAACCATGCGGCGACCATCGCCGGGTAGCCGCGGCCCAGGTCCGCGTCGTTCTCGCGGCTCCGGCCGGCATCGGTGATGCTGTCACCCTGGAAGAGGACGGTAGCGTTGGGTTCGACTAGCAGTGTCAAGTTTTCCCCCTATGTCTCACAGCCAGAGGCCCTCGACGTTCCAGAGCGCGAACTCCCGGTGGCCGTTGATCTCGGCCTTGGTCTGTTTTCCGGATGCGACCTCCAGGATCTCGTTGAAGATTATCTTGCCCATAGCGGGCAGGCTAAGGCCATCGCTGAGGACGGCGCCGGCGTTGATGTCCATGTCGCCGCGCATCCGCTGGTAGAGCGGCGTGTTTGAGCTTAGCTTGATGATGGGGGCGATGGCGTTGCCGATACCCGTGCCGCGCCCGGTGGTGAAGCAGGCGAGCTGGCACCCGGCGCCGATGATGCCCGGCATCGAGAGTTGGTCGTAGCCCGGCGTGTTGAGCAGATACACGCCCGCGCCGTCGTGATCCCACACCCACTCGCTGTAGTTCAGCACGCCCTGGACCGGGCCCGTGCCGCTCTTGGCCTGGGCGCCCAGGGACTTGATGGTGATGTTGAGAAGGCCGCCCGCCTTGTTGCCGGGGCTGGGATTCTCCTCCATCGTGTGGCCCGAGCGCGCAGCGTAGGCGCTGTACCATTCCAATGCCCTGAAGACGTCGGCGGCGACCTCGCGATTCACCGCGCGGGCGGCGAAGAGGTCGGCGGCGCCGAAGAACTCGGGTACCTCGCCGATAACACTCCGCCCGCCGGCGCGGACCAGCAGATCGCTGGCTTGGCCCAGTGCCGGGTTGGCCGTGAGACCGCTGAAGGCGTCGCTGCCGCCGCACTCCAGGCCCAGCGCCAGCTTGCTCACAGGCGCGGAGTGTCGTGCGGTCTCGTTGGCCGCTGTCAGCAACTCCGGCAACAGCGCGAGTCCCTTCTCAATCGTGGCCCGCGTCCCGCCGAGCTCCTGGATCGTCAGCCGGCGCACCGGCTTGCCGTAGAGCGCGCTCAGGTCCGACGTGCCGAAGTAGCCGTCGAAGGCCTTGAGATTCGTCTTTTCGCACCCCAGCTCGATGATAATCGCGGCGCCGACGTTGGGGTGCTGGATGTACTGTCCCAGCATCCGTAGCGTGGCCTCGAGGGCGCCCGGTCCTTTCGTCTCCACTGTGTTGTCCGGGCAGGCGCAGCCACCGTCGTGGATGGTCGCCGTGACGCCGTCGACGTTGGGGTAGGCGTCGCGGGTGTAGAGCTTGGATGCCTCGGCCTGCTGGGCGATCTGCTGTGCCTCGTGTGCGGCGCACATACTCGCCGGCACGATCAGGACCCAGTTGCGGACGCCCACATTGCCGTCAGCACGGTGGAAGCCGGCGAAAGTAGGCAGGCGCCCTTCCCAGGGAGGGAGCTGCGGAGTCTGCAGCACGAGGTCCCCGATCTCTGTCTCGGGCACGTCGCTGATGACCGTGGCATCCGTCACGGGATCACCCGGAACCAGGCCTTTGGAGCGGGCGAAAGGCTGCCCGTACTGCCGGACCCACTCTCCGGCAGGGACGGAGCGCACCGCGAACCGGTGCCCGGGCGGAATATCGGCCTTGACCGTGAGGCAGCCGTGGCCCTCCCAGGCCATGATGGTCTTGGCGGGGATGAGTTGCTTGGCGACGGCGACGTGATCCTGGTCGGGGTCGACGATCACGGCGAGGTCTCGCAGCTTGTGCGGTCTTGATTCGGTTGTCACATGGCCAGCCTATTGGATTTGTTGAGATGTAAGTGCATTCTGGGCCAACTATAGCACGGTTCTTGTGCTGCGGTACTGGTGGGCAAGGGCCGGCGTAGCCACGAGGGAGTCTACTTCGAAAGTGACTGACTTCACTGTGCATGGACCGTGGCCCTCTTGACCGCACGTTTGCCAGCCTATCCTACCTGGGCTGCTGCCAACCCCGGAGCTAGTCAGATGCCCGATGTCCCGGCTCAGGATTCCTCACTCCTTGCTCTCCACACCGGCGTGAGCGCTGCATACACTCGGTATGACTCTTTCTTTCTAGTGAAGCTAGGACTGCCGAGCACCGGCGCTATCAGCGCCGGTGCTCGGTGCGGGCGATGATGTGGTCCTGCAGATCCCGGCGGGTGAGCTTGAACATCTGGGAGTAACCCGCGATCCGTGACGATGTCTGCGGGCATTGTCCTGCTTCGGTGATTAGTTCTTGATCTAGCATATAGTCCTCACTCCGCAGCCCAACACGTCTGCTCCACAGGCCGTAGCGTGAACTAGCAGTTCGCGCTACGGTGATGCGAGCACGCTGTCTGCAATTGATGTAGTGCGAACTCCCCTTGACGGGGACAAGTTGTCAGTTCGCATCCCAGGCTCGTGAAGGAATATACACGTCAGCCCAACGTATCCGGCGCACAAGGCTGAACGCGAACTAACAGTTCGCGCTACCGTGATGCGAGTACATTGTCTGCAAGTGATGTAGTGCGAACTCCCCTTGGCGGGGACAAGTTGTCAGTTCGCATCTCAGGCTCGTGAAGGAATATCCACGTCAGCCCAACGTATCCGGCGCACAAGGCTGAACGCGAACTAACAGTCCGCGGTACATAGCTACCAATCGGCGACGCTGCTGTCGGATGGGTAATAGAACTCCCCGCCGAGTTCCTCCGTGTACTCGATATTGCGCTGGGCGGCGTCCTCATCGATGTCGAAACCTAGCCCCGGTTTGGTGGGCAGGTCGACGAAGCCGTCCTTGACCACCCAATCCTCCTGCAGGAGGCCGTCACCCAGGCAGGCGTCGACCTGTTCCTGCACCAGGAAGTTGGGGACGGCGGCGTCGACCTGCATACAGGCCGCGAAGGCGACGGGGCCAATGGCGCAGTGGGGCATGATGTGCATGTAGTAGACCTCGGCCATGTTGGCGACCTTCTTGAGCTCGCTGATGCCGCCGACATGCGAGCCGTCGGGCTGGATCAGGGAGACGGCGTGCTTCTCGAAGATCTCGCGGAATCCCCAGCGGGTCAGCAGCCGCTCGCCGGTGGCGATGGGGAAGGGGACCTGGTCCGAGACGAGTTTGAGGGCGTCGACGTTCTCCTGCGGCACCGGCTCCTCCACGAACATGGGGCGCATGCCTTTGAGCTCGTGGCAGACCTCGACGGCCAGCCCGGGCGTCATCTTACCGTGGAAGTCGAAGCAGAGCTCGACATCGGGGCCAACCCACTCGCGCATCATGTAGGCGCGCTTGACGAAGGCGTCAATGGCCGACGGGGGCTCGTGGGCGCGCCAGTAGCCGCCGGGACCGCCCTTGAAGGCGGTGTAGCCCATGCCTTGGAGCCACTCCAGCCGCTGGCGTGATATATCCAGGGCCTCGTCGCTCAGGCCGCCGATGCCCCAGTGGGCGTAGACGCGGATCCGGTCACGCACCTCACCGCCCAGCAGGCGGTAAACGGGGACACCGTAGAGCTTGCCTGCGAGATCCCAGAGCGCCTGGTCGATGCCGGAGAGCGCCGACATAACGACGGGGCCGCCGCGGAAGAAGGAGGAGCGGTAGATGTGCTGCCAGTGGTGCTCGATGCGCAGCGGATCCTTGCCGACCAGGTACTCGGCCATCTCGTCGACGGCTGCGCACGTGCTCTTGGGGCGGCCCTCCAGCGTGGTCTCACCCCATCCGACGAGACCCTCGTCGGTGGTTATCTTGACCAGCCGGGTGCGTTTGCGGGGGAAGAACTGCTCAATCTTGGTGATCTTCATCGGATATGTCCTTTCTTTGCGGATGGGTGGAAGGCTGCACAGGAACACAATGGTATTGTACGGTGTAGATCACGAAATCGTCAAATCGGGGAGATCGACATTCGCCGGAGATTGGGGGCGTGTCAAATCAAATGACTATGTTACCGAAGCGGTAACGGTTCTATCAGAAGACAGTGTTACTCAAGTGCAGCCATCTCCTCCTTATCTGAAGAAATATAATCCGTCGTAGTAGTCGAGGCTGTGGGCACGGTGGGTAAACCGTTTTGTGGTTTATCCACGGTGTCCACAGCCTGTAGTGGGGCCTGTGGTTGAGGGAAGCGGTCCGGATTAGCCAAAGTCTGATAGACATCTTCGACGGTATCCGGCTGGGCATTGGGGTAGTCGAAAAGATGATCGCGGTCACGGTAGATCTTATTGCGCAGCTTCAGGGGGTTGATCGAGGCTTGATGTTCCCTAAGGGCACGTTGTTGATGAAGTTCGAGGCACGGAGCTTGGCAAAGACGTTCGACTGGCGGGCGAGCGACATCGTGGATACGCTTGAGATAACCGGCGCGGGTTGCTGAAGCCGGAACCCACTGTTTGTCGATCTGGCGCATCACGGGCTGGATGAAGTTGTAGAAGTTATCCATCTGTTCATAGAGGGTGTTGCGATAGCGTGTTTGGGTGACGGTGTCGAAGCGGCGATCGCCGAGATAGTCACGCACGAGGGTGTAGTTTTTCTGCTCCACCAGGCGGTTGTCATTAGGCGTCGCGGGACGACTGCGTGAAAGCTTGATCTCGGGATGTTCTTGCTGCAGAAAGGACATGAGATGGGCATTGAGGAACTCACTGCCGTTGTCGACGTGCAATTCCAACACGGGGAAGGGCAAACGCGCGAATGAGGCCTCCAAAGCATCCGCAACCGCCACATAACTGCGGCCCAGGATGGCCCGACGCCCACTCCAGCCGGTGGCGACATCGATGATCTGTAGGGTGTACACGTACTCGCCTGCGGTGCTGGGGCCACAGTGATGCACCAGATCCACCTCAAAGTGGCCCGGCATCACGGTATCGCGTGGAATCCGGCGGGTGGGTATCTGCTGTTGGTATTGGTTCTGTGGTGGATGCTTCTTGCGTCGTCGATGCGCCAAGGGTGTGTTGGGCAAGTGGCGTCGCACGGTGGAGATGCTGACTTTGGCGAACTGCTCCCGCAAGCTCTGGGTCAAAGTCAACTCGTGGTGGGTTTCCAATAGCTCTGCCGTCGTCAACAGATTGGGTGTCAGGCGTTCCGGACACACATAGTCCGTAGACTTCCAGATCACCCGTAGGGTTGTGTCGAACTCAGGCCCGTACTCCGGACCGCGTTCGCCACGGCGTGGTCGGCGTTCCAGTGATTCATTCAGGCGGCGGATGACCGACTTGCGGTGCATCCCGGTGTAGGCTACGATTTCATCCAACAATGCTTTCTTCTCCTGTCGCGTAGCTTGTCGATAGCGCTTTCGCATGCGCAGTAGGTACTGTTAGCGTTCATTGATGCTCATCTTGTCGTTGGCTGTCACGGTTCCCCCTAGTAACATTTCCAGTTGGTAGAACCGTACCACCTTCGATAACATTCTACGTGATAGAAAGCGGGGGTTGACACAGCACCGAATTGAGTGTATCATAATACTGGAAACGTTACCGGTTTCCTTACCGGTTGCCGTACCGGCAACCTTACCGGCCCATGTTGCAGGTTGCCATTCAGTGTTACCAAGCGAGGGAACATGCGCGACCTCACCGAACGTGTCAGTATCCGAGATATCGCCAAGGCTGCGGAGACCTCGGTCTCCACGGTGTCTCGTGCGTTGAACAATCACCCCGACGTCTCGGCTGAGACCCGCGAGCGCATACTGCGGATTGCCAAAGCTTGTGGCTACGAGCGCAATGTGTTTGCCCACAGCCTGATCAGCGGGCGTTCCGGTTTGATCTCAGTGGTTATGCCGGATGTCGACTACGACTATCAGCTTCAGCTTTTGCGCGGTATGGCCCATGCCGCGCAGCGGCTCGACCAGGAACTCCTGGTCTCGATCAAGGACACGGCTAGCGAGACGATCGAGGCGTGCCGTTCAATGTATCGCCGAGGTATCGCCGATGGCGTCATCATCTTCGACCCGCCTGCAGAAGGCGACGCCGTGCTGCGTCAGCTTCAGGATGCCGGTTTTCCGGTGGTCTCCTTCTATTCTGCCCATCCGCCGCAGGGACTGACCAGTGTGGAACCGATGGATCGCGAAGGTGCTCTGATGGCGGTGCAACATCTCCTGTCATTGGGACACCGGCGGATTGGCTTAATCGTAGAAGGTCCTCAACGTCTTGCAGGTGCAGGGCACGAGCGGCTGCGCGGCTATCTGGATGCGTTGCAGCGGGCCGGGGTGCCCTATGATCCCGAGCTTGTCGTCACTGTCCCGCCCCGTCAGCCCCAACGCTCCGGTCATGCAGCCATTCAACAGTGGCTTGCGTCCGGCACTGAGTTCACTGCGGTCTTCTGCTTCAATGATCTTGTAGCTTACGGCGCTGCGAAAGAGCTTTCGAGTCACGGTCTGCAGGTTCCTGAAGACGTGTCCATCGTCGGCTTCGACGATATTCCCGCCAGTATGCACTTCGGCAAGGCTGGGCTAACAACGGTCCAGCAGC
>Ga0114918_10001345_pt1 | contig 22028 bp, 16 predicted proteins | sample LantaG_FD_87015 | JGI IMG/M metagenome (GOLD analysis project Ga0114918, IMG submission 87015) | Deep subsurface microbial communities from Baltic Sea to uncover new lineages of life (NeLLi) - Landsort_02402 metaG | ecosystem: Environmental > Aquatic > Marine > Oceanic > Sediment | place... | reverse complement strand
CTCTCCTCCTCACCATCGTCACCACTCTCCGTCATCCAGGCTACACGGGAGAGGACGGCTTCGAGATCTCGGTGCCCGCCAACGACGCCGTTGCTCTTGCCAAGGCCCTCCTCTCCGGTGGGGGCACCAAGGACCCTTCGCAGGTCCGCCTCTGTGGGCTCGGTGCCCGCGACTCGCTGCGCCTGGAGGCCGGGCTCTGCCTGTACGGCAACGACCTCAACGAGGACATCACGCCCGTCGAGGCCGGCCTCACCTGGACGATCGGCAAGAGGAGGCGCGACGCGTGCGACTTCCTGGGCGGCGACGTCATCAAGAAGCAGCTCGCGGACGGCGTTTCGATCCGCAGAGTCGGGCTCGTCGCCGGGGGGGCCCCGCCCAGGCAGCACGCCGACATTCTCTTGCCCGACGGCACCACGAGGGTCGGGGAAGTCTCCAGCGGGGCCTTTTCGCCGTGCCTGGGGAAGAACGTGGCGATGGGGTACGTCCCCAAGGAGCACGCGAAGGCGGGCACGCAGCTCAAGGTGTCGGTGCGCGGCAAGCTGGCGGACGCGACGGTGACGAAGATGCCGTTCGTGGCGAACAACTACTACAAGGGGTAGAGAAAGAGAGATGGGAGGAGTTGATTGAGTTTGGCGCGGGAGGAGGAAGAGAGAGAGAGAAGAGAAAAAGAGAGAAGAAGAAGAGTTCTTTTTTTCCATTCGTCGATTTTTTCTTGTAGCAGTTTTTTTTTTCCTTTTCGTTTCTTTCAAATTCAAGGCCTCTCTCTCTCTTCCTCCTCTCTGATTCTCATTTTCTTTCGCTTGCTGTTTTCGTGTATTTTTTTTCCTTTTTACACTTGAAAGAGAGATTGGTTCATGAAAACGCAAAGGGGGCTAAAAAGAACGAAATAGGACGGGGAAAAAAAGAGAAAAAACTGCTGCTGCTCTCTCGCTGCCTTTCTTGCCTTTTTTTTTCCAACTCGAAAAAGAAATCAAACCTTTTCCTCAGAACGGCGCCCCGCTCGTCGCCGTGCGGATGATCTGGAGCAGCGCCGAGCCCACGACGACGAACAGGAAGAAGCCGAGCATGATCGGGCCGACGTTGGAGCTGGTGCCCTTTTTCTTCTGCGGGAGGGAGGTGGTCGGTGGAGGTTGAAAGGGAAAGAAAGAAGGAGGTGAGAGGAAGGTCAAAGAAGAAAAAAGGCGCGTCTCGATTCCTTTTCCAAAACGGCCGATCTCGCGCTGCTGTTTTTCCTTTCTCTTTTTCTCCTCCCCCAACTCGTACCTGCGCCGTGTTCTGCACGAGCCCGCGCTTGTGGATGTTGCCGAAGAACTTGTTCGACTTGGCGTTCTGGATGCGCTTGGAGACGGCCTGTGGAAGTGTAGACGAAAGGAGAGAGAGAGGGAAAGGGGAAGAGAATGAGAGGGAAAAAAAAGCGTTGGAAGTTTTTTTCTTCTCTTCGTCATTCGACGAGGCATCATCATCAACGCCGCGCTCTCTCTCTCCACGCTCCTTTCCGCTCACGCGCGAGGCGCGGCGTGGAAGGGAACGACGCAAGGGACCGTTCCCCGGAGGAGGAAGACGGAGAGACGCACCATGGCTGCTTGCTGCTGCTAAGAGAGAGAGAGAGAGAGAGAAGAAGAAGAGAAGAAGAAGGAACGATGATTTTTTTGAAAAGACTGCGACTTCGCAAAAGAAAACAAACCAAAAACCAAAAAAAGAAAAACTCTCCTGTCTCTCTTTTTCTCTTCTCTCTCTCAACCCCCCCTCCCTCTCTCTCTCTCTCCACTTGCTCTTCACTGCACCCCCACCAGCTCCACGTCAAAGACCAGCGTGGCGTTCCCCGGGATCGTGCCCCTGACACCCGAGGAGCCGTACCCCATCTGCGGCGGCACGGTGAGCCTCCTCTTGTCCCCGACCCGCATGCCCTCGCAGCCGCGGTCCCAGCCCTTGATGACCTCGCCGACGCCGAACCTGAAGCTGAAGGTCGCGTTTCCTTTCGTCTGGTCGAAGACTTTGCCGTTCTTGGCGAGCTTGCCAACGTAGCGGACTTTAATGCGCTTGCCTGCCTTAGCAAGAGGGGCTGTGGCGGACTTGGAGGAAGCCAGGGTCTCGATGACGAAGCCGTTGTCGAAGCGGCGGATGCGTTCCGAGGAAGCTTGTTGTTGCACTTCTTTGAGCTTTTGCGCGAGCTGCTGCTGCTCCTTCAGCTTCTGCTGCTGCTGTTGCTGCTGCTGCTGCTCCTTCTGCTTCTGCTGAATCTGCTGCTGCTGATGCTGCTTCTTGGCGTCGACCGCGGCGGCAGAGGGGACTGGGGTCGTGGGGGCGGAGGCAGCAGTCTTCGCCTTCTTCGCGTCGCTCTCCGCGGCCGCTGCTGCTTCGGCGGCGTCCGAAGGAGAGGGAGCAGCCTTGCGCTTGTTGTCCTTGCCGTCTTTTTCTTCGCCTCCTCCCCCCCAGGCGGGCGCCGTGGCCACGGGCTCGTCGTCGGGCTCGTCGTCGCCGCTACCGTCACTGTCGTCGCTGTCGTCGTCGCTTTCGTCGTCGCTCTCAGAGTCCGAAGAGGAACTTTCTTTCTTGTCGTCGTCGTTCGCGTCGAGCTCCTCGATGATGACGCTCGAAGGCACCTTCTCGTCGTCCTCTTCTTCGGACTCGGATTCCGAGTCGCTAACCTCGCTGTCGTCAGTCTCGCTCTCGCCGTCGCTCTCACTGTAGCTCTCGCTGTCGTCATCGCTGTCATCTTCGCTGCTCTCGTCCGAGATCATCCCGTCCTCGGACTCGGAGTCATACAGGGCGCCCCTGCTGCCGTCGGCGAGTCTTGCGAGGGCGAGGTCCTCCTCGTCCGAAAGCTCTTCCTCTTCCGCTTCTTCGTCTTCCTCTTCGTCGTGGCCGCAGCCGTCCTCCTCGCCGCCGAAATCGGGGAGGTGGTAGCCGGTGAGGTGGACCTGGACGCCGTCGATCGGGGCTCCCTTGGCTCCTCGGACCTCGAGGCGGAACTCTGTGAGAGAGAGTTTTTTTTTGTTTCGAGGTTTGAGAGTCTGGTTTTTCTCAAGGTCAGAAAGAGAGGGGGGGGGCTGTCGTGGCCGTCTCATTCTTCTCTCTCTTCTCTCTCTTCTCTCTCCTCCCCTCTCAATTCTACCAACTCACCGGTGTACTCGTCGAAGATAAGATCCAGGGGCACGTTGTCGCATGACGAAGACGAGGCGTTCCCGCAGCGCAGCGCCGCGAGCGCGAGCTCCGGCGACGACGAAGAGCCGCCGTCTTTCTCACCGCCGCCGCTGCCGCCCCTGCTCCCCTCGCCCCTCGGGCGGTAGAAGACTAGACAGTGGAGCTGCGAGTCCTGCTGCTGCTGTTGCTCCTTCGGGGGAACCAGCACGGCCTGGGAGAGGTGGAGCCTGCCTCCCTCCGGTGGGGGGACGAAGGGGGCGACCTTGCCTGTTGTGGCCGGGAAGAGTGGAGAGAGAGAGAGAAAAGAGGTTGAGAGCGAGAAGAGGCGGCAGCGACCTTCGGCGCGTTTTTTTTTCCTTCTTCTTCTGCTTTCCATTCGTTTCTAGACGCCCCTTTCAAAGGGCGCACAGCGCTTCTGATTGACGCTTGATTCGCCTCTCGCTTGGCATGAGGTGCACTCGAGGCAATCCTTGAGGCTTAGAACGGAAAGGGGGAACTCGAAGAGGCCGGGAGAGAGACTGGCGCGCGGGGCGGAAGATTCGAATGCTTTTGACAGGCGGCGGCGGCGGCCGTCGCAGCCGTCGGACATGTTTGCTCCTCGACATTTGCTCTCTCTTGCTCTCTCACTTCTCTTTCTCTCTCTTTCTTCTCCTCGACCTCTCTCTCGCTCACTACTAGACGTACCTGGCGAGAGAGCCACACCCCAGGTGGCCATGGTTGCTTGCTGCTTTCGACGGGAGGGAAGTGTGTGGCTAGGGAGGAAAAAGAGAATGGGGAACAAGGGAAAAAAGAAAAGAAACAAGGCGAGATGTATTGAGGGCGGTTTCAGTTTTCGAAAAAAATTCGTCAAATTTCGATGCAATCGTGTCCTCCCGCAGCTGAAGCCCAGGAGGCTGCGGATCCCTCTGCGCGACCAGTCAAAGATAGCGCAGACATCAGCAATGTCCTCGCTACAAAAACCAAACCGAAAGATGGAGCAGAGACGCCAGGAGTAACAGCCGATGGGACGCCTTTCCTAGCCGAGGCCGACGACGACGACGACGCCGACGACGCCGGCAAAGTTCAACCTCTACCTCTTCTTTCCAAGTCCCAACAGAAAAAGGAGCTCCGCCGTCTCCGCTCCGCCCAGCTCTACGCTTCCAAGAAAGCCCTCAAGAAAGAAAAGGCAGCCCAACTGAAGTCCGTCAAGATGGAACAAGTGCGAGAGAGGCTCCAGGCAATGACCAAGGAGGAAAGAAGCGAATGGGAGGCGCTGCGGGAGGAGCGGCGGCGAGAGCGAAGGGAGCAGGCGTCTCTCAAGAAGCAAAGACTCCAGAAAACGCTCGAGGAAGAAGGAGGCGGGGGAAAGAACCCTTCTTCTCCTTCTTCCCTGAGGATCATCATCGACTGCGGCTACCCCGACGGGATGATGACCCCCTCGGAAGTGCGGTCGCTGGCCGGGCAGCTCGCGAGGTGCGTCGGCAGCAACGCGCGGGCGCCTCGGGCGCCGGCGAGGCTCTGCTTCGCCGGAATTCCTTCCCCGGGCTCCTCCGATTCTTCTCCTTCTTCTCCTCCTTCTCCTTCTATTTCGTTCTCTTCCGCGACCTCCAGGCTGCTCTTAGAGAGGTTGGGCAACATCGACGGGGTCGAGCGGTGGCCTGTGCGGTGGCTGCCGTCGCTCGAAGGGGAGGCGGCGGCAGCGGCGAGGGGGGGGGGCAGCTCCGACGACAAAGACAAAAACGCTGCTTCTGCTGCTGCTGCTTCCTCTTCTCCTCCATCCCCTTCCTCTCCTCCCCCGAACAGAAAGAAGATCGTCTACCTCTCTGCAGACTCGGACCGCGAGCTCTCCGACCTCTTGGACCCGCGGACGACCCTCGTCGTCGGAGGGCTCGTCGACAGAAACCGCCACCGCGGCGCCGCGGCCTCTCGCGCGGCGTCTCTGGGGATGGAGACTGCGAGGCTTCCCCTGAAGACTTTGGGCAAAGCCGTGCTGAGCTCTTCGGGGGTGCTGACGGTGGACCAGACGTTCGCGCTGGTGCTGGCGGCGGTGAACGCCGGCGGGGGCGGAGGAGAAGGTGGAGGTGGAGAGGAAGGAGAGGAACAAGGCGAGAAGGAAACGAAGACGGAACCGAAAGGAGAAGCGACAGAAAAAAGAACGGGAACGAAAATGATTCAAGCAGACTGGGCAGCCGGGGTGCGCGCGGCGGTTCCCGTGAGGAAGCTGGCGAGGCCGCCGAAAGAGGAGCGAGAGGGGCAGGCGGCGCCCGAAGTGTAAAAGTAAAAGAAAAAACCCTTTCCATTTTTTCTCATTTCTTCGAAAGCAAAAAGCGACACGCCGCATGGATTCAAAAAAAAAAGATGCTCCACGCCGCGGTCAATTCCGCGCCTCTGCGTGCTATGGCTTCAGGCACAGAGGCGCGGAACATCAAGCTGAACTTATCACAAGCTGGTCGTGCTCGAAGCAAAGCTGCTGATGGAAGAAAGGCGCCGCGGAAGAGCGCTCTGAAGGCTTCTCAATCTTCTTCTTCGACGCTCGAAACCTCCCCCACCTCCACCTCCATCTCCTCCACTCGAGGCTTCCGCGACTGGCCCTCCCCCCTCCCCCCTACCGCCTCCCGCCCCACCCGCTGCGAGCGCTACTCCGAGCGCCTCTGGGGCCTCACCCAGCCCTTCACCCCGTCGCCGCTGTCCTCCTTCTCCGCCGAGAACAGGATGAGTGTCTACGCTCTGCCGGCAAGGTGGAGGAGATCGGAGGAGGACGAGGAAAGGGGGAGCAATGAGCTCGTCATCGACCTCTTCTTGCACAACCCGATCCCTCCGACGGACGAGCTGGTGGCCCACCTGGAAGGGATCAAGGGGACACTGCGGGCGGAGGCCGAGGCGGCGGAGACGGAGAGGAGGAGGGGAGAGAGCGATTCGACTTCTTCGAGTTCTTCTCCTCCTTCTTTCTCTGTCGTCGTCCGTGTTGCCCACTTGGTCGTCCCTTCTTCTTCCCCGGAGCACTGGTCCGCGACCGCGGACGCGCTCGAGAGGCTCGGAGAGAAAGAGAAAGACGAAAACGAAGACGAAAACGACGAAAACGACGATGACAACTCCTGTTCGACGCTGCTGTGGGTGCCCCCCAACTTTTTCGAAGGCGGCGGCAGGCTCCTCGGGTCCGTCATCGAGGGTAAAGATAGGATCCAGGCCCTGAAGCCCCGCGCCAGGCTCCTGGAAAAGGGAGACGCGCAGGAGGTCTTTGGCCGGGACGTGAGCGTCACGAGCGTCGTCGGCGGGGGGCTCGGGCTCTTCACCGAGGTGGTCTTCCACCTTCGATCCGCCAGAGCCGTTCTGACTGCAGACAGCGCCTTCTGCCTGTCCCAGGAAGATGCAGCAGCCTCCGTGGCCGGGCCCTTGGATTTGTTCTTGGCGCGAGTCGTGGGGATCTACGGGAAGCTGGGCAGTCCCGTGGGGGTCGCTCTCAAGTCTGCCCCCGGGGGCCAAGGGAGAGAGTTCGCGAAAGACGTCCTGAGGTGGTGCGAGAATGATAACGTCGAGATGGTGGTCTCTTGCCACCTGTCCGCGCCCGTGAGGGACGACGCCGCGGGGCAGCTGCGGCGGGTGTTTGGGTTTCTGCTGTAAAAAAAAGAAAAATTAGAAGAAGAAAGGTCGAAGAACAAAGAAAAAAACGAAAAAACACATTCGACAGATTTTTCTTTTCGGCGAAAAAGGAAGAGCAATCTCCCGCTTTCTCGCCCCCCATGCCGCAGGCCTTCGCGGCCGTGCGCTGCTGCTCGTGCGCCACGTACCATGTCCAGCAGTCCAAGCAGAGCCTGAAGTGGAAGTGCTCGCTGTGCGGGGAGCTGCAGACGGTCGCAAAGGTGGTCGCAATTCCCATGGTTTTTTCTTTTTTCCTTTTCGATTCGAAATCGATGACCTCCTCTTTCCTCTTCCCCTCGCTCTCAAACCTCTGCTCCAACAACAACAAAATAAAAAACAGATCTACCTAAGCTCCCTGAAGGCCAAGGACTGCCGCCTCGAGGTCCAGCGCCTCAACTCCGCCCGCCCGGAAGAGGAAGAGCGGGAGGAGGAAGCCAGGATCCAAGCAGAGGCGCTGGCGCAGGCGAGGGAGGAGGCGGCTGCGTTTGCGGCGGCGACTGCGGCGAGAGAGGCGGGGTCTTCTTTCTCGGATCCGCGGCAGCAGCAGCCGAGCCGCTGGGGAGGCTTCGTCGCTGCTGCTCCTTCCTCTGCATCAGGAGAGAGCAACAAGAAGAGGCCCTTGAGCGACGCCTACGGAAACGCTCCGGCGCTGGTCACGGGCTTCGACGGCTTTCGGAGGGGCCGCGGCGGTGGAGGGAGGGGGAGGCGAGGAGGCGGCGGCGGCGGCGGCAGAGGAGGAGGAGGGGGCTTTGGCTTTGGCTTTGGCAGCGGCAGCGGCAGCGGCAGCGGCAGCGGCAGCGGCGCTTTCTTCAACGTCGCCGCCGTGCCTCCTCCTCGCCCCGCTGCTGCGGTTGTTCCTTCTCGTCCTCGTCCCCCAAAGGCGACGCCGATTCCGACTCGAAAAGAAGAAGAAAAAGAAGAGCCGAACGAGAACGAGGTTCTCGCGGCCTTTGGCTGCGCCCCCTCCTCTCCCCAAGCGAGCAAGAGGCAGAGGCTGCCCTCGCCGCGCAGGGGTGCTCCTCCTCCTCCTCCTCCTCCTACTTCCAACTCGTCGAGGTGGGGCACTTTCGGAGCGCCGCAGCAAGAACAGAAACAGAGGAAGGAGAACAACAACAATGGCGTCGGCGGCGGCCGCTGGGGCTCGAAGGCGCCTGCTCCCGCCGCGGCAGCTCCGCCAAACGCCCCGCTCTTCTTCACCACGGCCCCGCGCTGCGATGACGAGGACGACTTGTAAAAAAAAAATGAAGCGAAGGAAAGCTTGAAAAATGAGAAATTACAGCACGAAGAAGAAGAGAAAAAGAAAAAAGAAAAGTTCAGAAAGAAAATCGGCCGAGCCTCCCTTCTCCGTCGCACCAAAGAATCTCTCCCCCTCCTCCTCCTCCTTCGCCTTCTTTGACCACCGCCAGGCCCCGCACGCCCGCGGGGAGAGGCAGCGGAGGAGCAGGAGGCAGAATAGCAGCAGCAGCGCGGCCTGCCACGGCGGCGCGCGGGGGGAGGCGCAGCGAAGGCAGAGCCGCCGGGAGCGGGCCGCGGCCGTCGCCGGCGTTTTCGAAAGCCGCGGCCGCCGTCGTTTCCTCTCCTCGCTCTCGCTCTTTCTCCTTGCCCTCCGCGACTGCCCCAGCCGGCGCCTCCCACGCCACCGTCGCCTCCCTGCTGCGCCCTTTGGCTTCGACAGAGACCACGGCCAGGGCCCTGCCGGCGCGCGCGACGGCGAGGAGGCGAGAAACGGGAGGAGAAGATTTTTCAAAATCTTTCTTCCTCCAGGCAAGCAGTGTCGCCCTCGGCCCCGAGTCCGAGCTCAGCGGCGCCGCCGAGGCCGCCGCCGAGGGAGGGGAGACCCCGCCGGAGAGCTCCCAGCGGGTCGCGGGGGTACTTCCGTCGTCGGCGGTGGCCTCGAGGGCCAGGATAGCGGGGCCAGAGGTCAGGTCGGCGGGGAGAACCGGAGGAGGCGGAGGAGAAGGAGGAGGCACCTCCTCCTTCTGACAAGGAAGAACTTCTTCCCTCCCTCCTCCCTCCGCCTTCGCCTCCTCCTTCTGCTTCTTCTTCCGAGAGTAGAGCAGCAGCGCGCCCCCCCAGCAGGCCACGGCGAGCTCCTCGCCGCAGGGGAAAAACTCCAGCGCCGTGACGCGCTCGTGCGGGACCTGGGCGTGGAGGGCGGGCGTCGAGAGAGGAGGAAAGAAAGAAGGAGGAGGAGGAAGAGAAGCGTCGTCGGCGTCGTTTCCTTTTCTTCCTCCTTCTTCTTCTTCTTCTTCCGCCTCCCAGATCCAGAGCTGCCCCGCCGGGCCCGCCGCGGCCATCTTGCTTCCGTCACCAGAGTAGCACACCGCGCATGCGGGCCACGGGGAGCAGAGGGTGCGGAGCCTGGAGAAGGAGAAGGAAGTTTTTGTTGCCGCTTGAGCTTGCATTTCCGCCGTCGCCGCCGTCGCCGTCGTCGCCGCCGTCGTCGCCGTCGCTTGCGAGAGAGAGAACAGGACGACGCCCGGCCCGCCAGCCACGGCCACCTCGACCGCAGCAGCCGGGAAAGAAGAAGAAGACGATGACGAGGTTTCGGCAGCAGCAGCAGCGGCAGCGGAGGGAAGAAGAGGAGAGGAAGAGCAGCAGCTCCTCACGGCGAGGGCCTTTGGCCAGAAGTGCAGCCGCTGCGACGCCAGGAGCGAGAGCGAAGCCATTGCCGCCGCCTTTCTTCCGTCTCCCCTCGCTTCCGCTTCAGCAGCCCAGGCCTCGACGAGCAGCAGGCGCGTCCTCGTGGCCACGAAAAGCCTGCCGCGTCTTCTCCTCCTCCTCCTCCTCTTCTTCTCCCCTTCGACCTCCTCGATCTTTGTCTCTGGTTGCCAGGCCGCGGCGCAGAGCTCGTCGCTTTCGGGATCCAATTCGAGCCTCGCGAGCTCGCGCCCGCCGTCGTTCAGGTCCAGCAGGGAGAGCGTGGCCGGGTCTCCCAGGTAGGCGAGGAACGGCGGGAGCGGGGGGAGTGGTGGGGGGAGGTTCGAAGAGGAAGAGGAAGAAGGAGGGGCGCCCTTGCCGCTGCCGCCGTCGTCGTTGTTGTTGTTGTTGTCTGAAGGAGAAGAAGAAAAAGAACCAGAAGAGGAAACCACGAGCGCGTTCGCCAGCGGCGCCAGCGGTGGGCGCCTCTGCGCCGGGCCCGAGGCCAGCAACAGAGCAGGGGGAGGAGGAGGAGTCATTGTTTTTCCTTCCCGCTCTACTTCGTCTCTGTTGCTGCCGCCGCTGCCGCTGCCACTGCCTTGTCCCTCTCCTTCTCCGCGGCGGCCTCCTTCGCGGCGAGCCTTCTGGCCTCTGCCTCGTCCCTCAGCGGGGCTGCGATCTCCTCGAAGCCCGAGTCGGCGAGGGCGTTGACCACGTCGTCGGCGGAGATTGTCTGAAGGAAAAGGTTTTTGGGTGGCGTTGTTGGTTGAGAGTTGAAGAAGAAGAGGAGGTGAGACGAACGAAATCGGCAATCAATTGAAATTTCGCTCAACTTTCTGCCCCTCTCTCTCTCTCACTCTCTCTCTCTCTCTCTCCTCTGATTCTCACCTGTCTCTTCGCGCCCTTGCACAGGTCGTTGGCGGTGGACGTGATGAACGAGATGAAGACCTGGTTGGAGGGTAGAGAGGGTCGAAATGAGGGCGTGAGCAAGAAAGAAGGAAGGAGAAACAGAGAAGAAGAAGAAGAAGAAGAAGAAGAAGAAGAAGAAGAAGAAAAACTCGACTTCCTCCTCCTCTGTTATTACCTTGGCGCCCTCTCCGAGCGCTTCGAGAGCTTCCTTGGACACGCCAAACTCCTTGCCCGGGCCCAGCTCCTGCGCTGCGACCTCGCTCAGGCGCGCCTTCACGATCCTGCGGAGGATCGAGCGCGGGAGGTCGAAGTCGACAGCAGTCAAGGTTTGGTCTTCTTTGTCGCCCGAAGCAGCAGCTGTCGCTTCGTCGTCGTCGTCGGTGGCGGCGTCGCCTGCGGCTCCTCCCTCTTCTTCTTCTTCCTCTTCCTCCTCGTCGACCACGATCGGCTCGGCCTGGTCGCTGGTGGTTGTCGTCGTCTGCTGCTCGACGGCGGCTTTGTCTGTCTGCTCTTCGGCGGCGGCGAGTACGGAGGAAGGGACAGGCGAAGGAGGCATTGCGATTTCGTTTTTTGTTTTGTTTTGAATTCTGATGCGAACGCTGACCATCGATTTCATTCATTCGCTCTTTCCTTCTTTCCTTCTCTTCCTCTTTCTCTCTCTCTAGCCTGCTCTCTTTCTCTCCGTCTCGCCGTGGCATCGCTGCAGCTGCTTGTGCAAGGCGCACAGCGGCCTCCAGCAGCTGTCGCCTCTGCGCGGAGGGTCACGGGACGAAGAGAGCTCTGGAGGAGGAGGAGGAGCAGAAAGGCCGATCCTTTTTGCTGCTGTTTCGTCCAGCCATCATCATCGACCTCGACCTTTGACGACGACGGAGAAAACGAAACCGAAAACGGAACCTCCTCCCAAGCTGCTTGCCACCGCCAAGGCCGCGCCGCCATGAAGGTCTTCGCCGTCTCAGACATCCACACCGACTACCCGGAGAACCTCGAGTGGATAAAAGGATTGAAAAGCGAAGAGTTCGGCGACGACGCGCTGATCGTCGCGGGCGACGTGAGCGACGACGAGGCGACGTTCATCGAAACTTTCGAGCACCTCTCTCGGACCTTCCGGCACGTCTTCTTCGTGACGGGAAACCACGAGCTGTACCTGCGCAAGGGGACCAGGGCCGGGGAGGAAGAAAGAGAGAAGGGGACCGGGAAAGAGGAAGAGGAGGAAGAGGAAGAGGAGCAACGGGCTCCCGCTGTCTCTTCGGGGTCGAGGCCCGGCGACGGCGGCGGCGACCGAAACTCCGACCCGTCTTCCTCCTCCGCCCTCCCGCGGCCCCTGAGGAAGTTCAGGGACTCGGTGGAGAAGCTATCGGCGATCCACGCGGACCTGGCCGCCCTGGGCGTGAGGACGACGCCCAAGCTGCTCGACGGGGCCGAGGTGGTGGTCTCGGGGCAGCGGGTTGGGAGGAGAGGAGGTGGGGCGGCCAAGGACGACGACGACGACGACGACGACGACGACGACGACGACGACGACGACGACGACGAGAAGAAGAAGAACGAAGAGAAGAAGAAGAAGACGAGGAGGAAGAAAACTTCGACGCCTCTCTGGATCGTGAGTTCAGAGTTCCTTTCGTTTCTGAACAGGGAGACAAAAGGAAGGGAAAGAAACGAAACGCTCACACTTTTTTTTATTCGACGAAAAAAAAAAAAACCTGACTTTCGAAAAAAAAAAACATCAAAAAATAAAAACCGTTCCCAGGTCCCGATCCTCTCCTGGTACCACTCCGCCTTCGACACCGAGCCCCCGATCCCCTCTTTCAACACCGACCCGCGGAAGATCTACACCGACTTCAAGGCCTGCCGGTGGCCTCCCGGGCTCGACCCCCTGAGCGGCGGCGGCGACGACGCCCTCGCCGGGTTCTTCGACTCGCTCAACGACCCGCAGCTCTCCTCGCTCACGCGGAGCTTGAATTCGAACGATTCCGGTTCAGAGAAGTCCCCGCGGCCCGTCGTCATCTCCTTTTCGCACTTTTTGCCGTTTCTGGAGCTGCTGCCCGAAAAGAGGTTTGTGACGGCGCCGAACTTGGTAAAGAAAAAGTTTGTTTTTCTTTCCTTTTCTTTTTCCTTTTCTTTCGACGAAAAAAAAAAGAAAGAAAGAAAAAACTCGCTCTCACTCTTTTTCCCTTTCTTCTCTCTTCCTCTCTTCCTCCTTCGACAGGCAAAAGTCGCCGGCTCGGTGAGGCTGGGCCAGAGGGTCGCCCTCCTGAAGCCCGACGTCCACGTCTTCGGGCACACGCACATCCCCTTCGACGGCGAGCTCCCTTCGATAAGGGCGCTGGAAGAAGGAGCGGGAGCGGAAGGAAAAGAAGGAGAAGGAGAAGGAGAAGGAGACTGGAAAACTTCGACTTCGACGCTGCCAACGAGATTCGTACAGGCTCCGCTGCGCTACCCAGCCGAGCGCCGAAGGAGCCGCGAGGGGCGAGTTGGAAGCCCTCGCTCCTACGAGCTGCAGCTGATCTGGAACTGCGGAGGAGACAGTGGCGGAGAGAGTGAAAGCGACGGCGAGGAGGAGGAGGAAGGAGAAGAGGACGAGGACGACGAGAGCGGCGGCGGCGGAAAACCCGCCGTCGTCGTCGTTCAGAGGCGGGGGAAGCCCGGGCCGAAGAGGGAGGCCTTCTGGACCAGCTACTACGAGGAGAACGCGCGCGACCCGGCCAACCTCGAGCTGGCGCCGTGGGTGAGGCCGCGCGTCGAGAGGTACAAGAACTTGTAAAAAAAAAAAATGATCGGAGGTGGCAAAATTTGAAATTTCTTTAAAAAAACAAAAAACAAAAAATCGAACACTCTTCTCTCTCGTTTTTCTCTCTCACTTCACCCCCCACTCTCTCTCTCTCTCTCTCGCTCCATCTCCCTCCACTCTATTCTACTCGTCGTCGAGCCCCGGGATATAGAGCAGCTCCACGTCGAACACGACCGGGCTGGCGGGGGGAACCCGCGGCCTCCCGGGGCCCGAGGGCAGGCCCTTGGGGAACGACAGTGGTCCCGGAACGTAGACTCTCCTGAGGCCTCCGGCCTTCATCGTCTTGATCCCTTCGTCGAGTCCCGGGACGATCTGTCGAAAGAGAGTTTTTTTTTTTTTTTGGGGGGGGGAGGTTGGGAGGACAAGTTGGTTGTTAAAAAAAAGAGCCTTTCTCTCTCTCTTCCCTTTTCTCTCTTTTCTCTCCTCTATTTCTCTCCCCCACCCCCTTACCTGCCCAGCCCCGATCCTGAAATCGTAAGGAGCACCTCTGTTCAGGCTCGAGTCGAACACTTTACCGTTGGGGGTCATCGCTACGTAATGGGCCACGACCTGAAAGCCCACGGGCGGCTCCGGGCCCGACCCGACTTTGACGTCGCGGAAGCTCAGGCCGGAGGGCAGCTCGACGAGAGGGGCTTCTTTCAAAGCTGCCTCGCAGGCAGCGTCGCAGAGGACCTTGTCCTCGACGGTGGCCGCGCCAGCGCCGTTGGCGGAGGCGGCGAGGGCGGGAGGAGGGGGGCTGTTGTTGAAGAAAAGAAGAAGAGGTCGAGGTCGAGGTCGAGGTTGAGTTTTTTTTTTTCGAGATCGCCACGCGTGCTTCTTTTTCGTTCTCTCTTTCTCTCTTGCGAGTTCCATTTCAATCCTCTTCCGATCAGAATTCCGATCCCCTCTCCTCCTAGAAACCTCCAGGAAATCACGCACCTGCCTACGGAAGCGGCAAAGACCGCAGCCACGCCCCCGGCAGAGAGCAGGAGCGCTCGGCGACGGCTAGGGGCGACGTCGTCGGCGTCGACGTCATCGATCCTGGCGTTGTCGACATTGTCGAAAGCTCTGGCGACGACTGCAAAGCGAGCAGCGGGCTGCGCTGCGCGACGGGCAGGCGACGCAGGCGAAGAAGGGGCACGCGTGGCCTGTGTGGAATTGGGGAAAAGGTGGAGGAGAAGAGGAGGAAGAGCGAGAGAGAGGGAATGATGAGGCCTAGAAGAGGGTCGGCGATTTGAAAACTAGAGGACGAAGAAAGAGAGCTCTCTTCTCTCTTTCTCTGTCCCTCTGATGCTTATCAATCACTCACCACGCTGCGTGAGGAGAGAGAGCTCGTCTTCATGTGTGGCGAGAGAAGGGGGAAAAAGGAAGAAACGAACTTGAGAGCCCGCGCTTTGTTCGCAGCAAACTTTCGGTCTAGTTTCGGTCGATAGAAAAGCGAGAGTGGAGAAATTTTTTCTTTCCTCGTCGCCCGTTTCTCGACGTGACGTCATCATTTTTCCGCTGCTTCGCTGCTCCTTCGTGACGCATTCCCCGCTTCGCTCTCTCTCTCTCTCTCTCTCTCTCTCACCCCCTTGCTCTCCTCCCTTTCTTCCTCTCCTCTGTCTACCCTCGGCGGCACCCTCTCGCCTGCCTCTAGGCTCCCGTTGCGTTTCTGAAGAGTCGAAAGGGCGGTGAAGACGACAGAGGGAGCAGAAACCCTCGAGAGAGAAAAGAGTTTCGCTTCTTCTTCACCAACGCTTTTTTCTTCTTCTCCTTCTCTCCCCGCATTGGCGCCCTTCCACTGCTGTCTTGCTCTTTTCCTTCCCTTGGGCGATAGGCTTACGACACACCCCACCCCCGAGACCAAGGAAAAGAACCAACGAGGGGGCTAGGAGAGAGCACGAAGGCTTTTTCCAGTTAAGCCCTGCTTTGAAAAAAACCTCGAGGAAAAAAAAACCTCGACCTTTATTTTCTTTTCGAATGTGCGAGGCTTCCCCTCCGGCGCACCCGCCTCGGGGCCCTTGCGGCACCCTCGCCGAGGCCGAGCGCGTCGTCGCCGCGGCGCGCGTCGCAGCCCTCAGGGCCAGGCTGGGCACGGACGACGGAGGAGCAGCAGGAGCAGGAGGAGGAACAGGGAATGTTTCCTCCTCTGTCCCGTCGTCGTCGTCTCCCGCTGCTTTGACCTCCTCTTCTTCCTCTTCTCCTCCCCTGCTGCTGACTCGGGTGCACCCCTCCCTGCGCCTCTTCGTCGGCGGCGTGACCTCGGCGCGCTGCCTGCTCACCCTGAGGGCCAACGGCGTCACGCACGTGGTCAACGCGACGACCTGCCTGCCGCACTTCCACGAGGGGAGGGCGGTGGTGGAAGGAGAAGGAGGGAAGAAGAAAGCGGCGACGACGGCGTCGGTGACGAAAGACTCGAAAGCTTCCTCGACCTCTCCTTCTTCTTCCACCCCTTCTTCTTCCTTCTGCTACCTCCGCGTCCCGATCTACGACGACGCCTCCCAGGATCTGGGACCGCACCTGGAGTCCGCCCTGGCCTTTATCGACGCAGGGCTGCGCTTTTCGAACGGAAACGGCAGCAGCATCAGGAGGAGGCGGAGGCAGCAAGAGGAGAACGAAGATGCCGACGCCGCCACCGACGAGCTCGACCTCGACTTTGACTTTGACCTCTCTGACTCGCCTTCTCCCTCGCCTTCTCCTTCGACCTCCGGCGGCGTCCTCATCCACTGCGTCGGCGGCGTGTCCCGCTCCGCAGCCCTCGCAGCGGCCTGGCTCGTGTCCCGGGCCGGAGCCACGGCCGAGGGCGCCGTCGCCGCGGTCAAGCGGGCGAGGCCGCTCGCGGCGCCCAACTCGGGCTTCCTCGAGCAGCTCTGCGGGCTCGAGGCGGACGTCGCCGCCGCTGCTGCCGCGGCGACGAGGGCGGCGTCCTCATCGTCGAGGCACCGCCACGGCAAGCGACGCGAGACCGACCGCGAGTTCTCGCATAGGCTCGCGGAGCTGCTGCTGCTGCGCGCGGCGCCGAGCGGCTCCGTGGTGGTGACGGCGACGAGCTCCTCTTTGTCTTCGGATCCGACTTCGAACCAAACGACGACCTCCTCAAACACCACCTCGAGGCCCATCAGCGTGCCCCACGGCAAGCTCCGAGGCCGGAGCAGCTCCACGATGGCGCTGTCTCTGCTTCCCTCTCCCGTCACGGAGGAGGAGGAGCACGGCGGCACCACCGAAGGCTCTTCCGACGCCTCGGCGAAGAAGAGCGCTGCCGCCATCGACGACGACGAAGCGGAGAGGAAGAAGAGGCTGCCGCGGGCGACCTCTGCCTTTCTTCGGAAGAGTTGAAAAGCTGTCTCCTGCGTCCGCCCCCCCCACATTCTTTATACACAACTTGCCTTGTACACCTATTGAATAACTTTATTGTCCCTCTCACACGGCTTCTCTCGTCGGGGGGGGGGAAAGAGAAAAAGAAAAACGAAAAGCGAAAAGGGAAAGAAAAGTTGCTTGCCTCTCCTTGCACTCTCGCTCTCCTTTTTCCGTTTCTTTCCTTTTTGTTTTTTTCTTCTTCCTTGTCCGCTTGGGAATTGTTTCATTAAAATCACATTTTCAGTTTTCGGTGTAAGATCAAACACTCAATCACACTGCAGTGCCATCCCCTGTCTCGAAATGGAGGAGAAAAGAGAGAGAAGAGAGAAAGAGAAAGAAGAGGTCGAAAAAAAAAACTCACTCTTTCTCTCATTCTTCTTTGGCCTCTTCTCTCTTTGGCTACTCTTTTCTTTCTCTCGGCGCCGGAAAAAAAAAAAGAGAGAGCAAGTTCGCCGCGGAAAAAAAAAGGAGAGAGAGCGAGCGAGTTCGCGCCGCCTCGCAGGGGGCGACAATGGCCGATCCCAATCAGCAGCCCGCGGATTGGAGGGATGCGCCCGATCTCCTCTCGTACCGGAGGAGGGTGGTCACGTTGATGTGCGTGGCGCGTGGGGGCGGGGCGGGAGAGAGAGAGAGAGAGTTCGAAAGATCGTCGAGCGTTTTCTTTCCATCCCCGCCGCCGCCGCCGCCGCCGCCTCTTGCCGCCAGTCGTCCCTCCTCTTTTCTCAAAACCTCTCTCCCCTTTCTCCTTTCAAAACACACGCAACAACAGCCACGCCCGCTTCCACGCCCAGCAGCCCAACCAGGCCAACGACTACGCCGCGCGGCTTCCGGATTTCGCGAGGAGGCTCGAGGCGTGCCTGCTCAGGCAGGCGCCGACGAGGGTAGGTTTGAGAAGAAGAGAGGGGGGGGAGTTTTTCACAGAGCGAAGAGTCTAGTTTTTTTTCTTTTTGGTTTCGTCGTCCGTCCCTCGCAACGAGCTTTTTCTTCTCGCGTTGCAATTCGCGACCCCCGAAAAACCTCTCGTTCGGGACGTTGAGACCCTTTCCGCTCCCTTTTGCGCACGGCTGAGGGTCGGAAACGGTTTTTTCTAGGTCCAGCAGGTGTTGGAAAGAGAGGAAAGCCGCAGGAACAAGCTCGCGCGGAGGCGAGAACGATGGATCAATTTCGTCTCGCTCGCTCGCTCGACGATCTCTTCTTCGAAAGAAAAACCAACTCAAAAACCTTCGACCTTCGACTCTCTCTTCTCCTTCTCTCTCTCTCTTCTCTTTCTCTCTTCTCTTTCTCTTTCAGGAGGTCTACACCGACGAGAGCTCGCTCGAGGAGAGACTCCAGCAGGCCGGCAGGAGGCTCGTGCAGCAGAGAGCCGCGGCGCAGCAGGCCGCTGCCGCCGCGGCCGCTGCCGGAGGAGGAGGAGGAGCTGGAGGCGTGCCCTCTGCCGCGCCGCCGCCGCCTCAAGCAGGCCTCTCCGAGGCGCAGCTTGCAGCTTACCAGCAGCAGCAGCAGCAGCAGCAGCAGCGCGCCTTCGCGATGCAGCAGCAGCAGCAGCAGAGGCAGTATCAAGGCGCGGCGGTGGGACAGCAGCAATTCACGGGGGAGAGCACGACCGCGAGCTCCGCGGGGCCGCCGCCCCCTCCGCAGCAGCCTCCTTCGTCTGCCGCCTCCGCCGCGGCCGCTTCCTCGGCAGGGATGGGCTACGTCATGGCCAATGGCGCGCCCGTGCTGCTGCGAGGAGGGCCCCACCTCAACCCGCACGACGCCGCGAGCGCCGGTGGGGGCTGGGTCGGGATGGTAAGAAGGAGAAAGAGAAGGGAGAGAGAGAGAGTTTTTTTTTCCCTCTCGTTTTTCGTTTTTTTTCGCTCACAATTTTTCTTCTCTCTCTTTTTTCTCTCTTACAACAGCCCGGCTCCGCGCCGGGCAACGTCATGCTCGGCAGCGGCAACAGCACCAACCCCGTCCCTCTTCCGCCACGATGATGGTGCCCCAGCACCAGCACCAGCACCAGGGAGTCTCGCAGCCGCAGGCCAACCGCGGGGGCGTCGCGGGCACGAGCGGCGTCGGCGTCGGCGGAGGAGGACCTCTTCTTCACGCTCCTCAACTCCATCAACCTCCGTCGTCGCACCTGCAGCAGCACCAGCACGCCCCCCACCCTCCCCCTCCCCCCGGGATGTCCCAGGCGGACCAGGCGTCCTACCACGCGCAGCAGCAGTACCTGGCGCAGATGCGGCAGCAGCAGGGAGGAGGGGGGATGGTGGCGGTGAACCCCGCGGCGACGGCTGCTGCTGCTGCTGCTGCTGCTGCTGCGGCAACGGCGGCAACGGCGATGGCTCCTCAGCCCGGAGCAGCAGCAGCAGCAGCAGCAGCAGCAGCAGCAGCAGCTGGAGCCCCTCCCGCCGCGGCGCCTCCTCCTGCCGACGCCGCCGCCGCCGAGGCCCAGCGCAGGGACTACATCGCGCGCCAGCAGCGCTGGCTGCTGTTTCTGAGGCACTGCGCCAAGTGCACCGCGCCCGAGGGGGCGTGCCCCTACGGTGAGAGAGAGAGAGAGAGAGAGAGAGAGAGTTTTTTCGACATCGAAAAAAAACCCGAAATCGAAAGAAAATGGAAAAAAGGAAAAAAAACTCACTCTTTTTCCCGCTCCTTTTCTCTTTTTTTTTTTTCAACCCCATAAACTCAATCCCACCAGGCGCCTCCTGCACCACGGCCAAGGCCCTCTGGTCCCACATCCTCCAGTGCGCCGACGCGCGCTGCCCCTACCCTCGCTGCGTCACCTCTCGAGAGCTGCTCAAGCACCACCAAAAGTGCACCAGCACCGCCTGTCCCGTCTGCACTCCCGTCAAGGCCTACGTACAGAAGCAGCGGGCCGCGGCGGCGCAGGCCGCGCAGGCGAGGGGCCAGCTGGCCGCGCAGAAGGCGGGGTTGCAGCACGCGGCCGCGGCGACGAGCGCGCAGCTGCAGGCCTACCAGCAGCAGCAGCGGGAGAGGCTGCAGGCGCTGCAGCAGGCGGCGGCCGCTGGGGACCAGAGGGCGATCGCTGCGCTGCAGGCGCACAGGGCACAGCTGCAGCAGCAGCAGTTACAGCAACAACAGGCTGCGGCAGCGGGTGGCGGCGGCTCGAGCAGCAGCGGCATCGCCGGCGTCTCCGCGGCGGCGCTGGCTGCCGCCAAGGCGACGCCGGTTGCGCAGCAGCACGCAATGGTCGCCAGACACCACCAGGCAGCGGCCTCCGCCGCCGCCGCCGCCGGGAACCAGCTGGCCTACCAGCAGCACGCCGCCGCGGCGGCCGCGGCCATCGCGAGCTACCAGGCTGCGGTGGGAGCGGCGGTCAGGGCGATGCCGGGGGGGATCACCGGAGGGGTGCTGCCCGGCGGCGGCGGAGGAGTTGATCCAAACTCTTCCGCTTCCGCGGCCGCTGCCGCCGCCGCTCACGCGGCTGCTGCAGCTGCTGCTGCCGCCGCTGCAGCAGGCCAGCACCAGGAGCACCAGCAAAACCAGCAGCAGCCCCCGGCGGCCAAGAGGCCGAGGAGGTCCGTCGTCGACCTCGCCGGCAACAAGGGCACGTCGCTCGTCGAGGCCTTTTCGGCGAAGGAGATCGAGGTCCACCTCTGCAACCTCCGCTCCGCTCCTCCCGGCGGGGCCCCACCTGGAGCTCCTTTACCTCTGGCTGGCGTCCCCGCTGGGTCCTCGAAACCCGCTCCTGGGCAGCAGCAGGCCCAGCTGGGCTGGGGAGGGAACGGAGAGGAGGACTCCGCCTGCGCCGCCTGCGGCCACACCCGCCTGACCTTCGAGCCCCCCTCGCTCTACTGCACCCAGTGCTGCTGCCGGATCAAGCGCAACCAGGTGTTTTACACAACTCCCTTACGCACCGGCGGCGCCAATGCTTCTGCTGCTGCGGCAGCAGCAGCTTCTGCTTCTAGCGTTGGCGGCGGCAGCGACGCGCCCCCTCGAGGGCAGTGGTGCCACGGCTGCTACACCGAGGCGGCCAGGACCGACCGCCTCGAGCTCGACGGCGCACCGGTCCGGCGCTCCGAGCTCGAGAAGCGCAAGAACGACGAGGAGATCGAGGAAGGGTGGGTCCAGTGCGACCAGTGCGAGCGATGGGTGCACCAGGTCTGCGGCCTGTTCAACAAGGGGAGGAACACGGGAGGGGACGCGCCCTATGTGTGTCCCGTCTGCTTGCTGGATTCCTTGAGAAGCGGCCAGCGGCAGCCCATCGCGAGCGGCGCGCGGCCCCAAGCCATGCTCGAGGCCAAAGACCTCCCGCGCTGCGACCTGTCGGATTGGCTCGAAAAAGCGCTCGCGAAAGCTTTGGCGGACGACGTGGACGCGAGGAGGAAGAGCGCGTTGGCGGAGGGGGCGAGGGCGGTGCTGGCCGCGAGCAATGCCGCAGCGGCGGGAGGGGTTGGTGGTGGAGGTGGAGGTGGAGGAGGAGGTGGAGGAGGAGAGGCGGCGACGGCGGCAAACGCTGCTGCCGCTGCTCCTTCTGCTGCTCCTGCTGCCCCCGCTGCTGCTGCTGCCGCCGCTGAGGAGGCTCCCAAGGCCAACGGCGACGCCTGTACCGCTCCCGCTGCCGATGCCGTGAAGAAGGAGCCGGCGGATGACGAGAAGGACAAGGCTGGAGCAAAGGAGAGGGAGGAGAAGAAGGCTGCCGCCGCCGGCGGCGACGAAAAACCCGCCGCTTCCGACGCTGCCGCTGTTCCTGCTCCTCCTGCTGCTCCTGCTGCTGCTCCTGCTGCTCCCTCCTCCTCTTCGCCGCCGATCCTCGAGGCTACGGGGCTCACACTCCGCGTCATCAACAACGTCGTCAAGCGCACCGAGGTCAAGCCGCGCTTCTCGGCCGTCTTCGGCGCCAAGGGGGCGGCGGAGCAGGCTGCTGCCGTCGCCGCCGCGGGAGCTGCTGCGCCTCTGGCCGGCGAAGAAGGAGTTTCGACCTCTTCTTCTTCTTCTTCTTCTTCTTCTGCTCTCGCCAAGGCCTCCGAGGCCAACGTCCCTTACCCGCGCGAATTCCCCTACCGCCAGAAGGTGCTGATGCTCTTCCAGAAGATCGACGGCGTGGACGTGTGCCTCTACTGTCTTTACGTCCAGGTACGAGATAGTCCCCCACCCCCTTTTGTGAAAAGAGGGGGTCGAGGTCGAGCGAGAGAAAAAAACAAAAACAAACTCTGGACGAAACGAGAAAAAACCACTCACCTTTTTCTTCTCTTCTCTTCCTCTTCCTCTTCTCTTACACCAAATACAGGAGTACGGAGGCAACTGCCCCTTACCCAACCGCCGCTGGGTCTACCTTTCTTACTTGGATTCGGTGAAATACTTCATCCCGGAGGGCGTCTCAGCCGCGCCGTCGGGCCCCACCGCCGACCCGGCTACCTTGACGGGCTGCGCGCTGCGCACGCTGGTGTACCACGAGCTGCTGATCGCATACCTGGCGTACGTGCGGAGGCGAGGGTTCGAGCGGATGTTCATCTGGGCGTGCCCGCCGCTGCAGGGGTAAGGAAGGGGGAGAGAAGAGAAGAGAAGAGAGGAGTTTCAAGTCCCCCCCCCCCCCCCCCCCCCCTTATCTTCATTTTCTTATCCGCCCGAGAAAACAAAAAAAAAAAAAAAACAAACTTTTTCCCCCCCT
>Ga0114918_10001344_pt1 | contig 22031 bp, 30 predicted proteins | sample LantaG_FD_87015 | JGI IMG/M metagenome (GOLD analysis project Ga0114918, IMG submission 87015) | Deep subsurface microbial communities from Baltic Sea to uncover new lineages of life (NeLLi) - Landsort_02402 metaG | ecosystem: Environmental > Aquatic > Marine > Oceanic > Sediment | place... | reverse complement strand
TGAACTTTTAAAAAGTTTCCTGATTTGTCGCAGATTGATACACCAATTGGTACATTTTTATCTAAGTCCTGTAATAGACCATTTTCCATCTATTGATATTTTGGTTTTGTTTTATATATAAAAAACAAAATTCAGATGGGCTAAGATAATAGGTTTCTTTTATAATATTCGAATACGTCAGTTACTATTTTTTTGTGTTTTATTGGGAAACAAATTGAATCGTGGACAGTAAATATTTTTATTTCAGGGTTACTTTTCATTAAATGTTTTATTACTTTATTGAAAATAAAATCGCTCTCTAAAAATTGAAGTGAATGGCTTAATGTTTTGTAGTTGTTTTTAGCTCTTTTATAATCTTTAATAAATTTATACACGGTTGGGAAAAGAGAATGAAACATCTTGTTATATTTCTTGGTATCTCCATTCGTACCAAATAAAACTTTATACATCATCATTTTAGCTTCATCTCTATTTTTTATGTCACATTTATTTATAAATTCTTCATATATTAACCCGTTTTTAACTAATCCAAAGTATCTTGTTATTTCGGGGTTAGTTAATTTAGTAGGAGATAATTCTCTTTTCATTAGAACTGCTAAAAATAATGGCTGTGAATTTTTTAAATCTTTTTCATCTAAAATTTCACCATCTATTGATAAATGGTTTTTTCTTATTTCTCTTTTAAGAACTGTGAAATTCGTATGTAATCTACCATATTCATCAAATGTGAACCATATTTTTTCACTATTTATACTTTCTATACTTAGATAATTTCTTCGATATTTATAAAAACCTATTTCTTTTGATTTTTTTGATTCATTTAGATAATCCATAGAATCTTTATAATTAATTTTAATATCATATAAATCATCTACGACTTTTTTTCTTATTTCTACTGGAATAGGACTTTTATTGATATTAAGATAAGTCTTTTTTAGAAATTCTTTAGAATTCTTTTTAAGTAATGTAGTATCTGATGTTCTTACTCTTTTTATATTAATAAGACATTCTCTGTTTAATCTATATGTTCTTGTTTTTGTACCAACATGATAATCAGATACTAATATGAGAAAATCATTATCTATTAAATAATTAATATAGTAATTGTAAATGTGTGTGTAATTTATTCGAAGGATAGTGGATGATAAATTAAATTTAATTTCGTTATCAAGTGTATCACTTTTTCGAAAATAATATTTTATCATCATTTCGTCTATGAGGTGTATCAGGTAGGCTGATTTAAGGTTAACCCCTTTATATTCTATTTTCTTTATTTTAGTTAGGTATTCAAACTTTTCAGGAATAAAATGTTCTAAATATCCTTTTTCAACAGACTTTTTATATACCACTCGTTATTTCAATTCTTTTTAATATTTATACCCAAAATTACATCTTTGTTTGCTAATTTCGGAAATATATTTTCAGTATAAACAATCTTAGTATTTTACTATATAATAGTTAAATTTTAATAAGTTTGAAAATATGAAAATAAATAGATTCAGGGAGTTCGGAAATGGTATTGTATATGCAATAGAATTAGAAGATGGGGCGTTAATAGAAACGACTGATACCTTCTTACCATTTTATACAAGAGATGCAATAGGTAAGCACCAAAACATGTTAGATAACTATGAGTTAGGTGATAGGAGTGAAAGATGGATGGTTGGTGTATCTGTAATGTCAGGGTGTCCAGTAAAATGTAAATTTTGTGCAACAGGGCAAATGAAAAGATGGAGAAACTTAACAGCACAAGAAATTATAGATCAAGTAGAATTTGTAGTATCAAAGAATCCTGATTATGATCCATTAAAATCAAAAGAATTTAAGATTAACTATACAAGGATGGGAGAACTATTCCTTAATATAGATAATGTAAGAGAAGCAATTACTAAATTAGATAAGAAATACCCCAACTTACACCATTATGTATCAACTATTGGTATATCAAATAGTGATTTCACTTGGATAAAGAATAATATCACACTACAAATATCTGTTCATTCAACAGATAATGAAAGTAGAAATTGGTTAATACCTTATAAAAATAAGATGACCATTGAAGAACTTGGTCAGATTAGAACTGATAGTTTTTTAAAAACGACCATTAATTTAACATTAGTTAAAGAGGAAGATTTTGATATTAATATATTAAAGGCTAATTTTAATCCCAAGGATTTCTTTGTGAAAATATCACCAATAAACGTTAATAGTGTAAGTGATAAATATGACCTTGGTGATGGTATTATTGAGGGCAAAAATTTGGTATAAATATTTAATATATAATTAAGTAAAATACAGAGAAACATTTCTATGACATGTATCTAAAAAATATTTTAATTAAAATGAATACAATTAAAAACTATAAAGACTTTCTTAATGAAAGTTCAAAAAGTAAAGGTGGTGTCGTAAAAGAATACATTGACAAGTACCCAGAACATGAAGATTTCTTTGCGGAATTTTTAGATTGTTTCCCTACTGAATCAGCATTTAAAGATGCATTGGTAGATGATATATTCCAGAATGAGGAAGATGGTGAATATGAAGGTTTATCTGATGAAGAATTATTAGATGAACACGGTTCACCCGAAACAGAAGTGCATGTATTAAAAAAAGAATTAAATTCATATCCTGGTGATGAAATTTGGGTTGATTTTCAAAACAGCTTAGATGGAACTGGTTGGTAAAAAATAATTATATTAAAATGAGTATTAAAAAATTTGAAGATTTCGGTAAAGTTAACGAATCAGATGAAAAGGTTGATGTTATTAAAAAATTCATGTCAGCATATGGTGAAACATATAGTGGAAAATTTGATGAATTAATTAATGATTTTTATGTTGAATTTGAAGGTTTTTGTGAAGAACAAGGATGTGAATATAAAACAGAAGATATTCAGAAAGCATTAAAAGATATTACAAGTATATAAAAAATAATCTTATTAAAAATGAGAACAATTAAGAATTATAATGATTTTGTAAACGAAGGTTTAACAACTAAGGATGCAAAAGATACTATAAAAGATATATTTAACAAATTCGAAGGGGAAGTTAAAGACGAATACTTAAAGAAGATGTGGGATGAAGATTCTACATTAAGAGAACTTTATGGTAAGAAAGACTTTGACAAAGCATGGGATGAATTAGTTGAAGATGGTACTATCGAAACAGATGATGGTAAAAAATGGTGCTGGTGTAAAAGTAAAAAGAAAGAAGCCGTAGAAGAATCAGTAGAAACTGAGGAAGAATCAGTATTAGAATCATCACACGAAGAATTTATGGATAGATTTGGTATTGATGAAAAGGGTGCTAAGGTGATAGATAAAGCGGTAAATAAAATACTTGGTATGAATGACTTAGATGATAGAATGGATTATGTAGACCAACTAGATTTTTGGGCAGAATGTGGAGAAGATGATAATAAAAGTGACGAAGTAATAGAATTTATCAAAGATACATACGTAATATAAAAACAAAAATATAACTAAAATGGAGAACATTACAGAGAACATTAAGAATCAATTAGAAGAAGCTGGTTATGATTATGCAGTAGCAGTAGCAACTGAAACAGAAATTGAAGCAGGTGCAGCTTGTGGTCAATTATCTATTATAACAGAAGAAATCGTAGAAGAAGGAGTAGTTTAATCTTTAAAAGGAACATTAAATGACATTATCGGAAAAAATTCAAGAACATCTTGATTTATACAACCCCGAAGGAGTTCGGGTGGTATCAACTTATAAGTGCAATCGTAATTGCACTTTTTGTTATCAGGACAGTAAGCAATCAACTTTATTAACACCGGATAAATTCGAAGATATTTTAAAAATATCAAAAGAAAAAGGATTTATGCCGGTTTATTTTACTTTTCAAGGTGGTGAAGTATCTAACTTCCCTGAAGAAACAATAGAATTAATCAAATTATCGGATAGATATTATCCACAAGTATTTAGAAAATCAGTAACAAGTAATGGGTATGGTGATATGGATTTCTATCGTGATCTCAAATTGTTTGGTATTACACACCTAACTTTCTCATTACACAAATCTACACCCAAAATAGAAGAAAGAATATTAGAATTAAAACAAGATGGTTTTTATACTTTCAGGGTTAATTGTTTCTTAGATGAAAACAATGTGGATGATGTAAAACACGTTGTTGATTTTTGTGCTGAAAATAACGTACAATTAACTTTATGTGAAGATTTAAGATTATCATCAATTGTTGATTATGATTCAACTGTTTTATTAAGAGAAAACAATATTATTGATGATTCTTATGTTGAGGAAAAATTCTCACACCAAAATGTGTTTTATAGTAGAGAACACAACTTTAGATTTTGGGTTTATAGACACCTAAATCACTATGACTATAATAATATTATAGTTATGCCTAACGGTGATATTACAATTACATTTGACGATATTATACATTGTAAAGGAAATGAATAAACAGATTATTCAAATTTTTATGATGAATCTAAGTTAATTTTAAGAAATAAAAAAATTAAAAAAATTCTTTAACGATAAGACTAAATGTAATGTTTTTCATATAAATAAGAAACCATGTGGTTAAAAATAAATATTATTTTATGAGTGAAATAATGATATCATTAAAACATGTTTGGGAAAAAGCAGAACAATTAGCTACTGAAAGACATAATCAAAAGAAGAATTTTAAATCATGTTTACAATTAAGTCCTAATTATGAATTAGTAGGTATATTAGGTGAAATGACATTTTCGTTACTCACACAACAGAAAATGGATACTGAATTAAAATTAAACGGTGATAATGGATATGATTTTAAAAACATTAATATTAAAACTAGTGAAGAACATAAAGCTAAACATTTAATTGAGTTTATTGATAAGGAATTTAATGGTTATTACATTTTTATTGTTATTAATTTAGAAAAGAAATACGGAATCGTTAAGGGAAGAATACATTCTGATAAATTTAAAGAATTAGCTGATGTAAAAGATTTTGGTTATGGTAATAGATTAGCATTAAGTTTAGATAAATTACCTAAAATAAAGATTAATAAACCTTTAGTATTGAATAATATTTATAATGAATAAATTAGATTTCGGGTCGGGGTATAATCCTGAAAAGGATTTTAAAACGTGTGACATATACGGATATGTTGACTATTACTTTGATCCTAAATCATATAAGGTTGATACAGAAGATAAATTTGATTATATAAGATGTCGAAATGTAATACACCATATTAAAGATATTGATAGATTATCCGAAGAATTTCATAGATTGTTGAATGATAATGGAATATTAGAAATCATAGATGTAAGAAAAGAATATTATTCAGAGAACTATTATCTTGATTATTTGTGGTATAGGTATGTTATTCCAAGATATGAGGTGTGGTTCTGTAATGAATATAGAGATTGTAGAAATTATTTTAATGAATTTGAGTTAGAAACTTACAGAATTGAAAATGAAAAAGAAATATTTTTTTATCGCAAGAAAAAAGGTTAGTCGAAATTACTAACCTTAGATTCTTAAACACCTCCTTTCAATTTAATTTTGTTTCCCAAAGAGGCCAATACCCCCTCGGTTATGAAAGGAAGGATAACTTTTTACCACTTTTTGTAACCATTTTACTATTGATTTCTTTTTTGGGAAAAACAATTAATGTTCATTAGTATATATTATAAGGATATAGCAATATATTTCCATTTTGAAAAAGTATTACTGATTATCAGGTAGTTACATTATTTGGAAAATATAAAAATTATGCTTATATTTGTAAAGATATGATTTACACAGAAAAGACATATAAACACTTACTATTTTGTGGAGATATTCACGACAAATATGATATTATTCCTAATTTCATAAGAGATCAGGAATTAGATACGTGTGCTGTGTTCCAAGCTGGTGATTTCGGGATTGGATTTGAGCCTGATAAAACAGAACAAAAACGATTAGGTTGGTTGAATAAAAGAATGGCTCATAGTAATAGTGATTTATTTGTTATTCGTGGGAATCATGATAATCCAAAATATTTTGACGGTAACACAGTATTGAGTAATGTTAATTTACTGAAAGATTATACTGTTATTAATATTAACGGTTGGAATGTTCTTGGTGTTGGTGGTGCGACAAGTGTTGATCGTACAGATAGAGGAAGTTGGTGGCATCCAAGTAAAAAGCCTAATGGTTTAAATGATTATTGGAAAGATGAAGTATTTGTTCTTGATGAAGATATTCTTAATGAATTAAGAGATATTGACATTGTGGTTACTCACAGTGCCCCTAATTTTTGTATTCCATTAACTAAAGGTAATATCAAAAAATGGTTAGCCCAAGATGAAGAATTAGATACAGATGTTGCAATTGAAAGGTATCATGTAACACAAATGTATGGTATTCTTAATAAAAACAACAGAATTAGTGAATGGTATTATGGTCATTTCCATATTAATGCTAAGAGTTATGATGATAATACAACTTTCACAGCGTTAGATATAAATAAAATTGTACCGAGTATAAAAGTTTATAATTATGACGAAGAAAACGATTAAAGATAAAATTTTATTAGAAACAACTAAATATGTCTTAAATAGAATTAAGATTATATTATTTATGGTTGTGTTACTTATACTTGTGAAAGAGCATCCAATGGTGGATGCGTTTTTACTTGTGTTTTTATTATTAAATGTTGCTCTTGGTATATTAAGAGTCATTGGGATGCCTTCAAAAATAGCAGAAGAAGAATTTAAAAAAAGTCATGGTGAATTTAATGATTTTTCAAAACGTTTTTGGGAAGCATATCAACAAAAAGCTAATAGTAAAAGAGCCACGATTACTTTTAACAATGATATATCAACTTCTGCTAAACTTTTGAGTATAAATATCGTACAAGATGATGAAGAAACAATTAAAAAGAAATACAGGAAATTAGCTATGAAATGGCATCCTGATAGATTTGCAACTGATACACCTAAAAATCAGGAGATTGCTAAAAAGAATTTCCAAAAGATCAGTGCTGCATATGATAAAATTAAACAATATAAAAACATTAATTAAAAACATTATGAGAGATAAAAAATGGTTTAAGTGGATTCCTGCAATTGTTCTTGGATTAGGACTTATTGTGATAGTTAGTAGTTCTTATATGAAAACTGAAAAGTTTGTAACTCATAGAAATATTAAAAAACAGTTGAAAGAAACTGAATCAACATTGATTAGAATTGAAGTTACTCCATTAGATTCACTATCTTATTCTCAATTAGATTCCCTATTACTCGTTGTAGAAGGGACATATAATGATCTTTTAGAAGATCAATTCTATTATGTAACTTTAAGGGCCGATAATCCAACTCGGGCTAGGGAATATGATCGTGAAATAAAAAATATATGGGGTGATCAAATTGTTATTTCTTATCATATTATGATGGCTCAGGTTGATGTTTTAATAGATGAAATGGAAGAAAATCAAAAAGAAATGGATAGAATCATAGATGAAGCAAAAAAGGATTTGGATAGTCAAATGTTTGGTAAATAAAATTAAATAAAATGGAAAACTTTTACGAACAAGCTAGAGAAGATTATAAAAAGGCACAAGATTTAGGTTTAACTGAAAAGAATCGGTGGGAAGAAGGTATTGATCATCACCCGATGTCTGAACGTTTAATGAGATTTATTGCTAAACACGATTTCAATGATTATGATGATTATTTTTGTTGGAAAGTTGGAGGTGATGGTGATAACGGTGAAAGTCTTATGTATGAAATGGATGCTTTTTTTGAAATGTTAGACAAAACAAAAGAATAATATGACAGAATACTTAAATAAAATACACAATGGGAGTTGTGTTGACAAATTAGATGAATTACCTGACTCTTGTATAGATTTAGTAGTTACATCGCCACCCTATAATGTAGGTATTGCTTATGATACTTGTATAGATGATATTTCAATGGATGACTATTGGTTATTTACTGAATCGTGGTTATCGGGTGTATATCGTGTCTTAAAAGATGATGGGAGGATTGCACTTAACATTCCTTATGAAATTAATGTAAGAGAACGTGGTGGTAGGATATTCTTTTCTTCTGAGTATTGGCAAATGATGAAAGAAATAGGATTTAATTTTTATGGGATTGTTGATTTAACAGAAGAATCAGCACATAGAAGTAAAACAACAGCATGGGGGAGTTGGATGAGCCCATCTTCACCTTATATCTATAATCCAAAAGAATGTGTTATCTTAGCATATAAGAAAGATCATAAGAAACATATTAAAGGTGAACCCGAATGGAAACCAAAAGATATTATTATGGTTGATAAACCAAAGGGGGATGGACAAAGAAAGAAAGTGATCTATTCTGAGGAAGATAAAAAAGAATTTATGGAATTAGTTTTTGGACAATGGAAATATATGGCAGATACAAGTTCAATAACTAAAGCCACCTTTTCATTGGATATTCCGGAAAAGGCTATAAAGATATTGACATACAAGGGTGATGTAGTTTTAGACCCGTTTATGGGATCAGGAACAACCGCCATCGCTTGTGTTAAAACTGATAGAAATTATATTGGTATTGAATTGTCTCCTAATTATATGGAGAAAGCCAATGAGAGAATAAATAAATTTAAAGAATTATTAACTAATAAAAAATAAATTATGTTAGAATTTACAAGACAACCAGCAAGGAGAACAAATGTAGGTAGGTTAGGAAGAGGAAGTGTAATCCTTTATAAAGGTAAACCTTATCTATTTGATAGAATTCCAAGGGGAGGAAGTAGTATCTATGTTAAAGATATGGAAACTATGAAACAATTAAAAATTCCTATAAAGGATGATTATAGTAAATTGTTCTATGATGTAATAGGGGTTTGTAATCTTAGAGACATTCAGCCAAAGAATGATATTCTTGAATTACAAAAGGGTGATTTGTTTGTTATCAATCACGAAACTAAAGGTAGTTATATCTTTCGTTTTGAAAGGTCTACTGATAGAAGTATTATCGCATCAGACCCAGTAAATAACAAAGAAATGAGAATACCTGTTCGATATATATGCACTAAAATTGAAAACTTACCGTTTTAAAGATATTGACTGTCAGTTACGCTTAGAAACCCCGTTTAAATCGTTTAAACGGGGTTTTTTATTGCATTGGAACAAGTAGATAATACTACGAATAAAGTCCGTTAGAATCGTCCTGGTGGACTGTCAGACCTGTTTTCTCACCCATTTGATATACTTCTTTACTTGTGGGTGGTTTCTCAACAAATCTAAGGTGTTATAATCTCTTCCCATCTCTTTTGCATCAATATATTTATGGATTTCTGGATGACAGTAATGAGCACAGATATGAATACCTTTAGACATTTCTTCTTTTGTGAAGTTTTTCTTGAACCATTTATTCTTGTGTAACGTTTGAGGAATGAAGTGGTGGAAATTTAATTGTTTTTCACGACCACAGAGTTTACACTTTGCCATAATATTTATATATTAAAAATTGATTATTGTCTAATAAAAAAACCCTAACCAATTTAATGATTAGAGTTTCTGTTTTGTGTTTCTTAATTTTAATATCTTGCACCAAATGGGATACCAAGAACAACTCCATATGATAATCCATTTCCATTAGCACTAAACCCATAACCCACATCGCCTTTCAGATACATTATATCACTTCCAATTTTATAACCAATAGAAAGAATATTCATCCCTGCCACATAATTGTCAGTATATCCACTACCATAATCAACTTGTGAACGATACCCAACAGAGTTATAAGCATAACTAAAATAAACACCAGATTCAAACCATTCTGGTTCTACAAGAATAGTAACTGTGGGACCATTTACACCAGAGTCATCACCCGGCATTTTACAGAACATCCACCCACCTTTAACTTCAAATAGTGAAAATTGATATCCTAGTGAGACTACACCTTCTGACCAAGACCACCCAGCTTGTAAGTTTATAGCACTTGATGTTGGTAGTTGTGCTTGTGTTTCAGTTGTAGTTACAAAAAGTAACCCTAACCCCAAAATAATTGATAAAAATACCTTTTTCATAAAATTATATTTTAAGTTTTTAATTAAATTAATTGTATATTTTATATTAAAAACAAAATTTTGTTTATAAAAAAGGTTATTTAGAATAATTTTTAATAATATAATCAACTGCGTCTTTTTCTGACCACTCACCTGATTTTAATTTAGGATCAACTATTCGTTTAATTTGACCGATAACAGGTCCTTCTACTGTCCCTAAAAGTTGCATAACAACATAACCTGTGATCGGTGAACGCCATTTAGCATCTTCGTCTTTTTCACGTACTTCTTTAATTCGTTCCTTAATAGTATTGAGTGAACTTACTATTCTTTCTCGTTTGTGATCAAATTTAGTAGTAATATCACATTTACAAAAATCAATAAGATCAAATATAACATCTTGTCCAACACTATTATCTAAACGTCTTATAGCTGATTCTGTGACATCTCTATGCATCTTAACCCTTCCGTAATATTTTATCATATTATAAATATATTCTCGTTTGGTTTTATCAGTTATCCCCCACTTATCAAGAATACTCGTTGACATATTAGCACTAACTAATTCGTGATTGTGAAACGTCCAACCTTTTCCTTCATCTTTTCTTTTAGTTGCGGGTTTCCCTATATCGTGAAGAATAGCAACTATTTTCATATTCATACTTCCACCTATATCACATACATTTTTAAGAACTCCTAATGTATGATGAAAATTATTTTTATGTCCTTCTTCTGTTGTGGTATGAAGTTCATAAAGTTCAGGCAATAGTTCTTTAAGTTCACCTGTTTTGAACATTTGAAATAAGACATCATATGGTTTGTCCTGTATTAATATGCTATAAATTTTAGTATTCATATCTTTACTTTAAATTAAAAAACCCCACAATATATATTAAATACATTATGGGGTTTCTATTTGTTTAACTAAATGATAATTCTATTTGTTATCCCAAGACTTTGTTTTTTGCTCACCATACCATTGATCAAAATCAAAGTCGGTTGTGGATGAAGTATTATTAACTTCTGTGAGATTTCCATCACCATCATCTTCAAACGTCTTTATAGATGAAGAAGAAGTTGATGTTTTAACTTTGGATTTGTTTTTGGCTGGGTAAGTTGTTCCATTACGACCACCATATCCATATTCGTCATCCCATTCCCAAGAAGAACTATACTTATATTTGGATTTTTTACCTTTGTAAATCTTGTCCTTATCTCTTACGATAGGTAGAGTTTCCCATTCAATCTGAGTAGAAACAATAGCTAACAGTTCAAGAAATTCCAAATCTTGTTTTTCTGACTTGGTGTGTTCACTAAAGTAACCACAAGAAATGTTAGAACATTCGGGAATAACATCAGTAAACTCAGCGGAGTCAGTATAAACTCCTGTTGGGTCAGGCTTGAACCAAAATCCATATTCGTTAAATCTATTTGCTAATTCTTTAGCAAATTCATCAGAAGCACAAACACTTGTTTGTTCTGTGATGATTGAATCATATCCCCTTCTATCAAATGCGATACATTTGTTCATAGTTGGGTGTCCTTTGGATTCAAACACTCTTGATAAGTTACTTGACCCAACACAACCACTTTCTTCACCCATGAAGAAATAATATAGACCAGGAACTTTTTCACTAATCATGTTCATCATGATTGTAGTACCAGCTTTATCATCAGCACCTAAGTTGGATTCACCGTCTGTCTTAACAAAGTCACCGTCCATTACGTGTGTAACTGATAGATCATCTATCTTACCTTTATAATCAGGATCGGTAACATATTTTCTTTCAGTAGTACACCACTTTTTACCTGCATTATATGCGGTAAAGGGTCCACTATTGATTGTGTCTAAGTGAGAAGTAAACATGGTATCTGAATCAGTTCCGTCAGACTTGGGTATATATGTATAATAGTTTGCAAATTCGTCTTTTGTGAAATCAACGTCTGGCAAAATACTTTTTACTATTTCCATAGCCAAATCCTCGTCACCTTTAGGATACCTACGCTTTGTGAGAGATAAAAATGTTTCTTTAATGTTAATCATATTTTTAAATTATTTAGTTAAACATTACAAATATACGAAGAATAATTGGTATTTCCAAATATTCCATAAAAATCTTTAAACTTTATTTATAGTTCATTCGTCTTAAATATTCTGTATTTAGTCAAAATAAAAATAAAAGTTTAAAAAAAGATAATCTGAGCGTACCCGGAATCCTGTTTTATCATATCATTTATCTGTTGGCCCTATACCCGACTATCATAGAATTGCTCACCTTCTAAGTCTGTTTAGGTTGCATCCTCGGAAGTAAAAACGGCTGCAGGTTACGTTTCCTCCCCCGTTACCAGGGTTGCTCCCACCTCCTTCCTTAAGCAATGATGTCCCGAAGTTCCTCTCCGTAGAGCGATATGTCCTCTGGATTATCTAATCTTTTGATTCTTCATTATCTAAAAAATCAATAAGTTTTTCTTTATTTTGTAGGAATCTATAAATTAATTCTTCATTATTTAAAAATTCCGCAATTTTTTCTAAAAACGGTTCACCTAATTTCTTTGTTAATGGAGTGAAAAGAATTTGAACTTCTTTCTCTTTACCCTTTTCATCAACATCAACATTTACAAGAGGTGTTGTTGAACCATACCATTCTGTTCTATTAATTGAAAGTCGATACATAACAGATAGTTTTTAGTTAATATTCTCACAAAGATAGTAAATTAATTTAAACTATCAAAGTATTTATAAAGATTCTTTAAATATTTTCTTCTTTCATAGTTTGAATCAGTCATAGCGTACACTACATAACAGAAATATAAAAGTTTTTCTATTACTATATCTTTATTTACTTCACCACCTATATATCTAAATTCAACATAATTTTGTTTCTTTATATGATTTATATTAAATGCGAATTTCTTTGGTCCTTGTTTCTTAAACACTTTTTCTATTTCGTCATTAATATAATCTTCTGTACCTTTTATATCATTAAGGTCTATTTTTGTTTTATCTAATTCTAATTGATCAAAGATACTATTAGTAAAAGATGTATTCATTCTATAAGCGATATTCTTATATACAAATGGTATATCTGTTCCAATATCTTTTAATATAACCATACCTTTTACAATATTCCAATCAATATCATCTTTTTTTATACCTATATTAATATGTATTCCTGTTTTCTTTGTAAATTTCCAATAAGATTGTTTTTCAAATTCCTCAAAGAAATCATTTAAAAACATTATAGAATTATTTATGCCTATTATATAGGTGTCTTGTTTTATCTCCACACCCTTATCTAAAGTAGCGTCTAATACATAATCTAATGTATCATTATATTTCTCATATAGTTTTGGTAAATGTTCTTTTATTTTTTCTGTAAAGTATTTTAATTTTGTTTCATCTTTAGGCATATTTGGATCATTATCTAATCTTTCCATTATATCTGAATATACAATACTAGCATAATGTACTATTATAGCTTCCATATCATCTCTATAATTATCAGAATTTAATACACTATCTAATGTTTTATCTTCATAATCAAATTGACAAGCGTAACACAGTTCTTCAATAAAGAATAATTTTTCAGAGAAATCAATGTTTTCGTTCTTTAATAGAGAAAATATTTTACTTCTTAATTCCTTAATCAAATCTTCTTCATGTACTGTCGCGGCTATATTTTCATCATCACACTCCATTTCTATTTCAAATGCAATAGTAAAAGAATCAGAAATTTCATTATTTGTTAATAAGTTTAATGAACTTCTCTTGTATTCTTTTAAAAAATTGTTGTATTTTAGTATCGCCATTACATTTTTTAGTGTTTTGATATTAATATATACGTTTATATATTGTTTATTTAATATATAAGTTGTAGAAATAAAAAAAAATACTTACATTTGTAATGAGAAAATTAACAGATTTTAACGATTTTATGTTTAACAAATTAATGGAGGAAGTAAACGTGAAAGTAACCGAATTAGAACTTATCTTATCACAAAGGATGAAAAACGTCCTTAAAGAAATTGACCACGTAATTGCACATGACTTATTGGCATTGCACATGGATTCAAAAAGAGAATACAAAAAGACCTTTATTGACTTAGGAACTAAACCAGATATGGTTTCCTTTATTCAGTCTAATAAAGTTCCCGAACTTATTGAGCCAGAAATTGTACATGGTACATTTACAAGAAACCCAAATTTTGAATTACCCCCTAACTGGAAGAAAGCGCCTGATGAAAGGACTGCTGACCAGAAATCAATGGGTGAATTCGAATTAGTTGATGACGAGTGGATAAACCCCTGGATATCAGACACTCACCACATACTTGACCTCCACGAAATTCAATTCTCAGATAAAAACCACCCTGTATGGCATAAAAACAGAGCCGAAGTTAAGGTTGGTCGTTTTATCAATCAAATGTTCCCCGATAAATATCCACCAAACGTAAAGAGGGATGAAAGACCTCCCGTTCCAAATGACGTAGAATCATTTGTTAATATGTATGTTGCAACCGTAGAATCTAAATCTAAGATGATTGTACCTGTTAAGGGAGAAGAAATTAAATTCTATTATAATTGTAATAATTATCAAAAACAAGGTGGTACTTTGGGCGGTTCGTGTATGAAAGACTCTAGTAAAGGAGAATATGGATTATTTGATATTTATACTGAAAATCCTGACCAAGTACAAATGTTAGTTTTATACCCTGAAGATATTAGAGATAAAATTATTGGTAGAGCTATTCTTTGGAAATTGAGTAAAGTTGATGGAGAAGAAGTGAAAGACCAATATTTTATGGATAGAATATATACCGCAAGTGATTCTGATGAATTTATGTATATAGAATACGCAAAAGCCAATAAGTATTTTTATAAATCTCAACAATCATATGGTTCAGATTATAATATCGTACATCCAAATGGCGAATCAAAGAGAACAAATATGGAAGTTGATCTTCCACCTAAAGAATATAAGAGATATCCTTACATGGATACTATGCAGTATTACAAACCTTCTACTGGTCATTTAAGTAATAATAATAGTGATTACAGGAATGACGGTCACGGTGTAATGACTGATACGGGTGGGTCAATTAACTTTTATAGATAAAAAAAAAATAAACTTTAGATAATGAAATTACTATCTAAATTTGATGAATATATTGTTGAACTTAAAATAGAAGAAGCTTTGAGAAATTTTCCATTATTTTTATCCAAGAGATTAAGGGATTTGTTATCTAATATAGATCACGAAATCGCTACAGAATTATTAAGTAAACACTCTGACTTAGACACTAGAGTAAAACAGGCTTATGTAGATATACATAAAGATAAGGCTGATGCAATCACCTTTATTCAACCCAACAAAGCCGCACAGGTATTAGGATGGGAAGGTATTGAAGATGATGATCAATTAGCTGATAAATTAAAAGATGTATCAATCGAAGCCGCTGATGGTGATGATGTATTTACCAAATATAGGGGTGAAACTCGTTGGGGTAGATTTATTCAAGCTGCTTTCCCAGGTAAATACGAACAAAGTTTACCAGGTGGTCAAAACAAACAAGATATAGAATCATTCGTGAATCTATATAAAGCACTTTATGATAGGGATGAAAAATTTGCTATGTTAGATATTGTAGATGGTGCTAAAATTGCCCATTTTTACAACTGTGACAATTATGCTACTTCTAATGGTACATTGGGAGATTCTTGTATGGCTCGTAAAAGTGCTTCTTATTTCCAACTTTATACAAATAACCCTGATAAGGTGAGTATGGTTATTATGTATAGTAACGATAGAAAGAATAAAATTAAAGCAAGAGCTTTACTTTGGACACTAAATGTACCCGAAGAAAGAAAATTCATGGATAGAGTTTATACTAACAATTATGTGGATGAACAAACTTTCATTGATTTTGCTAAACAAAATAATTGGTTATATAAATCAAGACAGGGAATGGGAGCTGATATTAATATAACAGACCCATCAACAGATACTTCAGGTAGTGTTACAATGATGTCAGAACTCTCACCTGATAATGATTATAGTAGATACCCATATTTGGATACAATGTCTTATTATAATCCTTATAGTGGTTTTATAAGTAATAAATATAGAATATACAACGCCAAGTATGAACTTACCGATACAGGAGGTGGATCATACAGTGCAAGTGGTTATAACGAAGAACCTGAATGGGTTTATAGTAAATTCCATGGCGAAGATATTGATAAGCATATATCAAAGTATTGTAAGTTTGGTGATGATTGGGTAAGGGAAGATACACCAGGAATCGTTAGAGTATGGAACTCAGGTGGTGGTGAAAACTACGCAGTACCAGGATTTGATGGTATTGTTCATTCAAGATTTGAATATAAGAAAGAACGTGATGGTGAAATTCAAGACAAAACTTATGACAAGTGGTTTCCAAGAAACAAATGTATTTGGTCAGACTCACTTAACACATGGGTATTCTTATGGAGTGCTGATGTTGTGTGGCAAAACTTGGAAAGAACAGAATACGCACTTGAACACAAGAAACGTGAAGGTGATTTCTACAAAAAAGTTAATGGAGAAGCTTGGGCATTAGACTTAGTAGATGATAACGGTAGATTAATAGGTGAAGTTACACCGAAGTTAGAAAGACCCGTTGGTGATACACCAAGAGGATGGCATCGTAGAGCTGAATACATAGATAGTGACAATAACCTATGGAAGAAGGGTGTTCATTACGGTAAATCAAGTTAATTGTGGAATTAAAAACAATAATACTAATAGGATTAATGCTCATGATATGGGTGTTAATCCTTTTTTTAATTAAAAGAATATTTAAAATAATAGATTTAATAAGGAATGGTACTACACCATCAACAGGGATGTACTATGACGCTGAATTAGGATCAATAAACGGAGAAGTAGATAATAGGGGTAAGTTTATATGTGATGGGTGTCAGAAACGATTTAAAACGAAAGGGGAGTTAAAGGTACATTTACGAAGTCATAAATTAAAAAATATTAAATTCTAGATTTTATTTTTCTGATTCTTTTGATTCTTTTTGCTTCTGTTGAATTATCCCAATAAATAGTTAATGTTCTTGGAAACACATGATCTTCTACACGATCATTACCTTCAAATGATGCACGAATATGAGCTATCCCATCAAAATTATTAATCATATAAAATGTTTCAATTTGTTCTGATCTACTACCAACTTTGCTTCTAGAGTAAAATGCAACTGGATTAATACCATTTAATGATTCGTGGAGTCTATACGAACCTGGGATAGCTCCATTTGAATCCAAATACTTTTTCATTAATTCCTTATCGGTTTTTTTACTTTGTCTTATCATTTTGTATTTTTTTCAATTTTTCTTTTCGCATTAAATAATTAAACTCTTTTAATAATTCATCATCTTTCAACAATTCATTAACCATCTTCTTAGCTCTATTCTTTCTTATAGATTCAACAATCATTCCTTCTCCCCACTTTGTTTCACCTATGTCTGAAACCATTTCTTTATCTTTTCTCATTTTGATTGTTTTATTAATTTTTCTAATTTCTTCTTTAACATAAATCTTTTCCCTTCTTCTATTGATAGAATCAATCCATCAACAGCATAGTGTGTGGTTTTTAGTTGTGGATCATAATAACAATATGTATCATAAGAATGAAAGTATCCATCCTTCATGAAATAATGTTTTCCACCCCTTCCCATTATTTCTGTTATATTTCTTCTATTTTTATCTACAAAATAATAAAATGTTTGAATCTCTTTTGAATCTCCGTGTGGTCTATGGTGTTTCTTACCATATATCACCACGTAGGATAAGTATTTAAGGAGTATAGAAGAGTTTATACCAGTAAAGTGGGTAGCATATGTATTACTACCACCTTTGATGGATTTCGCCTTAAAATTTATGTCTAAACGCATTTTCATAATAAAATATCTTTTAAATAAAAAAAGGGGTTAATAATGACATTAACCCCTTTTGTATAATTTGTATTTTAGTCGTCAATGTCAGGTACGTGAGCCTGAATCGCTTCGTAAAATTTCAAGAACCTTTCGTCTGACAAGAACTCTTCCAACATGTCGTTATCGGAGTCGTTGTTCTTCATATACTTATAGTCATCATCAAGGACTTTAAGAATGAAAGAGACAGCTTCATCTTCTGACAGAGTGAGGATGAACTTTTTGAGATTTTCCTTCTGATGATCTTCAAGACCATTCAGATTCATTCCTTTAAGAGCGTTTAGAAGTTCAGATTTCTTATCACGGTTCAGACCTTCCAACATCTCTTCGATTTCGTCATAACGGTCAAGGAGGTCTTTTACACCGAACCTTAGACTTTCATCAAGGTAACGGATAAAACGTTGGTTTGCTCCTACACCTACATAGGAAACTCCAAGTTCACGAATATCGTCCGCCCAATCCCTGATACTTGAATCCATTCCGTAATTACTTACAATGTAATCACTAAGGAAAGTCCATGAACGGGGAGTTGCGTATGCAACAGATTCCAAGGAACGTTTTTCATCAAAACTATGGAGAAAATGTTCTTCGTGAGACTTCAAGAAATTAATAACCACAGGATGAATCCTACCTTCTGCGAAGTCCTCAACCCACTCAGGAATAGTAATTGTGTGTTCGAAGTGGATTAAACGGTTATTAAGAGCTCTATCGAATTCTTCAACATCAGTTCCGTCCTTCTCACCCAAGTTACCTGATGAAACCATCATCACGTTTTCATTGAATTTAAAAGTAGTACCGATAGCCCTTTCAAGAAGGAGCTGAAGTGCGGCGTTTCTTACTGCCAGGGGAGCCCTGTTCAATTCTTCAAAGTGGACGATAGATGGTTTCTGATTAGCCATATAAGCCCATTCGGGGATGGCGTAAGACATAACACTAATGAGTGCCTTCTTACCTTCTTCTGTACCATCATTAAGGTCGATTTCCATTTCCCTACGATACGGGAAAAGACCTACATCAATTTCATCTACCATAGATAGACGAACATCGAAATATTGGAATCCGAGTTTTTCTGCGATACATCTCATGATAGCTGACTTCGCTACCCCAGGTTCAGCGGTGATAAACAGTACCCCCGACTGAGAATTCATAATACGAAAATATTTCTTTTGTCTCTCAGTAAGAGTGTTGAATTTCTTCTCGTCTACTTTTAACATAAATTCTGCCATAATTATTTGTTTTATTAAGTGTAAATATTCTGATTCTATACAAAGATAATAAAAAAATTTGAACTACCAAACTTTTTATGTTACATCTTCGTTATATTCATCAAGTAGATTCTCTGCGACGGCTTTAACCTTGTCATTATTGAAGATAACTTCATATGACCTTGGAATTTCATCGTCATTCATCTGTGACAATTCAATCTTGTCAATAATTTCTACAACAGATTCTTTCAATCCGTCATCGTCAAGTTCCAACAATGATGTAAGAAGTTCATTTGCTGCTTCTTCGGTCATTGTACTAAAATCTAAATTTTCAATCGTTTCTTTCATAACTAAAGTTTTTATTTTTATTTTACTATTTATTTTAACTACTATGTAGTGAATTTTTAACATCAATTACAATACACTTTACAGAACCTTTAGGATCGACAATTTTAGGTACTGATGCGGTTGTAAGGATTAGAGACTTACCTTTAATATTAGTAAAGTTAAGTGTGTCTGTATAACCATCAGTTAATAATAGGTTATTAAACGTAGAAAGTCTATTTTCTACCTCAGAAACATAATCAATTGCTGGTTGTAACACAGTTCCACCCATACCTTTAATCATCACTTTCTGTAATTCTCTTTTATTACTTATAGATTCAACTGCGTTTACTTTTGTATCAATTTGAATCAAATTAAGATGGATGTCGTTTTGGAAGATATATGACAACACTTTTTCAAAGTCACCACACATAGAGCCAGAAGTGTCAAGAATAACGTTAATAACGTTCTTATACTTCTTCTTACCCTTGATTCCTTCAATTCCCCTTCTGTTAGGACGGGTGATTGATTTCCTCTTACTTGATCCAATAATATGATTAGAAATAGTCCTTTTGATTTCCTTCAAGTAATCTTTCTTAGATTTTCTCAACTTATTGAGAGTAGCTTCAATATCACCTGACATCAAACCTCTGTTTTTAAGTCTTTGCATGAAATCATTAACGATTGATTTTCTTGCTTGTTCTTGGACATCATCTCCAATGTGACTGTCAAGTGTAAGTTGTTCTCCGTTCTCCATTCCATCAAAGATAGAATCAAGATTATTACACTCTACACCACTTTGACCATTCTTACCATATTTAGGTTTTCCAAAGCTATCAGTAGGTTCTCCGTTTCCTTGTCCATCACCATCTCCTTCTTGATCTCCTTTACCGTCACCTTGTCCATCACCCTTTTCATCACTTTTTTGATCAGAAGGATCACCTTGACCACCACCTTGACCTGGTTGACCATTAGGGTCGGGTTGACCTTGACCTGATTGGTTTCCTGATTGATCAGAGGGTTGTCCGTTTGGGTCGGGTTGACCTTGACCACCACTTTGACCATTTGGGTCAGGTTTTTGACCACCACCTTGTTGACCATCTTGCTCACCTTGACCACCACCTTGTTGTTCTTGTTGTTCTTTACGTTTCTTGTAATCGTCATGTTGATCTTTCAACCACTCATAAAGATTTTCAAAAATAGCTTCACCCTTATATTCTTTAGGGATAAACAACGCAGTATTCTTTTCATACATCGGATTAGGAATCTTTTCTCCTTCAGGTGTAAGAATAGGTTCTTTAGTCTTGGGGTTCATAATGAACTCGTCATGTGACTTAGGAATATCAATTATATTTTTTCTTGAACCACCTTCGTTCTTGAATTTTTTAATAATATCATCATGGATAATTTGATTGATAATCATATCCTGTGCGATATTAGCAAATTCTTTATTATAAAAAATTGACCTTTTAGTGTGGTCAAAAAGAAGGTGAAAGTTTTCATGAAGTAATAGGAACATTGCTTCTTGTTGTGTAAGACTATCTACGAAATCCCTATTCCAATAAAAATTCATTCCTTCCTTAGTGATATTCACACCACAAGTAGGAATGTTAGTTGATTCAAAGTAGTTCATAAACGTACTAAATTCAGCATAGAAAGGTAACGTATTACTTGATAACATCATTACAATGAGATCAGTAAATTTCTTATGTTCCCCTTTCTTGTAAAGTATCTGTGAAGTATGCGTAATTTTCTCTACACCATCAGTTTTACCAACTTGTTCGTCAGTCTTATCAACTTCTGTTGTAGTCTTTTCCACAGGTACTACTGTCCCATCTGTCAAAATCTTATCTGTTTTTCCGCTCATATTATTAAATTATATTATATTATTAGACACAAATATACAAAAAGTTTATTTAATTTCCAAATATATTTATGCTGCGATATGTAATACTCTTTTTGATAATGATACTTCATCAGGATCACCGGTGTTTTTACCTACATTATCGGATAGTTTAACTGCGTTGATCCACTCACCGTTAACCCATACTTGTGATATTTTAATAACCATATTTAATGGTCTAACACCTACATCATTTGTGAAGTGTGTTCCAATACCAAAAGAGGACATAATTTTACCTACACAATATTCTTTAATTTCAGTTGCTAATTTAGTATTCAACCCATCAGAGAATACAATAGTCTTAGTCATTGGATCAATCCCGAGTGATTTATAATGTTCTATTACTTTATCAGTAAATTTGAAAGGACATCCTGAATCATGTCGAACACCATCAAACAATTTAGCGAGTTTAGTATCAAACGTCTTAAAGAAAACATCCGTAGTATAAGTATCTGAAAGTGCTGTACCCAAACGACCACCATATACATCAACCCAATTTTCAAGAGACATTGTATTAGCCATTTTATAACCGTACAATGCTGCATGAACCATAATCCATTCATGTGCCATTGTACCGATTGGTTTAAT
>Ga0114918_10001342_pt1 | contig 22041 bp, 24 predicted proteins | sample LantaG_FD_87015 | JGI IMG/M metagenome (GOLD analysis project Ga0114918, IMG submission 87015) | Deep subsurface microbial communities from Baltic Sea to uncover new lineages of life (NeLLi) - Landsort_02402 metaG | ecosystem: Environmental > Aquatic > Marine > Oceanic > Sediment | place... | reverse complement strand
CGCTAAGAGAAGCCTGCCGGTCCAGCTGGGGCTGAGAGCGAACGCCAGGAGGAGCAATCACGAAAAGATACGCTTGAGACACTGGACGCGACAGCGAAAGCCACAAAAGACCGCATTAAGCTGGAGCCGACGCGTGACCAGCAGTACATGGAAAAGGTTCGAGATATTGGTTTCGAGCGACGAAAACGCCTGAGAATAGACGAGCCGTACTTGCAGATGCTTCGTGAAATATGGACCCCTGAAATGAAGGAAATAGAGGAGGCCGCCTTTCAGCAGTGGCTAAGAAGCTTAACTCCTGAAGAGAAAAGTCGGCTAACAAAAGAGCGTGGTGGTCAATTCGGGACTACATGGCAACAGATGATACCGAAGGAAAAATACGAAGCCCTGAATAAACCGCAGCGGGTACCGGAGCGATTCTTTCCCGCACGTACTGAGCCTGCAGGGACTGAGGAAAGGGAACCGGTGTCAAAGCAGTTTACTTTTCCTATCGAGCAGCAAGTTGAAGCTCCTGTCACAGCTATGGCGGAGGAAATCCAGGTTAAAGAAACTCCAGTCGAAATCCATCATCATCAGACTGTAGTTAACCATAATTACGACAGCAGTATGAGATTCTATCCGCGCATAGGTGACGATGAACGCGGACCACGATTTGAACAAGTATAAAAGTAAGGGATAAAACATGTTAATAAAAATAACAAAAGATTACAAAGGCCCGATTGGTACCTTCGAGGAAGGCAAGCAATACAACGTTGGACAGTCGGTTGTCAAGCGGCTTCCTGAAGGCAGTTACATAACCAGCGATGAATCAGCAGCCGACAAGAAAAGCAGCTCGAAGTCACAGGCGAAAAAAGACTAATTACAAGGCAGTTAACCGGGCTGTAATTCCGGCTTAATAGCGGGACATGTTTGAAAATGCAGAAGATTACAAGCGGTGTTCTCGATGCAAACAAGTCAAACCTAAAACAGACTTTTCCAAGAGCCGCCGCAAGCTTGACGGTCTTCAGTCACATTGTAAGGAATGCGACAGGGAGATTAAACAGAATGTTCGGCAGCAACCTAAAGAGCATGTTACGCAGAAACGGTGTCGGTTATGTAAAGAGGTAAAAGCCAGAGAGTCCTTCAGTAAGGACTTGACAAAACGTGATGGTCTCAGCAGCTATTGCAAGGAATGCCGCCGACTGAAGCGGGAAACATCGAAAAAATTAGACTGCACGTTGCCAGAAGTAAAAAGGTGTGCTCGCTGTGGCCAGGAGAAAAAACAGCAAGAATTTTACCGGAGCACAAACCACCGTGATGGTTTATGTAATGAATGCAAAGACTGTGTTAGGCTTAACTGTAGGGTTTATTATGCGGTTCGTAAAGCACAAAAAGAGCAAAAGGGTTTTCATGGTCCAGGCATAGATACCTGGGAACAGGTAGGAGCAATGCTTAGAGAAATGGCAGAGCTGCAGATTGGGGTCAACAGAGAAAAACAGCAGCATGTAAAAACAGTCAACGTGCTCAAAAGGGACCTCGCGAATAAGCTAAGACCGTACCTAATAAAACAATCGCGATTCCAGCTTATGATTGAGTATTTTATTAAAACACATCGGCGGGAATGCAAAAGACTGCACAGGCAGTTCCGTTTTGGGTCGGTTTCGTTCTCTCGAAACACTATCGATGTTCAGCTAAACGTAGCATTTGCTCAAGAAAGGCTGGGCTTACCATGAAAAAACATTATGTTCGTCAACACATCTTAACAGTGCTGGCCCTGCCGTTGGTTCTGGTACAGTTGGCATTCGCGTGTTTGGCCTTATTATTAGCAAAGCTTGATTGGCTGCTGACGCGGTGCCGGTACCGTTTGGTAGATAACGAACCGCCGAAGGTGGACAGCGACGCAGCTTCTTCTAAACTCGCTTGCGATTCCTCGCTACTAGAAGAATGCAAAGACGACCCGGGTTGGTTTCTTAATAAAATAGAAAATACAGACGATAACACAATCAGATATATACGCGAGCAACTCGAGGCCACAGCTTTAGGGCAGAAATATGTAGCTGAATCAAGGCGGTTATATGCCGTTCTCAGACCGACCCGAGTTGAGGACATGAGACGTATAGAAAACATAACGGCTCACGCTTCGCATTCTGAAATACTGCCTACGATACACAGCTTGCGGGCTTCTATGTGTAGTTAAATAAGTTTATTATTATCGACATTGTGTTGTTAAGATGGGTATTGTAGCTGCGTGGAGTGTTTAAACTTAAATAAAGACACAGATTTTCGCCCTTATATCTTACCTGCTTTCCTTTTTACAGCCCATTCGCTTATACCTATTTTACCCAAACCCCTTACGCCATCTTCTGAAACTGTGCGCCACTTTGAGTGCGAAACTACATTGAGTGAGAAACTACAATTGAGCAGAACTTATAAATTATAAAAAAAATGAAATTTTTTTGAGATTTTTGTTGCATTGTAGTGCATTTGGTGATATATTACTGCATATTAGTGAGGATGTTGAGATATGCAGTTGATGTCAATAGAAGATTTGGCGGTTTATCTGGGCGATTCGAAGCGTACGATTTACAAGTACATCGCCAACGGAGATTGTCCGCCTTATATCCGGATAAGTTCCAAAAACATTAAGTTCGACCGGGCCGATGTCGACGCCTGGCTGGAATCCAAAAAGGTCAACCCAAAACAAGTTAAGGAAAGGAAGGAAAAATGATTATAGAAGCTTCATTGCTCGCCCAGGGATATGGAGAACCGGTATTTCGTATCTGGGGCCCTTTGGCCGGTGCTGTTTTTGTGGCCTGCGTAGCTCTCGTTATCATTTGCATCTACCGGGCGGCGGAGTATTTCGGCAGCGCCAAAAAAGAACAGAAGCTGCTACGCATTGAGATGGGCAAAATCGCTGAAGAAGTTCATCAACTCCGGCAGGAGTTAAAGGAAATCAAAGGCAAGGATTCACCATCGCCGTCACAGTGACTCTTTCGTTACCCTGAGGCATTAAAAAAGGTGTGAAAATAGAGGAAAGGAGTTAGAAATGGTTGGCGCAATTTCAGAGGACTTAGGGTTTTGGCTTGTACCTATTATTCTCGCTGTTTACGTATTCATATTTGCTCTGATTATCATCTGTTTGATTCGGGTATCGACGTACTTTAGGACGGCGGGCAAGGAGCAAAAACTGATTCGGATGGAAATCGGCAAGGTCGCCGAAGAGGTTCATCTATTGCGGCAGGAATTGAAAACCGGTAAAAAGGGCGATTCGTCATCGCAGTCAGAGTAATGTGTGTGCAGGCGCTAGTGTGCACATAAAGAAAGGAAGCAGAAATGATAAACAACAGTTTAGCTTTTGCGGGTCCGGGAGTATGGGAGTGGCTGGTTGTCATACTTGTTTTCGGCGTTCCGGTTCTATTGATTGTTTTATTCGTCAGATATGTTCTGCGGAACAAGAGGGAGAACATAAGGCTGCGTCTGGAAGTAGGCAAACTTGCTGATGAACTTGAGCAGGTCCGAAAGCAGAAGGAGAAGGGTGAAGAACGAGATTCCTCAACTGATTCAGGATAATGTTTTTGTTGCCGTGACGATTCGGTCATTGTTGTGAAAGTCCTTTTCAATGGTGATCTTATTAAAGCATCCAGTTTGTTCGAGTAATTCTGTGACGGCTTGTCCCTGGGCGTAACCTATTTCCAGCATTAGTACGGCATCGGGCTTTAGGAACTGGTCGACCTTTTCAATAATCCTTCGATACACGTCGAGCCCATCTTCGCCGGCATACAAGGCGATACGAGGTTCAAAGGCTTTAACGTTTTTATCGAGTGATTCAAACTCAACGGCTGTTGTATAAGGCGGGTTGCAGACTATTAAGTCAAACTTGTTGATGTCTAATTGGGGGACAAGTGGGTCGAATAAATCGCCGCATAAAAGCTTGATTCGGTCTTTTAGCTTGTGTTTTTTGATGTTTTTAGCGGCGATATTAAGGACGGCATCGGAGATATCAGTTGCGATTATGTCGGCATCGGGATAGTTTTTCGCGATTGCTATGGCGATACAGCCGCAGCCGGTACACAGGTCGCAGATGAATTGTTTGCCGGTTCTTCTTCGGAGAAGTTCGATGGCACGCTCAACGAGCAGTTCGGTCTCCGGGCGAGGGATCATACAATCAGGAGTGACATTAAGCTCCAGTGAATAGAATTCGGTTTTGCCGGTAAGATAGGCAATGGGTTCATATTGGCTGGCCTGTTTTACCAAATCGTGCAACTGGTCGAGTTGCTGTTTGCTGACGAGTTTGTCGAATTGCGTATATAATTCGATACGCTTCATATTCAGGATGTGGCTGAGCAAGAGTTCCGCGCTCAGTCGGGGCGAATCAATACCCCTTTCAGTGAAGTGTTCTGTAGTCCAATTCAGGAGCTTTTGTATTGTCCAAGTCTGCATAGTGGAATTATAGCTGGGGCAAAGAAAAGTGAAAGCCAAAAAGAGCTTAGAGAGGCGCTGGGTCTGATACCTATGGCATAAATTGGGTTTGTATTTATTGGCATTGTTCATAGTTGTTTGTTCGTAGTTCATTGTTTTAACAGAACTTACGTTCATTTGAGCGTCCAGCAAATTGGGTTTGTTTTGCATAAAAGTATAAATGGTTATTCCCCTACCGGTTATTCGGATAAGCTCTCGGGTCATAATTGGTTGGCAAATTAGGCTGGATAGGCGGTTTGTTCGGTTACCTATGGCATAAATTTGGGCTTCGGTAGCCATAATAAGTTCTCCGAATTTATGATTCACTTTTTTCAGGGCGGTTTGAAAAAAACGCGCCCTCTATAATTAGGCGAACTTGCGCATTTGGTTGAAAAAAATGAGTTTTTTACAATTCAAAAAAACGCAAGTGATTGTGTTATAAGGAGATAAAAATTTTCAAAAAATTTGGTTTTTACTCTTACCCCCCTGCGCATTTGGTCGATTTTCGTAGTTATTTTAATCGCGGATACCTGGGGCACAAATACCTTGGGCATAAAAAGGCACGGAAGGATATCAGGTAAACAGGGTATCAGGATGTGGATATCAGGGGAACAGGAGAACAGGGGGTATGGCGTGCAGCGGATAGGGATGCCGGATGCTTGATTCTGGATCCTCGATGCTGCATAAAAAGTAGAATGTCCCCCTTTTCTTGCCTGTGTTCAACTCCATTCAGCCCATCTTTGAAAGTCAGCTTTGCTTGGCCTGCATCTTTTCGTTATCGTTACCCAGAGATATTCATCTATGAGTTTTGGTATCGTTGAATTAGGTCTCCCAAGTATATTAGGCAAATCTGTTAATTCAAATTCATGTTCTTTACAAAGTTCTCCTACTTCCTGAATCTTTGACCTTACCCACTTTAAGAATTTTACATAGGACCGTGGTCTCTCACTATATTGTAGCTCTCTCCGAATCGGTTCATCCCACGGCATAAGAGATTTGGGCCTAACCGCAAAAAGAATCTTTGCCGCAGCCGTTGGCCCAACACATTCTACCTGCATAAGACTTTTGTAAGCGGCCCTTATCGAATCCAAAACAGCATCATTCAATTCACGCAGGTTTAGACTGTGATCAAAAAGTTGATTGCTCTCATACCACAACTTTAGCTGCTCAGATAGGGTATTGTGACAGGTTCCTGGAATGCGTACATTCCACGCATTCAACCACCTGATAACAGCAAGCCCATGGTCAAGCCTCGAAAGGTCAACACACTCACCCGTCTCTCGCAAGAGCCGTTGATATGCACCACTGTCGATCCGCGAGAACACAAAAGAGGCAAATGCTAATTCAGCCAATGTCATAATATTATCTCCAAAAAAATCAATCCAACTCCAATTTCAACGGTGGTCGGTATGGTTGCAAGGTGGAAGGTATGTACGAATAAGCTCAGATTCGAGCATTGATAAAAACTTTATGTGACGAATTTCTACGTAATGATAATAGCAGTCGTGATCGGAGAGATGTTTTTTAATACAAGCATTTTGGTGGTTTCGCACGTTTGACGATGTCGGGTTTAAAGCGTGACTTTGCCGATAAAGCCCGTTGGGCGTTGTGGGTTGTTTGAGGTGTTCGAGTAAACGCCGTTTAAGATTATTGGCTTGGCCGACATAGAAAACCTCATAGCCAGTTGGAGTTTCGAACAAAAGTAGATAAAGTCCAGGTGTTGAAGGTGCCTCATTCTTGACGTTTTGACGAGTAAAAGCAGTAAGATTTAGTCGATGTGGTGCAACTTTAACTAAGGCCTGCAAGATGAATTGTCCGACTTTTTCACCTATATCGTTATCATGGGATTGTTCAGAACAAGCCATTATCAATCCAATTCAAATAGATTTTCTTCTCAAAACCAAACCACCTAAGCCGAGCAGTAAAAGCGTGGCGGGTTCGGGGACGGAGGAAACCCTCTCATACTCCAAGAACCCATTGGACTGTGAGTTGCTTTTCATCAAAGAAACTCTTCGCGGTCGTAGCATCGTCTTTTGCAAGACGTGCAGCAATTTCACCTGACGGATCAGGATCGTCCCATATCTTGTGGTCGAATATCTTCTTGACAAATCGTCTGAAGTAATTGAATTCCTCATCCAGAATGACACGGTAGAAAAAAAGCGCTCTCTCTTCGTCTGTATAGTTTTTCAGGTGTATATTAATTGCATCTCTCAATAGAATAGCCCAAGCTCTCACGGCTCCCGCGCTAAAGATTCTTTCGGCTTTCTTGTGCACAGCATCAGCACGTTCAGGTGCCCACTTATCTTCCAGTCCTTCTTCAGCGATAATAGTCATAAGTTTGACTAAATTGCGCTTTTCGTCCTTTCGAAAGTCGGTATTGGATTCGAATTCATCATCAACGGGCGGCGACACCAGCATGTGTTGAAAAAAAGTCTTTTTTAGACGAGCAAATGTCAAGGGTTGCTTTCGACCTCTGTGCTTCTCTGATAGATACCTTGACAACTTGTTTGACTCATCATCTACTATTTCCTTGTACATAGCAAGTGCAATTTCGTTTCTAGCTTGCGCCCAAGTCTTTTGCTTTGCGTGGAAGAGGAAATTGTAGAACCCTAATTCCGACTTTTCTCCTTCCGTATTCATATATTCTATCCAGTCCTCTCCAAAGATATCGGCGTATTTCTGCATCAATTCATGAGAATAAAATGACATTTGTCTGTATGGCCCGTGTGCATCAAGATTTGTTTCCTTTAGTAATCTCTTATCTGGGGTGATATAAATTTTGCATTCTATCATTGAACGCCCAGCCCAAATTTGAGCCGCCGCTTTATGCTGTCCGTCGAAGAGAAAAAGAGTGCCACTTTTGTCGATTCTACAAATTGAGGGGGATATTTGTGTGTTAATTTGGAAGTGCCGATACAACTTCCACAAATTTGCCTCTCGTAGAGGCCTGGGTTGTAACTCCCTGTCATTTCCGATGTATTCAACTGGTAATGTTCCATAGAAGTATTTCCAATTGGTTGTTGGGCATGCGTAAAGTGGAAAGTCATGCCTGGAATCCTTATAATAGAGGCTGATACACCCTTCTTTGGTTTCGTAGTTGAGTCGTTCTCCACAACGCCCCTTTTTATGATGAATTAAATCGTCAAGAAATTTTGGCTCCCCGCCTTCGAAGAATGCCGCAAGTTTTATCTTGTCACGATACTCTTGAAGACTCATTGTACCAATCGTGCGATGGTGACGTTTGCAAACGGGAGCAATATTATCCAAGCTAGTTGGACCACCTGAGGAAAATGGTTTAATGTGATGAAATTCGATAGGCTTATCCTCAGGAATAGGTTCCCCGTCAACAAAGCACCTTCGCTCATGCTGATCGAGAACCTTTTGCTTTTCAGTTTCTGAAAGCTGTCTTTTTTCGGCCATTTCTTTCCTCCTTTTCATTTTTCATATGTTATGGCGTGGATGTCGCCTAACTGTTCATAGCCAAACTACTTCGTTTATGCACGATTATAGCCAGATTTTATCTAAATGCAATTATTTATTTTTGATCTCGGTGCGCCAGGGAAAACTGGATTCCTGAGCAAGTCAGGAATGACAAAATGTCGTTTCCGCAACAGCATAATTTGGTGGGGTGAGACCCCACCCTACCTAAATATAGACTTTGTCCATCAGTCTTGGGAATGCGATGCACTGTCGGATGTGTTTTTCGCCGGTGAGCCAGGCGATGGTCCTTTCTACTCCGAGGCCGAAGCCGCCGTGGGGCACCGAGCCGTATTTTCGCAGGTCCAGATACCAATCATAATTTTCGACGTTCAGGCCCTGCTCTTTGATTCTCGCAACCAACAGGTCGTAATCGTCTTCCCTGACTGAGCCGCCGATGATTTCGCCAAAGCCGGCTGGGGCAAGCAAATCGAAATTAAGAGCAACCTTTTCGTTGTCCCGGTCGGTTTTCATATAGAAGGCCTTAGCTTGCCTGGGATAATGCGTGACAAAAACAGGCTTGTCGTGCATTTGCGAGATAATGGTTTCGTCCGAGCCGCCAAGGTCCTTGCCCCATTGAAACTCCGCGGCCAATTTTGCGTGCCTGGGATTGTTTTCGATTCCGGTATTGACCTCGGCAAGAGTCGAGCTCAGCCCGATTAGCTCGGCGGCGATTTTGTCTTTTTGCCATTGTTTTAATCCGCCTTCGGCGGACTGTTCCTCGAGTTCGGCGATTTTGGTTTCCAACTGCTGCTTTTGGCTCTTTAGGTCTTCTAACTGCCGGGCGACGAAGTTTTTGGTCTTCTCGCCTGTTAAAATATCAACGGCCTCGGTGTAAGTTAATCTGTAAAAAGGCGGCTTGATTTTTTCCAGCGACGCAATGTCTGCGCCTAATGTTTCGAGCTGGTCTTTGTTGTTTTGCAAAACTTCGGTAACAATAAAGGTTACAAAATTTTCAGCTAATTCGAGCAGGCCATCTAAATCAATGAAGGCTACTTCCGGCTCGACCATCCAGAATTCGGTGAGGTGTCGGCGGGTCTTGCTTTTTTCGGCGCGGAACGTTGGGCCGAAGCAATAGACCCTGCCGAAACTCATCGCGGCGGCTTCCAGATGCAACTGGCCGGTTTGTGTCAGGTACATAGGGATACCAAAATAATCCACTCCGAAAAGTGTCTGTTCCTCTTCGCCGGCAGCGGCTGTGAAGATGGGCGTATCTATCAGTGTAAATCCATTGTCGTTGAAGAACCTGCGGATGGCATCGATGACGGTGTGGCGGATTTTGCCGATGCACCACTGGCGCTGTGAGCGAAGGTGCAGGTGACGGTTCTTGAGAAGAAAATCGATGCCGTGTGATTTCGGCGTGATGGGGTAATCTTCTGCCGGTGAGATTATTTCTGCGCCGGTTACCGCCAATTCGTATCCGCCGACGCTTCGCGCTTCTTCGCGGACGGTGCCGGTTACGGTCAAAGAAGATTCCTGACCGAGATGTCTGAGTTGGTCGAAAAGCTCCTCAGGTATTTTGCCTTTTTCAACGACACACTGACATAATCCCGTGCCGTCACGGACAATTAGAAACTGAATCTTGCCGCTGGAGCGTGAGTTGTATAACCAGCCGGCCAGGGTAACTTCCTCTCCGGCTTTGTTTTTCAACTCTGCAATCCGGGTGTTTGGACGAATCGGCATTTATATCTTCACTTTTACAACGACTTTATGGACGTTCGATTTACCGTCGCGGTAGTCGTAGCACGGCTTATGTGCATCGTCGGGGTAGAATATCGCGAACATACCTTTGGCCAGTTTGACCTCGGTGAAAACTGGCGGATCCGCGTATTTCGTGACGTCCGGCTTATAAGGCTGAACTACCTCCCCCAGCGTCTCTGTAAGCGCGTATCCTATCGTCTCTTCGCCGTCGATAATCACCTGGATATCGATATAGTTTTTATGGGCTTCGAAGAGCATTTCTTCCTTGTCTTTCGTGGTGTAGCGCTGTACCAGTACGAACAGATTGTCACCGTCAATCTCGTATTTGCCATCCTCTTTTTCGAACAGGTTTTTGTCCTGAATAATTTCGAGTCCTTTTGCGATACTTTCTGAGAGTCCTGTGTAGAGCTTTGCATTTTCAATTTTGTCAACAATCATTTTACACCTCCAGATTTTAGTAAAAAATAGTTTAACAGTTTATTGGTTAGTACTCTTCTTATTCCATTTCCGGTGGTTTTTCGGGTATTATCAGCCAGGCGATGAGGTAGGTGAGCGTCACAGGAATTATCGCGGTGACCAGACACAGGAAAACCAATCCCAGCCGGATTAGCGTCGGGTCGATGTCGTAAGTCTCGCCGATGCCTCCGCATATTCCGGCAATCTTTTTGTCTTTTCGCGATAAGTACAGTCTCCTCATATCAGGACTCCTTTGATTTTTGAAGACACCTTACGTTAGTTTTTCACGAAAATAGTTTAGTAATTTGTCGGTTAATACTCTGATTTGTTCCATCGAGTCGCGCTCTCGGATGGTGACGGTGTTGTCCTCTGCCGTTTGGCCGTCAACGGTGATGCAGAAGGGTGTCCCTGCTTCGTCCTGTCTGCGATAGCGTCGGCCGATTGCGCTTTTTTCGTCGTAGAAGCAGTTGTAATACTTCTTCAAGTCATCGTAAATATTTCGTGCGACTTCGGGCATACCATCTCTTTTGACCAGTGGGAAGACGCCCACCTTTATTGGCGCAAGGTCGGGATGGAATCTTAACAGGTTTCTTGTTTCGCCGCGGACCTCCTCCTCGTCATAGGCATCGACCAAAAAGGCAAGTGCGCTTCTGTCGATGCCGGCACTTGGCTCGATTACGTAAGGAATATAGCGCTGTTTTTTCTCATCATCGAAGTAAGAGAGCGGGCCCGACTGATAGTCTTTGGCTTCTTCGGATAGTTCGATATTTGTCAAGTCCCGGTCGTTTTCAAACCACTTGTTGAGAGTTCTCATTCCGCGCTGATGCTGTCTTAGGTCGTAATCTGTGCGGTTGGCGATGCCCTCAAGCTCCTGCCAGTCGCCGCTGCCGAACGGGAACCTGTATTCGACATCGACACAGGCCTTGGCGTAGTGTGCGAGCTCGTTGGCATCGTGCTCACGGAAGCGCAGATTCTCTTTCTTTAGACCTAAATTCAGGTACCAGTTAAATCTTGCATCTTTCCAGTGCTCGTACCAGTCTTCATCGGTGCCCGGCTGACAGAAGAACTCAAGCTCGGCCTGCTCGAATTCGCGGGTTCGGAAGATAAAGGCCTTGGTGGTTACCTCGTTTCTGAAACTTTTGCCTATTTGAGCGATGCCGAAAGGTATCTTGATTCGGGTGGTATCGAGAATATTCCTGAAATTGGCAAAGATTCCCTGAGCGGTTTCGGGGCGAAGATACAGTGTCATTGAGTCGTCAACATTGGCGCCCATTTGCGTTTCGAACATCAGCTTGAAGGGCATCGGCTCTGTGAATTGTCCCACCGCGCCGCAGTTGGGACAGATTTTGTTGCCTAAATCCTGGGCTGCCGTCATCGCAGCGTCTATCGTGACGTGTTCAGTATGCTCTTCGGTGCTTTGGTCTGCCTTTTCTTTTAGGTGGTCGACTCTGGTTCTGACGTTGCACTTTTTGCATTCGGCTATCAGGTCGGCGAATTTGTCGGTGTGCCCGGAGGCCTTCCAGATGAGCGGGTGCATAAGAATACTGGAATCCAGGCCTACGACATCGTCACGCATCTGCACGACACTTTTCCACCAGCATTTTCTGACGTTGTTCTTTAATTCGACGCCGAGCGGCCCGTAATCGTAGCAGCTTGCCAGCCCGCCGTAGATCTCGCTGGACTGAAATATAAAACCCCTTCGCTTACACAGCGATACGATGTCATCGAGTTTAGTAATTTTTGCCATAAATACATCCTTCAATGATTTTTATTTTAGCGATTATTATACAAGATTCAGGAGCGCTTACAATGATTCAGTTGTAATCGTTTGACAGGTCTCAAAGGCCGGATTAAAGTGACTATAGAAAGCTTTTGTATATCGAGGGTATTATATGCGGACAAAGGTTTGCGTAATAGGGGCGGGGCCGGCAGGCCTGATGGCGGCTATTTTCTCCGCTGAAGCAGGTTCCTCAACGACGGTAATCGAGGCCAATACGAGCGCCGGCCGAAAGCTGCTTCTGACAGGAGCGGGGCGGTGTAACATCACACACCAGGCCGAGCCGGCTGAACTTGTCCGCAAGTTTGGCGCCAAAGGGAGGTTCCTAAGTTTCTGTCTGTATCAATACCCGCCACAATACGTTCAGGATTTCTTTGCTGGTCTTGGTCTTCGGCTGAAGATTGAAAAGGATGGCTGTGTATTTCCGGTCAGCGACCGTGCCGGCGACGTAAGGGATGTCCTCGTAGAGCGGGCGAAAAGACTCGGCGTGAGGTTTCTATATGGAAGACGCGTCAGCGGTATTGTCAAAGAAGAGGGCGCGTTTATTGTCCGCACTGCGAAAGAGCCGGTCTATGCAGAAAAGCTTATTGTTGCGACCGGCGGGCTCTCGTGGCCGAAGACCGGTTCAACCGGCGATGGTTACAGATTTGCCAGAGAAACAGGACACACAATCGTCGAGCCAAAGGCGTCTTTAGTGCCGCTTGTAACTCGTGAAGACTGGCCAAAACAGCTTGCAGGGACCGCTGTGGAAGATGTCAGAGTATTGGCACGCATCAACAAAAAGAAGATTACAACGGCCGGGGCGATTATATTTACCGAGGATGGTATAGGCGGTCCTGCGGTGCTGAATATGAGCCGGTATCTGACTGATTATCTGCCGGCAGGCAGAACGCCAATCGGCATTTCGCTGGATTTGGCACCACAGGTAATAGAGGTGGAACTTGAAACGCAGATAACCAAACTTATGGCTGCGAATCCGAAAAAGAAGGTGGTTAATGTTCTGGCGGAATTTGTGCCGAAGCGCCTCTCGGCTGAACTGTGCAGACAGGCAGGTTGTGGTGATGAGCTTGCGGCCGGGCAGCTTAAAAAAGATGTGCGAAAAAAATTAGTGCGGTTTCTCAAGGCCTTGCCGATTTCTGTTGTAAGCACTCGTCCGATAGATGAGGCAACGGTTACACACGGCGGGGTAAGTGTTACAGAGATAGAGCCAAAGACGATGGAATCGAAGATTTGTCCGGGTTTATTTTTTGCCGGCGAGGTAATCGATGCCGACGGCCCTTGTGGCGGCTATAACCTCCAGATGTGCTGGTCAACGGGGGCTTTAGCCGGCCGCTCCGCTGCAAAAAACCTTTAACCGCGGAGGACAAAGACTGTCATTCCCGCAAAAGCGGGAACCCATTTTTTTGCTGCGAACCACGAGTCACGAGTCACGAACCACGAATTAGTTTGTCGGGAATGGGGCTCCTGCGTATTGTAAATTGACAAGGTAAGAATAGAATAAGTATCCGTGATGGATTTCCGTGCCTAACCTTTGTTGAAATTATACTTGGCTTGTTGTGGTTTTTATGTTAACCTTGTCTGAGGTAGTTAACATAGGTTAACCGGCTATGCTCTGGTTAACAAGCGAGTCGCAAAGACGACCTTGTTTGTTTTTCTGTACAAGCACAACAAATGGCTGAAAGTTGACACGCAGGAGCTTTACAACTTCACGGTATGGGTCGCCCAGAGCCCCAGAACCGTCAAGGATGAGACCGTAAAAGCCACTGAAAAATTCCTGAGAAAGTATCTGGTAAAATTGGAGGATTAGGTTGATGATGGCCTTCTGGGCCGGGCATAATTTTTTCAGGAACCTTAAAATGAAACGTTATCAAACGCGACGCGATTTTCTCAAGGCCGTTGGTTTAGCTGCTGCAGGTTTTTCTTTGTCAGGATGCGGGAACAAAATACTTAATTCTCTTGAGAATAAGCCAGGCAAAAAACCAAATATTCTTTTTATCCTTGCCGATGATCTCGGTTACGGAGATATTTCCTGCTACAATCCCGAATCGAAAGTACCTACCCCAAATCTGGACAAGTTGGCAAGCGAGGGAATACTCTTGACCGATGCACACAGCGCTTCTACGGTCTGCACACCTACCCGCTACAGCCTGATGACCGGACGCATGGCTTTCCGTACCGGTTTTCCCGGCGTATTCACCGGCGCAGGCGGCCCGTGCCTGATCGAGAAGTCACGACTCACCCTGCCCGGAATGCTTGGCGACCGAGGTTACACAACCGCATGCTTTGGCAAGTGGCATATCGGCTTAACCTTCATGGACAAAAATGGACAGCCGATCAATGAAAACGGACTCGATGCGGTCAAAAGAATCGATTATTCTCGGTCAATACCCGATAGTCCTGTCCATCGCGGCTTTGACCATTTCTTTGGAACAGCATGTTGTCCGACTACAGACTGGCTTTACGCCTTTATTGATGGTGATCGGATTCCCACACCACCGACCAAAATACTCGACCGAAAACCTTTACCAAAACATCCATATTCAAAGGACAATCGACCAGGAATGATTGCCCCGGATTTTGATTTGGAAGAGGTGGATATGTTGTTTCTAAACAAGAGCCTTGAATTTCTGGCAAACCATAAAAAGAACTCGCCGGAAAAACCCTTTTTCCTCTTTCATTCGACTCAGGCGGTTCATCTGCCTTCCTTTCCAGGAAAAGATTTCAAAGGCAAAACAAATTCCGGCCCGCACGGTGATTTTATCTATGAACTCGATTATATTGTTGGCCAACTCGTCAAGGCCCTCGAAAAATATGGTTATGCCGACAATACTTTGGTGATGTTTTCAAGCGACAACGGCCCTGAGACCACAAGCGTTATCAACATGCGCAAGGACCACCAGCACGACGGCGCGCGCCCATGGCGCGGTATGAAGCGTGACCAGTGGGAAGGCGGTCACCGGGTGCCTTTCATAGCGTGCTGGCCGGGAAAGATAAAAGCCGGCACTACCTCAGAACAAACCGTGTGTATGACCGATGTGATGGCCACTTGTGCGGCCGTTGCCGGAGCAGAACTGCCAAATGATTCAGCCGAAGACAGTTTCAACATCCTGCCGGTACTCCTTGGAAAACAAGATAAAGACAACCCTGTCCGTCGATACACCTTGCACCAGACCATCAAACTCGAACTTGCGATCCGGCGAGGCCAATGGAAGTATCTCGACCACAAGGGTTCAGGGGGAAATAACTATAACAGCTCGAGGATGAAGCCCTTTGCCCTGCCGGATACGGCTCCCGATGCACCGGGCCAACTCTACAACCTAAAGAATGACCCAGGTGAGACTACTAACCTCTACTACAAGTATCCCCAAATCGTAAAGGAGTTGAAAACGCAGTTAGACATTTATCGAAAAAGCGGACGAAGCGCTCCATTACGATAGTAGTCACCCAACAGTTGAACGCTGACTATTGTTGCTTGCTCCTAAGAACACCCTGCACAGCCTTTCGGCTTTGACAACCAGAGCAAGGGACTTCTCACTCAGACGAACCAGGTGAAACTGAGTTAGAGTTATTGCTGGGGTATATAGGGATATGGCTGAGATAGCTGGGCCAAATATAGATGAGGGGACTATCTTCGGTAGAATAATCAACATGATAAGGAAGAAAAATCAGTCTGAAGAACGAGAGCGCTTCGCTTATAAATACCGAGATTTAGATTTCGTTGATTTTATCTTTTACTTCTTTGAGGAGGTTTATAGCTTCTATGGGCGTAAGATTATTAACGTCGGTTGCGGCGAGTTTTTCGAGGACGGATTTGTGTTTCTGAACGAATAATAAGTCCTTATCCGGCTCTTTTGTTTTGTGTTTTGAGAGATGTTCGCCGGTGGCTTCTTTTTGGAATGTGCTTTCGAGCTCTTCTAAGATTTCTTTTGACCTTTCAAGAATGGTCTTTGGCACGCCGGCCAGCTTTGCGACGTGGATGCCGTAAGATTTATCGGTTCCGCCGGGCAAAATTTTGTGTAAGAATACTACCTCGTCCATCCATTCGCGGACTGCTACGTTGCAGTTCTTGACGTTCGTGAATAACTCGGCCAATTCGGTCAGTTCGTGATAATGGGTGGCAAAGAGGGTGCGACATTTAAGTTTGTTTACGATATGCTCGGTAACCGCCCAGGCAAGAGATAGGCCGTCATACGTGCTTGTGCCGCGGCCGACCTCGTCAAGAATTACGAGCGATTTTTCTGTTGCGTTGTTGATGATATTTGCTGTTTCAATCATTTCGACCATAAAGGTGGACTGGCCGCGAATAAGCTCATCGGAGGCGCCGACGCGGGTGAAGATTCTGTCCACCAGGCCGATGGTAGCATCTTTTGCGGGGATGAAGGAGCCGGCCTGTGCCATAAGGACCAGAAGCGCGACCTGTCTTATGTAAGTGCTTTTTCCGCTCATATTCGGGCCTGTGATAATAAGCACGTCACCGGCTTCGCCGCCGAGCTCGATGTCATTGGGCACAAATTCAGGGCCGAGCGTTTCAGCCAAAACAGGGTGTTTGCCTTCGTTTATGATTAGCTCTGTGCCGTTGGTTATTTTTGGCCGGATGTAGTTTCGCCGCTTCGCAAGATACGCCAGAGCGGTCAGGCAATCGCATTGAGCAACAGTGTCAGCGAGATTCTGCAGGCGGTTTACATATTGAGCAGATTGAGCGCGGACCTGCTCGAAGAGCTGCTGCTCTAATTCGAGCGCCTTTTCCTCAGCGCCGAGGGCCTGCGTTTCGTATTCTTTCAATTCGTCAGTGATATAGCGTTCTGCATTTTTTATTGTCTGCTTGCGGACGTAATCGGCGGGGACTTTGTCCGCTGATGAGTGACTTACTTCGATGTAATAGCCAAAGACTTTGTTGTACCCGATTTTCAGATGTGAGATTCCGGTTCGCTGCGACTGTTCTTTTTGATAGTTTCTCAGCCAGCTTTGGCCGTCTTTGGAGATTGAGCGCAGTCGGTCGAGCTCTTCATTGAAGCCTGCCCTAATGACGCCGCCGTCGCGAAGGTGCGAGGGACAATCCGGCTCTATCGCGGCTTCGAGCAGGTCAGCTAATTCGTCCATACTATCGCACTGCCCAGCTAATCGCACGAGCAGGTCGGCCGCGAATGCCTGCAAGTTTTCTCGCAGCAGCGGTATTTTGCGCAAGGTCGCTGTGAGGGCAACTAAGTCCCGCGGGGTCACCCTGAAGGTGCTAATGCGAGCGGCGATTCTTTCGGTGTCGGCTATGACCGAAAGCAGTTTGCGAATGTCGGCTAATTTGGTGTCCGCTTCTTTGATTTCTTCGATGGCGTCCTGGCGAAGCTCTATTTGGCCGAGGTCGCACAAGGGCATACAGAGCCAGTTTCGAAACATCCTTCCGCCCATTGGCGTTAGTGTTTCGTCGAGACATTCCAGGAGACTTCCCTTCTTGCTTTCGGTTCGAATGGTTCGCAGGATTTCCAGGCCTTGCAGACTGGTTGTGTCGATTTGCAGGAACTTTTTGCGGTTGACTTTTTTCAAGCTGCGGATATGGCCGAGTGTGGTCTTTTGCGTTTCGTTGAGATATTCGATGATTGCGCCGGCAGGCGGTATCAAAGCATCGTCACCGTCTTTAATACCGAAGCCTTCCAGGGTAGCGGTGCCGAAATGCTTTAGCAGTCTTTGCTTTGCCTGATACGGGTCGAAATACCAGGTTGGGCGCTCGGTTATGATGGCGTTCGTTAGCTGCGTTATATTTTTGGCCAACTCTCTTGTCTCGGCTTCGAAAAGTTCGCCGCGTCTGTCTGGCAGCAGACACTCGGCAGGGGAGAGTCGCAGCAGTTCATCGAGCAATTTCTTTTCGGGCAGTTGCTGGACAAAAAAATGGCCGGTCGAAATATCGACCCAGCTAATCGCAGCTTCTTGTTTTGCGCCAAGACCGACCGCACAGAGGAAGTTGTCCTCCTTGGCGTCTAAAAGAATATCGTCGGTGATGGTGCCGGGTGTGACAATTCGGACGACGTCACGTTTTACGACGCCTTTTGCGGTTTTGGGGTCTTCGACCTGCTCGCAAACAGCGACCTTATAGCCGGCCTGGAGCATTTTTTTCAGATATCCTTCGACAGCGTGATATGGCACACCGGCCAGCGGAATGGGGTTGTCGCCTTTGCTTCGGCTGGTAAGGGTCAAACCCAGAGCCCGCGAACAGGTTTCGGCGTCGTCGTAAAAGGTTTCGTAAAAATCGCCCATTCGAAAAAACAGTATGCAGTCGGGGTACTTTTGCTTGTAGTAGTGAAACTGCCTCATCGCCGGCGTTAGTTTTGCGTCCTGTGTGGTCATACTGCAAGATTATACATCCAGCGGCCCATTTAACAACTCTGTTATGATTGAGGCCGCCTGCTGTTTGGAATTGGCCTTTTTCAATTTTTTTATAAGATTTTCCTGGCGGTTAGTGAATCAAACCGGGACGTGCAAATCGAAGTCTGCCACGCCACAAATCAGCCGGATTTTTTTTAGCAGATTTTCGATTCCGGTGCCGGGCTTTTGCCCTTATATTCTCACCCTGGAACAACGGATAAGAAAATAAAAGGAAAGACAAAAGAAGATGCGTTCAAAGCACTCAAAGACTACTTTTTGAATTTAGACTTAAACTCGTAGCTTTCATTTACAAACGCATGAAAGAAAAAACAGACACATAGGGTAGGATTAGCTTACATTTTCTGTTTGTGCAGATTATTAGTGTTAGGCTTTTTGTTTTTGAGCTTTAATAATTTCGCCCAGAGATCTTAACGCTTGATTAACTGACCTTGGCGTTTTAAATACCTCGGCTACGTCTGGGTCCAGCAAAACGATATTAGTTCCCGCTTTGTATTTTTTGGCATATTTGCCTCTAACACCCTTGCTAAAATCATATTCTTTTCTCATACTTTTCTCCAGATGAAAGAGTTTTATTATCCTTGCTCATATTGTATTCTTTCGTTTTTGGTGGCCTTGCGAGCGCTGATTATACGTATAATATCATTACGGTCTGTATGTACAACCACAATAAGCTGATTATTGACGGATATTCCAATAGTGATAAATCTATCCTCACCGGTTGAATGGGCAGGATCATGGATGGTAATCGATAGGGGATCACCAAAAATCGTAGTTGCCTCCTCAAACGTTATTTTATGTTTTCTCTTGTTCGACTGAGATTTTTTGAAATCCCATTCAAATTGTAGTGCCATCGTTTAGATCCCTTAATTCCAATAGCAAAGCATTGTGTTGAACAGACTTCACAATTTTAGCACGTAGGGTGTGATCTGCCCACCATTTATTTTTCACCAGCCATTTATTTTGGTGGGCACAGGCAACCCTACACTTGGCCATTTAACAACTCTGTTATGATTGAGGCCGCCTGCTGTTTGGAATTGGCCTTTTTCAATTTTTTTAGAAGATTTTCCTGGCGGTTAGTGAAGCAAACCGGGGCGTGCAAATCGAAGTCCGCCACGCCGCAAATCAATCGGATTTTTTTTAGCAGATTTTCGATTCCGGTGCCGAGCTTTGCACTTACTTGCACGGTTTTTACCAGAACTTGCGGTAGTTTGTCGGCATCCAGCCTGGCGGGCAGGTCGGCTTTGTTCAATACCGCCAGCACTTTTTTGTCGGCGATTTTTTCAAAAGGCAGGTCGTCGAGCTGCTCTGCGGTTTGACTATTGTCCAGAACGATGAGAACCAAATCCGCCCCTTCTAAGACTTCAGCGGTTTTTTGTTGAGATAGCTCTTCGACGGTTTGTCTCGATGTTGCTGAAAGTTTTTCATCCAATCCTGCTGTATCAATAAGTTCTACAAAAAGAGGGTCAATTTTGCATTGGGCGCTGACCCAGTCTCTTGTTGTGCCTTTGATGTCGGTAACGATTGCTTTTTGTTTGCCGGCAAGGCAATTAAGAAGTGTGCTTTTGCCGGTGTTGGGCGGGCCTGACAACACTATCGTGCAGCCGGCGATGATTAGTTTTGCAGTTTGGCTTGTTTCGAGTATCTGCTTAGTGTCGGCTTTGATTTCTTCGAGCGGTATTGTGTCTATGTTTTGCAGCCATTCTTCTGCTTTTTTGCTTAAGCCTGCATCGATTTGGTTTGCTATTATTTTGGCACCCTCGATTGTCTTGGCCTTTGGCTGGGCCAATTTGGCTTCGAGCTCGATTGTATTGATGTGTTTTTGCGTGGACAGGATTTTGGCTAAAAGTTCCTGCGCGGTCAGCAGTGTCGCTCCCTGTTGAGCGAGCAGCTTCATTATATCAGCGACTATAAGGGGATTGCCGTGACAGTTTACGGCGAAGCAGTGCGTTGTCTCGCAGCCAATTATGACCTGGTCGATAGTCTCGGTGCCGTCGGTGATTGTGCCAAGCAGAATTTTGCCGGGCTTGAGAATTGCCGGTTTGCCGCCGGTAGGTTTGAATATTTTTTTTATGAGGACCTCGGCTGAATCGCCAAAAATCTGGATAGTCGATATGGCACCGGTACCTTTGCCGGTCATTACAGCAGCAAATGTGCTCATAAGTCAGGTAAGCTTACTCCATCTTTTCTTCGATATATTTTCGATAAGCTAAAGCGATGCCTTTTACAACCAGGTTCGGCACGTATGAATCTATAAAATCGCAGTCATCCTTTATCAGTTCTGCGGCAGCACCGGTGATAATGGTTTGGGGCCATCTGCCGATTTTTTCTGCGTACTGCCTGATTACCTCCTGTAGTGTCCCGATAGCGGAGTAGTACAGGCCGCAGTTTACAGCCTGGTTTGTGGTTTTGCCGTATGGTGTTTTCGGCTTGGTCACTTTTACCTTTGGCAGTTGAGCGGTATTTTGTTTTAGCGCTTTGGCGCTGATTTCAAAACCCGGGCAGATGACGCCGCCCTGAAAAATGCCGTGCTGGTCAACGAGGTCTATCGTAACAGCGGTGCCGAAATCGGCAACGACTACCGCATCCTCAACAACATCGTAGGCTGCGGCGGCTGAGACCACCCTGTCGGTGCCGACTTCACCAGGCTCATCAACCCGGAGAGTTATTGGCAGGGGTATTTCTTTGCCGATAACGTAGACCTTTTCGCCGAGGGTTTTCCTTACGAGCTCTCGGACAGCCTTTGTCCAGGCCGGTTTGACGGAGCTTACGACAATGACGCCATCGCGTTTTTTTTCTTTTGAGCTTTTGGCGATGGGAATTTCTTGCCAGGCTGATTTGAGACATTCTGTCAGTTTTGACTCAGAGCCGCCCGGGATTGATTTGACAGACTTTTCCTGGCCATTCATAAAAAGCCCGATTGTGATATTCGTATTGCCTATATCTACTGCGATTATGTTCATCGTTTATTGCTCCGCCGCGGCTTTCGTTTCTTTAACCTTTGCCCACAACAATTCGCTCAATTCTTTGACTCCCGCACCGGTAACTGCTGAGATTGGGTAAATGGTTTTGTTCAGCTTATTCCTCAAGTCTTTTACCACTTTTCCATCCGGGTCGAGGTCTATTTTGTTTGCGACGATGATTTCAGTTTTTTGGGCCAGTGCTTTACTGTATTGCTCCAGTTCGCGGCGTATGGCATAATAATTCTCCGCAGGGTCGGAGCCGTCTGTGGGCATTATATCAAGGATGTGGACAATGATACGAGTTCTTTCTATGTGTTTTAGGAACTCGAAGCCAAGACCGGCTCCGCCGTGCGCACCTTCTATCAGGCCTGGGATATCAGCCATAACGAACCGCCTGAAATCGCTTAACTCAACGATTCCGAGCACCGGCTCGACTGTGGTGAATGGATAATCGGCGATTTTCGGCCTTGCTGCTGAGCAGCGTGAAATGAGCGTGCTTTTGCCGGCGTTCGGCATACCAACCAGCCCGACATCGGCGATGAGCTTTAGTTCGAGTCTGAGATTTCTTTCCTGGCCCTTTTTGCCGGGCTCAGCGTTTCTTGGGGTCTGGTTCGTTGGGGTTGCAAAGGCTTTATTGCCCTTTCCACCTCTTCCGCCTCGGCAGACGCGCACCTTCATTCCGACCTCGTTAAGGTCTTTTAATAGCAGGTCCAAATCAACATCGTAGATAAGTGTGCCCGGGGGGACATTGATTATCAGGTCCTCGCCGTCTGCACCGTGTTTGTTATTTCCTGAGCCGGGTTGGCCGTTCTCAGCGCGCCAGTGGTGTTTGCCTGCAAAATCTAATAAGGTATCGAGATT
>Ga0114918_10001341_pt1 | contig 22045 bp, 11 predicted proteins | sample LantaG_FD_87015 | JGI IMG/M metagenome (GOLD analysis project Ga0114918, IMG submission 87015) | Deep subsurface microbial communities from Baltic Sea to uncover new lineages of life (NeLLi) - Landsort_02402 metaG | ecosystem: Environmental > Aquatic > Marine > Oceanic > Sediment | place... | reverse complement strand
TTTCAGGATCAATGTTTCCACAACGTTCATTACTGACGCCAATATCCCTCACAATGCTCTTCCAGGATTGGAATTGAGGGTGACGGATACCAGCAGTGTGGCAACGGGAGACACTGCAATTGTAGAGTCCTTCGAAAGAGGTGGCGAGGAGCCCGCAGTTGGCGACTTGTACTACACCACTTATATTTACACGAAGCAGGATTTCACAACCTCTTTCTTCACGAAGATTTCCGCAGTGGAATCCTCTTACGGACCAGTCAGCACAGACTCCCCACTGTCCCTGGCATCCTATCTGTGCATCCTGAACGGTGCCATCTTGATTGGAGCTAAGCAGGTACAGAAGGCGACAGGCGAGACAAAGGCTAGCTTGGTCTCCTACAGGGACGCCATCGATGAGTTGGAAGGTGTCCTTCCAGGTCAAGCAGTCCCTGACATCATTACTCCATTGAGGGGTGATAGTACTGATTTGTACACATATCTCAAGAACTCTGATGTCAAGATGTCTGGGATCAGGTACCGGTCAGAGAGAACTTCTATCATAGGGCTCTCTGCGGGATCCAACCCAGAGGCAGTAAAAGCCCTGGCCAGAACCCTTGGGCACACCAGGATGAGAGTGGTTTACCCGGACGTAGCAACAATCACCCTCACTGACGCTGTTGGGACCAGCAAAGAATCCTTGGTGGATGGTCCCATGATGGCCGCTGGGTTGATTGGGTCGATCACATCCCCCAATGTGGATGTGGCTACTCCATGGACAGGACGGAATTTGGTTGGGTTCACCCAGCTAGGCAGAAATCTGGATGCAGTAGAGCAGAACCAAGTGGCCACAGCTGGTGTGACCGTGTTGGAGGGGCGCTACCCCTTCTTGCGGGTACGTCATGGACTGACCACAGATATGACCAACATCCTGACCAAGACACCTACCATCATCCCGATTGCGGATGAGGTTCAAAGGCAATCCAGGAACACCCTGGAGGCGTTCATTGGGATCAAGTTCCTGTCCGGCATCTTGGGTCAGGTAGAGGGTCGGTTGGCGATGATGCTCAAGGGCATGGTCAAGAACCAGATCATCACAGCATACACTGGGGTCAAAGCCAGCGTGGCAGTGGATGACCCAACAGTTGGCGAAGTCGAGGCATACTACAGCCCGGTGTTCCCACTTCTCTACCTCATTTTGACCTTCCATCTCAGGTCCAGTCTGTAATCTTGGACCCTTAGAGGAAAACAAAAAGCCCTCCCAAGTCGGGAGGGCTTTTTTATTGGGCATAGGAGCCTCTACTTGTCATCCTCATCTTTGTTCAGCTTGCTGAGGAATCTGTTCAGTTGGGGTGGGGGAGCATCTGGGGTGAAAAAACTCTGTGGTGTCGGTTGGGTAGTAGGAGTCTTTTGAGGCTCAGGAGTCTTTTGGCCTAATCTAGCCAGATCCATTTTGCGTTGTAGGTCGCAGAGATTGGAAAGTCTTTCAGCGACATTCTTTTTCATCTGCTCTGCTATTTCAGTCTCATTTTCCAGGCTTCTCTCCTCTTTAGCATATTCTCTTTTCAGTCTGGAGAGTTCTAGTTCCCGCTCTTCGGCTTGTTTCTTTTCAGCCTCTTTCTCTAGGATCAAAGCAGCTTGCTTCCCTTCAGCTTTTCTCTCTAGGCTCTTAGTAAGTGCCTCCATGCCTGCCAGGAAAATCCACACAAAATCTTTGGAGAGAATAGGATTTTTGGTTTCCAATATATCCTCTGTCCTTCTAATGCGGAGGATCTTTTTTTGGAGGCTCGCCATGTCTTTCCTCGAAAAGATAAATGCCCCATCCCCTACTTTTAGTTGATCAGGAGCATCCATCTTCATTGGAACGGGAGACACAGGAGCGACAACCTTCACTGGGGTGGCAGCCTTCACTGGGGTGATATCCATCACAGGAGCAACAACCTTCACTGGGGTAGTATCCACCACTGGGGTAGTATCCACCACTGGAGAGAGGTCTTCTACAGAAACCATTGCTCTTGCCACAGGGGTGGGCGGGGCTTTGATCATGGGTTCTGTGATTTTTTCCATGAATTCAATGGTAGTTGGGTTGTTCCAAAGGATCTTTACTTTTATTTCCTTCCCTCTCTCATTCTCATTTCTTGCAATCTTAAGTTTTCTCAGTGCCTTAAAAGCTTTCCTCATTCTTTGTTGGCGGAAAAGGCGGCTGTCCAGACCCGGACCCAAAGTTATAGTAGGGTCAAGAAACTCTCTAAATTTCTTGAGGCTTATGTTATTTTCTTTCATGGTTGCGAAAATATTCAGCATGACCTGGGCTCTCCAGGGGAACTTAATTTGTATCCTTTTGCCCTCCTCATCCATCTCTGGGCCATCCCAAAACTCTGGGTAATGCATTTTGAAAATAGGGGGGGTCTCATATAGGAGCTTATAGTATTCCGTGGCTTTGTCTGAGGGTTTATAGGTAGAGAAATGTCCCATTCTATTGAGTTCTGTGTAACTTTCCGTTTTGATGCTCTCCAGTTGACCCTCTTTTGATAGGTGGCCTGCAAATCTACCCATATCAGCAAAAAAGTCCTGTGTATCTTGAACATCATGGTACTTGCCACCCCAGGCAAGGCTTTCTGCCCGTAAGTAGTCGAAAAGTTCTCTATATGAAACGGGTCTTCCAGTTTTTTGGTGGATTTTTACATATCCCATCAGGAGAGTCAGATGGATCTTATGGAAGTCTCCTTTGCCTGAGGACACTTTCACTTCGTTTTTCTTTTGCATGTCTTTTCTTTCTTGCTTAGGGGCTTTAGGGGTTGGGTTTTCTGGGGGGCTCTGATCAGAGGGCTTTTCAGTATCCTTTTCGGGGTCTGTGAGAGGTTGAATGGATCCTATGAGGGAAGAATCCTCGGGCTCTAAATCCTCGGGTTCAAAGCCATCCCCCAAATCATACATACCCTCTTTCTCATACATTGAGTGGGGAGGGTCCGGCCCAATGACCTCATCTAGAATTTTTGAGAAACTCTTGTTATCACTCATTTGATTATCCTTCAGTTGCGAAAAAGTCTTACTATTCCCTTTACTCCATTTTTTCGATTTTTGCAAAAACTTTTTCTGTTCCTATGGAGAAATATTTTTGGTTTTTCTTGACACTGGCTGAAACTGTCATATACTGTTGTTTACTGGAGGTCTCACTATGAAGTATTCAATTTCTGAACTGAGCAAAGAATCTGGGGTCACTGCCCGAACCATCCGCTATTACATCTCATTGAGTCTCCTTCAACCCCCAAGGGGGACCAGTAAGGATTCTTGGTATGAAGATGAGCACAAGGATCGTTTGGCACAAATTAAAGAATTGAAAGAAAAAACCTTGACCCTTCAGGAAATTAGGTTTTATCTGAATGGGGGAGATCCAGACGAGCTATCACAAGTTCAACTACCTTTTCAGCTCAAGGGTGATTTTTGGGAAGAAATAAGTGTCAGTCCAGATTTGAAAGTTTGTTTCCGTGCTGGGACCTCTGATGAAAAAAAGAAGAGAGTCTAGACGCCATCCAACAGGAGAAGAAGAATGTCAGTTAATTACATGCATGTGTATCCCCCACCCACCTATGGCCCCCTCCCAACCCCCTACCCTGGAGGCCCCTGGCTTACAGATGCGGTGACAAAAAAAGAGGTGCCCATGGCAATGCAGCACCTACATTTGGCAGGGAGGGTGACTCCAGCAGGAGGTTTGATGCAGGTGACTCATACCTTCAAATGTGAGGGGGAGATGCCTCTTGAGGTTCTCTACTCTTTTGCTCTTCCCCGGACGGGAGCCCTTCGGAGGTTTCATATCAAAGGTTCTGGGTTTGATGTGAAATCAGAGCTGAAACTAAAAGAAAAGGCACGGGAGACTTATGAGAAGGGAATCGAGGACGGCCATCTGTCCGCTTTGGCTGAGACCTATTCCGATGGGGTCATGACCTTGACATTGGGTCAGTTATCCCCAGGAGAAGAGGTCAAGGTGGTCTTGGAGATCTTCTGTGGGGTGGATGCTCAAGATTCTTCCTTCAGGTTCAGGTTCCCCTTCACCCTGGCTCCCTCTTACCACAAGAGTGCCAAAGCATCCTGCTCAACCATTGAACTTCCAGAGGAGGTTTTTGGGGATCTGATCTTGCCGGAATGGAAAACAGGTGAAAAAGGACTCCATGCTATATCCTTCAAAATCCATGTGGACTCAGGAGTCCCCCTGGCTTCTGTGGGGTCTCCTTCTCACAGGGTGGAGGTGAACATTGGAGATGACGGGAAATCAGCAGAGGTGGTTTTGGCAGGGGCATCAGATCTTCCCAATCGGGATCTCGTTCTTGAGGTGAGAGGGAAGACTGAGAAGCCTATTCTGTTTGCGGACAAGAGCTTTCTCAAGGGGAAGGCAGCAAAGAAAGGAGGGAAGACCCCTCCAAAGGCTCCTCGTTGGTCAGCTATCATTCCGTCTTCCATGATCCCTAAGGGTGAGGAAAAACCTCGGAGAGTCATTTTCGTACTAGACAGATCTGGCTCTATGGGCGGCAAGCCTATCGAGAGTGCTAAGTTGGCTCTTTCTGTGTGTCTCTCTGCCTTGGGTCCCAAGGATGAGTTTGGTATTGTGGCCTTTGATACTCTAATTGAGGAACTGTCCTCTGTGCTTTTGAAGGCTACCAAAAACAATCGGAAGAAAGCAGTAGACTTCCTCGCCAATATAGGGGCGCGGGGAGGGACAGACCTGGATGACGGTTTGGCAGCAGCAGAGAAAATCCTGAAGAGGAAAAAAGGTGAAATTTTCTTGCTGACTGACGGCCAAGTCTGGGAGACCGGGCCTATCATGGAGAGGGTGCGGAAAACGGAGATCATAGTTCATGTGATGGGCATTGGCATAGCCTCTCAAGACCGGTTCCTGGCCCAATTGGCTCGTAAGACAGGTGGGATTCAGAGAATGGTAGGGTCTTCTGAGGATGTGGGTTTTGAGGCCACCAAAATGTTCAATGCCATTAAATTCCCAGTCAGAGAGGGAGTGAGTGCCAGAATTCGGAAAAAGAGTGGGCTCTCTTCTCAGATTTCCCAGGTAGGGACCATTTGGGGAGGCAAGGCTGTGATTGTGACCGACAAGGGGGGTTTGAGAGCAATTCCTACTGGGATCAAGTTCTCTTGGTCCGGGGGCTCCATTGATGTACCAATCTCAAAGATTTCAAAGACCCCAGATGGTCTGATTGCTCTTTTATGGGCAGGAAGAGAGATTGAGGACTTGGAATCTGCTTTGGACTATGAGAGCGAGGAAGAGAGCAAAGAGGAAATCCGGGAAACTCTTCAAGGTGTTTCTATGGCTTTCGGGCTGGCCAGTAAAGAGGCATCTCATTGTGCTGTGGTGAAGAGGAAGGGAGATGAGGGGAAAAAGATGAAGCAAGTAGTGGCCCCTGTTGGTATGCCAGAAGGAATGCAGCAGGCTTTTTCCCAGCCAGTAGTGGTCAACCATGTAAGGGCAATGATGGGGGGCTCCGGGATGAAGCATGCAGTCAGGGGCCAGAGCATGATGAGATCCTTTAGTGGGGTTGGTGACCCCACTAATTTTGCTGTCTCCTGTAGCACCCAGTCTCTTTCAGGGGGCTCTTACGGATTCGTGGGGAAAGTCCCAGGTTTGACTGCAATAAATCCAGATTGGGATTCTCTGTGTCTCGGGGGGTCTGACCACGGAGCCCCCCTCACAGAGAAGATCACTTTTGTGAAAGGGGATTCCTTTTTGGCGGATCTTCTGAAGCTGGAGGATGATGGGAGTGCTTTTGGTTTTGCTGCTTGGGGCACTTTCATTGAATTTCTCGCTACAGCTCTCTTGGCTTTGAGGTCCCTCCAAAAAGAAGAGGAAGAAAAAGCCTATGACGGGCAAAGAAAAAGAATGGCTTCTTTCCTAGAAAAAAACATCCCCACCAAAGAAATTGCAAAAAAAGATGCAGACTCTCTAATCCATGCAATCCTCTCAGGGAGAGTATTAGAGGGGGGCTGGGAAGATTGCTGGGAAAAAGTAACAAAAGAACCTCAAGAAATTTGGGGGAAAATTCTTTCCTCACTCCAATAGTTACCCTTTTAGCCTCCATCAATAGGAACAGAACTCCACCGATCCCTTATTTTGGGGTCGGTGGAGTGTCTATATTTCACGTGTAGTAGTGTAGCTACCGTTCCTTTGTTGGAGGCAACATGGCAAACTTAGACAATCATCCTCAGTCCGGTGTCGGTGGTACTTCGTACCTTTATGACTTCGGCACATCCCCAAATACGCGAAGTGCAGTGTCCCAAAAGGTACGCTTAATGACTCCGCATTATGGGGATACCACAGCATTGCACCAAATGGGTGTGGTGTCCTCCTTCGCTCCCTCCCAGAGCAAGACTCTTGAGCCTGTTCGTGGTGTTGGTTTTGGCGACAAGATTGCTGAAATCGTGCCTGGGGTAACAGAGCCCACTCAGGGATCCCTGGAGAGGACTTTGTTATACCTCTGCAACCTCTGGCAGGCTGTGGGTTATGCTGGTGGAGTGGATGGCCCTGTGAGGTCTTTGGCGCATCATAGGTGGCCCTTTGACATTGAGCAGCAGTTGGTATTCTCGACTCTTGCAGATAATGATTTAGGGTATGCTAATGACGGCTATGGGGCTAAATCAGGAAACTTCAATGGTGGGGTCAAATCCATTGAATTCCCCCAGGTTACAAATGATGTACCAAGGGGAGACTACCCAGGCGGGGCACCGGGCTCCATAGGTAGAGGCCACACTGCAATCATCACGATCTATGAAGCCTGTTGGTTCTCTGGCTGGAACACTTCCTATGCCAAGGATGCCGCAGTAATCATGGAAACCGGAGAAGTCCAAGCGTCGGACACTCACGATTTTGCCAGTGTTTACGGTGAGTTCCTGGCTACAGGTAATGATCCTACCATCGGCCAACTGGGTTCAATCCGGTTTGCAGAGAGTGTTGAAAACAACATTGCACAATCTGGTCGTGGTATCGGTGGCGGTGGCCAAACGAGCTTATTTGCTCAGGATGCTCTAAATGTAGCTGTCTAATCTGATTTTCTTGGGTAAGATGAGAGTGACAAAGGTTCTTGAGGAACCTCAATAAATGCCGGAGACAGTCCTGGCAGCCAAAATAGACAGAAAATAGATAGATTTATTTTTCTTGCGCTGTTCTCTCTACTTTGGAGAGTAGAGAATGCACAAATAAGATACAAGCAGAGAACTTTAGTTGTGCTGTCTAACTAGGCTCGCCTGTGGCTGTTTCCCTCAACTCAGATAAGAGGGAAACATGGAAAATTTGACCTTTGATGCATTGGCGAGTGCCCTTGAGCCTCTCCGAAGTGTTGGGCAAGACGAAATCACATTCCAAGTAAAAGGGGTTCCTGTGACAATGCGGGTTGCTCTCCCTGAAGAGGAGAACGACGTGCAGGCGTATGCTTTGGAGGCTATGCCCAGAAAAGAGGAAGAGGACCCGGATCCAGGGGCGGGGAACCGCTATATTGACAGGTTCAAGCTGGCAACCCTTTCTTATGCCATAGTTGGTATTGGGGATGTGGATTTTCGGGGTGTCACTCATGTGGAGACCAATGAAGTTCTGAATAATGGGATGAAAGTCAGGATCTCTCGTCATGAGGCAATGAGACAGATTATTCATCAGTGGACTGGGATTCTGAGGACAAGACTGTTCAAGAAGTACTCAGAATTACTTGTGAAAGTGGAGAGGGATGCTGAGGATGCAATTGAGTATGCTCCCTCTGATTTGGATACCGAGATTGAGCGTATTGAAGAGCGTCTGAATAAGCTCAAAGATGACCGGGAACTCTTGGCAGAACAAAGGGCTTCAGGGGTCTTTGGCGCACAGGTGGATGGGATTGTCAAAGAAGACCAGGGGGATCAAAAAGGACGTGAATCAAATATGGGCAAGATCTTAGTGAATGACCAAAAGGATAAGATCCAACATGAGAATCCTGTTGGGCAGAGTCCCCCTACCCCAATCCCTGAGTATCCACCCCATGAAGACCTCCCAGGAGGCTATGAACCCCCCAGGATTCCAGGTGAGGTGGCAGCTCCAAATAGAGTCCCCCCACCAAAAAGACATCCAAACCTGCCGCCTCTTTCTGACTCATCCTTTGTGGATACTTCAGATTCGGATGCTTTGCAGGCTGAGATGGAAGCTGAGACCCAGAGGTTCCTCACCTTACGCACAGGTGGGGCTGTCCAAGTTCCAGAGTCTGCCTTGAACCAAGTCCATCAGGCTGGAGGCGTCCAAAGGAGACCTCCTCATCTAGGGGACCGTTCACCTACCCATAGGCCAGCAGAGGGGCAACCACCCCCTGTAGTTCATCAAGCTGAGAGTTTTCAGGATGATCCCTTAAAGAGACCCCCTGAAATCTTGGAGAAGCCTTCCGTAAAGGGCGACCTGGGGGATGCTGCTTTCAACTCACAGAGCGCTAAAGGGACTTCAAACCCAAGATTTCAGAAGCCTAAGACATGATAGGGAAAAGGAATGACAGGAGGACCCCCCAGGCAGCTAGCCCATACTACTCTGGAGCAGAGAACTCAGTTTTATGGGGATGCAGAAATTCTGATAGGGATGGGGTTTTTGACTCATTCCTTGAGATTGGGGGGTGTCCAAATCTGTATCCGCAGTCTTTCTCCTGGGGATCTGTTTTTGTTACAGGCCCGTGCTGGCAGTAAGCTAGACAAAACTTGGCAGAATTGGGCAGTAGCTACAGCTGTTTGGATGGTCAACGGGTATAACTTACTGACAGAGAAACACGCTGTCCCTAGAATGTTTGAGATAGTGAAGAATCTTCCTGTCATCCAACAGGAAATCCTTTTCTACCTTGTGTTGGGGCTGTTTAATCGTCAAAATAAGGCTCTGGAGGCAGTAGAACCTTTTTGCTTTGAGACTACCTCTCGATTCAAATGGAAAGCTCTAAAGAATACTTCCTTGTGCGGGATACCAGGGGCAGAGCAACTGGGGCTGAATCACTGTCAGCAGATTTGGAAAGTCCACAATGAAGTTGAGGACATCCGGTTGTATGATGAAACTCAATGGGAAGGTTTTAAGCTAACAGCTTCAGCACAATCCCCTAAAGGGGTGAAAAAAATTGATCAAAGGGACAGAGAGAGGGCTCAAACCGAGACAGCCTTGAGGCAGTCAATAAGGGACAAGTTTTACTATGTCCAATTGGGGATCCTTAAGCGAGAAGACACAAAGGTTTCTGATGGGAACCCTTATGTTCCAGGCCCAAAATCTGTTGTGGATCTGGAAGATGAGATGTACCGGTGGGTGGCTGGAAAAGAGGATTGGCATGACTCGGTTGTTTCAGGGTATAAAAATCGGATTGTCACAAAATATGAACTAGAAAGAGAGGAAAAAGAAGAGCGGGCTCGATTATTCCGTGAGAGGCTGCTGGTCCAAGATGAAAATGGTAAAAATACCGTACAGCCGTTGGTTGCTTATACTTCAGAGCAGTTGAGCGAGATCCTTAAAGATCGTGGTCCCGGACCCGCAGGAACTCGTTTTATTTCTGGTGGAGATGCAGTTCAGCGAGATTATCTCTATGAGAAGTACTTAGAGAGGGCTCCAGATCCTGGAAAATTGAAACCAGGGGAAGATGGGAGTCTCTCTGCGGATGGGGCGGGAGGAAATGTAGGTCTACAAGACCAAGTAGCCAACCGTCAGGTACTTTTTACCACCAAGTCTGAGGAAAAAGAGTAATGTCAGCACAAGATGTCCTTAGTATCAGGGTTGAAATGGATCAAGCAAAATTGATCAATGATTGGAAGATTCTTGGCAAGAAGATTGAAACAGATCTCTCAACCGCTTATGCCAAGGCCGCTGATGCACTTATTCCACTTAAGCACATGGATAAATTCAAGACTCAAATGAATGCCTTGATGGACAGAATGTCTCAGGCAAAGCGGGGAAATAATGAAGAAGAGTATCGCTTCCAAAAAAAATTACATGACACAGAATTAAAGCAGCTCAATAAAATTTCTAATCGGCGTATGAAAGCAGCGGAAGAGGTGGGTAGCATCTACAGTCAGGCCGTTGTGACATCTGCCAAGGCAGGGGAAGCTTTTGGGACTAGTATTAAAGATATCTTTACAGATCTTACTTCCAAAGATATTCCTTCAATGGCCCAGGCATTCAGTAAATTGGGAAGTGGAGCCCAAAAAGCAAAGATAGCATCCAAGGCTAATGAGGATGATTCAGGGTTAACCAAAGGGATCAAAAAATTGGGGGGTGTGGTTGGTAAGCTTGCTCCCGCTTTAATCGCTATTGGGGCTATTGCTGCTGGGTTTGCTGCAATTGCAGCGGTCCTTATTAGTGTGGACAACCAAGCCAAGCAGTGGAACAAAACTTTGTTGGAGAATGGGGCCGCAATTGGGGATCTTGCAGATGGCTATTATGATGTTTCAGATGCCTTGGATACTGTAAGAAAAGCTGCCGGGGATGTGAAAAATAACATGAAATGGGGTACAGTTGCTGAAGATCAGATTAAGCTTTTTGCATCTTATGCAGAAGCGGGTTTCACATTAAAAGAGATGAGAACTCAGATTCAAGGTGCCACTACAGATATGGAGGCATATCAAAAAGCTACCTCGGCGGCTTTGCTATATTCCAAGCTTCTTGGCGAATCTGCGGGGGATATGGCAAAGAGCATGGCCACATACATGGAAGAGTTGGGCCTGACACTTGATGGGGTAAAGAGTCGGTTTGGTGCTATTTATGATGCTGCTGTACAGTCTGGGTATGGAACCAAGAGATTCTTTGGGATGGTTTTGCAGGCAACTTCTGGGATGAGTCTTTACAATATCCGTCTTGAGGAGGCTGCTGGAATGCTTATGCAGTTGACCAAGATTTTGGGTAGCCAAGCAGCCCCGGATTTCTTCAAAAGTTTGACCAAGAGGTTTACTGAGGAGGGTTTCACAGCCCGTCTAAAGAGAATTGTGATGACAGGCCAACCTTTTGTACAGGAAATGGTTTCAATGAGTGCAGACGCAACAGCAAAAGATTTTGCACGAAAATTAGGGGAGGGCTTTAAAGGGTCTGAAACCGAGCTGGCCTCTGCACTAAATTCCGCGTTTAAGCGGGCGGGTGTGGAATTTGATGTGGAGCCTGGACAGATTTCCGCAGCTGGCGAGCGGGGGTCAATGGGGAAGGAGGCAAGGGCCGAAATAGGTCAAAAAATATTAAAGGCAATTCAAGCAGTAGATCTTACAAAGAGGGACATGCTTCTTGCAGATCTGCAAAAGACTCTTCCAGATGAAATGGGGAGACAGATGAGTCAACTGGTAGATGTTTCCAGAGGGTCTACAGGAAAGTTGACAGATTTAGCAGTAGCAATAAAAGGACTTGAACCTGGAGCAAAACTGGCAATGGAACTAAAAAGGGCAGCCACCTTATTAAAGGCTCCAGTTCATGAGTTGAAAGGCCTTGAGCCTGCGGCATTTGAAGCTCTAACAGGAATCAGCGGTGAACAGTTACATATTTTGCAGGAAGTGTCCAAAATATCTCATGGTCAATATGAGGTTTTGCAAGATGTTCAAAAAGAAGCCCAAAGAACCGGGGTAATGACAGAGGATGGTGTTAAATTAGCTGCAACTTATGGGGCAACAGTTGCAAAAATTGGAGACAAATGGGAAATTGTAGGGGCTTCTATAGTAGAGGGGGCTGTTGCAGTGGGGGATGAACAGATCAAGAGTTACGAGCAGTTCATGCTTGCTCAAGGAAACCGCTTTTCTGACGCTATAGAAACTCCCATGAGTAAACAGGAGGCAGCAGCTCTTCAAGTGGCCAGGAACACTACGGAAATGGCAAAGTATCTCCAAATCGGGGTGGAATACTTCCTGGATGGGATCTTCGGGTCCGTTCGGAGTATTCTTTCTTGGATGACTCCTGGGTTAGAGCCTGCTGAGCAAAAAATCCAACAACAAATGATAAGTTCTTTGGAGGATCAGAATCGACAGATCAATAACACCAAAGGGGAAATTTTGTCTCAAATTGGGGATCTAGAGAGGGAAAGGGACACCTCTCAAGGGGGAAAACGTCTAGAGGTTGAGAGTAAAATTGAGACCCTAAGAGCGACTATGGATAGAATGAATCTAATTATAGAGGCAAACACCAAGAGGCAAGAGATAGCTCAGCAACAAACCAAGTCTTTTGACGGACGCCAAGGGTTGGAAGCGGTAGTAAACAAGGAACTTCTTCCTGAGATATTACCCGCAGGGGTTACTAATGTAGCTAGAGACGGCAAGAGAACAACAACTACGAGTGCTCAAGCTATTAATGTGGAAAAAGCAATGGAGATTTTCCTGAAGACCCAAGGAGAGGCAGGCCAAGAGAAATTAGAAGAACTTGCTCAATCTGCTTTGGCCTCCTCCGGTATCCTGGCAAAGTTTCAGGAAGAGATGAAAATGCTTGCTAGTGTCTATCTTTCAGAGGAGGACTATCAAGCGGAAGCTGAAAAGATTCTTGCTAAAACTCTTGAGAGTGATGAAGCTAGAAATGTAGTTCAGGTGAGGCAAGCTGGTTACCTGAGAAATATATTGATTGATTATAGGAAAATCGCACGTACTTTGGATGAGCTTCCAAAGGAAACAGCTAAAGCTCTAGTAGATAAGGAGAGGGCTGAAAAAGCTAGAACTCTCTTAGAAGCTGCCGGTGTGGGGGGTACCTCAGAGCAATTAGATAAGATGGCTCAGGGAATGGCATTATCTGGAAATATTTCTGCACAATTAGTTCGTGCTTTGGGGAAATCCTCAGTCGCTCAAGAGTTTGGAGAAATGGGTGCTGAGTCTCTTGGTCCTTGGATGCGCCAAATTCGAGCCCTCGTTCCGGGAGAAAAGATGAATGACTTCATCCTTCGGTTTGGGGCTTCTGGGGTGGATGCCATGAGGATTGATTCTGGGGATGTCCTAACGGGCATGAAACCAGGGGGCGCTATTGACCAAAAAACCTCCCGTGGGTTGATTACAGCAACAGAAGGCGGCGCAGGGGCACAAGGGGGGGTTGCAAGAGGTGCAGGAGCAGGCCAAGTGACAAACATTTACCACATGTACAATGATGGTCCAGGGGTCTTGAGGAACATTGAGAAGGCACAGAAAGCCGGGGTGATTTCCTAAGATGACAAGGTCTAACCAAACCCCATTATTCGAATCTGCCTTCACATCTCCCGAGGATGAGTTCAATACCTCCTTGGGGGTACGTCCTGTTGTGTTTGATGTGTTGAGCCCAGACCAGGAAACCAGTGTCCTACCAGAGGGCATGAAAATGGTGCTCCATGCAAACCCAAAAACAATGTCGGTGACCTACACCAAGGTCATTGAAAGGACTCAGACAAAAGGAGGCTATGTTGAGCAGCACTGGGGCAAAGGAGTGGACACTATCGAGTTCAATATGGTCTCTGGGGGGTTCATGCGAGCCTTCAGCGGGCTTTCCAACATCACAGGAGGATTTGGTGCCTTCAATACAGGTGGAACCCGAAGAGAGACCATTGCCTATGATAAATATCTGGATCTTCTGGCCCTGTTTCACAACAATGGCTCTGTCTATGACCTGACAGGGAAGATTGTTTTCCAGGGGGTCATCCAGATTACATTTGATGGAGGTATTTACACCGGATGGTTCAACAACTTCACGGTAAATGAGGCAGCAGACAGACCCTATCTCTTTGAAATGACTACTTCATTCACGATAGAAAAAGAAATCCAAAGATTCAAGACAGAGCCCTATGCCAGGACAGGTATGGATTTTTTGAGCGGAGCAGTGTAAAATGGCCAAAGATTTTGCCAAAGAGCAGGAACTTGTAGAGGCGTCCGTCAGGAAGCCCCCACCACCGGATGCATTCCGAGGGTTGAGAATCAGTCCTGACATGTCCTTTGAGTATGAGGAGCAGGAGGGGACAGTTATCACGGCATCTGATGAGATGCTGAGGGTCCTTTCTCCCTTTGTCCTGCGGGTGGAGCCTCCTATCATTTATGGGAGGGATGGCGGCTTCCTGGCGGCTTCTACCAACAATGTCAATCTGAATGTCTTTGCAAAAGCTTCCCAAACTTTTTCCAGCTACACAGAAGCGAGGAAAGCAATTGCCCAATCTGGAATGGTCAGTCTGGATTCTTTGGCAGACAGTGTGGAAGAGTTTGTTGTCAAAAATAGCAGAAGCGGCTCCAACCGCAACATGGATGCAGTGGGGAGGCCCTTGAATAGCGATGGGTATGGAACAAGTCGTTTAGGGGAGCCTGCTATTGCAGACACATACTCAGCAATCGATATTGCTTGGCAGCTGAACACCATTTTGAAGACACCACCATTGACTTTGCTGATCAACCCCACAACCTTCAATAAGACCTTCACCAAAATCCAACAGTACCAGGATAGGACCCGGTATGGTTACGTGCATCATGCATGGGGTGAGGAACAAGTACGGATGCAGATTACTGCCAAGTGTGGAGCTTTCATGGCTGGGGGCAAGGGAGTTCAATATGCATCCAAAAGGGATTCAGCCTCTTGGCAAAACTTGATGGGTCTCTTTCACATTTACCAGAACAGCGGGTACATCTACAACACGGTTGACGGGTCCTATGCTAACCATGCTGTGGGATCTGTCTCCATCCATTATGACCAATGGGTTTATTATGGACACATGGAGAACCTGTCCTTTTCTTATGATGAGAGCACTCAGTTGGGCGGGATTGAATTTTCGATAGATTTCGTGGTCTCCGAGTCCTTTGACACTTCTCAGTCCAGTTTTGCTGTGCTCCCAATGAAATCCCCGAATCCTGGGCCAGAGGATTGGAGATATATGAATGACCCTCCAAATACGTGGTCTGGGTCTGACAAGAACTCCAGATGGGGGTTCAAATATTCTGGGGGCTGGGATAGTGCAACAAGAGGCCCGCTCCGTGGAAACTCTGATGGGACCCCCTTGTCAGGATCCAACCTTGGATCTTTTGGGGGAGTCAGAAACCCCTCTTCTCAAGGGGCTGGAAATCAGGAGGTTGGGGATGATGGTTTTCAGGATGGGGACACCCAATCTGTAGGGGGCAGAGCAGTTTCTCAATCTTTTTCAGGTGAAGCAAAGCCGTTTGGATTTTAACTCATGGGAATTGAAAATAGACCATATGTAGGATCTTGGAGGTTGGGGAGAGAACAACTTGTCCAGTACACCCCGGATGCATTGGTGTACCTCAATGGGGACATCTCTATCCCAGGATGCCCCAAGTGCAATGGCAAGATCAATATCCAACAATTCCTCACAGAGGTCACTGTGGATGCAGGGGTGGACCCTGGAGCAGCTTCCGCATCCTTCACCTTGTCTGTGCCTGTGCATTACAATGAAGCCTTTGCCAGGGATGCCAAATTCATCCTTCACCCAGGGTTAGAAGTCCAGGTGTATACCCGAGGTTATTTCCCTGTCAAGGGCCTCTACTCCAACACGGGGGACCCGGATTCCAATAGTTTTACAGATGAAACAGGGTTAGATTCCAGTCCTCAGAACCGTCTTGGAGATAGTTTGTTGGGGAATAATATCGAGGATGTTCTGTCCTATCCTTACTACCACACCTTCAGGGGAGTGGTAGTCCAGGTGGCCAACTCCTACAGCTCAGGGGTGCAATCAATTACTGTCCAGTGTCAGTCTTTGTTGCATTTTTGGTCTTACCAACCGGTATCCACAAATGCAGGTCTCTTCGGTGCAAGACCTTTGAACAGCCGGTTGAAGACCTCATTGGTGGGGCACAACTTTACCGGGATGCACCCTTACGAGATCATGTACACCCTCCACAGGGATTGGTCAGGAGCAGCCGGTGGAGTGGCTTTTGTCATGGGATCAGAGACCAACCAACAGGCAAGAAGCTCTGTGCTGGACGGGACTAGTCTCTATGACCTCTATACTGAATATTGGAGGCAAAGATTCCGGTCGAATGAGGTCAAACTTCGTTTACACGGAGCCACTGGGGCTCTGTTCAACACAGCACAAGCTGTTTTCCTAGGGAACACTTCCAGTAGGAGCCTAACCAAATTGTTGAGGGGCCGCTTTGGGCATACAAAGGGAGCTGAGCCAGAGGTGTTAAGAAGAGCACAGGTGGTTGGGTTGGCCAATCCTGATGTCTTAGAGTCTCTGAAGTTTGTAAGGGCTGCACGTCCACAAGGGAGTACAGATGATCCTCAGATGGATATCAATCTAGTTGAGATGCAGGCCTTTGTCACAAACATTCCTCAATTGGGTCAGGTGAATCTTTTTGAGTCCAGCTATGAATCCAAGATGAACATTGCCCAAAAAGTAGCTCAGGTCACAGGTTTTGAGTTCTATCAGGATGTAGATGGGGATCTGGTCTTCAAGCCTCCCTTCTACAACTTGGATACCTCAGAGTCCAGGGTTTATCGGATTGAAGATATTGATCTGATTTCCATCAATTTCAATGAGTCTGAGCCTGCCGCCATTTATGTGACCATTCAGGGTGGTGCTATCAAAAATATGCAGGGGCACGGGTTGGAGAATGAGTGGGGAGTGAGGGGGCAGTTCATTGATTACCGGCTGGTAGCCAAATATGGATGGAGAGGGGAAGATCTGGAGACCAACTATCTAGCAGACCGGAAGTCCATGTTTTTTGCTGCCATCAACAGGTTGGATGTGCTCAATGCTCCAATGAACAAGGCCACAATAACAATCCCGATCCGCCCAGAGATTCGTCCTGGGTATCCTGTCTACATTCCTTATTTGGATGCTTTCTATTACATCCAAGGTCTCTCCCATTCTTTCAACGTCGGCGGCTCTTGCACAACCAACTTGGATTTGGTGGGCAAGAGAGCCAAGTTTTATGCTCCAGGGGATCCAACTCGGGATGGGGTGGAAGCGATAGATCTAGGCAACCTGACAGCACCACAGAAACCTTTGAAAATCGTGGATGGGCTCGGGCAACCTCGATTGAGTGGGTTCCCCAATGTGGTTATGGCATTGGATCCTTCTCAGGTCAATCCTCTGTTCTTCATGGTGGGTTCAGGGTTGGATTTGATTGATAACCCTTATACTTTGCAGGGGATTCTGAGGATTGCAACAAGTGAAGAATTTAAGATCCTGGGTTTCCCCGAGGGAGGGCAGGATGGGCCTCTCTATACCATGACCATTGGGGATAATCTGAGAAAAGAATTGTACTTTGACTTTGGGTACTCGGGAAATGCTGAGAATGAAGCCATCCCTACGGGAGCTGTGAACCTGAGACGTGCTGCCATTAAATTTGCAGAAAAGCAGCAAGAGATCAATGAGAGTTTGGAAACTCGGCAGGAAAAAATCAAAGAAATCCGCGATAAGATTGCACAATTGCAGATTGAGCGCCGGGATCAGTCTCAGGATATGAATGACCCTCTAAAGGCACAAAGGGTAGAAGAAATTGATAGGGAGTTGGGTGGCTACCAAGGGGGTACCATCCCCAATAGTGCTCTCAGGGGGTTGAATAGAACTAGCGCCGCAGGGAAAAGAAGGATCGCCCTGTTGACAACAGGATTAGAGGGGGAACTGGGGAAAATGATTGCAGAGTACGAAAGTTCTCGGGCATCTTTCATGGATTATTTAGATCAGGAAACCCAGATTGGGATTGGGTTCCTCATTAGGATTGTGGAGCAAATTGGAGAAGCCTACGCTAGGTCTATCGGTCATGATGCCTACAAGGATTTCACTTCCACAGTCAACCTATTGGATTTGCTCTCCGAGTCCAAAGCTATTATGACCAATGGGAAGTTGCCCGGAAGCTATCGTTACTATTCGGCCAGCCATCCAATCCCAGATAACCAGGGGCAGCAAAAGCTTCACTTCAAACAGAATGTGGAAGGAGGCTCAACAGTATCTCTGACAGATGCTCCTTTGGAGAATGGGGGCGCTCCCATTGATGGGTATCTGGCGTCAAGTAGGATTGTAGCCCGAGAAGGGGGGATTAAGCCAGAGGCAGAACTGACCTCAAACCATCGCCCACAAAGAGGGATTGCAGTTTTAACTGGGACATCCACAGAGCCTGTGAAGGTCTTGGCTACCAATGAGATCAAGGAATTGACCTTTGCTGTTCATAATGCGGATCTCAGAAGAAGAGCTTCCAGTACCCGACGAAGGAATCAAGTGATTTCAGTCAAAAACTCTTTGCTCACGGTATGGCGGAAAGAGGTGAAGTTACTGGCAAAGAGGGCTTATTTGAGTGGCGATAATACCTTGTCAATTAATGGGGCCTTCCAGAGCTGGTATGTTGACATCTCCTCTAAGGTAGATGCAGCTGCTAGGTTGGCACGGGAGATGGCAAAAGAAGGGGATGCAGACTTTGGGCCTTTTGCAGTCCCTCTCCCTGATTTCCCAGACATTGCAGAACCTGAGAGCATTTCCATAAGAGGGAAGTTGCTCCCTGTGACCACAATCCCAGGGGACCTAAACCTCAAAGATCAGGGTGGGGACATCACTTACCCTTCATCCCCAAGTGACTCCACAGAAGTTTTTTGGAAGAGGGCTGCTCAGGATTATGGCTCTAAAGTTTTCCAGTCCTTCCTCACAGCAAAGAAAAGTTGGGAAGCCATCTGGCAGACTCAATTTGAGGGGAGAGTGAATTCATTATTCAACTCCGCTTTGATCTCGAAATTCAATTTGACTGCTCTGTCCCCAGAAAGGGAAAAACAGCAGGTTACTGCTCTGAACACAAAATCTATTCAGAGTCCTATTTTCCCAGTCTCTGATGCAAAGGGATATGAGGTGATTGGATCCTACCGGTACGGGCGCGGGATCAGCATCGAACCCAATGGGGTCTATGATGTCATAAGGGCTCAGGACCCTCTCTCTTTTGTAAATCGTGAGGATGTCGAGGCGGCACTTACTCAAATTGTTCAAGAAAATGGGATAGCTTCAGATTTAGAGGCAAGAATTATTAAGCAATTGCAGCAAAATATGACAGATAGCCAGATTCTTGATTATGGGATGGCAGTTCAAAAAGATGGTGAGCCGCTTTCTTTGGATCTGGGCTTGGCAAACTTCTTTGCCACCAAGAACAAGGAAGGGGTGATGAAAGTCCCGCTGGCAAATGCAGCCTACTCCCTGGCAGATATCAGTTTGCCGGGATCCAAGCATGTGTGTCAGTGCAAAGCAGCAGAAGCAGATGTGCTGTTAAGCAATGTAGGAGTAGCTAACTTTGTCCAGCTGGCCCTCCCAGAGGGTGTGGATGTAGAGAGCTTGGACAACATCACCAAGTGGCAGATCTCCGCCTCAACGTTCTCAGGGATAGACTGGGAGCAAAGCCAGAGAGCATTGAGGGGGGAAGGTGTGGACCGTGCTGGAGGGGCTCCTACTATCAACGCTGGGAGAAACCTCTTCACAGGGGAAGCTTTTGAGAATACCTTGAAACAAACTGAGCAGATCACGGAAGAGGTTGTGGCTACAGCTGAAGGGGTTCCAAGTCTCTTCACAGATTTAGCAGATGGCTTGATAGATTTTAATCCTTTGAATATAGAAGGGGGCGATGAATAAATGGCAGGGAAAGATGGTAAAAGACCGGCATAGGGGTATGAGTCAGTTTCATGGGCTAGTCTGATCAACTCTACTGCCAGGGCACAGAAGCAAGTCAAGGAATCAAGTCCAGACTCAAACTTTGCCCTAGGCATCTGCAAAGTCATGAACATTGACTATGAGGAGCATTATGTAACCCTCAGGACTGTCTCTGGGACATCACAATCCTTTGAGCGGGTGCCAGTCCCTATGGTATACCCGATGGCGGGCTCACGTCATTTTTTGGGTGGGCCTCCCATGAAGGGAGACCTTTGTATCGTGGGCTGGATGCAGTCAGAGTCCTCGGATAAAGGCGAGTACACAAAGATTCCCATCATCCTTGGTTGGGTACTCCCAGGTGTTTGGTTGGGGCGTGATTGGGTGACTGGGTCAGATTTTCCTCTTGATGAGTATGATTTTGATGCCCCCAAGGATCAGGCCATGGTGGAAGGGACTCATGATCGAATCCGACATAAGTTGCGTCACATGCAGCCGGGGAACATCATTGGGTGTTCTGCCCAAGGGTCTGATCTGGTTTTGGATGAGAGTGCTACTCTATCCAACAGGAGAGGGAACGAATTTATTCTGAGAGATCAGGATCAGGCCATTGTAGCCAGATCCCTCCAACAATTCCATGCAATGGCAGGAGCCCGGATTTATGCCGGGATGGTTCAAAGAGATGCTACCCTCCTTGCTCCCTACATGGTTTCTGATGGCAAGATTTGGGATGGAAATCGTCAGGCACTGTTAGGGGATCCAATCAATGAGACTGAGCTTCCTGGAGACCCTACTGCTCCAGAAGGTTTTTTGACCCCAGCTATGATGCTACGTAAGCAACCCCTGTCAGCAGAGAAGGGTTATTTGGGGAGGAGCACCATAGCTCCTGACCCTTATATTGATCCTTATGACTTCTTCCGTCGAGGGGGTTTCATTAATGAATCCGGCTATGTGGTAGATGAGAAACACATTGCTGATGGTTTGTATGGTGGAAAACCCATCTTCCGGGTAGCCAATCAGAAAAAGGGGAATGCTGTTCTGGATCCCCAGGCGGCCACTCTGACAGAGTGGCGGTTAGAAGTCGCCCATACTTCTGATGGAAGGTTGCCAGTCACAGAGCAAACAGACCAATTTGATGCAGACCGTCTCCCTGATGAGGATCCCTCGGTTCCCAAGATAGGGCAGGAAAAGGGCTCTTACATTGAAATGGTCATGGGAAGTGTGGTCGGGAATGACCCCTTTACAACAAGGGGGAGAGAACAATATGGGCTTCCCCTGAAGACAGTTATCTTTGAAGGGAATACTCCTGTCCCTCGAATTGAGGCGGCTTCAATCACAGAGGATGAAGAGGGTCTCTCTTCAACACCCTTGGGGGAGCAAGCTGCAACCCTTTTCCGTTTGTCTCCTCCTTTGCCAGGAAACCAACAGGACACATTCTGGTCTGTCAATAAGGCAGGGCAGTTCAAAGCTTCCATTGGAGGGGACCGTAGAGAGAACTCTGTAGAGGCATTCTTGGCAGGTGGTTTGAAGTTGGGGATTAAAGGTGGGTTTGAAGTCCTGATGGACGGGCATGTTGAGTTTGGGACTCTGGCCAAGAACAGTCTACATCTCACAGCCAGAGAAGGCCCGGTCAAGATTTATGGTGGTGGAACTGAGGGAGGCGGCTCAGCTGTAGCTGAGAGATTATCTGGTACAGGTGGTGGGGAAGGGGATTTACCCTCTGTAGATATTCAGGCAAGGACAAACGCTTGGCTCCAGGCTCAGAAAAAAGTATTTATCAAGGGAGCCACTATCGAAGAGGTTGCCTCTCAGGTGAAGATTACAGGTCAGGAGAGTGTCAGCATTGATGGGATTAAGCAGTTGTCCATGACTTCCGACAAGTGGATGACTACAGTTAATGGTCGGTGCCAGCAGAGCTTTGCAGGCCCCAAGGATCTGCTCCCAACAAATATGCCTCTCCATGAGAGGTCTTACACCTCGCTCTTCCCAGGGCTCATTGCCGAGAAGGTGACTTACAATCAAGGTGACCGGGAAGAGATGTTTGTATTTGGTAAGCACACTACCACGGTGTTGGTGGGTACTATGTCTTATGAGGTTGCTCTCGGCTCTTGGAAGGCGTCCGCAGTCGGGAACTCCGTGGAGTTGAGTGCTGGTGGTGTGTCAGCTACTGCTGTTTCAGGAACTGTTTCTTTGACTGCTGTGGCTGGATCTGCGACAATGTCGGGAATGTCAGGTGTAACTTTGGTTTCAAGTGGAGGAGTAGCCACTGTGAAGGGGGCTTCGGGGATGATTTTGAGTGCTCCTGTAGCGGGTCCTGATCAAGGTCCAATCTTATGCGCGGGTTCTTTAGAGCCCTTTACAAACCTTCCATTTGCCACGTGGGGACTGGGAGCGAAGAATCATTTGGTGACTCCATGACCTTAACCCCAGGCACCATCTATTCCATGATGGTAGCCAACAAAGCTTCAGGGGGCTTCTCTTTCGGAGGGGCAGCTTTTGAGCCTTTGAGCTTGGGGATTGCTAATGGTGTCACCAGTTGGGCAGTCAGCCAG
>Ga0114918_10001338_pt1 | contig 22052 bp, 20 predicted proteins | sample LantaG_FD_87015 | JGI IMG/M metagenome (GOLD analysis project Ga0114918, IMG submission 87015) | Deep subsurface microbial communities from Baltic Sea to uncover new lineages of life (NeLLi) - Landsort_02402 metaG | ecosystem: Environmental > Aquatic > Marine > Oceanic > Sediment | place... | reverse complement strand
TGGGGAGGGGTTTTTTGGGGGGCGTTTCTTCGAGAGAGAAGAGAGAGAGCGGAAAAAAAAACTTCTTCTCTTCTCTTTCTTCTTACCCGGACTGCTTCCGCATCTGCCTCGCGTACCACCGCGTCAGCCTCCACCTCTTCCCGGCCCCGGCCGTCGCAGCCTCGTGCTCCCTCATCATCCTGACGATCCCTGCCTTCTGCGACGGGCTCGAGCGGCAGACGACGACCGAGGAGCACAGCGCGCCGACGGCCGCGAGGCGCGCCTCGAGGGGCGGGTCCCCGAGGATGTGCGAGAGAGTCGCGCCGTCGATGACGAGCTCGGCCGGCAAGCCGAAGTTGGCGTTGGCGGAAGAAGGAGAAGACGGAGGAGAAGCAGTAGAACCAGGGGCAGCAGCAGCGGTAGAACCAACGGCGGCAGCAATAGAGCTCGAGCCGGCGGCGACGACGGGGCCCATCCCCCTCCCCTCGAGCTCCGCGCAGGCCCTCTCCAGCTCCGCGGCCGCGCCCTCGCTCGACGCGGCGTCCAGCACCAGCAGCGCCTCGGGCCTCCGCACCAGGTTGCAAGACACGGCGATGTTCGTGGCGGTCTCTCTCTTGTCGCCCGTGATGACCCACACTTTCGCGCCGGCGGCAAGTAATGACTCGATGGCTTCGGGGACGCCCTCTTGGAGCTTGTCCTCGATGGCGGTGACGCCGACAAACTCGAGCTCGCGCTCGACCTCGTCCGCCAGTTCCGCAAGCGCCTCGTCGCGGCCGTCCAGCAGCGAACCGGCGGCCCTGTACCTCGCGTGCCAGTCGGACCAGGCGTCCGGCTCGACGACCTTGGTGGCCAGAGCCAGCGTGCGCAGCCCGCGCTGCGCGAAAGCCCGGAGGTTGCGCTCCGTCGCCGCCAGCAGCCGCTCGTGCCCTTCGCCCCTCCGGAGCATGCCCAGCACCCGAGCGTCGGCCCCTTTGCAGAACAGCCGCACGGTCCCGTCGGGGGCCCGGGCCACCACCGACATCCGGGCCCGCGCGCTCGAGTATTCCAAAACGGCGAGGACCTCGTAGACGACTCGAGCTCCCAGCAGGTCGAGCACGACGCCTCCGGCGCTCCGCCCGACGAACTCGTAGCCGACGGCGCGGGCAGCTTCCACCAGAGCCACCTCGTCCGGGGAGGGACCCTGGTAGACAGGGCGGGAGGGTTGGGAGGGCGGAGGGGGAACAGAAGAAGAAGAAGAAGAAGAAGGAGGAGCTGCTTTTGTCGTCGCCGCAGTCGTCGTCGCCGTTTTCGCCGCTGCGTCTGACGCCGAAGAAGGGTTCGAAGAGGCGGCAGCAGCAGAGCTCGAGGCCGGCTCCACGATCAGGGAGTGGCAGACGCAGACGTTGGTCCAGAAGTCGACCAGGTGCGCTCCCAAGAGGGCGGGGTCCCTGCTGTCGTCGTCCTCGTCCTCGTCCTCGACTTTGTTGGCGTTGCGAGCAGCAGGAGCGGCGGAGGAGGTCACCTCCTCGCCTTCCTCTTCCTCCTCTTCTTCGCCGCCGTTGCCGCGAGACTTGGACTTGCCCCTCGTCTCATCGCTCGCAGCTCCCGCAGCAGCTCCCGCGCCAGCGGCAGCCGACGCCAGCGCCAGCGCCGCCTCGCTCTTTGAGCTGTGCAGCGCCAGCGTTCTCCTCCCCGAGCCCCCCGACGCGACCAGCGACTTCCAGCTGATGCCGTCGGCCGTCAGCGCCTCGGCGGCCGCGGCAGCCCTCGGGTCCCACGCGCGGGCGCAGGCGCACCAGTCAAGTTCTCCTCCACTTCCGTTTCCACCTCCTTCTCCACTTCCTTCCTTCTGCCACTCCTCCAGCCTGAACTCGGCCCTGCCGTACACCGAGTCCTTGACGGCGATCTGCCGCAGCTGCATCTCGTTCGACGTCAGGGTTCCGGTTTTGTCAGAAAAGATGTAGTCGACTTTCCCCAAATCCTCTATCAGGCTCGTGTTCCTCGCCAAGGCATAGTCCCCGGTCGCAGGGTCCCGCATCCCCTCGTCCCAGTTGACGTACACGAACCCCTGCCAGAACTTGACGATCTCCAGCGTCACGAACAGCGAGATGGGCACGAGATACGAGTAGAGGATCCAGAAGGTCACAAAAAGCACTCCTGCATAGAGCACCGGAGACTTGATATTCCCTTCCGACGGGTCGTCCATTCCCAGGTGCGGCCTCTTTTTACCGGCCAGCTCCCTCCAGGCCGCGCCGCAGGCCGCGGAGAAGACGCACAGGGCCAGCTGCAGGGCCATGACTAATGCAATTTGAAAATTCAAGAAATGGTCGTAGGACCCCACTTTCGACGGCGTCGCGGCCGCGTTCATCTGTATCCTCGACTCTTTGCCGGTATAAACCACGAGGCCGAAGACGTGTCCCGTGTTCTTGAGGAGGCAGCCGCGGAGGAGGACCTCGTTGATGGTGACGGGGACGGTCTTGGTCGTCGTTATTGTCGGTGGAGAAGCGGAGGAGGTGGAAGCGTTTGGCGCCGCCGCCGTCGCCGTCGTCGCGCTCTCGCCGTCGCCGTCGCCGTCGCCGTTGCCGTTGCCGCTCTTCTTCTCTTCCTTCTCTTCCTTCTCCTCCGTCGCCTTCTCCGCGGGCACCTCCAGCGCCAGTCTGCCCTTGAATACGTGCAGGTTGGCGTTGGGGGCCTCGGCGGTCAGCGCCCCGCGCAGCGACAGCACGTCCGAGGCGGAGGGGCGCGGGGCGTCATCGTTGTCGCCGTCACCTTTGGCGGTTGAAGAACTCGAAGAAGTCGGAAACGCGTCGCTGACGTCGACCGGCCTCCGGATCTTGAGGTTGTTCTCGCCGTCGAGGTTGGTCGTCTTGATGAAGCACACGTCGTCCTCGAGGGCCGAGTGCAGGCACACCAGGTCGGCCGGGAACAGCTCGCCGTCGTCGACGCGGACGACGTCGCCGACGTGCAGGTCGCGCCACTCTACCTCCTTGGTCTCGACGACAGAGGAAGAAGAAGAGGTGGACAAATTCGGCGCCGAAAAACCCGACGACGGATTCTTCGCCACCACCACAACCCTCGCCTTGGACGCGTTGGTCGCCCTGTCCTGCTGGTGCCGCTTCACGTCCTCGAACAGCGCCTTGACGGCGGCCACCAGCAGCACGAAAAGCAGCGCCAGGGTCGACCCCCAGCCTCCGAACGGGCTGACTACGGGGATCCACGACAGCACGGCCTGCAGCAGGAAATACAGATACGCCGCCCGCGAGAACATCTCGAAGAGGAAGCGAGGCAAGAAAGTGAAGGCGTTGTACTTGGCGGTCTTGATGGCGTTGGAGGCGAAGTGCTGCGCGTGGAGCTGGAAGTGTGGGTGGTGGTGGAGGTGATGAGACGGAGGCGGAGGAGGAGGGGCCCTTTGCCTGCCGAAGAGGCCCTTGTTCGCCGGCGGGGGAGGGACGGCGGCAACGACGGCGCCGCTCCCCTTTTCCGCGACCGGCGGAGGAGGGCCGAGAGGGACGACCCGCGCCCCGGGCTCCGCGCCCGTGGAGACCGCCGCGGCGAGCAGGGCGCCATCGACGGGCAGGGACTCTTCGTCGTCGGCAGCAGCAGCAGCGGAAGAAGCAGGCGGCACTGGCACGTCGCCGCTGCTCCCCCTGCGCGAGCGGACCCGCGGTGCGGCGAGCGCCGAGGAGGAAGCAGAGGCGCCGCCGCCGCCAAACGCCGCCGACAAAGACGCTCCTGCAGCCTCGACCCCGGCCCCCCCGGCCGCGGCCCCGAGCCCGCTCGCCGCGATGATTGCCTCTGCCTCCTCTGCTGTCAGCGACTTGCGCCGCATGCGCGTGGCCTCGAGGGCCGCGCGCACGATGGGGTTGTTGTCGCCGCGGGCGCGCTCGGGCGAGCCGAAGAACGAAGCGGCGGCGGCGGTTGCGCTGTTGCCTTTTCCGTTGCCGTTGTTTCCTCCATCGCCCGAGAGAGCGGCCGCTGCCCGGCGGAAGGGCTCGGCGACCGCCGCCGCGACCGCCGAGACCCCGCTGAGACGCCGCGACGAGGAGGAAGACGTCGTCGGCGACGCCCCTGCCGCGGAGGCGCGGCGCGAAGGGGAGGAGGCCGGGCGCGAGAGAGAGGAAGGGGGAGGAGGAGGATGGGTATGAAGAGGAGGAGGCGATGATGATGATGGGATCGCCGCCGTCGACGACGTTGATGGCTGCTCCTCGCCACCTCCGTCGCCTCCGCCACCTCCGCCTTGCCCTTCCATCGCTCTTCTCACGTCACACGAGCAAGGGCCAGTCAAAGAGGAGATGCAGGCGCCCCCCTCCTGCTGTGATGGATCGAGAGAGGCGCTGAGCAGAAGTGGAAGAAAAGGGAAAGCTTTTATCAAAGCCTTTCGCTTCCTCCTTTCGGCTCTCTCTCGCTCGATGAAAAAAGAGCGCCGAGATGAAAAAACTGAAAGAGAGAGTCAAATGAGACCGATCGCATTCTCCATCTCTTTCTCGAAGCAAAAAAGCAAGTCTATTTTTTCAAAGCGAGCTGCTCTCTCTCCTTTCCTCTGCCGCTTCCTCCCTCCCATTTTCGATCTCCAGAGCAGCACACAGAAGAGAGCAACAGCCTCCCGCTTTTTCATCGCGACTTGAAACTGCGCGTGCTAGTCGAAGAAAAGGAGAGGCGAAGAAGAAAAAAAAAGTTCGATGTTCGCCCCGCAGACCTCGGGCCTCGCGCTGCAGGGCTCGCGCACCACAGGCTCCGACGTCCGCTCGCAGAACGTGACGGCCGTGACTGCCGTGGCTAACATCGTCAAGTCGAGCCTGGGGCCGGTGGGGTTGGACAAGGTAAGTGAGGAAGAGGAGAAGAGATGGAAGAAGACGAAGAAGACGGCGAGAGCGGCGATCTCATGCTTCTTCTTCCTTCCTTTCAATCAATCACCTCGATGGAAAAAAAAAACAGATGCTTGTCGACGACATCGGCGACGTTACGATCACCAACGACGGCGCGACGATCCTCAAACTGCTCGAGGTGGAGCACCCGGCGGCCAAGGTGAGGGGATAAAGAGGCGGAAGGGGAGAGAGAGAGAAAGAGAGGTGGAGCGTTTTTCTTTCTTCTTCTTTCTTTCTTCTTCCTCTTGATTTTTTCGGAAGACGAGGAGGCGCGCCTTCGACCTTTTTCTCTCTCTCTCTTCTCACCCTATTCTCTCCCGCTCCCACCCCCCAAAAAAAAAACTCAAACCCACACCCATGACAGATCCTGGTCGACCTCGCGGAGCTCCAGGACCAGGAGGTCGGCGACGGAACCACCTCGGTCGTGATTTTGGCCGCGGAGCTCCTGAAGCGCGGCGCCGAGCTCGTGCGGGCCGCCGGAGTTCACCCGACCGCGGTCATCTCGGGCTATCGCCGCGCCGCCAGGGATGCGTGCGCGTTCGTCAAGGACCATCTCGCGATCCCGGTCGCTTCTCTAGGCGACGACGCTCTGGCAGCCGTTGCCAGGACGAGCATGAGCTCCAAGGTGATCGGCGGCGGCGGGAGGACGACGGAGCACTTTGCGTCGCTGCTCGTTGACGCCGTGAAAGCGGTCAAAACAGAGCGGATCGAAGGAGGAGGGGCTTCGGCTGCTTCTACCTCGGTCGTCAAGTATCCCGTCTCGGCCGTGACGGTGCTCAAGGCCCGCGGGGGATCCTTACTCGACTCGCAGCTGATCCGCGGCGTTGCCCTGAACCTGGGCAAGGCCGCCGCGGGAATGCCCTCGCGCGTCGGAGGTGGCGGAGACAAAACTTCTTCCTCCTCTTCCTCTTCCTCTTCTTCTTCTGTCGCCCGCATCGCCTGCCTCGACGTCAACCTCCAGAAGGCCCGCATGCACCTGGGGGTCCAGGTGTTAATCACCGACCCGTCGGAGCTCGAGGCGATCCGAGCTCGAGAGGCCGACATCGCCAAAGAGAGGATCGCCAAAATCTTGGAAGCGGGTGCCAACGTCGTCTTCACCACGAAGGGGATCGACGACCTGTGCCTCAAGTACTTTGTGGAGGCCGGGGTGATGGCCGCGAGGCGCGTGCCCAAGGACGCGCTGCGCCGCGTCGCGAAAGCCACGGGGGCGACCTTGGTCACTTCTCTCGCCGACGAGGAAGGAGGGGAGGCCTTCGACGCTTCCTGTCTCGGAGTAGCCGATGCGGTCGTCGAAGAGAACGTCGCCGGAGACGACATCATCGTCGTGCGGGGCGGTCACGGGGGCAAGAAGAGGAGGAAGGAGGCCGCGGAAGCCCTTGCTGCGAGCAACGGAGGAGGTGAAGTTGCTGCTGCTTCTTCGGCAGCCGCCGACGATGAAGACGACGACGACGCCGTTTTCGCCGAGGGCGGAGGCGCCACCCTGCTCCTGCGAGGCGCCAACGACTACTTACTCGACGAGGCCGAGCGCGCCGCGCACGACGCCATGTGCGTCGTCCGCCGCGTGCTCGAGTCGGGCTCGGTGGTTCCGGGAGGGGGCGCGGCAGAGGCCGCGATCTCGGTCTTCCTCGAGCGCGGCGCGCCGTCGCTCGCGCCGAGGGAGCAGCTCGCCGTCGCCGAGGCTTCGGAGGCCGTGCTGGCGGTCCCTCGCGCGCTGGCCTCCAACGCCGCCAGGGACGGCGCTGACCTGGTTTCGAAGCTGAGAGCCTACCACTTCAGGGCGCAGAAGGCGGCGGAGGACAAGGCGGCCGGTAAAACGGGAGAAGAGATCGAGAAGGATCTTGTACTTGCTCGCTGCGGCCTCGATCTCGAGAACGGGCTCGTCCGAGACTCGGTCTCCGCCGGCGTGCTCGAGCCTGCGGGGGGCAAGATCTCGGCGCTCCGCTTCGCCGCCGAGGCGGCGATCACGATCCTGCGCATCGACGACCTGATCCGCGTCGAGCCCGCCGGGGATGACCAGTAGGAGGGAGCAGAAGTTGATTTATAGTTTTGGAGAGAGAGAGAGAGAGAGAGAGAGAGAGAGAGAGAGAGAGAGAGAGAGAGAGAGAGAGAGAGAGAGAAATAAGAGAGAGTCTGCTGCAGCGAAGGAAAAAAGAAAAAAGAAAAAGAAAGAAAAAAAAACGGATTTTTGTTAATTTCAAAAAGGCAGAAACCGAAAAAATCAAAACCTCTCCCTCCTCTCTCTCTCCCGTTCCCTCTCCCCTCCCAACCACTTTCAAGCGTAGTAGTTCAGCAGCGCCTTCTTCTTCGCCTGCACCGCCACGACGCCCTCCACAAAGTCCTCGTGCGAGACCTCCACGCCCCCTCTCCGCAGCGCAAGCATCCCTGCCTCGACGCAAACGGCTTTCAGCTGCGCCGCGTTGAAGTCGTCGGTCGAGCGCGCGAGCTCGTCGTAGTTGACGTCGCCCGACGCGTGCATCCTCCTGGCGTGGATCGCGATGATCTTGGCGCGCGCGTCCTCGCCCGGGTGCGGGAACTCGATCTTGCGGTCGAGGCGGCCGGAGCGCATCAAGGCCGGATCCAGGATGTCGGCGCGGTTGGTCGCCGCGATGACCTTGATGTCGGCCGCCGACGCGAAGCCGTCGAGCTGGTTCAACAGCTCGAGCATGGTCCGCTGGACCTCCCTGTCTCCCGACAGCTCCGAGTCGAAGCGCTTGGTGCCGATGGCGTCGATCTCGTCGATGAAGATGATGCAGGGGCTTTTCTCTTTCGCGAGAGCGAAGGCGTCCCTGACCAGCTTGGCGCCGTCGCCGATGAACATCTGGACGAGCTGAGGTCCCGCAAGCTTCAAGAAAGTGGCGTTGGTCTGCGCTGCGCAGGCCCTCGCAATCAGAGTCTTGCCAGTGCCGGGGGGGCCATAGAGCAGGACGCCCTTCGGGGGCTTGATCCCCAGGTTGGCGAAGCGCTCCTTGTGCGTGACCGGTAACACGACAGCCTCGACCAGCTCCTGGATCTGCTTGTCGAGCCCTCCGATGTCGCTGTAGTCCTCGGTGGGCTTCTCGTCGACCTCCATGGCCTTGACGCGGGCGTCGTACTCGGCGGGGAGGGTGTCCTGTTTTGGGTTGGTTGGTGTGGTTGGAGAGGGGAGAATGGGAAAGAAAGAAGAAAGAGAAAAGAGTTAAGTTTTTCGTCGTCGTCGTTTTTGTCGTTTTCGTCTTCTCGTCTTTTCTCTCTTCTCAACTCTCTTTTCAAAAAGAAAGAAAGAAAGAAAAAATCCTCTCACCAGCACCAGGTACGAGTCCTTGTTCACCCCGACCAGGTCCCCAGGCTTGAGCGTCTCGGCGTCGACCAGCCCAACGACTGGTAAGAAAACGGTCTGCCTTGTCGAAGTCTTCAACACGACGCATTTCCCCTGGCGCCCGGCGTCGGCGTCGGCCGCCGCGCCGTCTTCTTCCCCTTCGTCGCCCTCGCCGTCCGACCCTTCCCCCGGGGACGAGTCGAGGACCTCGACGATGTTTCCCACGAGGTAAGGGAGCTGGTTGTTGAGCTTGACCTTCTCCTTGTTTTCCTTGATCTGTTTGAGAGAGTTTTTTTGAAGAAGAAGAAAGAGAGAAAGAGGAAGGTGATCGGGGTTGAGAGGAGGTTGAGTTGAGAAGAGCTGCGCGCATCGATGGAGGTGCGCCTTTTGATCATGCATCGATTCTTTCTCTCTCTCTCTCTCTCTCTCTCCACCTCTCTCTTTCTTTTCTCTCTCACTTTCTCCGTCAGGTTGGCCTGCTCCAGGTTGAGCCTCGTGGCCTCGTCGCGGAGCACGCGGACCTCGTTGTCGAGCAGGCGCGCGCGGCGGGCAATGTCCTCGGGCGAGAACGTCGCAAACTCGGCCGGGAGCCCGTCGTCGACGCCGGCCTGGCCGTCGTTCTCCGCCCCACCCGCTCCGCCGCCGAAGATCTCGGCCTCCATGTCCGCTGCGGCCATGGCTGGTTGGTTATTGGTGTGGTGGTGGTGATAGAAGAGAAGAAGAGAGAAGGAGTTTTTTCTTCTCTCTCTTTTTTTTCGAAAGGATCGATGGATCGAGCGACGAGGTGTTTTTTCAATGCCTTTTCGCTGTCTTGCTCTCGCGTGCGCGCTCCGCTGTTGCTGTTCTGTCTCTGCTCAGCGACGTGCGCTCGCTCGCTCGCTGCTGGTCACGCTCTCTCTCGAAAGAGAGAAAGCGAGGGTGCAGAGAGAGAAGAGAAGAGAAAGAGAGGAAAGAGAAGAAAGAAAGAAACTTGGTGGAAAAGTGAAAGAGTTTTTCCTTCTTTTTTTTCGTCCACCTCCCCCTCTTCTTTCGGTTTTTCTCTTCCGTCAACCTCCTCCTCTTCCCTTTTCCATCTCTTCTCCCTCCCCGACTCAACTCGGAAAGAATCAATGAATGAATAGTTAAAAAAGTAAAAAAGTGAAGTTAATGAATGAATGCTTCTAGTTAACTAAAGAAAGGGAGAAAAAGAAAAAAAAACAACTCTCTTGCTCTCTTTTGTCTCTCTCCCTCAAAAAAGAAAGAAAAAAAGAAAAAAACGACGTCTCTCTCTCTCTCCACCACCTCCAACCTCTCCACCCTCTCCCTCCCCCTCTCTCTACAGCGCCGCGTCGATCAGCGCCCTGTACTCCCTCTTGGCCTTCACCCCGGGCACGTGGTGCAGCCTCTCCTTGTTCTTGAACACCTGGACCGTGGGCGTGCCCTGGACCCCGGCCGCCTGCGCGATCTCGGGGTCGGCCTCGATGTCGATCTCGACCAAGTGGACCCTGGCCGCGTACTCGGAGGTGACCACTCCTTTCAGGATCGGCTTGAGGGTCCTGCAGGGCCCGCAGGTGGGGGCCGAGTAGAGCACGACGAGCGGGCGAGGGGACTCGTGGTAGAGCTTGCGCAAGGCGACCTGCCCGGAGTGGAGGTCGGCAGAGACGTCGACGGTCTCCTCCGATTCGGGTTTGGCTCCCTCTTTCTCCGCTGCTCCTTCCTCCTCTCCCGCTCCCGCTCCCGCTCCGCCCTTGCGGACCGGGTGCCTCTGCTTCTTCATCATGCGGGTAGCTGCCTCCACGGCGGCGGCCTCCTCCTTCTCCCGGCGCTCCTCAACGCCCGTCGCGCGAGAAGCAGAGGAAGAGGTCGAAGAAGAGCTCGAGGAAGCCTCCTCCCTATCTCCCTCCTCCTCGAGCAGCAGCCCGCGCTCCGCCAGGTACCTCTCCGCGGCCAGCGCGGCCTGGCACCCGGAGCCCGCAGCAGTCACGGCCTGTCTCCACTGCGTGTCGGCCACGTCCCCGGCGGCGAAGACCCCCTCGACCGAAGTCGCCGGGCCGTGGCCGCCGACGCCGTTGTTGGCTCTGTCGACGTACCCAGCGCCGTCGAGCTCGATCTGTCCTTCGAACAAGCCCGTGTTGGGCGCGTGGCCGATGCCATAGAACAGGCCCTTGACGGGCAGAGGGTCCTTCGCTGCTCCCGTGACAGAATCGATCAGGTCCAAAGCGGCCATCGACGTCGAGCCGACGGCGTCCCTGATCGAGGTGTTGAAGTGGACAGACACGCGCGGGTGGCTCAAGACACGCTCGGCCATCGCCCTCGAGGCCCTGAGGGACGCCCCACGCACCAGCAGGTGGATGTGGGAGCCGTATTTGGTGAGGTAGAGAGCCTCCTCGACAGCGGTGTCCCCTCCGCCGACGACCGCCAAGGGTTGGTTCTTGAACCCCGGGCTCGCGCCGTCGCAGATCGCGCACGCCGAGATGCCCGCGGACCAGAAGCGGTCCTTGGAAGGCAAGCCCAGCCTCTTGGCCGTGGCCCCCGTGGCGACGACGACGGAGTGTGCCCTGACGGTGGTGTCGCCCGAGGAAACCACGAAAGGTCGCTGAGTCAGGTCGACGCTCTCGACGTCTTCCGTCAAGAGGCGGGCTCCCCATCTTTCGGCTTGCGCTCGCATCCGGTCCATCAGGTCCGGGCCCGTGATCCCGTCGGGGAAGCCCGGGAAGTTTTCGACCTCGGTCGTCGTCATCAGCTGCCCGCCTCGGACGCCCCCGGCCTGGAACCCCTCGAAGACGACGGGGCGGAGGGAAGCCCTGCCTGCGTAGATCGCCGCCGTGTAGCCCGCGGGTCCGGAGCCGATGACGACGAGAGGGACGACGCCGAGGTCGTCCTTGTTTGCTGTGTGGAGGTGGAGAGAGAAAGAACGAGAGAGAAAGAAAGAGAAAGAGAGGAGGTTGGAGGAAAGGGGGGGAATTAGTCGGAAAAAAACCTTGATTTGAAAAAGCTAAATCCCTCGATCTCGCGTGCATCTGGTCGCTTTCTGGGTCCAATTTCGATCGCTGGAGGATTATTATGGACAGAGCTCGTCCAGGGATGCGGAGATCAGGCGAGAGAGCGCCTCGGACCCCCAAAAAGGCGACGCCTTCAAATGGGTTTGGCCACGGCGTCGCTTCGAAAGAAAAAAAGCTATCACCCGACTCCCGCCCGATTTCCCAAAAACTTCCTCTTCCTGTATCTTCTCTTACTCACCGCCGTTGCTGGCTGCCTCCGCTCTCGTGGTCCTGAGCCCGCGCGCAGAGGTGCGTCGCCGAGTGAAGGTGCTCTGCTGAAGCGGGAGCAGCGAAATGCGCGCCGCGGAGGGAGCAATGCGTGCGAGCGAGCGAGGAGAGACAGCGGCAAAGGAGGAGCGCCGGCTTGCCATCGACGAAGGCACGGCGGTAGAAGCAGCACCAGTAACGCTGCTGCCCCTGCTGCTGCTGGCCAGAGCGCCGTGCATCATGCAGGAGGAGAACGGAAGGAAGCGCTGATGCTTTGTGCTCTTTGGCCTTCCTGTGCGCGCGAGGGAGCAGGTGGAATGCGCGTTTTTTCTAGAAGAAAAAAGCAAGAGCAAGAGCGAGAGTGAGAGGCAGAGGTGAAGAGAGTCTGGGAGAGGAAATCTTTTTTCTCTTTCTCTCTCGACCTCGAGCTCTCAACCTCTCACCACTCTCTTTCGATTCTTCTTCTTTCTTTCTTTCTCTCTTTCTTTCTAAAAGCCGCGTCGACGAGAGAAAAGAGAAGCGCATCTGGAATCAATTGAATGGATTTTTTAAAAGTTCTGTTACAACAACCAGAAGAAAGAGAGAAGAGAAGAGAAAAATTGTCTCTCTCTCTCTCTCACTCCTCAACAACAACCAACAATTTCCTTCCCTCCTCCCCTTCCTCCCCCCCCATCAGTCTAAATCACCCAGTCGAAGTCGTCCACGGCGTTCATGTCGCTCGAAGGGTCGGCGGTGAGCCCCGTCCTCACTATCCTCGCCGGCACCCCCACGGCGACGCAGTGCGGAGGCAGGTCGGTGACGACGACAGACCCGGCCCCGACCTTGCTCCCGGCCCCGACCGTCACGGGCCCCAAAACGCACACGCCGGCCCCGAGGAGGGCGCCGTCGCCGATGTGCGGGTGCCTCGCGCCCCTCCCCGTTCCCGAACCGCCCAGGGTGACGTGGTGGAGCAAAGAAACGCCGTCGCCGACGACGGCGGTCTCCCCGACGACGACGCCCGTGGCGTGGTCGATCATCACCCCCCTGCCGACGCGGGCTCCCGGGTGGATGTCGACGTGGAGGACCTCGGAGACGCGGGACTGGACGGCCAGGGCGAGGGGGCGGCGGCCTGATGATGTGGAGAAATGAGGAGGGAAGGAAGGGAAGAAGAGGTGAGTTTCAAAAGTATGGAAAAAAAAACGAAAGTTTTTTTTTCATTTCTCTCGTTTCGCTCTCTCTTTCTCTCTTTCTCCAACTCAACACCAACTCTCTCTCCAACTCAACACCAACTCTCTCTCTATCTATCTATCTATCTCCCCCCTCCCTCACCTCGCAGCCACAGATGGTGCGCCACCCTGTGGCACTGCAGGGCCTGGAACCCCTTGAAGTACAGCAGGCACTGTGCGAAGCTCTCGCACGCCGGGTCGCGGTCGACGACCGCCTGCAGGTCGCAAACGAGAGCCCCGAGCATGGGCGGGTCCTCGGCGAACGCGTCAGCGATCGTCGTCGCCAGCTGCGTGCCCAGCAAGGTGCGGGAAGCGAGCTTGTTGGCCAGCAAGAAGGCCACCGATTTCGCAAGAGAGGAATGGACTAGCACGGTGGTGTGAAGGAAGGACGCCAGAGCGGGCTCGGCGGCCGCGGCGTCACGGGCGGCCGCTCGGATGGCGTCCCAGACCTCTTCTGCGCCTTTATGGTGCGCTGGGGGCCTCCACCCGCCGTCCTGGTTGCTGCCGTTGCGGGTCGGGGAGGCCCAGGCGGCCTTTGCGGGAGGGGCGGTGGCTGTTGTGGGGGTCGAGAAGATTGAGGTTGAGAAGATTGAGGTTGAGATTGAATGGCATGGCATGGCTTGCCTTTTCTTTGTCTCTTTCTCTCTCTTTCTCCTGCTCTCTTCTTCTTCTCTCTCTCTCTCTCACACACACACACCTTCCGCGGCCTCCGAGGTCATCTGTCGCCTCCAGTCGTCCGATCCCTCGGCGTTGTTGCCCACCACGACGTCGTTGCCGGCGGCGAGAGTGGTCGTCGTCTTCGACGGAGAGGCCATGGCGAAGAACGGCGACGACGACGGAGAAGAGGAGGAAGAGGAGGAGCGGTTGTTTCCTCCGCGTTGTCGTCTCTGCCGAGGCTGCTGCGACAAGGAAGTAGACGGCCTCGACGAAGAAGCGACGCCGCCCCGCGGCAGGGCTGCCATATGCAAAAGAGGGGCGGCGTGGGGTCGAAGAGGAAAGCGAATCGAAAGCGAGCGAAAGAGTGATTTGAGGGGGGGGGGGACGTTGTCGAAAAAACAGGGGGAAAAAAACAAGCCACTCTTCGATTCTCCGCGCCGAGAGCGCGCGGGCTCTCGTGCCCGCTGCTTCTCTCTCTCTCTCTCTCTCTCTCTCTTCACGACGCACCAGCGGACATGGCGCATCACCTCGCTGCGCCTCTGATCGGAAGAGAGGCTCAGACGCGAGCAGGAGCAGAGCACGACGACGCGGAACAGTGCTCCTCGTTTTTCGCATGCGGCCCGCGAACCCGAGATCGAAGTGCCGTCGCCGCTCGAGTCTCGGCGCTCGCCCAAGCCTTGTTGAGCTTCCCGGGGATCGCCCTCCAGCCAGGGGATCGGGTGGCGATCCTGGCGAGCCCTCCACGAGTGTCGAACGAGCTAAGCGAGGAGGAACTCGAAGCAACGAGTAGGAGGAGATCGGGCGTCGATGCTTCGTCGTCGTCGAGCTCTTCTTCTTCTCCTTCGACCTCTTCGCTCCCTCCTCCTCTTCGTCCTCTTCAACCTCCTCGTCCCACCCCGCTCTTCCCGGCCGACGACGCCCTCGAGGCCCTACTCGCCGCCACGGCGGCAGGCGGCGTGGCCTGCCCCCTCAATGGCAGGCTCCCCGCCGAGGCGCTCGCGGGCTTGCTCTCGAGCCTGAGGCCGCGAGTCTTGCTCGCGCCGAGGAGGAGAGGGTGCGAAGAGGCCGTCGCGGGGGCGCTCGCCGCGCTGCTTTCGCTGAGGAGGAGAAGCAGCAGTAGAGGAGAAGAAGAAGATGTCGGCGACGAAGGAGAGGCCTTTTACGGGTTGCCTCGAGGGCCGGAGGCGCCCTTCGTAGTCTGGCTCGACGACGACGAAACCGACTTTTCTTCGACCTCCTCCACTTCCTCGTTGCCCTTTGCCCGAGTCTCCTCTTCCCTTCTCCTCCGCACGGTAGCAATACAAGTCTCTTCTTTAGCTCCTCTGTTCGCCCCCAACGACGCGGCGGCGATCGTCTTCACCTCTGGAACTTCTTCGGGGAAGCCCAGAGGCGCCCTCCTCTCCCACTCCGCGCTCCACTTCCAGTCCCGCGTCAAGGTGGAGAAGATGGGGCTCGGGCCCAACGACCGCGTGCTGCACGCCGCGCCGCTGTTCCACGTGGCAGGCCTCTCCGCCGCCGCGGCGGCCCTGGTTGCCCGGTGCCGCGGGAACGTCCTCCTGGAGGCAGGGGGATGGACAAAAGGAGGAGGGTGGAGGGCGAGCGTCGAGGGAAGGGTCACGGCTCTCTCTGCTGTCCCCGCCGTGGTGTTCGACCTCGCCGCCGGGAACGAGAGGGAGGCGAAAAGATGGAAAGGGGAAGAAGAAGAAGCAGGAGGGAAAGGAAGGAAGAAGAAAATGGCGAACTCATCTCTTTCTTCGGTTCGCGTGGTGCTCGTCGGCGGCGGCGCCCCTCCCGCCACGAAACTCCTCGCCGCGGCGTTCCCCAATCCGAACGTGCGCATCTTCGCGGCGTACGGCCTCACCGAGGCTTCTTCCTCGGTGCTGTGGGGCGAGGTGGGAGTCGGAAAGGCCGGCTCTTCTTCTTCGTCCTCTTCCTCTTCTTCCTCTTCTTTGTTGACCTCTTCGCCGGAGGGAGTCGAGGTCGCCGTCGCCGTCTTCTCCGTCGAGACGGCGGCGGCCTCTTCTCCCCTTTCCTGGCGCCCCGCCCGCGACGGAGAGGAAGGGGAGCTCCTCACCAGGGGTCCCCACGTTTTCGAGGGCTACTGGCGCGACGCCGCGGCGACGAGGGCGGCGCTGTTGGTGTTTCCTTCTTCTTCTTCCTCTTCCTCTTCTCCTCCTTCGGGCTCAACAATGATGATGACGACGATGACAAAAACAACGGCGACGACGGAAACGAAACCGAAAGCGCTCCCGTGGTTCCGCACGGGAGACACCGCCATCAGAGACGGCAACACAGGCTCCATCCGCATCCTGGGTAGGGGGGCCGACGCCCTCCGCGTCGGCGGGGAGACTGTGCACGCCTCCTCCGTCGAGGCTTCGTTGCTCAAATCTCTGGCCCTAACTTCTTCCGCTTCGTCAAGGGCCGCAATCCTCGGCGTCGTCGTCGTCGGCCTGCCACACGCGCGCCTGGGGCAGGTCGTCGCGGCGCTCGTGGCCCTCGGCAGGGGGATCGCCTGGCGAGGAGAGGTGGTTCTGGAGGAAGGCGACGAGAAGAAAACAGCTCCTCCACCGCCGTCGGCCGGCTGCGGCGTGCCGCTGTCGCTCTCGACGCTGCGGGCCGCCGGGCGCGCCGCCGGGCTCCCGGGGCACGCGCTACCGCGCCACGCCGTCGCGACGTGGGGCCCGCTGCCGACCAAGGGGCCCCTGGCGAAATTAGATAGGGCGGAGGCGCTGCGGCTGGTGGAGAGGGCAGTTGTTGGTGGAGGAAGCGAAGAGGAGGAGGAGGAGGTCCGAGAAGAAGAGCCGAGAGCTCGCTTGTAAAAGAAAATCATTTTTTTTCAATCTCTCTTTTTTGCGAAGAGGTTTCCTCCCACTTTCGCTTCGAGAATGTCCACTATCCCCTCGCAGCAGCGGGCCTGGGCCCTGCTCTCCGGGCTCGCCGTCTCGGCAGGGGTGTACGTGGCGGCGCAGGTGAGGAAACAGAGAAGAATGGGAGGTGATGGTTTTTGAATGATTTCTTGGTGGCCTTCCGTCGATCGATCGATTGCTCATCTTTCTTTCTCTCTCTTTGTCTCCTTCCACTCCACTCCAACTCCAATACAAAAAAAATAGCGCGAGATCTACAAGTCCGCTGCACGAATAGTCGACTCGTCGTCCTCTGCTCCCAAAGCGCTGGAGAGAAAGGTAAGACGAAGGGAAAGAAGAGGTGTTTTTTTTTGCTTCTTCTTCTTTTTCAAGATGAAAAAAAAAAACTCAACCTCAACCTCTTTTCAACCTCTTCTCGACCTCGACAACTCGAGATAGGACCCGGAGCCCCTCCTCCCGCCCATGCTGGCCTCGGACGCAGCGGCCACCTGGAACGGCGCCGTCGATGCGACCTTCGGTCCCGCGGTCAAGGCGCTGGCGAAGAGGGGCCTTTGAGAGGGATTCGGGAGCGGGAGAAGAAGAAAGGGAGCGAGAAAGAGAGAGACCTCGAGACTTTCTCCTCCTTCCTCTTCTCTCTTCTCTTCTCTTTCTCCTCGCGTCCCGCCGGCCTTCCGTGCTTTCGTCTTTTTTCCCACGCACTTCCTTCCTGTACCACCACTGCCTTCGATTGAAAAGAAGAAAAGAAAACGCTGTCAATTTTAGAAAACAAAACAAAAAACGAAACGAAACGAAAGTCTTTTTTCTTTCATTTTCTTACTAGTCTCTCTCTCAACTCGTTAGAGTTCGCTTGCTTCCTCCGAAGGGGAGGCGCGACTCAGGCTCTCTTCCTTTGGCTCTCGTTGTCAGTCGTCCCCTCTCTCTAGCCATGCGGCTGCTGCTCGGCGCGCTCCCGGCAGTGGCGCCGCCGCCGCGGCACGCTCCAATCGTGAGCGTCGCCTTCGGCGTCGGCCAGATCGGTCGAGTCGGAATCGAAAGCTCCCCGCCGCTCCTCGCCCGCTGCCCATTCCGATCAGGCGAACACCGCGCCTCCTGCAGAACAAGAGCAGAGCCAGGTGAGGGGGTTGGGCTGGAGTCGGAATCTTGCAAAGAGAGAAAGAGAGAGAGAAGGATGAAGAGGAGCTTTTGATTGATTGACTGATTGATTGATTCGATCTTCAACCTCCTTCAACCTTGCTCAAAAAACAGGCCGACCAAACTCCGCCGACGCTGCGGCCGACGTCGCCGTCTTCCGCTTCACGCTCGGCATCCCCGGGCTCGACGACGCGCAGGTGCCCCGGATCATCGGTGCCCTCGCGCTGCTGGGGCTCGCGGCGAACCGCTTCTTCGGCGGCGGCGGCGGCGGCGAAGGTGCCGAGGCGTCGTCGCCGCTCCTCCACCTCCTCTCATCCGCGCCCCCCTCTCAGATCAGAGCGGAGGCCGTCGCCGCGGTCCTGGCCCTCGCCTGCGTGGCCCTGCCCACGGTCGAGGGGCTGATCGCCGACGCGGAGCCCGGCAGGGGCAGGGGGGCCGTCGCGGCCCTGCCCGGGTCGGTGCAGGCCTTCCGGGTCGCACCGTCAAACAGTAAAAAAGAAGAGGAAGGAGAAAACCCTCGATCCTCTTCGTCTTCTTCCGCTTCTTCCTCCTCCTCCTCCTCCTCTCTGCGAGAGGACGCCGCGGCCGCGGAGCTTGCCTGGTCCACCTACGCGCTGCTGCGCAATGCCAACTGCTGCACCGTGGTGGTGCTGGCGGGGGATGATGAGGAGAAAGGAGGAGGAGCGACGACGACGGCGACGGCGACGAGAGCGCTCGCAGTGCGGGGCGCGCTGCCGCCGGCGGTGGCGACTTCGGCCGACCCCCTCTCCGCCGCCGCCGCAGCCTTCTCCTCCGCTGCTGCCGCCGCTTCTCTTGCTTCTGTTTTCGAGAAAGGAGAGGCCCTCTACGTCTCGGACGCCACCTCGCTGTCCAGCGGCGGGGACCGGGGCCCCTGGGGCGTTTTGCCTCCAGGCGCCGGGTGCGCGCTCGTGCAGCCGATTTTCTCCTCAGGCGACAGTGACGGCGACGGAGGGAAAAAAGTCAAAGTCGTCGGCCTCCTGCTCCTCGCCGGGGACAGGCCTCGGGCCCTCTCCGTGAGGGACAGGGCGTGGGCGCGGTCCGTGGCGCGGAAGCTGGCTCCCGTGGTGGTTGGTAGTGGTGGTGGAGGGAAGTGAGAGTGAGAGGGAGGAGAGGGAAAGAAAAAAAAACTGCAAAAACGAAAACGAAAACGAAAACGAAAAACGCCAAAAATGACAAAACTTTTTTCTTTTTTTTCGCTCTTTTGTTTTCTCCCGTTCTCTTCTCGCTCGCTCGCTCGCTCGCTCGCTCTCTTCTGGGATTTCCTCTTTGTCGTCGTCACGCAGTCGAGAGCAGGCCCGAAAGGAACGAAGAAAGCGAAGAAACGGAGTAACGGCCGCGTGATGCTCGGCTGAAAAGAGAGAGGAGAGGAAAGGCCGCGTCTTTTTTTATCAGTTTCGCCCGTCCCTTCGGCCCATCATCGCTCTTTTGCCTTTTTTTCGAACACGGTTTCCTCCCTCGTTAGGCCCTCTTTGGGATCCAAAACACGTCTCGAGGGATGACTCCACCTAATAAAGCACCTCCTTTGCCAGTGGAGAAGGCCAAAGAGCCCCCAAAAGAAGAAGAAAAAGAGGGCGGCAAAGGAGACGAGATCGTTGACGATGACGCGACTCGCAAGCAAGCAGCGGCAGCGAAGGAGCCGACGACGACGACGACGACGACGAAAACCAAAGGGCCGCCGCTCGCCTCCGGTGGCGGCCACCCCCCGGACCTGCCCGCCAACGCCACGCTCGTCGCCAAGAGGCTGACACGCTCCGACCTGGCCGGTGGCAGGGTCATCCTGCCCCGGGAGAGCGTCGAGAGGAACCTGCAGTTCATGAGGGGGCACAGGGCCTGGGAGTTCCCAAAGCTTGGGGTCGAGGTGCTCGCTGCTGCGCCTCCGTCGTCGTCGGCGGCGGCAGCAAGTCATTCTTCTCTTCCTCCTCCTCCTCCTCCCCCTCCCCCTCCGACCAGGATCGAGACGACGCTGGTGCTCAAGTCGTGGGCTAACGGCTCCGAGACCAGGAGGGTCTACGTGCTCGAGGGGGCGGCGGGGGCTATGGCGATCTCTTGCTCTTCCGGTGCTGCTTCTGTTTCTTCTTCTTCTCCTTCTTCTTCTTCTTCTGCTGCTGCTCCGCCTTCGAGCGCCGCCGCCGCCGCTGTTTCTGCTTCCGCGACGGCCACTTCTGCTGCTGCTGCCATCCCTGCTCCTCTTCCTCTTCTTCCTCCTGGCAACTCATCCTCTACCTTCACGGCCGGGGTGCCCATCGCCCTCGTGACAGACGGAGAGGGGAGGCTCCGGCTCGAGTGCGGCACCGCCGCGGCCGAGGCGGCGGTCGCTGCCGCCGAGGCCGCGGGCTCTGGTGCCGGCTTTGGCGCCGGCTCTGGCGCTGGCGACAGCCCTGCTGCTGAGAAGAAGAAGAAGAGGCTTGCGGCTGCGGCGGCGGCGGCGGCGGCGAGGAGGAGGAGGAAGAAGGAAGAGAAGGGCAAGGAGAAGGAGAACGAGAACAACGGCGGCGGCGAAGGAGGCTCTCCTCCGGACGGCGACGACGACGGCGGCGACGACCAATCCGCCCCTTCTCCGCCGCAGTCGCTGGACACGACAGTGAAGACGACCCCTCGAAGGCGGATGAGGAAGGAAGCGTTCACTTTGGAGGCGGAGGGGGAGGAGCAGGGAGAAGGAGGAGGAGGAGCCACAAGAGAAGAAAGAAAGGAGCAGCGGCAGTGGCAGCAGCAGCAGCAGCAGCAGCAGCAGCAGCAGGGGGGGAAGACGAGAGACGGAAACAGGCCCTACTCCCCCGCGAGCGCCGAGGAGTCCGCTGTCGCCGCGGCCCTGATCTCGATGGCGGCGAAGAAGAAGAAGAGGCAGAGGCAGAGGAGCCGGGGGAGGGAGGCGGGAGCAGAAGCGGCGACGGCGACGGCGACGACGACAGCAGAGGAGAAAGAGAGGGACGAGAACGACAAGAGCTGCGGCGGCGAAAAAGCGGCGGCGGCAGCGGCGGCGGCGACTTTGGTCCCGAGGAAGAGGCGGACAGCGACGACGGCGACGAAGGCGACGGCGACGAGGAAGAAGGCCCCGAGGTATGCCTCGCTGCTCACCGCGGCGGCCGAGGCGTCGCAGTCGCTGCTGGGGGGAGAGCAGAAGCCGGCGGAGGCGGAGGAGGAGGAGGGCGACGAGGAAGTGGAGGCGGAGGCAAAGGCGGGGTGAACAAAAAAAAAATTGAAAACTTCTTTTTTCTTTCTCTTTTCTCTTTTTTTGTTTTGTTCTTTTCACATTGTTTCATTATCAGTTAATCTCTCTCTCTCTTTCTCTTCCCTCGTTTAAATCATTAAAAAGCAAAAACCTTGTTTGATGGAGCGCGCGGCGGTAAAAGAACGAAAACAAAACACTTTTTCTCTCTCCCTTTTTCTCTCTCCCTTTTTCTCTCTCCCTTTTTCTCTCTCCCTTTTTCTCTCTCTTTCTCTTTCTTTCTCTCTTTCTCCTTCTCCCATCCTTTCACCCAACGAAAAGCCTCTCGACCACCTCGGAGGCGTTCACCCTGTTCCCGGGCCGCTCGTTGCCTCCCAGGGCGCGGGTTAGCGTGATCTGAAGCTGCGGGGGCCCGCGGAGAGGGGCGCCGGCCGCGGCGAGCGCGCTGCCGAGCTCCTCGGGCGTGAGGAGGAGGAGAGAGGAGGAAGAGGACGAAGAAGTTTCATTCCCTCCTCGCCTCTTTTCGTCCTTGCTCCTATGCTGCTGCTGCTCCTTCGCCTCCTTCTCCTGTTTCTGCAGCGCCATAGCGGCCAGGGCCTCCCGGAGCAGGTCGGATCCCGCAAAGGCGACCTCGGAAGTCTTGGATGCTTCGGCGGCGGCAGCCTCCAGCGCCGTGCGCGCCTCGGCAGTGACCTTCTCCTTCGCGGCCAGCGGGTGCTTCGCGCTCTCCATCCTCCGCAGCGCGGGCTCGTCTGCCGTTAAGAGGACGAAACCGCGGCCGTGGAGGCGAAGGGGGGCTCCGACGTAGAAGTCGGGCTCGCTGTAGTAGGAAGGAGGGGAGGAGGAGGGAAGGGAGGAAGAAGAAGAGGAGCTCTCTCCGCCTCCGCAGGCGCCGCAGGCAGAAATGCCCGGGGCAGCCGCGCGGAAGCCTCCGCCGCCGCCGCGGTTGTCGTTGCCTTTGTTGCAGGCGCACGCGGGCCTGCGGACGGGGTTGCGCTCGAGGAACTTGCCGCCGGGGTAGCCTGAGAGAGGGAAGGAAGAGAGAGAGGAAGAGGAGGGGGAAAGAGAGAGAATTTTCGATTAGCTCGTGCGCGCGAGAGAAAAAAAAACGGAACCTCCTCCTCCCTCCCAACTCCCTTCCTCACCTGGCGCCCTCTCCTCGACGACCGACACGGCCCCGTCGGCGGGCGTCCACCGCACCGAGAACCCCCTCCCGGCGTCCCCTTCCTCCAGCTGGCACGCCCCGGGAATGAGTTCCGGACCGGCCATCCGAGCCGAGAAGCGGAGCTCGACTCCCGCGTCGGCGGCGGGGGGCGCCCTGCGGACCCTGGCGCGAGGGGTTAAGCCTAAGCAGGAGTTGGCCGAGTCCTCCTCGGAGCCGAATCCCGTGTGGGGCGGGAGGGGGGGGCGGGATTTTGTGGGCTGCTGGCGTGATGATATATTTTTGTAAAACAAGCAAGTTGACAAAGGTCAAGGTTGAAAAAATGAGAAAGAAGATTAGGGTTGAACTTCTAAAAAAAAGACCGAAACCGTTTTTCTGTTTCTTCGCGAAGAAAGGTTGCGTTTCGATGCCTTTGCTTTCGATTTCAAAGCATCAAAGGTGATCGAAGAGATCGAGGATATCGCCAAAAGAAAGCGAAAAGAAAGAGAAGAAAAGGAAGTA
>Ga0114918_10001337_pt1 | contig 22059 bp, 17 predicted proteins | sample LantaG_FD_87015 | JGI IMG/M metagenome (GOLD analysis project Ga0114918, IMG submission 87015) | Deep subsurface microbial communities from Baltic Sea to uncover new lineages of life (NeLLi) - Landsort_02402 metaG | ecosystem: Environmental > Aquatic > Marine > Oceanic > Sediment | place... | reverse complement strand
TCTCTCTCTCTCTCTCTCTCTCTCTCTCTCTCTCTCTCTCTCTCTCTCTCTCTCTCTCTCTCTCTCTCTCTCTCTCTCTCTCTCTCTCTCTCGCTCGCTCGCTCGCCCGCTCACTCGCTCTCTTAAAACCTCATGCTTCAAAAACAAAAACGGAAAAACGGAACCAAAAAAACAGTCCGCCTCGCCCTCAACGGCCGCGTCAGGCCGGTGGTGCGCGACCGCGTCTTCTTCTCGGCCGTGATGGTGGCGCTGGGCCACGCGGGTATCATAATGAGCAGGTAACAAGTTACTTCTTTAACTTTTTTCGTTTTTTGCTCCTTGGCTCTCGAGGAGGAAAACAAAAAACTTCTTCTTCACTGCCCGTTCACTTCCCGAATCTCTTCTTTTTCTGTCCCCTTTTTATCATTCTCAATCATCTGCGCAGGGACTCTTCGATGGGAGCGGGGACGTGAAGAAGAAAAACAAAGAAAAGGGAGAGACTGAGAAGATTTTTTATTCTTCCTTTTTTTAGCACCTCTCTTTTCCATTTCTCTCACTTTTTTTGTTTCCTTTTTTTGTAATCGTTGCTTGTGATGATAAAATTGCATTGTTAAGAATGATGAGGACGAAGTCAAAAGGACCACACTAGAGAGAGGAGACTTACCTTCTCTTTTCCCTCTCTGCCAGACGAAGAAGCAAAATCAAAAACTCGTCAATGAAAACAAAACAAAACAAAAAAACTCCATTTTTTTTAACTCTCGCAGTCTCTCGACTCTCTCTCCCCCTCAAAACTTCCCTCACGCAGACTCCTTCGCGGCCTTCTTCGCGGCCTTTTTCGCGGCCTTGCGAGCCGCCTTGGCCTCGTCGCTGTCGTCGTCGCTGCCGGGAGTGCCCTCCTTCTTGCGCTTCTTCTCCTTCTTCTCCTTCTTCTTCTCATCGCCGCCGTTTGCCTCCGCCGCCTCCTCCTCCTTGCCCTCCTTCCCCTTCTTGTCCTTCTTCGACTTCTTCTCCGCACCTTCTTCTGCGCCGGTGATCCCGTTGGCGGCGGCGGCCGCGGCGATGTCGGGCAGCGCCCTCAGATACTCGGCCGGCGTCTCGGCCGTCGGCCTCCCGCGCTTGTCGAGCTTGCCCTCGGCGACGAGCTGCTTCTTCTTGGCCGCCATGGGCCCGAGGCCCCAGCGGCGAGGGTAGGTGTCGCGCTCCATGATGACGCGCTTGACGCGGCTGTTTTTTTTTTTTTTCGCGTTTGGTTGCGTTTTGTTGGAGGGAGGAAGAGGGAAGAAGATTCGGAGGGGGAAAAGAGTGAGTTTTTTTTTCCGTCTTCTTCTTCTCTTCGTTTCAAAAAACTCGAAGAATGGTGCAAAAATGATGGAAAATGAAAAAGTCAACGGAAAAAACATCTACTCACGCGACGCAGCCGTGGTCGCACGAGGCCATCGTGGCCGTCGTCATCGCCGCGATCGCCACGGCGACGGCTGTTTTTTATGTTTGGGAAGGGAAAAGAAACGGAAGAGGAAAAAAGAGGTGAGATTTTCCTCTTCGTTTCTTCTCTCTCAAACCACTCTCGCCTTACGGAAGAAGAAGAAAAGAAAGGACCCAAAAACGTACCTTCCCCCTTGGTCGTCATCACTACGCACTCGTCCCCGCACTCAACGCCGTCGTCGTACCGCAGCAGGCCCGGGATCATCAGCTTGGCCCCGTAGCAGACGGCGTTGACCGCCGAGTCCTTCACGACGAGCCGCTTGTGCCGCGTGAGCACGACCTCGAGCGGCATGACGACGCGCCTGAGGTACGCCTCGTCGCGGGCGTTGTCAGCGAGCCACTGCGCGTCGAGGACGTCGTGCATGGAGACCTGTTTGAGAAAGAGAGAAAGAGTTTTTATTCGAAGAGTTTTGAAACGGTGAGAAGGAGAAGCGGGGCCTCTCGAGGTCGAGAAGATGCAAAATGAAAATGCTTGGACAAAAACGTTTTTTTCCTCTCTCCCAACTCCCCTTCTCGCGCGCGCGAGCGCGCGCCCGACACTGAAAGAAAAGGGGCCATCCGCTCCTCTTACCATGTTGTCCGACTCCCCAAGAGCGCCCGACCGCACCCTCCGCAGCTCCTGCATGTGGCCGCCGACCCCCAGAAGCAGGCCCAGGTGCACGCAGAGCGTGCGGATGTAGGTCCCGGCCTCGCACGAGACCCAGAAGACCGCCAGGTGCCTCCTGCTGTCGTACTCGATCAGCTTGGACTCGTAGATCGTGCGCACGCGCAGCTGGCGCTTGACGGCCGAGATCAGCGGCGGCCTCTGGAAGAGCGCGCCCGTCAGCGAGGACAGCGCGCGGCGGACCGCGGGCTCGCCGCCGGCGGGCTCGGCGTGCAGGCGCGCGACGCACACGTACTCCTTGCCGGCCCCCTGCTGCGACTTGACGAGGCGCGTCGCGCGGTCGACGCACACGATCAGGTTGCCCGTGACCTTGGGGTCCAGCGTGCCCGAGTGGCCGGTCTTGTCGACGCGCAGGATGCGGCGCACCCACGCGACGACCTCGTGCGACGACGGGTTGGACGGCTTGTCGAGGTTGATGACCCCGTACCTGACGTAGTCGTGCAGGCTGCGCGCCAGCGGGGTCGACCCCGACGGGATGGGCGTGTAGTGGCCCGTGCGCACGTTGAGCCGCGAGTAGTTCTTGAGCAGCAGCGGCCAGCTCGAGGTGTCGAGCGGCGGCGTCGTCGCTTGCGGCGCGATGAGCGACTTGCCGTCGTCGACGATTGCGGAAACCGCCGATTTGTCCTTCTTGGAGGACTTTTTCTTGTCCTCTGCTGCGGTCGTCATGGCGGCTTTTGAGATTCTGTTTGAGGGTGCGAGGTGCGCGTGTGCGGTTTTGGAAGGAAGGAGGGGGGAGAGCGAGAGTGAGGCGAGAGGTGAGAAAGAAGAGAAAAGCATTCGACAGCGGCAGCATTCCGCGCGACGGCTCAGGCTTGATTCGTCGCTTTTTGCGACCCTCCAATCGACGCATTCCCTGCATTCTCTTGCGTCAAAACCGTGCTAGCAGGTTACTATGGTTTGTATTGCGTTCTTCGCAAGGCACAAAGAAAGAAAAAACGCGCTGAAGAGCCACTCACCGCTGTGCCTACGGGAAGAATCAAAAGACGGCGGCGGCGGAAATTGGTTGAAGGGAGATGTGACGAAAGAGAAATCCTTCGCTTCCAAGTCCTCCTTTTCCTTGCTCTCTCTGTCCTTTCCCTGCTCGCTGGAGCGAAGGGAGAGAAGAACGCGCTGAAGCTCGCGACGGCACTCGAAGGAGGAACAGAAGCGCTCTGACCCGTGGGAGAGAGAGCTCTTGTTTTTTTTCGAGGTGAGCGAAAGAGAAGGAAAAAAGAGTGAGAGGAAAAAGAGAGCAAGAGTCGACCGACCGCCGGCGGCTGCAGAGCACTGTCGTCGCTCTCCCGGCTTTCGAGCTTTGCTTTTTCTTTTTTCCTTTTTTCCTTTCAAAGCCGGATTGCTCTTTCGCCTTTCCCGTTTTTTTAAGCTGCCTCTCCCCTTTCTTTGTTCTTTCTTCCGAAAGGCAGGAGTGCTTCTAGAGGGAGACAGCGCCCCCTCTGCTTTCTTCCTGCTCGGGCTGGGCGGGGCCTTTCTCCAGGACTCCAAACCAGCAACAACAAAAAATGAAGAAATTGACCGCCGCCAACGCCGCAGCCAACGCCGCGGCCATGGCCCTGGCGGCAACGGGCACCCCCCACGGCCGCGTCCCGAAGAGGCAGGCGCCGACGCCTCCAGGGTTGAGGGATCTTAGCGAGGCCGTGCTGTGGGCGCAGACGGTGAGTGGTAAAAGGGGGGAGAGAAGGAGAAGAGCTTCGATGCGAGAGGGAGCAGCGGCTAGCGATTTCGATCTCCAGCGACGACCTCTCCACCTCGAGAGAGAGAGAGAGAGAGAGACCCCGAAAGAAAAACCGGAACCGAAAACCTCACCCCCCCTCCCCCTCTCTCTCTCCCCCCCCTTTCCGAACCACAGGAGGCCTTTGAGGAGGCCGCGTGGGCAAGGAGGGCCGCCGAGCTCTCCGACGCCGAGGCGCTGGAGAGCGCAGACGCTGCCCTGGAGAGGTACGACTGGAGGTGCTCACTCTTGGCCGAGCTCTTCGACGGCGTCCCCGTCTCCGAGGCGCTTCTCCTTCTGGCGAGGCGGGAGCAGCAGCAGCGGGAGCGGGAGCAGCAGCAGCAGAAGGAGAAGGAGACGACGAAAGGAAGGGATGCGGCTCCCAGGAGCCTCGCGGAGACCGTGCGGGCCCTCGAGCAAGAAGCGGCGGCCTCGACCTCGGCCTCGACGGCAGCAGCGGCAACGGCTTCTTCTTCTGCTTCCGCTTCCGCCGCTGCGGATGGTGCTGCCAGCGAGTTCGAAGCCTTGCTCTCCCAGCTTTCCCGGGCCAGAACGCGAGCGGAGGTCGCCGCGGCGGAGCGGGCGTACCTGAGCTTCAGGGCGAAGCGGAGGAGGAGGCGGAGAGGCGGCGGGCAGGAAGGAGACGGAGGAGGAGAAGAGCAGGAGCAGGAGCAGGAGCAGGAGCACGCGCCGCTCGCTGTCGCAACGAAAAGGCGGACCGCCGGCCCCGGGCTCTTCGAGATCCTTCTCGGCGGCCCTGGCTCCTCTGCGCCTGCCCTCCCGGATCCCCCCGCGGGACCTGGCTTGGAGCTCTGAATGGCGAATTTGTAAAAAATCAAGATACCGAAAATTAAACTTGGAAATTATGTGTTTTTCAAAAAAATCAAATCATCCTCTATTTCACACTCTCGTTTCCCCTCTCTCTTTCTTTTCAGGGGCCGCCACCCGCGGCGTCTCGAAAGGGACGCTGCCCCCTCGTATTCCCTCACTTCTCCGACAAGGAAGGTCGCGGGAAGAAAGAAGCGGTGAAAGCAATATAAAATTCTCGGGGGAAAAAACTCGCCTCTCCCTCTCCCGCCTCGGTTCTCTCTCTCTCTCCCGTTTCTCTCTGTCCGTTTCTCTCCGTGTCTCAACCGCCCTCCTCCAATTTCCCTTCTTCTTTCTCCTTCTCCCTTCAGTACCTGCTCACAAGCTTGAACTCGTCGTCCTCGAGCGGGCGGATCGCGTCCGGGTCGACAGTGGAAAGGAGCCACCCCCTCTCGGCGGCGTCCCTCAGCAGGGCGGCGCCTCGCTCGCGCTGCTGCCGGTTGAGCGGGACGTACCTTGAAGCCGAAGATTTCGGGGTTTTTTGTTGTTGTTTCGTTTTATTTCGGAGGCGTTGAGAGGTCGAAAAGAGAAGGAAGGAGCTTGCTCTCCCTCGCACGAAGAGCGAGCGCAAGCGGCAGAGGAGAGAGAGAGAGGGGCGACGAAAGCGACGGAAAGAAAAAAACGCGACCAAGAAAAAAAACTCACGGCAGCCTGAACACGGGCCGGCAGAACCCGCACATCGCCAGCGCGGTGTTGAGCGCGATCGGGTTGGGCTCCACGAACAGCCAGTCGATGAGCGGGGCCATCGCTGCCGCCGAGGCGTCGTCCCGCTCCCTCATCAGCTTGGCGAACGCGCCCGGGATCAGGTTTGACGCGACGGAGACGACGCCCGCGGCCGAGATCCCTTCGCCCTGGTGCCGGGCGGCGTGCGCCTCGTCGTCGTTGCCGGACCAGCATCGGACGCCGCGGGAGGCGTAGGCCGCGATCCGGTCGTTTCCCGTGCACTCCTTGACGCCTTTTCGTCGTTGTTGTTGTTGTTGCCGAGATTTTTATTTTTAAAAAAAAGGGGGTCGAGGTTGAGTTTTTTTTTCCCTCTCGAGCCCCCGTTTCTTCCTTCTCTCTCTCTCTCTCGCTCTCTCTCTCTCTCTCTCTCTCTCTCTCTCTCTCGCTCGCTCTCTCTCGCTCGCTCGCTCGCTCTCTCTCTCTCTCTCTCTCTCTCTCTCTCTCTCTTTCTCTCTCTCTCCCCCTCTCTCTCTCTCTCTCTCTCTCTCTTTCCTCTCTTTTCTCTCTCTCTTTGCTCTCTCTCTTTCCTCTCTTCTCTCCCTCCTCTCACCCAAAAACGAATCCGGGTGCGACTCGGCCAGCGACAGCACGACCTCGTCGGGGATGTCCTGTCCCGTGCGTCCCGGGACGTTGTAGAGCATGGCCGGGCCTGCGCGAGGAGGTGAAGGGAAGACGGGAAACGGGAAAGGAAAGAGGGAAAGGAGGAGGGGGGGAAATGAGCGACAGGCGAGGACGGGCTTCTCTTTCGTTTCGCCTCCCCCGCTCGGCTCCGTCTCGGGGGCCCCCTGCTCGTCGAGACCCCTCGACCCCGGCCCGGAGGGGCGGAGACCCCGCCCCCCCCCCTCCCTGTGCGCACCTTCGGAGAGCGCCGCCCCAAAGTGCTTCAGCAGGCCCGCGGCGCTCGTCTTGCCGTAGTACGGGTTGATCTGCAGCGAGCAGTCCATCCCGACCGCGAAGTCCTGCTCGGTGGCGTGCAGCGCCTCGCGCGTCGCGTTGGACCCCGTGTTGCCCACGACGAGCAGGCCCCTGCCGTCCTCGCCTCCTCCCCTGCCGCCGTGCCTGCTCCCCCCGAACGCGTTGACGGTGTGCGCGATCAGCATCACGTGCTCGTCCCAGCTCATCAGCTGGCCCTCGCCCGTCGTGCCGCCGATGACGAGCCCGTCGACGCCGCTGCTGAGCTGCGCCGCGACGAGCGCGTCGTAGGAGTCTAGGTCGATGCGGCCGTTGGAGAGATAGGGGGTCTTGATGGCGGTGATGAGGCTGGGCGATGGGCGGTGGTGTTGCCGTTGCGGTGTTTCGGGGGGGGGGGGGGGGGAAGGGGGGGGGGGGGGGGGGGGGCCCCCCCCCCCCCCGGGCCTGCTTTGCGTGCGAGGAGGCGGTGCTGTGCGAGGGCGAGGGCGAGGGCGAGGGCGAAGGTGGGGAGGGTGTGTGGAGGGCGGCGCCAGCGGGAGGGATGTGGGGGCGGGCGTGGGTTGGAGGCGTGTGAAAGGGGTCGCACGAGCGCGGCGCCACACGAGAGAGATGAAAACAGGGTGTTCATGCTGTTGCGCAACCCATCCACCCCATCCCACCCCATCCATCCATCCATCCTTTCTCGCCCCCAACGTCCCCTGACTGCCTACCCACCCACCCACCCTCTCACCGCCCGCCCTTGCCCGTCCCCTCCGCCGCCACCTGAGCCCGCGCCCGGGCCGCCGCCTCGGCCGCCGCCCCGCCCTGCGGCGGCAGCTTGACCGGCGGCCACGCGTACGTGCCGGGCGGGTGCGCCGTCTTGGGCAGGCGGAACACCGCGTCCAGAGCGCGGACGAGGGACGCGTCCGCGGCGGACCCAACACCACCCACCGACGCGGCCTGCACCACCACCGCGCCCGCGGGGCCCGCCGCGTCCGAGGGTGGCGCCTCGAACACGTGGCAGGTGACGGAGCGGGCCACCGGGGCGGGCGACGACGCGGCGCTGGCAAAAGCGACCAGGACCGCGGACGCACCGCCGATGCTGACGCCGGGCGGGTGCGGGGGCGGCGAGGCGCCGCCGCCGCCAGCGCCAGTGGCCGCGCACACGACGCCCAAGCCGGCCGCGCCCAGCTCCTCGCCCAGGCGGTGGCACACCTCGTCAAAGGACGCGCCTCCAGGACCAGCCGTGATGACCCGGGCGTGGATGCCGGGCGCGTCAAAGGCGTGCGAGCCGAAGTGGCGGGAGCCTACGAGGAGAGAGAGAGAGAGAGAGAGACAGAGGAGGGGGTGAAGGTCGGCTTACTAGCCAAGCGAGGCGGGATGCGTGTCTCTCTCGCTCTCCCCCTCTGCTCTCACACACCTTCCCGCTTCATCCGGCGCGCCCCCGCCGGCCGGGCGCTCGTCTGGTCGGCCGCCCCCTTGGCTGCGAACCAGGAACGCCACATTGGTGAGGTAGGCCGGGTTTTTGCGGGCGCGCGGGCGGAATGATGAGTAGAAGAAAAGAGATGCGAACAATGAAACCAGGACGCCGTTGATAACAAGCCTCTCCGCCCCTCTCATCTCAACGCACACGCTCAGAGCTCACGCCTTGACCGCGTACTTGCGCCGGGGGAAGGCGGCCGCCTTCTTGGCCGCCCGCGCCGTCGTCGCGCCCGCCTGCGCCTTGGTCAGCCGCTGCCGGATGGCCCGCGTCTTCTTGACCCGCAGGTCCAGGGGGACGTACTTCTTGCCCGCATACGCCGCCTTCAGGGCGGTCCGGGTGGAGGCCGTGATGACGGTCAGGGTGCGGGCAATGCCCTTGCGGACCTCCTTGCTATGAAGGGTGAAAGGGAGGGACAGTGATGCGTGGCGTGAGAGAGGCGCGGCGTGAAGGCAGGCGCGAGAGGGCAGGGTTGGGAAGGTGCGCCGCCGCCGCTCTTCCCCTCTCTCTCCCCTCTCCCTCTCTCAACTCACATCTTGGACAGCTTGTTGGGCGCACCGCCCGTGACCTTGGCGACGCGCAGGGCGCCAAGCTCCTGCTTCAGCTCCTTAAGCTGGGAGGAATGAGTGGAGGAAAGACGGAGGGCGTTAGCAAGGGCGGAGCGGCAGAGAGGGGCGCGTGAACTGAGAGATCGGCAAGGCGGGCGGCGGCGGCGGCGGCGGCCCCGAAGCAAGCCCGAGGCCTCTCCATGGGAGGCCACAGCCACCAGCCGCCCAGGGCGCGGCGGACCAAGGCTATGCAGGCACACGCCCAGGCCAGAGCACAGGGACTAGGGCCGCCAGCAACCACCCGGGCGGGTCGGCAGTGCACCGGCGGCGGCGGCTGCGTGTTTTTTTCCCCCTCTCGATCGGTCGTTCGCCCGCTCTCTCTCTCTCTCTCCGCCCCGCACCCCTCTCCACACGCACCTTCTCCGTCAGCTCCTCCCGGGACTTGCCCCGCAGCTCGCGCGCCTTGACCATGGTGTAAGTGGTTGGGTGGCTGGAGGGGTTGGGCGTGGAGAGAATGGAAGTGTGAAAAGAAAATGTCGAAGGAAGCGAGCGACTCGAGGGGGAGGGGGTGGGCTCCTCTGTCTTCAACGAGGAGAGGGGTTTGCCAAAGTCAAATGGTGGTGCAAGCAGCACGTGGAGGCGTCTGTCTCAATACACCCACGGCACCAGCCCCGCCCGCCCCTCCCACCCCTGCCCCGGAAACCGGGCCGCATAAAAGGCCGCGTGCGCCCGGGCGCGTGGGCCCAGGTTGGCCAGCGTGTACACAGCGAATGCGGTTGCAGGGACCGACCAGCCGGCCGCGGCCGCCCACCCGGCCCACTCCAGGGCCTCGCCCGTGTAGTTGGGGCAGGCGATGGCCGCGAAGAGGGGCCCGGCGGGCAGGGCGTAATACCCGTCTGCGCCTTTGCGGGACCGCAAGCGGCGCAGGGCGGCGTCGCTGGCCAGGTTGAGCGCCGCGCCGGCCGCCCAGGCCGCCATGCCCGCCCGGAAGGCGAGCGGGGAGGCCTCCTGGCGCCCCGCTCCACCACCACACCACACCAGGGCCGCGCCCTGCATGGCGCCATTATAAGTGCAGAACGCAAATGCCAGGGCCGCGACGCCGACCGGCGTGCGCGCGCCGCCCCGGATGCGGAGCGGGTAGATGAGGGAGCGGTGCCCGTAGTGCGCCAGGAAGGCGGCCAGGCGGGCGGTGCGCTGGGGGCCCAGGGCGGCGGCGAGGGCTGCGGGGCCGCCCACCCGCCGCGACGCCGACAGAGCCATGACCGCGGGGATGAGGAAGGCGGGCGCCTCTTGCAGCGCCCAGGCCAGCCGCGCGGGCAGGCCCCGGCCGTAACGGGCCGCGGCTGCCGGGTCGGCCCTGCCGTGGCGGCCATAGGGGGCGGGGCCGGTGAGGAAGGTGAGGGAGGCCCAGGTCAGGGCTGCGGCGGCCAGCATGCCGGCGGCGGCGGCCTGGACGGCCGCGGGAGCCCAGGCCGGGCAGGGCAGGGGCGGGCGGGCGGGGGCACCCAGGAGGCGGGCCAGGAGGGAGGCCGGCATCGGAGGTCGAAAGTGTTTCTCTCTCTCTCTCTCTCTCTCCTGTCGCGCGGTGTTGCTTTTGTCAGGCCATTCACAATCTCTGCGCGTGTGAGAGGGGGTCGAGGGCCTAGTAGTGCGGGACGTGTGGCGGCGCTGGACTCAGAAGGCGGAGGAGAAAAGAGGGAAAGGGCGAGTGATGATGTGTGAAAAGTTTTCACAGCACCACGGGCGACGCCCCGCCCCACCCGTCCTCCTCATCCAGCGCCAGCGCCCCGAGCTTGCCGCCCAGCGGTGTCCCTGCCGCCTGCTGGTTGCCATCCAGAGCCCCAAACACGAGCCGCGTGCTCACCGCCTCCTCTTCGCCCACCATCGGTACCGGGTGCGAGCGCAGCGGGTCGCGGGGCGTGGTCGTCACCATCCCCACACCCCCACCGCGCGCGGCCGCCCGGGCGGCCGACCGCGCCCGGATGGTGGCCGCCCGCGTGATGGCGCCCTCTGCTTGCGCCCTCCAGGCCGAGGCGGGGGAGGGCAGGGATGCCGTGCCGGCCGGCGGCGGGCCGGGCGTCAGGGCTGGCGAGGGCGGCGGGTTGAGCGGTTGGGTGGCCGCAGCCACGGCCGGGGCCGCGCCCCCGCTGGCCGCCCGCCCCAAGGCCGCCACCGCCGCCTCGACCAGGGCCGCCAGCGCCCCGGGCGGCGCGCCCGCCAGCACGCCCCGCCGCCGGGACGAGGCCAACGCCGCCGAGGCCGCGGCCGCGCCCGCCGCGGCCGACGTGGACGCCGCGTCCGCCTCGGCGGCCTCCAGCTCCAGGACGGCCGCCTCGCGAGCGGCCTCGCACGCTTGGTCGGGCGGCCCGCCCGCCCGAACGTCGGGGAGGGCGTCCAGGGCTGCCTCGGCCGCCTCCAGGCGGGCGGCCGCGGCGGCGGCCGCGGCCGACAGCTCTGCCGCGGCCGCGCCGACACCGGCCTCGCCCTGCACCCACGCCACCGCCTCGCCCGGCGAGGGCGACGCCGGCAGCGGGCGCGGGGCCGCGGCTGCCAGCCGCCCGGCCGCTGCGTCGTCCGCCAGGCCCGCCAGGCAGGCCCGGGCCGCGGCCGCGGCCGCGCCCCGCGCCTCCGCGGCGGCCGCCTCCCGAGACCGCTGGGACGCGCGGCGGGACGCGGACGCGGACGATCGGGCCGCCTCCCGGGACGCGGCGGCCGCCAGGGCCGCCTCCAGCTCGGCAATGCGGGCGCGCAGCGCGGGCGCGGGGGTAGGGGCGGGCGCGGGGCTGGCTGAAGGCGGTGGCGGCGCCAGCGTGGCCTGCCCGCCCTGCGTCGCCGCCAGGAGGGCCGCCCGCAGGGCATCTGCCTCCGCCCGGGCCGCGCCCAGGACCGCCCTCAGGCCCGCCGCCTCGTCGCCGTGCTGGGCGATGGGCGTGTTGCGCACGGCGCGCGCGCGCGCGGCCCAGCGCAGGGTCGCGCGGGACTCGCCCGCGTCCCCGGGGGCCGGGGACACGCACGCCACCATGACCGCCCTTGCAGACCCGCCCAGCGCGTCCGACAGCAGGCGCGTCAGCTTGGAGGCCCGGTACGGGATGTGGGAGGAGTAGGAGGGTGGCGGCAGCAGAGCGGGCGGAGGGGTGGGGTTGGTGGTCGAGGAGGCGTGCGCCTCCCCGCCCGTCGACAGCCTCCCCGCCCCGCCCCGCCCGCCGCCCTGCGTCTGCTGCTGCTGCTGCTGGACTAAGGCCGTGATGACGTTGCCGAGCGCCAGCAGGCCCATGTTGATGTGGGCGGCCTCCCGCAGGCGGGCGCCGCCCGCCAGGGTGCGCTTGGCCCGCTCGCTGCCGGCCAGGTCCACCAGCTGCAGCTTGGCGGTGGTGAAGGAGGACGCAGGCGCGGGCGCCGCCGCCGGCGGCGTTGGCGCCAGACCCGCCGCCGCCGCCTCACCCCTTCCCCCTCCCCGCTTCATGTCCACGGTCAGGGTGACGACCGCGTGCGAGCGGGAGGAGGCCGCGTTCAGGGCGGTGGCCTGCGTCGCGCGGCGCGCGCCCGCCCCAGCCAGGAGAATCTCCAGTTCCGCCGCGGAGGACACGGCCGCCTCAACCGCGCCCGCCAGACAGACGCCACCCCCGGGCGCCTCCCGGATGGAGATGGAAGAGGAGGAAGCAGAGGGCGACGGCGGCGCCAGCAGGTCGCGCACGTCCTCGTTCAGCACCTCCACAAATGAGGCCCGCACGCCCACGGCCGTGCCCGGCGAGGCGGCGACCAGGGCGTCCGCCGTCGCAAACACGTCCGCCACCGCGCACGGGATGATGCCGGCGCCGCCGGACCCAGCCCCTCCATTCCCTCCCCAGGCACTGCCCATGGTCCACGTCTTGCCGGCGCCCGTCGCACCGTACGCAAAGACGGACGCGTTAACTCCCGCAAACAGGCCGGCGATGAGCGGGGCGACGTGGGCCGCGTACAGGGCCGGGCGGTGGTCGGGCGGGGAGTGTCTAGCAGCCGCGCCAGGCGCGGCCGCCGTGGCCGAGTCGTAGACGGCGTCCACGGCGAAGGCCTGGCCTCCACACGAGGCGGCAGGCAGGGCGGCGGGCGTGGGTGGGGGCAGGCCGACGACGGCGGGCGGGCCGGTCCCCTCGTGCGGGGCGAGCGGGCGGATATGGACGGCCACGGTGACGGCGCAGGTGGTGGAGGTGGTCGCCGTGGCGGGCGGCGGCGGGGCGGGGCTCGGCGTGGCCTCGTCGTTCATGGTTGAGAGGGGGGAGGGAGGAGGGGAGGGGCGCGAGATGGAGCGCGTGGTGGGAGTGTGTAACGCCTCTCTCTCTCTCAGCGCGCGCCCCGGCCACCGTGCGTGCGCCCTTGTCTCTCGGAGTGGCTGAGCGTAGAGATCCAGGCCGAGTGCTGGAGCGGCAGGGCCTGGGCGGCAGCGCGACTTGTCCCCCCTTTGTTGCGCGGCCGCGGGGAAAAATGTGGGGGAGTGGCCGAGCGTTCCCTGAGCGTTCCCTCTCTCCTTTCATTCTCTCTCTCGATTCCCCCGGCGCGCCGCCGCCCCATCAAGCCGCTGCGCCCCACGCGCCCAACCATGCCCGACCCGCCGCCCAAACCCGCCACCACCTCCAAGAAGAAGAAAAAGACCCCCTTGCCCCCGCCCCCGGCCGTGGCGGCCGCGACCGCGGCCGGCTGCCTGCCCTGGACGCTGGCCCACACCGCCAAGCTCGGCCGCCACGCCGTCGCGGCCCACCCCATACCGGCGGGCGAGGTGGTTCTGGTGGAGGCGGCCGTCGCGGCCGTGCCGCGGGCCCGCCATTCCGGGGACGCCTGCCGCGCCTGCACGGGGCCCCTGGGCCCCACCACCGTCGTGGAGCGGCCCGGGAACGGCGCCAACGGCAGCCCGGCCTCGTACTGCTCCCCCGCCTGCGCGGCCGCACACGAACCCGTGGCCACGGCGGCTTCGCCCGGGCGGGCCGCCCTGGCCGCGCTGGCGGCCGCGCACGGCCACGCCCACTCCCACGGCGGCGGCTGCTGCTCGGGCGAGTCCGCGGGCCGGCTGGGCGTGGAGGACCTGGGCGACCTGCTGGCCCTGGTGGTGGAGCTGGACGCGGTGCGGCGGGTGGGCCTAGGCAAGGAGGACAATGAAAAGGCGACGAAAGCCACTCCTCCCCCCCTGCCGCCCTCCTCCTTCCCGGCCACCGACCCGGCGCCCGCGGCCGCCTGCCCTCCCCACGCCGCGTCCTCCCACGCCCTGGCCTGCGGCCCGGTCGACGTGGCCGTCCTGGCGCACGCCTGGGACCGGCAGCCGCCCGGGTGGCGGGCCCAGCTCACGGCCGCGGCCGCGGGCCTGGCCGACGCGCTGGCCGCCGTCCCGCACGCCCCGACCGCGGCCGACCTGGCGGTCCTCGCCTCCCGGGCCGTCTCGAACGCGCACGGCACGGGCGCGGGCAACCCGGCCAACGTGGATTTCGGCTTCGGCCTCTTCCCGGCCACGGCCATGCTCAACCACTCGTGCTCGCCCAACGCCGCGTTCGTGGCCGGGAGTGGTGGGAACTCTTCTTCCTCCTCCTCCTCCGCGTCCGCCCTCATGACGGTGCGCGCGGTGACTGACATCAAAGCTGGCGACCAGATCACGGTGGCCTACATCAACCTGTACGCGCCCCGCGCCGACCGGGTGGCCCAGCTGGCGGCGGCCAAGCATTTCACGTGCGGGTGCCCCCGGTGCGGCGCGCCGGCCGGTGCCGCGCGGGACCGCCACTTGCGCGCGGTCTCGTGCCGGGCGACCAAGGGGTGCTCCGGGTGGGTCCTGCCCGTGGAGGGCAAGTGCGAGGAGGAGGAGCACGCACACGCCCACTCCCACGGCGACGCCTGCGGCGAGGGCGGCGGGTGCGGCCACTCGCACGGCCCCCGTCAGGCCTGGGCGTGCGAGGGGTGCGGCAAGGCCGCCCCGTCCGACGGGGGCCCCGCCGACCCCGCCCTCCTCACCGCCCGCGCCTTCCACGCCCTGGACGCCGCATTCGGGGCCCTGCGCCGGCCCGACGCCGGCCGCCACGCCACCGCCCGCCCGCTGTTTGAGGCCGTCCTAGCCATGGCGCCCCGGTCCCTGCACCCGCACCACGAGGCTGTCTTCGATGCACTCATGCCCGCCGCCAACTGCGCCCGTGCCGCGGGCGACGGCGAGCGGGCGGCCCGCCTGGTGGGCGACCTGTTGGCAGCCATGGACGCCCTGGTGGGCGTCCCCACGCCCGAGGTCGGCAACCTGGCGCACCTCCAGGCGGAGCTGCTGACAGAGCGGGTCGAAAACGGGGCGGGCGGCGGCGCGGCGGCGAGCCTGCGGCGGAGGGCGGCGTCCGCGGCCGCGCGACGGGCGGTGGAGGTGCGGCGCCTGGTCCTGGGAGAGGGGCACCCGGGGACGGCGGCCAGCGCGGCGCTGCTGGCGCGGCTCAAGTGAGCAGAGAGCAGCGCGGCTCTAGTGAGCAAAGAGAATAGAGAGGGAGGAGAGGGAGCGGGAAGGGGCATGGATGGATGGAGGTTGGAAGAGCGCACGCGTTAGGAAGAGCGCACGCACTTCAATCATCACACGCTCCTACACACACACACACACACACACACACACACGCCCAGAGACACAGGGGAGAAGAATGCACTCTTCCCCCGCAGAAAGCAGCAAAAACGAAAGGGGCCTCCGAGACGCCCCCCCCCTCCATGGGGGGGGGGGGCGTCGTTATTCAACCCATCCTCCCTCAAAAACCCGCTCTCCCTTTCACACCGAATCTCAGGAACCCACGCACCGGTCTCCTCCATCTCCGTCTTCCTTCACAGCTTCGTGGAGGAGACGGTCCATCCCATCCCTAGTCCGCTCCCCGTTCTCATCATCAATCATCATCACCATCACCCCGTCCGCGGCCGTTTGGGCACGTACATGTCCACGTACCGGGCGGCCGCCTCCACCATCACCTCCTTGGCCGCCGCCGCGTCGCCGAAGGGGTCCGTCCCCTCCGCCAGGTCGAACGATTTCTTCTCCTCCAGCGTGTAGTCCGCGAAGAAGCGCTTGATCTCGGCCAGACGGTGGGGCGGGAGCTCGTGGATGGAGGAGATGGACATCACCTCCGGGTCGTCCGCGTGGACGGCGATGATCTTGTCATCCGTGAGCCCCGTCGCCGCGTCCTTCATGCTGATGAGGCCGATGGCCTTGGCGCGCAGGCAGGAGAAGGGCGCTACCGACTCCTGCATGATGACCTGGGAGTGAGGACAAAAGAGGCGAGAGTGAGGCAAAGGAGAGGGGCCGCGAAGAGAATTCAACCTGCCCTCTCCTCTTTCATCATCCCTCTCTCGCGCCCGCTCACGCCCCCGCTGGCGGAGGGGCAAAAAATTTTCATACCAATACGTCAAGGGCAAAGTTGTCTGCGCTCAGCGTGCGCGGCAAAAAACCGTAGTTCGCCGGGTAAACGGTGGCGCCGGTCAGGACATGATCGACGGTAAGCGCGCCCGTGCCCGGGTCCAGTTTGTATTTCAGGCGGCAGCCACGGGGTGTTTCGATCACAGCACGAAAAACTGCAGCACGGAAGGAGAATGAGGATGAGATGTGAGACTGTGTTGTGGACTGCGGCCCACACTGCGCCCACACTCATCACGAGCGCGGACATTTTTGTGGTGGGCGTCGCCGGCGCCCCCAGGCATCCCCAGAGGTGAGAGGTGTGGGGACGGATGGATGAGGTGGACTAGAGCTGCGGCGGCCCGTCGTCTTTTTCCGTTGCGCGCTCTCGATCTCCCCTCGCCCGCCTTCGGCACGCCCAGTCCACGCCCGTGGGCCAGGCCGGGCCTCATCCTCGGCAATGCGGGGTGGAGGAAGAGGGGGAGCTGGGCCGGAGGCGCGGTGTGGGGCACACCGCCCCCTCTCTCACCCTCCGCTGCCAGCCAATCGCCAAGCCAGCGTTTTTCTCTTCTTGCCATAAAAAAAACTCACACTCGGGGAACTCATCGCCCGGATCGCCATCATGCCAGGGATGGGCCACATACTCGGTGCCCTCCACAGCCATTTCCAGGTGGATGGGGTGCACAAAGAGGAGCAGCGGAAGAGGGTCACAACGGAAAAAGAACGAGTGAGAGGAGCCTCGCGCGCTCTCTCGGCTTTTTTCTCGCTCTCTCTCGCTCCCACTCCCGCATTCCGTCGCCATGGCCTCCGCCAGCGGCCGCATCTTCGCGGATCTCCTGGCCCTGGCCGCCCGGTCGGACGTCACCTGGACGTCGCCCGCGTCCCTGGAGGCCGCCTGGGCGTGGGCCGATACAATAAAGGGGCTGGACGCGGAGGTGCGAGAACGAGAGAGAGCGAGAGCGAGAGCGGCGCGCGCGATTTTCTTTTCGCTCGCTCGACCCAGGGCTGCCCTCCTCCTCTTTCAAACGCTCACACGCCACACGCGCCCTCTCCACCCGCACACAGACCCTCGCCGCCCTTCCCCCCGGCCTGGCCGCCCTGAACTGTGCACCTCCGCTACAGGCAGTGGAAGGGAAAGCGGCAGCGACGACGATAGCCACACCCATCACCACCACCACCCCGGCCGACGCGCTGGCCGACGCGCTGGTGGGCCGCCTAGGCGGGGGGCCTCCCCTGCCTGAGCCGGGCGGGGGCGAGGCCGCCGAACGCGGTGGCAGTGACGCCACCACCTCCACCGCCCCGTCCGCAGCCTGGGCCCGGGCCCGGGCCCGCCTGGCGGCCGCCCGGGCCGACGCGCGGGCGTGCGCAGCGGCCGCTGCAGACGCGGCCGCCGCTGCGGGCGCCACCCACCCCACCGACCCGCCCGCCCTGGAAAGCCTGCTGCTGGCATGCGACTCGCCTGGACCGCCCTATCGCCCCGCCACCCTGCTGGCCCTGGCCGCCACCCCCGCCGCGGCGGCCGCGGCCGCGGCCGACACGCTGTCCTACCTGTCGTCCCGGCGGGCCCTTCGCCGGGCAGCCGCGGCGGCCGCCCTGCGGGACGCGGGCGCCCTGCCGGCCTGGCCGCCGCCGCCGCCTCTGTTTGGGGCTAGGCGAGGCAGGGTGGCGACTGCCTTCAAGGCAGCCCGGCGGCGCGGGGTGGGTGCGGTGGCGACCGCGGCGGCCACGCAGGGCGAGGCGGAGGGGGATGAGGGCGCTGCTGCTGCAGCTGCTGCTGCTGAGGCTGAGGCCGCCGCCGCGACCGCGGAGGCGGAGGCCGTGACCTGGGCCCTGGAAGCCCGGTGCCTGGCGGTGGTGGAGCTGGCCTGGTGTGGCGAGGTGGGGGCGGCCCGGGGCGTGGTCGTGGCCGGGCGCCGGGCAGCGGCAGGGCCGGGCCCGCCGGCGACCGTCACCGCCCTGCCGCCCGACCCGGGGTCCACCATCCTCACCCTGCCGCCTGTGCTGGTGGCGGCGGCCGCCCGGGCGATGGCCGGGATGTCGCCCTTCCCCGCCAACGCGGCCGGGTGCGCGGTGGCCGCCCTGGGGGGCGGCGGCAGCGCGGCCGGCGCGGCCGCCCTGCTGCTGCTGCACCTGCTGGCCGGCGGCGGCGCGGCGGGCGCGGCCGCCCGGGCCGCCCTGCGCCGGGCGCAGCGGGCGGAGGAGGCGCGAGGGGTGGGGGTGGTAGGGTAGGTTAGACGGCGCGTGCAAAACGGAAAGTCACTCAACATGTGTCTCTCTCTTAGAAAACGCCCAGGGAAAAACACATGAGGGGGAGAGAGGTTGACGGGGGTCGCGCGCGTGCGTGCGTGTGTATGGGTGGGTGCGCTGCGCCAGGTCCTGCGTCCGACGGGCGCGCACACCACACACATACACGCACGGGCGCGCGCCTCATGAAAAACACAAATAAAAACACGGGGAAGCGGGGGGAAGCAGACCGGATAAGCAGCAGACCGAAAATTGACACAGGACCACAGGACCTGGGGGGGTGGGGGATGTGGGGGGGTGGGGAGCAGCAAACCTAAATCAGAAAGACGCGGGGGGCCGAACTGGGAAACACGCGCTGCGCCGTTGGGAGGCGCTGGCGCTCAGGAGGGGGGAGGGATCGGGGAAAGCGGTGGCGGAAAACACAGAAAACACAGAAAACAAACACAGAAAACACAGGGCACACACGGGAAAAATACAGAAAACACAGAAAACACAGAAAACACGGGGCACACACGGGCACACACGGGAAAAATACAGAAAACACAAGGGGGTTGGATGGAAAGTCAAAATGGGTCCGCTGCTGACTCTCCCTCCGATCCATCATTCTCAGCACGCGCTCCCGCCGCCCAGCATGAGCATGGTCAGCGGGGACGCCAGGGGCAGGCCACCGCCGACTGGGGCGGCTGATGCGCCGCCAGCGCCGGCGCCGCCGCCGCCAGCACCGCTCCCGCCGGTCACGCCCGCCACCGCGTCGGGCGGGGTGGGCGCGGGGCGGAGAAGGAGCGGGGTGAGCGAGCCCGGCGTCGCCAGCGTGGGCGGCGGCGGTGGGGCGGGCGGGCACGACGCCCCTGCCGCGGCCGCCGCCGCGGTCGCGTGCGAGGCAAACAGGGCCGGCAAGCCGCCGCCAGTGGAGACGGACGCCAGGGCGGGCGCGGGCGGCAGGATGGGCGTGACGGCGGCCGCGGGCGGGAGGGCGGCCGCGCGCTGCAGGAAGCCCGCCAGGGCGAGCGGCGGCGTCGTGGTCGGCGAGTGGGGCGGCGCGACGAGGGGGTGGTGGGACGGGGCGGGCGAGGCGCCTGCCTCCTCCTCCTCCTCGGCGGCCGAGAGCGGCGGGCGGGCCGCTGCCGCCGCCGCCGCCGCCGCTGCGGCCGCCGCCGCCGCCCGGCTCGAGCGCGCGCCCAGGGACCGCCGCCCGGAGGCGCGGCCGTCCGGTGGGCCGGCCAGGGCCGCCACCGCCGCCGCCGCCGCCGCACGCGCCGCCGCCGCCTCGGCAACGGCCGCCGCGCGCGCGGCTGCGCGCTCCTCGGCCGCCGCCATCCGGCGGGCGGCGGCCGCCTCCCGCTTGGCCGCCTTGCGCGCCAAGGCGTCCGCCTGGATGCAACGCACGGCCGCCTCCAGGCGGAGCGCGACGGGCGCGTCCTCGGGGACGCCTAGGTCCGGCACGGGCGGGGGCGGGTCGCGCGCCAGGGCCGCGCCCTGGCCGCCCGTCGCGGCGAGGAAGGCGCAGTACGCCCGCAGCTCCCTGTCCGCGGGCTCCAGCCCGCGCCACAAGCCCCGGCAGAAGATCCAGTACGCGTCCGCGGCGTAGGGCCCCACCCCCGGCAGGTCGGTCGGGTCGGTCCACCCGCCCGCCAGGAAAGCTTTTGAAAAGGCGACCAGCGCGCGCGCGCGCGTGTTGTGCAGGCCGAGCGGGCGGAGCAGGGCGGCCAGGCCCGCCGTCCCGGCCTCGTCGCCCTCCAGCCCCGCCGCGGCCTCCGGGCTGGGCAGGGCCGCGAACATGTGCCACACCACCGCCCGCGCCTGGATGGCGGCCGTCTTGTTCAGCAGGATGCACCCGGCCAGGAGGCGCCAGGGGCAGGCGTATAGCTGCTCCTCCAGGAGGCCCAGGGGCGAGGGGGGCGGGTGCCAGCCGGGCGTCGCGCGGCGGGGGTCGGCCCCGGGGGCCGCAGCCGCGCCCGCCCGGCGCACACCCGCCCGGGCCTTGGCTGCCGCGGCCGCCGCCACCGCGGCGGCGGCGGCCCGCTTGACTGCCGCCTTCTTATCCTTGCCGGGCGACAGGGATGGGTTGGGCGCGGGCGCGGGCGCGGCGGTGCCGTCGGCGAGCTTGCGGCGGGCCGGCCTGGGCATGGGCGCGGGCGGCGGGCCGGGCGCGGCCCGCCGGCGCTGGGGGCGGCCGGGCGTGGGGGCCTCCTCCTCCTCCTCCTCCTCCGCCGCCTCCGTCGCCGCCGCCGCCCGGGCCGCGCCGCGGGCGGCAACGGCCGCCTCCAGAGAGGCCAGGAAGGAGGTCGGGTCGGGCGGAGGCGGGAGGTGGGAGGCCGGGTCGGTGGCTGCTGCTGCTGCGGCGGCAGCGGCCGCCGCCGCCGCAGCGGCTGCGGCTGCGCACGTGTCGCCTGACCCCTCTGCCCGCGCGGCCGCGGCCGCGGCCGCCGCCGCCGCCGCCGCCGCCCGGGCGGCCGCCCCGCGCAGAGGGGACTCGGACACGGCGCGGATCAGGGAGGTCGGGGCGGCGGCGGCGGCGCCGGCGGCGGGCGCGCCGCCGGGCGGCGACCAGCGGGCTAGGGAGGACGCGCCAGACGCGCGCGCGGGCGAGGGCGAGGCGGCGCCGGCTGCGGTGGCGGTGTGACCGCCGCCGGCCGCCGCCGGCGCCACCGGCAGCAGGGCGACCGCCGGGCGGGGCGGCGAGGAGACTTCCGCGCCGTCGCCGGCGCCGTCGCCGGCGACAGCGGCGGCAGCAGCTGGCGGCCAGGGCGTGGAGAGAAGCGGCCCCGGCGGGGAGGCGGAGGGCGAGCGCGACTCGCAGGGCGCTGCCCGCACGGCCGGCAGCGGGGGCAGGGCCGGCGGCGGCGCCGCGACGGCCCTGTCCCGGCGGCGGCGGGGCGAGGACCCGTCGGGCGAGGCCAGGGCGGCCGCGCGGGCGGCGGGCGCAGGGGCACGGGCGGGCGGCGCGCGCGCGCCGGCGGCCGTGGCGCCGCTGCGGCCGCTGCCACGGCCGGGAGCGGGAGCGACCGCGGCCGCGGCCCCCCTCGGCGCGTCGGGCGCACCCCCCTGCGGCGCATCCGCCCGCGCCCGCCCCCGCCCCGGCGCGGCCGGGCGAGGAGGCGCGCTGCCGGTCCCCAACCCGCCGGCCCGCTTCAGGGGCGGGCGGGGCGGCAGGGGCGGGCGGGCGGAGGGCAGGGCGGCCCCCCCCGTTGATGGGGGGAGGGGCGCCGGGCGACCGCCCGCCTCCAGCTGGTGGGTGGTGTGGTGCGCCTCGACCCGGCCGACCAGGCCGGCCAGGCCGGCGCAGCGGGAGCACCCGCTCGGCGAGAATCGGCACTTGGAACAGCCCATGGCGAGGGGCTGGGGTGGTTGCGCGGGCGGGCGGGCGGCGGGCGCGGAGGGCGGAGGGAGAAAGATGACGGCAGCGGGCTTGCGGGTCCGGAGAGAGGGTTCAGAAAACGATCGGCGGGGCGGGCGGAGGTGCCCTCGCTTTCCTCTCTCTCTCTCTCTCAATGTCTCTCCGCTTAGGAGGGTCCAGACCCGGCCCTGGTCGACGGGCGCCTGGTGTCCAGACACCCGGTCGTCGCCTGGGAGGGGCGGTGGAGCGGGGGCGGGGTGTGGGGTGGCGCGCGGGGAGAGCCCGGAAGGGAGACGTGCGCGAAGACGAAAAATAAAAGTGGAATGGCCGGCCCCCCACGCCCTCGCTCGCTGCTCAACTCCCCTCACTCCCGATTTTGTTTTCACGGGGGGCCGGCCACAGCTGTGAGCGGGCACCCCTCTCCGCGCACACACACACACACACACACACAAACACACATCCCCGGCACGCCTGGGCTCAGCGCGGGTACCGCCCTTCCACGCACGCCCGACCCCGCACCTGCCGGGGTCGAGAGCGGGCTTGCTCCGCTCTGCCGCCGCCGCCGCCGCCGGCACACGCACGCGGCCCCCCGCTCCTCATCAAAAACTAGGCACGCGCGCGTCCCTCTTCCCGCGTTCTGGCCGCGGGGTAAACCCGGCGTACGACCAGGTACGTGCAACACGGTATGATCATGCTCCTGGCCCAAAGTGGGAATGGTGCGGGCGCTCCCGGAGGGGGGCATTGGGTGCTACTAGAGAAAGAACGCGCGCCCCCCC
>Ga0114918_10001336_pt1 | contig 22066 bp, 30 predicted proteins | sample LantaG_FD_87015 | JGI IMG/M metagenome (GOLD analysis project Ga0114918, IMG submission 87015) | Deep subsurface microbial communities from Baltic Sea to uncover new lineages of life (NeLLi) - Landsort_02402 metaG | ecosystem: Environmental > Aquatic > Marine > Oceanic > Sediment | place... | reverse complement strand
TGAAGCTTTTGAAATGTATGAAAGCATTTACAAAGGTTTTCCTAGTCTTAAACATGTTACTGGTGATGAGTACGTTTTTAGGATGCAGGAAAGGAATAGGGTTTGTTTGGAGATGGTTTTTGATAAGTTTCCTCACGCTGAAAGGTACGGGCTATGAAGTTGGAAGCCCATGAGTAGTTTAAGAAGTCAATGAGTAGTTTTAAGATGGTTGGAGAGTGAAGAACAAAATGAAAAGGTGTGAGAAATGAATCCGAAACAAAAAGCAATGGAACACATTGAAAAAGAATTTAATTCATTTACATTAAATATATGTAAGAAGTCAGATTTGATGGTAGGTTTTAATAGATGTAAAAAGGCTATAAATATTGCTCTTGAAGAACAAGCTAAACAAATGATAAGTGATTTGGAAGATATGAATAATGTTGATGGGTTGTATTTAAATCAAGCCATTGATAAACTCAAAAAGAAATGGTGTGAGAAATGAGATTAGAACTTAAAGAAGCATCATGGAAGAACTTAATTTATTGTATAAGACAGTCAGAATTGAAAATTGAGGGTAATTTTTGGGCAAATATTCAAAGCTTGGAAGAACAAATTAAAAATTATAGATTAAAAGAAGAAGAAAGGTGTGAGTGAATGATAATACAAACATTTTGTAACAAATGTTACAGTAAAATTAAAGAATGTGAAAAAGAAGTAAGTTTAGAATATTATAGAACTATGATTCATAATAAAGATTTTTGTGAAAGGTGTGAGAAATGAAATGTTGGGAATTGAAAGAATTAAAAAAGGTTGAATTAATTCAAATAATTAAAAAACAAGAGAATACTATAAAACAAACAATAACATTATTACATAGAATAGCTTATGATATGAATAAATAGTGTTGGAGAGTGAAGAACAAAATGAAAATAAAATTAAAAGATTTAATAATGATTGATGAACAAAAACAAAAAGAATTTAAAACATTAACTTATGAAACAGATATTAAAGAAAGGTGGGATAATCAGGAAGTTGAATTAAATGAAAAGGTGTGAGAAATGAATGAAGAAGATATTAAAAGTAAAACTTTTAAAATAAGTATTTATGATGAGTTTGAATATGAAGAACTTAAAAAAGTAATTGAAGCAATTGAAAATCTTAATTATAAATGTAAAATTGTTGATAATGGGAATATAGTATTTGTAAAAAAAGGGCAGGTGTGAAAAATGAAACCAAGATGGGAAGTGGAAGTGAATAATATTGAATATATGAAAGCTATACAAAAATTAATAGAATTAGATAATGAAGATTTTGTTAAACATTCAAGAGAAATAAGAGAACAGTTAGTAGCAGAAATATTAGAAAAGTGTGAATGATATTCATAGGGTAGAAGATGAGTAGAAAGAAAGGTAAGTGTGAAGAATGTGGAAAACAGGGAGAATTACATGCTAGAGAAATGTGTAATACTTGCTATAGAAGATGGCAATATAATCATAGAGAAAATTGGGATATTGATAAACTTAAAGCAAGACTTAAAAAAGAAGACAGTAAATCTGAAAGAAAAGAAGCACATAGATTAAGAAGAAAAGCACAATTCAGACATAACAATGAAGGTTATTGTGTAAAGTGTTTAATATATGGTAAGCATCACCGTCATCATAAAGATGGCAACTTAACTAATTGGTCAAAGGAAAACATTAAACTTCTTTGCCAAAAATGTCATAGTCTTGAACATAGGAATATGGTCTTGAAAGGTTAAAAGGACACAGCAAGTAGCATAGCATTAAACCTAAAGAGGATTGCTGTAAAGACACACAGGATAGTTTGGGTGAATAAATGAGAATCTTTAAACTTACAAACTGTGTGCGTCCTGCCCAGTTTTAAAAATGAAATATTATCCAAGAAGGAAAATTGTTTGTAAGGTTTGTGGACTTTTAAAACCAAGACAGGCTTTTGATATGTGTAATGCTTGTTATAGAATGACAGCTGAACAAAAGAGAAAGAGAACAGAATATGATGCAATTGAAAAAAGAAGAAAATATAAAGTTGCTGTAATTCAAGCTGGTAGAAAGTTTAATAAATATAAGAAACCTTGTGAAGATTGTGGAGAAGAAGAATCTCAAAAGCATCATAGAGATGGAAATGTTTTTAATAATACATTAAGTAATATAAAATGGTTATGTCAAATATGTCATGGAAAGGCACATAGAAAATAACTGCCCAAATAAAAAAATGCAGGTGTGAGAAATGAAACCAAAAGAAAAAGCAATAGAATGGTTAAGAATTAATGAATTTGGTTTAAGTAATCTTCCTTTACAAAATAAAATAGGGAAAGCTATTGACATTGCTCTTGAACACGAACTACAAAGAATACCTGATTGTTTATGTAGATAAGACAATTGGTAGATGATGGAGAAAAAAATGGCAGAGAAAAAAGAAATGAGATGTCTCAAGTTTACAGGTTATATATACCTGCCTAAACCAGGAGAGACTACTGTTGATGATTTGGCAAGGAGAATGATTTATCCAAGACCTGGAAGGATTGTTATCTTTGATGAACAGAACAACAGACCAGAAGGAAAGATGAATGCCTTTTGTACTTTAGCTGAAATGACAGAGTTCATAGAGAAAGCATTTAGAGTTAGAGCACAAGGTGGCAAACGTGGAATTCTAAGAAGACTGGGGTTAAAGAAATGATAGAGATAAAAGAAGGGATAGTATGGTCATGGGGCTTAGTAACAGTCCTATGTTTTCTTATTATTATAATGAACTCATTGCATGTAGTTGATTTGAACAATGAGATAGAAGAATTAAATCAAACACATAACGATTATGTTGAGAACTATCATAAAGGAATAGAAACTTCAGCAGACTTACTTAGAGAAGTAGATGCATTGACATTAGCAAACGAACAAGGAATATGTCGGAACAAAGAAGTTAATACAGAATTTTGTGCAGCCAATTGCGAAGGATTTGAAATAGGAGAATGTTCAGTTAGCTTTGATGTCAATGTAGATGATTGTTCTCAATCTTATAGATACGAGAAGACAGTTGTAGACTTAACAAGAAACACAGTTGGATTTGAAGTGCCAGAAGTAATGGTTGCAATAGATGATGTATGCACAACAGATGAATGTGATTACTCAGATGAGAATCCAAATCAATGGATAATGGAGGAATAAAATGGCAAAGAAAAAAAAGAAAGTAGAAGTACCTGAGATATTTAAATTGATAATGAGGATAGTGGCTGTACCGTTTTTAATGGTTATCATGGTTTTAGCAGTACCATTGTATTGGGTGAAGTTAATCATAGAACCATTTAAATTATATTTCAAAGGTAAGAAGAAATAAGAATCGTTAAATCCATGTTTCGTCTCCAGTGCCATATAGTCAGTAAGTCGTTTGGGGTTTTGCTAATACTTCCTCGTCATTCTAAGCTGACTTTAAATGGAATGTGGGAACGACAAGAAGGTGTATAGATGAATGAAAAACCAGGAGTGGGTGTTGACTTTTATAAAGGATTAGCTTTAGCTCTACTCCTATCTATACCTTTTTGGTTATTGGTGGTATTGTTATGGCTGAGAAAATAATAACAGGATACATAATCGCTAATTGGAAGACCGGGGCTATCAGGGCAATCAAAAGAAAACCTGGCAAGACTTCACCATATGACATACCTGTCAAAGTAACTTTGAAAGTAAAGACACCAGAACAAAAAGAGTTCGAAGCAAAAGGAGAAGTCACAATATCAGAATCCAAAATGGATGATATACTTATAGAAGAAATATAGAAAAGCTTTTAAATTTAAAAATATAAATATAAAAATCAAGCACCGGGTAGCTATGGTGAATTCCTTGCCGCTTGGTGAAGGTAGAGGAGACCTCTTGGTTTGTCCGTCTACCCCTCTTTTCCTTGGGCTACCCAGCCCAGGGTTCATAGTCGTCCGTGAAAACCTCTCTTTATTATAAGGAGTGGATGGGTTGTAGGTCGGGCGATGGGTTACTAACGCGAATGCTGCCGGACTTTTTATCCCTACAACCCTTCAAAATTGCGTGGAGAATTACAATGATACAATATCCTAAGTTAGGTATACTAACCTACAAAGACAAACAGATAGATGTCAAGATAACATTTAGAGTTAAGCTCATAGAGTTAAGTTTGTTGGCATGTACTAATAAAGAATGCCATGTGTATAATCACGGAAGAACAGAAACAGAACTGAAGAAATATTGCACTGATGAGTTCTTATGGTTGCTTAATGATAGAGTGCCAGAATCTAAGAAGGAAGACAGATATATGTTTGATAAAAAGAAACCAACTTGTCCACAATGTAAGAGTAATCTTATACCTCAAGTTAAACCATTGTATAAAGTATATGGTACTTGTACTAATCAATTCATTAAAGGAGAATTAATTGTAAACAGATTAATTAGGATGAGATTCAAAAGAGAGAAACCAACAAGTAAGTTCTACTGGAAATCTGTCAACTCCTTCGTTGCGTTTGTAAAAACATATGATGATTTAGTAGAAGACTTTGAATTATCAAATGTACAACAGTATGGTGATTTCAAAGGAACATATAAGTTAAAGATAGAAAATCCTTTTCCAACAAAAGAAGTAATAGCTCAAGCATATGAGGATTATAAATCATGGCGTTTAGCAAAGGAAATATAAAAATAACTTGTAAGAGATGTCAGGTCAAGTTTGTACCTGATGGCAAATCAGTTACAGTATGTCCATCATGTTGGACGTTAGGACACAGTAAGAACAAAGAAGAATATTGGAAAGGATTTCCAGAAAAACAAAAAGAGAAGGAGGATGAAGAATATGCCAACAACAAAAAAGAAAGAGACGATTACAGAAATAGGAGAAATACCCGGGGTAGGTGTAGGTGATTGAATGCCAAAAGGAATATATAAACACAAGAAATTAACAAATGAAGTTAAATCAAAAATATCAAATTCATTAAAAGGTAATACCAATAGATTAGGTACTAAGGCATGGAATAAAGGTTTAACTGTAGAATCAGATATAAGAGTTAGAAATTATGTTTCTAATACGGCAAAAACAAACAAAGGAAAAGAATGTAAACTCCAGACAAAGAAAAAATTATCAATGTTTTATACTGGAGAAAAAGAATTCACAGAATTTAAAACACCAGAATATAAAAGAAGAAGAAATATAAAAGATTTTAAATGGAGAAAAAAAGTAAGAGATAGAGATGTTGTTTGTCAAATAACTGGTAAGAAAACTAAATGCTTGGTTCATCATTTAGAAGGTTATATGCAAAGACCTGATTTGAGGTATGATGTTTCAAATGGTGTATTGATATTAGAAGAGATGCATAAGAAGTTCCATATTGAATTTGGTACTCGTTCATTTACTAAAGAAGATTTTTTAAAATTTAAGGAGGCAAATAAAAATGGTTAAGAAAAAAGAAACAATATCAACTATATCAACTATAGAAGAAATCCCAGGAGTTGGGGCGGCTACGGTAGAAAAGCTTAACTTAGCAGGGTATTATGATTTAATGAGTGTAGCAGTAGCAGCACCAGGACAACTGGCAGAAGCGGCAGGAGTATCAGAAGCTTCAGCAAGAAAGATGATTCAACAAGCAAGAGACAATATGAATCTTGGATTTGAATCAGGTCCAGAACTAATTGAAAGAAGAGAAAAGATATTTAGAGTCTCAACGGGCTCAGTAGAATTAGATAGAGTACTTGGGGGTGGGGTTGAATCAGGAAGTATAACTGAAGGGTTTGGATGTTATGGAAGTGGTAAGAGTCAGATGGCACACATTTTAGCTGTCAATACACTTAAACAATTTCCAGACTCTAAGGTTGTCTTCATTGATACAGAAGGAACCTTCAGACCAGAAAGGATTAAACAATTAGCAACCCACGCTGGATTAGATTCAGTGGATGTAATGAATAGATGTATAGTAGGTATAGCATATAATTCTAATCACCAGATGTTATTAGCTGAAAAAGCAGGGGAAATGCTTTCATCTAAGAAAGAAGATATCAAGCTAATTATTGTTGATTCTTTAACCGCGCATTTTAGGGTTGAGTATTTAGGTAGAGGAACCCTTGCAACAAGACAACAGACGATAAACAGGCATATGCACATCCTTGCAAAGACCGCGCAAGTTTACAATGCAATTGTATTTGTAACAAATCAAGTGATGTCAACACCAGATTCCAGGTGGGGAAATCCAGAAGCACCAATAGGTGGAAACATTGTTGGACATAACAGCGTAACAAGACTATACATAAGAAGGTCAGCTAAGAATACCAGGAAGATAAAGCTAATAGATTCACCACACCTTAAGGACGATGAAACTGTAGTAGAAGTAACTGATGCTGGGTTTGTAGATGTAAAATGACTAAGTGGTGGTAAATATACCACAAAGTTTAAATATTACTAATACCATTATGTAGTATGGTATAGTACCTTTAATATGACGAAATATAAAGGGGGGAGATTTCTAAACCCTCACAGGATTAAAATCCACGCAAACCCCCCTTATATTTAAGTTCCTTTAGTGGGCGAATGACCAATTGTTTCTCATGACATCATAGTCACATGGATGTCAATAAATTAATAGATGATGCCAAGAAAGGCAAGATAGGCGAGAAGCTTAAAGAAGAAGGTATAGTTAGATTATCTACCGAACAACTTGCTGCCGCACAAACAAAGACAGCTATAGAAAAGTTAGGTGATGAAACTGCAGAACAAGTTATCAGATGGAAGCTTGAAGAAGAACTATCATATGCTAAGATATCAGAACGATTAATACAACAAGGACATACCAATATGTCAATCAGTCTGGTCCAGAGTTTCTTTCAGAAGTACAATAAGATTAAAGATAGATTGATGGAAGATAACAATGTACTTAGGAGAAGATTAATTAGACGAACATTAAAACACGAACACAAGATAGATTCTATGATTACAACACTAATCGACCAATTGAATGTAATCAAAGCAGACCCAGAGATAGATGAGATAGAAAGAACAAATGCTCTAACAACATTGATAAGAACTGCAATGGATGCAATGAGGAGTGATTCTAAATTACTTAAAGAAACAAGAACAGACACAACAGATAAAACTCCCAACCTTACTCAGATTAATATCACAAATAAAATAGGTAAAGATAAAGAGAAGCTTAGAGCAGAACTATTAAGAGCAGACTTCGATGTCGAAGTAGAGGTAATTGATGAGGACAAAAAAAGAGATAGCCCAGACGTACAGGGAACACCTGTTGAGTCTTGGGAAGCCAAAGGAAGTAGTGAATAGTTTTTCAGATGATGAACTTGTAGAGATTGTCGTTGAGAAATGTTACGGTACGGAAGAGTGGCAAGGTAAGAAGATATGTAGTGCTGATGCATGGTATCACTTCTGTCATTTTATAATTCATGAAGATACAATCACTGCTCAAAAAATTTGGAATAAATTTGTTGAAGAAGTTTTCAGTATGGTTGAAAAGAATACTCAGACTTGTTTCATGGCGAGTAGGGGGCTTGGTAAATCTTTTCTTATGTTCGTTCTATATCCTTTGTTTAAAACATTTCTATTTTCAAATACAGATGTAGTTATCGTAACAAACATTCCTAAGATGGCAAGAAGAAATCTTAGAGTATTCAAAAGAATAGTTGACAACAATGAATTACTACTTGAGAAAAAAGATATGTCAAACATGAGAGATTTAAAATGGGGAGACAAAGAAGTTGTATACAACAATGGTTTCATTGAAACTCTTTCTATTGGTACAACACCAAGGTCAGCTCACGTACCTTTAGTAATTGTAGATGACCCATTGAGAGATGATAACAAATATTCTAATGAACACATCTTTGATTTCGTAAGAGGACAACTACTTCCATGTATTAAAAGACTTAAAGGAAGAATGATTGTTAATGGAACACCTCAAGATACTGCAGATATATTTCATAGGTTAATGAATGCAGAGGCAGATGGAGATGGTGCTATTATTAAAAATGGTGGAGTAAGTGCACTTGGTTTTTATTCTAAAGTATTTCCTGCAATAACAGACATGGAAACAAAACAAGTTTACCTTGAAGAAGTTTATTCATGGCAAGACTTAATGAGCATCAAACAAATACAAGGAGACATTCTATTTACAAGAGAGTATCTATGTTTGAAAGGAGATACTAAAATAAAAGTACCAAGAGGATTTAAACAAATAAAAGAATTAAAAGAAGGCGATATGGTCTTGACACATAATGGAAGATATAAACCAATTATCGCTACAAGTAAAAGAAAAGATAACGGACAAAAGATTAAACTTTCTTTTGCCAATAAAGAACAACTTATTATAACTCCAGAACATCCAATTCTTATAAGTAGAGATGATGAGATTATATTTGTAGAAGCAAGTGATGTGACTTTTAACGATTATATTGTTCAGACAGATTGTTTATTTGAAACAAAAGTTACTTTTGATTTATTTAACTTTAAACAATCACACACAACCATACATACATTTAATGGAAAAGAATACTTGTGGAATCAATCTAATAATTTAGGATTCATATTAAGAAAAAAACCCAAGACAGCAATTCCGAGATATGTTAGGTTGACTTCTGAGTTAGCAGAACTTCTTGGTTGGTGGACTGCAGAAGGTTCTATTGGGGCTAAAGGAAAACAAATTACATTTAATCTTAATTATGAAGAGAAAGAAGAAGCACAAAGAATTCGTTTCTTGATAAAAAAGATATTCGAAAAAGAGTCACAAGAAAGAGAGAGGAAAGAAAGAGGTGTGCGTAATATAATTGTTAATAATAAAATAATAGGGGATTTATTTTTAAATCTTTGCGGTCATAAAGCACCCAATAAGAAAGTTCCAGAAGAAGTCATGAATGGAGAAGAAGAAATAAAGAAGTCTTTTTTAAAAGGATATTTTGCAGGAGATGGTTGTTTGAAGAAATATAGTGCAGAATTTACTACAGTTTCAAATATCCTTGCAACAGGCACAAGGAGATTATTAGAATCATTAGGAATTCCTGCCACCATTTCAACATATACTTCAAAAGAAAATCATTATATTGAAGGCAGAAGGATTGTAAATACATTACCTACAAACATCATCAGGATAACAGGTGTTGGTTTGAATAAGTTTTCAGAAATCATAATTGGAAGAGAACGAGATGTAAAAAAGAGAAGTGTATTTAAATCTAATCACGGAAGATTATGTTTATATAAAGTTATAGATAAGGAAACTTTTATTGATTCTTCAGATGTATATAATGTTGAAGTACAGGATGACAACACATATGTTACATCTGCAGGAATTGTTCATAATTGTAGAGTTATGTCAGATGACTTCGCAATATTCCCTGAAGGGTTAGTTGATAAATGTACAAAAGCTGCAGAGTTTGAAATGGAAAGTACAGGTAGACCTGGAGCAACATATGTAATAGGTGCAGACTTAGCATCCAGTGCAAGTAAGACAGCAGATTACTCCGCCTTCTGTGTACTTGAATATGATATTGATAAAGGAATAAAGATACTAAGAGAATTGATAAATGAAAGACTAACTGCAGAAGAACAAGAAGACACACTCATATCTTTAGCAAGGAAGTTTAACAATGCTTTCGTATATGTAGAAAAGAATAACATTGGAGAATACATTAGACAGAAGCTTGAATCAAATAATATATTCTGTGAAGGATTCACAACAAGTAAAGAATCTAAATCAAATGCTATTAAATTCTTAAGAAGTGAGATGGCAAATAAAAGATTATTCTTTCCAGCGTGGGAAGGAGATACATTAGTTCTAAAGAAACAAATGATTAACTTCGGTTATAAAACAGTTCGTGGTAGAAAGACAATGGCTGCATTGACTGGACACGATGACGCAATAGACAGCTTGTGGATAGCGAATTTAGCCACACAGGAGCTTGACGTAATGCCAAGTGCATGCATCATGAAGTAAAATGAAACGACTCAACTTAAAGAAAAGGAAATGTAAAAGCCAGTTCTGTTATAATTTAGCAACTAAAAAAACAAACGGCTATTGTATTGAACATGGTCTTACACTTAGACAACTTAGAGATTTGAGAAGTAGAAACCAATGTAGGAAAGTAAAAATAACTGTAGAAGAAATAATTAAAAGGATGAACATACAGAATAACAAATGTGTAATCTGTTCTAAAGAATTAGACTTATTTACAACCAGAGGATTTGCTGTGGACCATTGTCATAAGACTGGAAAGATTAGGGGATTGCTTTGTGGTAATTGTAATTCCGCATTAGGGATGCTAAAAGATAACCCTAATTCTGCAAGGAGAGCGGCTGAGTACCTCGAAATCAACAAATGATTTTTTTGAAACGAAAGACTTAAATATATCACTACCTAATAATATATAAAGGACATGCATTGTTAGATGGTGTGTGCCAATGTGGGTGATAAAATGGCTGGTAAGAATACTCCTAAAACTAAAAAACATATTGCTGTACTTGCAGAAGAGAAAGTGAAAACTGCAGACAAAGCAGATATAAAAACAGAACCTTCTCAAGCATCTTTAACTGACGGTAAATCAATTGAATTAGTTAAAGTAGATTTAATCACAATAAGAAAACTTCTTAATGCACACCCAGTTATGCCAGTAGGTATTGACAAGAAAGCAAACAGAATAATTAATAGAGGTTATGCAATTGTCGATGGCTCAGATAAGATAAGAGAATACCTTGAAGCATTGATGTCAAACTCAGGCGGACTAATTCTAATTAAGAAATGGATTAAAGACAGTTATGGTTTTGGTGATGGCTTCTTAGAGTTAGTACCTAACAAAGCAAAAAATAAAGTTCTATATCTTCAAATTAAACATCCAGTATATTTCGGTTATTATAAAATAAAAGCAAAGAGTAATAATTTATATTCAAGTGAAAGTTTAGAAATAGCTTTCGATGAAAAAACAAATCAACCTAAAGGGTTTTGTGAATATTATATCAACGACCAAAAACAAAGAGTGCCAATTAAAGAACCAACTGTTTTACCATTATCAAGAATAGCACATCTAAAGTTTAGTACATGGGGAGATGAGATAGAAGGAACATCTGTCTTACAAACAGTTTACACAAACATAAAACAAATCATGAACATTGAAGATGCTGGCGCAGAAACAATGTATAGGAATGGATTTGTTCAAAAGAAATTTACAACAAACTTAACAAGTACAAAAAAACTTGAAGCATTCGCAAAGAGTGTAAAAGATGTCAATGATAAAGACGCAATAATTCTATCAAAAGATACTGATGTTACAAACTTAAACCCAGGTAGTACAGACTTCGTAGAGTATCACGAACAATGGTTACAACTATTAGCTATCGCATTAGAGATGCCATTACCTTTAGTAACGCAATCAGGAACATCAACAAACAAATCAACATTAGATGCACAAAGAGAAGACATGTATGAAGATACGTTTACAGATGAATTGATAATAAAGAAAACAATAGATGAACAGATATTTGCTCCAGCAATCAAGATTGCATTTCCAAATGCAAAGGTAGCAGACTACCCTGTGTTTAAATTTAAACCAAGACCATCACAAGTAGATGTCGAACTAAGAAGAAAAGAAACTCTATCTAATACAATGTTAAAGCTTGCAAGAGCTGCCAAACTATTCAAAGAGATTGGTGATGATGCAAGGTTCCAAACCGTTATGGAAAAAATAGAACAGATTGGTGAGGAAGATGACATATGGACAATAAGGGGGGAGTTTGAAGATGGAGTCGACACACACAAAAATCACGGATTACTTTCAAAGAAAGGAAGCGATTAATACATTCGAAGATAATGAATTGATATTGTTTCATTGCTTCACACATCAAGCTGCCAATCAAAAAAGAATAAAGAAAGTTAAAGAGGTTCACGATAAGGTCGTAGCTGAGATGAAGAAGCGAAACCTTAACCATACCGTACACGCGGAAATAGATGAAGAGGTAGAGCAAAATGAATGAAAATGAATTTTTAAACGGACTGGTAAAGTTCAAGAAAGATAAAACTAAAATAGAGGAAGGTATACAAAAACTAAAAGCACTTGCAAAGAGTATTCATTCCAAGAACCAAGTGTTTAAGAAATACGTCCTGGCTAAAAAAGAAAACAGATTCTTCTTAACACTATTTGAATTTGATGGAGCAAAGACTGCGAACTTTGAATTGATACCTGAGAAAGAAGAATACTTATTTGAAACTAATCCTAAACAAAAAGTTCTATGTAAAAGAATAGAAGGTTTTAATGCTGACAATATTATAGATGAAGGAAGATACTTAGCTGGTGAAAAGAGGAAAGAAGATGAATTCATGGAAGCAAAATTCTATGGAAACAAATTAAATGAAAGATATGTTTTTAGAACAGTTGCATTTAAGAAAGGTGGAAGTTCAATATTATTCTGGAAAACAGAAAAGAAAGATGCAGTAGGAAGTTTTGTTGACATTGAAACAAACATGAAGAGCATGGCTCCTGCAACATTTGATGGTAAGATTTCCTTACCAATGTCTGTTATTGGAGAACTTCTTAGAGAAGGAACATATTACACAGGAACAATTACTAAAGATGAATTGTTTAAAGCTTATAAGAAACTAATCGGACAAGAGATAATTCTATTTGCAACACACGATGCATTCTGGGGAGACTCTTCTAATGTAGCAGATGTACTTGGAAAACTTAATCAATTTGATTGGGATGAAGCATTGGGAAGAATTGTTTATAGAGGAGAAATCTATGATGAAGAAGCAGCGAGGAAAGTTCTTGCAGGATTAGTAAAAGGAATCAGTGCAGGATTTGATTATGAGAAAATTGGCAATGACTTAAACAAAGACATTGATATAAGAGAAGCAACTCTTACATTCAGACCTCATTGTAAAACAGCAGACATAAAGGTGGCGGCATAAGATGCTCAACAAAACTTGGCTACCTAAAGGACAAAGCGTACAAGCTTTGAAGGAATCAAGAGAATTGCTTATATCCTATTGGGCTCTTCATAAAGAGAAACCAGGTAGACCATTAGGTTGGTCATCAGATGATATCTTAAATCTTTACCAAGACGTTATGAAAGAATTAAAAGCCAACGAAGTTGAGTTGGAAGATTACACTGAAATGGATTATATATCCTTAGAAGAAAAGAACAAAGAGTCAGTAGGTATGAAGGAGGTTCTTAGTCTAATGTCAGACTTTGCAGTAAGTCTCCCGTCCATACTATTATCAGGTGATATTATTAAAAATGGTTCTACTGATGGAGAAATAGAAGTTGTCCTATGTGGTAGAGAACACACAGTACCAAACCTATTGACAATTGAAATGAAGAAAGCTATTTTGGAAATGTTCCCAAAGAAGTTTTGGTCAAGAATAAAGTTCAAATCTTTTAATGGTTCCGCAGAAGAATACCCTGGGAAGCATGTTAGTTTATACAATCCTATATTCAGAAGATTTTACGATACAGGAATAAGGGAAGGCTCGTACTTCGCTAAGACTGGAAAGCAGAACATCGAAGTGCTTTCGTCTGCAGAAGAAGTAATCGGACAAGTCTTTAAAACATGGAATAAAAAGTAAGGAGGATAATAAAAATGCCAGATATAAATAAAGCAATGAATGATTGGGTAATGAACAATCAACACAACATACGAAACATGATGGGTGTTGGTGGTGGAGGAGGTATCGCCGTAGATGACGAAGGTGATTACTGGACTTTTAAGAGAGGAAACAATGAATTATTTAAAGTACAAAAATCAGATAGTGCTTTTGTAGTTACAACGGACTTAGTCTTTGGTGATGCAGTAACAGATACATTAACAATTTCAAGTGCCTTAACATCAGGAGCAGATGGAGCTGGTGTAGGTGATGTTATATTTTACGGAGCAGACACAGGTAAGAAAGTAACTTGGGACGTAAGTGAGAACATGCTTGATGTAGATGGTATAATGAAAATACATAACCGTCCAGTATCAACAGACACATACGCATTAGAAGTTAAAACAGATTATGCACAAGCATCTGGTGTAGGACAAGGAGCATTACAAGTTTCAACAAGAGTATATCCTACAACTGATACAACAACAGTATTAGCAAGAGGAGGATATTTCCAATGTCAATTACATGCTGATGACGCTATGACAGATGGAGGTATGATGGGATTGTACACTCAAGTTCATAACAATGGAACAGGTGTACTGAATGGTTCAAGCATAATAATCACATCATTGAAAACAGATATTGCTGATGGTGGAACTTGGACAGAAGTAGAACGTCTTTGTTCATTGCATGTAGAAAGCAATTTAGCACAAGCTATTTCTGCAGGGAGCTTTCACCTATTGTATATTTCAAACACAGGTGCGACTGTCGCAGATACTGCACTTAACATAGGAGCAGGAACATATACGACTGGAATTGATATGAGTGCTGGAACTATTACGACAGATTTGATATTGTCAAACGGAGCGACAATAGTAAACACAGATGTAGACAACCTAAAGATAACTGAAGCAAATATTGAATTAGTAGGAAGTACTGCAGTTACTTTAAATGGTGATACAACTGTTAGTGGAACTAAAACTTTTACGACAGGAACTGGAAATGTAAGTCTTAATGGAGATACTACAATAGCTGCAGGAAAAGTTCTTTATATCAGAGATGCAAGTCAAAGTATAGCTTCTGGTTCAGATGATTTAATGACTATAACTTCTCCAACTATTACTCTTGCAGGAGCAACAGCTATTAATCTTGATGGAAGCACTACAATTAGTGGAGCTATTGTAATGGATTCAGCAGTAACAACTGGAATATCTATAACTGGTGCAACTACAACTGGAATGAGTATTACAGGAAGTGCTACAGATGCAATTAATATTGATACTGGAACTTTTACAAATGGTATTAATATTAATGGTGGAACTATTAGTAAAGCTATTAGGATGGGTAGTTATTCTTCAAGATTGACAGCTGTTAGTGGTGCAACTACTGAAGTTTGTACTATTGGTATATTAGGTGCAGAAGATGATTTCACTATTGGATATGGTTCATATATTAGAACAAGTGGTGAAGATGGTAAAGGATTTGGAGCTTCTTTTTTAGTTGAAGCAACTAACACAACTGGAACACCAACTTTACAAGGTTTACAGTCTATGGCTTTTTTAGGAAGTGTAGGTGGAAGTGAAGCTGCACACTTAAAAACTTTGGGTGGAGATGCGACAGCAGGACTATATGGTGGATGGTTTAAAATCGGTGCTAATAGTAATTGTGTAGCTGATTCAGGTTCAAGAGCTGCAGCTCTTTGGGTTGATAATCAAATGAGTGGAACTATTAGTGGAGAAGAATATGGAATATTTGCAACTACTGGAGCAAGTAAACCTGATTCTTTTATTGGATTTGAAACAAGTTCAAGTGGTTGGGCTTCATTGTTTTACTTTGATGAAACAAGTTATGACCAAGACCCAGTAGTAAGTGGAGATGCATCGGCTGGTGGTAGCAAAGATTATCATCTTAAAGTAAATATTAATGGAACAATGTATGGATTACAGTTATATTCATTGTAAAATTAATTATTTTTTTTATTTTTTTTATTATTAAGTAAAGCCTAAGAGGGCTAATAAAAAATACCTAGGAGGGTTAAGAAAATGAAAGTAAAACTAAACATAATGGAACGGTTTTTGGTATTGAACATATTGCCAAAAGAAAACAACATTATAACGTTGAGAACAATAAAAACATTACAGGATACCATTCTTCCTTCGGAAGAAGAGTTAGATGATATCGAGATGAAAGTAATCACACAAGATAAAAATGGTAACCCTTTACCTCAACCACAGAATCAGTGGAATAGAGCAAAAGGAGAGATAGAGAAAGAATTTGAAATAGGTGAAAGGGCACAAGACATAGTATGTGATGCCTTGAGAAAGTTAGACAAAGACAAGAAGCTGAACTTAGAACACATGTCCATTTGGGATAAATTCATGGAGGACAAAAAAGATGACTAAAATAAAACTTCCATTCACAGCAACTGGGTGGAAATCAAAGAAGAACCCTGTTGATGTAGAGACAGGAGAAGTATCAGAACAATTTAAAAAAGAAGCATTAGCAAAAGCTAAACCTAAGAAGGAGAAGAAAGCTAAGAAATAATGGCAACTGCAACACCTAAAGCATTAACAGAGGAAGAAATCCTTAAGCTGGTAAAGAAGTATATAGAGGATAATCCAACTGGTGGTGGAGGCGGTGGTGGTGGTGCTGTTGTATCAGCAGACTTAAGAACAACAGATGATGGTACTTATATTATAGTAGAACATATCGCAACAGGAATTCAATTATTCAAAACAAAGAAATCAGACTTATTATTTTGTGCACCAGGAGGTATGATTTATAATGAACCGTAAAATAACAATTCCAATTATAATATTCTTTTTATTAGCTGTGATAGTGTACGCACAATATGCAACATCAACACATAAAGGAGATGTAAACATATGGGGTGATTTGAACGTTACCAATGGAACCATCTCAGGAAACGCAAGTGGAATATTTGGCCATTCAGATAATGTCTTGAATATCACAGGAAGTGTATACATTATAGATAATGCTGGAATAGCAGATATAAATGAATCTAAATTAAATCAATCAATAGTAGATGCAAGTCCACCAACAAACCCTGATAACATATGGTTATATGTATCAAGCGATACAATGTACTTTAATGGTACTAAATTTAATACTTCTATTTATTATAGAACTGAAATTGATACACAAGGTGAAATGGAAACGATATGGGGTGTCACTCTATCCACAGATTCCGAAAGGACTGATGGTTTAGCTGCCCAAGATGAATGTTCAGAAATAGGTAACTGTGTTCCGAATGCATGGGATGCAGACAGTGATTTAAGTGCCGATGAAATCTCAGAAGGGAAAGTTAACTTCTCAACTGTTTGCGGTGCGGGTAATCATTTGTATGTCAGTGGAAACGATTTAGCTTGTGAAGCTGACGATGATACTACATACACATCAGATGATAATTACATTTACATGGTAGGTACTGAGTTTAGATTTAATGATACGAAGATGAATGCAACAGGAGATACCAGATATGTTAACGTAGATGGAGATACTATGACTGGTAATCTTAACATGAGTGAAAATAATATTACTAACTTAGGTGATGTTTTCATTACTGAAATGAAGTCAGGAGATAGCACTTACAGTTCTTTAAATGATGCTTTTAATTTGTTTAATAGTGCAGGTAGAATAACTGGTGGAACTATTGTTGCAAGTGTGGGTAATTCTGTTATTGTTACTGCAGGTACAGGAATTGCAAGGATTGCTGATGATGATGTTTCTCAGGTTAAGTTTTTTGATTGGAGTAACTCAACAGGTTTTAATGTTTCTACTGATTCTATAATGTATGTAGGTGTTGATTATAATAGTGGTACTCCTATTATTGTTAATTATAGTAGTGATGATAATTTTGATTTAGATACAAGTTTCCCTCTTGGAACTATCATTAACCAGAAAGATGAATTGTATATTTTGAATAATCCTTGGTGGGTTAGTGATGGACTGACTAATGTAATAGAGAGATTTCAAGCTGAAGGTTGGTTAGAAAGAGATGATGCTGTGGGTGGTTTAATTCTTGGTTATAATGCAATAAGGTATCCTACTTTAACTGGTGGGACTTTATGGAGTAGAATGACAGAACATATAATTCCTGCTTTTGATGCTAGTGATGGTGATGTTTTTGATTATTATTACCGAGATGGAAGTGGTAGTTATGATGAACTTTCTGACCAAAGCCAATGGAATAATACTCATTATGATGATAATAGTGGAACTCTTGTTGTTATTCCTAATAATCAGTACGCAGTGATTTGGGTTTGGATAAACGCAGCAAGTGCTAAGATTTCTTTAATGTTCCCTCAAAGTTATTATTCTAATGCTGCAAGTGCTGAAGCTGAAGAAATACCTGACTATCCTAGTATGTGGTACAAGGGAGGGGTTATTGCTGGAAGGATAATTATTAAACAAGGAGTGGATGCTCCTGTTGAAATTCAAAGTGCTTTCACTACTACTTTTACTGCAGCTCAAGCAGCAGACCATTCAAACTTGAACAATCTTGATTATGCTAGTAGTGGTCATACTGGTTTTATTGCTAGTAGTACGGAAGGAGATTTGAATGTTAACCATTCTGATTCTTGCACTGCTCTTGACACTCCTGAAACAAGTGATGAAACTTTTATTAATAAGGTAAGTACTGTTTATACTTTTAATAATACTTATGCTGGTGAGAATCTTATCATGAATTGGACTGGGTTGTATTCTTATCCTGCTGATGGAAGTGCTAATGGAAATTATGTGGCTGTGCTTGGTGATACTTTGACTTATGACGTTCCTGAATTAGTGTATGATACTACTCCTTCGTTGGGTGGTAACTTGGACCTTGACACTTTTAACGTGACTAATCCTGAAGGAGCTAACATTTATGATGATGGAAGTTGTTTGGTGATTGCACGAAATACTACTTTGTTTAAGATTTGCGAATAAAATGAAAAATGGTAAAGAAACTTTGTTTAATTTTATTATTGCTTGTTCTAGTTAGTAGTGTGAGTGCAACTATTTATGATTTTTATTCATTTAGTGATTTTAATTATGGTGATGTTGATTCTCAAAATAGTTGGAATGGTGATTCTGATGTTGGTTACATTATTGAAGAAGATAATAATAAGATTGTAATGTGGGCTAACAGAAGTGATAGTACTGATTATGTTCAAGTTAGTGTTAGTGATGTTAATGATGATGAAGTTTGGATTGTTTGGAAAGAAAGACAACCCAATCCAGCTAATAGTGGGTATAATGCTAACAGAATTTTTATTTATCTTAATGGAACATTAATTATTCATGCTGGTGAAAAACAAGATTTAACAACTGTCGCTTGGAATAACGGAAGTAGTTATACATTAGTTAGTAATTGGAAAAGTTCTTCTTGGCATAATAATTCTATTTTAATTAATAAAACAAATGGAACATATACTGTTTATAAAGATGGTGTTGCGAAATCTACTAAAGGTTTTAATCCTGCTCTTGGTAATACTTACACTTTTAGATTAGGTATTTTGAATGCTGTTACTGATGGTGAATGGGAACTTGATGATTTATGTATTGGAACAAGTTATGAAGAATGTTTAATTGGAAATGTTTTATTAAATAGTCCTGTTGATGATACTAGTTATGATACTGAAACTGCTGTTAATTTTCAGTTTAATATGACAAGTGATTGGAATAGTAGTATTAATGCTACTTGTGATTTGAATATTAATGATGTTTTTAATCAGAGTATTGTTGTTGAGAATGCCAGTGATAATTCTCATAGTTTTAATAGTGTTACTTTGCGTGATAGTACTGATTATGTTTGGTATGTTAATTGCAGTCAAGATAGTTATGAAGATTTTAGTGATGAGTGGACTGTTATTGTTAACCCTTATGAGTTAGACCTTAACAGTCCTGCTAATGCTACAGATTATAGTAAGATTGCTAGTATTAATTTCAGTTTTAATGCAAGTTCTGATTTTTGGAATGTTAGTCAAAACATTACTTGTAACCTTAGCATTGATGATGTAGTGAATCAAACGAAGATTTTTGAAAATACTTGGAGTAACTCTTTAACTTTTGATGAAGTTAGTTTCACTCCTGAAGAATCTACTACTTATAATTGGAGTGTAGATTGTGAACAAGGAACAGATGTGATAAGTGGTGATGAAACTTGGTATTTTGATATTAACACTTATGATGTTTTACAACATAGTCCTGCTAATGCTACTACTTATACTGAAGATACTGAGGTTCAGTTCCGTTTTAATGCTACTGGTGGTTGGGATACTGGAAGTAACATAACCTGTTCTTTAGTGTTAGATGGAGTTGTTAATCAAACAGAAGAATTTTCAGGAAGTACAGGAAGTGATGTTTCTAGTTTATTAAATGATTCTCTTGTTGGTTATTATAGTCTTGAAGATTTAACAGATGCTTTAGGAAATTATAATGCAACATTCGGTCAAGGAACTCCCACTTTTGATGCAGGAAAAGTTAACAATGCAGTTACTACTACCAATGATAATTTTTTAACAGTTGCAGACAATGTTGATTATGATGGAGGGAGTGCGTTTACTTGGGCTTTTTGGATGAAACCAACTACTAATGATGGCAGCGCAAGAGGTATTCTTAGTAAAAGGGTTGCTGCAGGAAACCAACAAGCTTACACTTTCTTTTTATTCACTGGAGGTACTTTATATTATAACATCATGGGTGTTGGAAATATTAATACAGGTTGGAATCCTGGAACTAACACTTGGCATCATGTTGTTATTACTTATAATGGAAGTGAAGCTAATGAAGTTAACATGTATATTAATGGTAATGCTACTCCTGAATATACAGGACAAGGAGCAGCAACGATTGATAATGAAGCAAGTCCGTTATGGATTGGAACTATGAATGCAGCTTATGCTCAAGATTTTATTGGTCAGATTGATGAGATTGGTATTTGGAAAGGAAGAGTTTTGACTACTGATGAAATTGCTGAATTATATAATGGTGGTGATGGTCTAAGTTATGGTGGCAGTGGTGTTTCTTGGGTTAATCCTTTAAACTTTAGCACTAACATAACATTCACTAAACCTTATGGACTTAACGAAGAACATAACTGGACTGTTAATTGTAGTCAAGGAGTTAACAGTGGAGAAACAAGTAATCCTTACTTTTTTACTATGAAAGGTGCTTTGGCTAATCTTAGAGCTGAAACTATTAACGATAACAACATCACTTTTAATTGGAGTTATTCTGATACTTTGAATGCTACTCTTGGTGGTCAAACTGTTAGCACTACCGATAATAATTGGACTGTTAGCAGTTTGTATTCAGATTATAGTTACTCTTTTAACTTCACAGATGATGATGGTAATAATAATGCTTTTAATATTGAAACTGATGGTTGGCATAATGACTTAGATAATTGGAGTAAGAAAATATTAATCACAACTGACACTAACACGATTGAAGAAGAAGGTGCAGGAATAAACATTCAACTTAACAGTGATAATTTTAGGTACACTGATGATGATGGTCTTACTACTCCTGCTTTTAAATATTTAAATGCTGATTATTCTGACCTTAGATTTATTGATTATTATGATATTGAATATTTAAGGTTTAATGTTACTTCTTATTCTTGCACGAGTGGTGGAAGTGTGGAATATAATCCTGCTAATGAAACAAGTAACACCAGTGCAATGACTGATTATGCTAACTGTTGGGATGGTGACTGGGACACTCTTTGTTATTTTCCTTACACTCCTTCAAAATATATAGGAAACATTAGTTATAATTACACTAAACCTGCAGGAGCAAGAGATTATGCTATTTTAAGATTTAAACAAGGAAGTGGCTCAAGTGTTGCAGAACATTATGTGGAAGTTCCTACTGTTTGTATTGGTGATAAGGTAATAGTTGAAACTAGAACTCCTGGAAGTACTGGTACTGTTTACACTTATTGTTTGAATCAAAGTGATAACAGTACTTGGATTGAGTTAGGAAGTGATTGTGGTTATTACTTTTTTGAATCTAGTATTTTTTGGGAAAGTGAATGTTACTTGAACGCTACTGTTATTCCTTTAGGTTTTAATGACAGCACTCAAACTAATGTTGAAAAGCTTGATAATGATTATGACCAAAAGGTTTGGATGTATTTTAATTATTCAGATAGTGTAAGTAATGAGAGTGAAGCTTTAGAAGTTACTATTTGGAATGATACAATAATAAGTTCAGTTGTTGAATTTGTTGATAATTATCCTGAAATAGGAAGTATTGTAACAAGCAGTGAAGACCCTTGGACTAGTATGGAAATTAATTGGAGTAGTAATAGACTTTCTAATAATCGTTTAAGAACTGCTTATAATGATGAACTTATAGGTTATACTGAAAGTTGGGATAATAATACTATGACTCCTAGTTTTACAGTGACAAGTTTAATGGCTAACATTACTTTGTATTATGAATTGTATAGTGAAGATGTTGGAACTGGATTA
>Ga0114918_10001334_pt1 | contig 22072 bp, 24 predicted proteins | sample LantaG_FD_87015 | JGI IMG/M metagenome (GOLD analysis project Ga0114918, IMG submission 87015) | Deep subsurface microbial communities from Baltic Sea to uncover new lineages of life (NeLLi) - Landsort_02402 metaG | ecosystem: Environmental > Aquatic > Marine > Oceanic > Sediment | place... | reverse complement strand
GACTGCCGGCTTGGCAAATGCTTCGCTGAAAGCCTGTTCGATCTCGTCTTCACTGTAGTCTCGGCGCCAATCAATGTCGTTCACTTCTTTTTCTCCGTTTCGACATAGCGATATGCCAGTAGCGGAATCGTTCCGCCGCTGAACCGTTCCTTCTTCACCTTACGCGTCTTGAACTCCTTGATCAAGCCCTGGTACATCATTTTTAGCTTTTTTTCGTCCTTTTCCCAGTTGCTGAACGACCCGGCATCGATCAGAGCCTCGACAACCGTCTTGTTGACGTCCTTGTCGTAGACCTTTTCCACAAAGGTACGAAAGTCCTTGTATGGTCGGTTTTCAATGATGGTGAGTGCCGGGGCGCGTCCCACTCCCTTCAGGTAGGTTAGCGGCACCAGCAGTGCGTCCTCTCCTTCGGCAATTTCGAAATCGATCCCGCTTAGATTGACGTCGGGGCGGTACAACGGAAACTTGAAGACTTCCTTTGCTTCGATCATATACCGCGGCAGCTTGTCCGGCTTTCCGATCACCGACGTCAGTAGGCAGCACATGAATTCCAGCGGGTAGAACCGCTTGCAATAGGCGGTCTGGTATGCGACAAAGGCATAACAGGCGCTGTGGGACTTGTTGAACCCGTAGAAGCCGAATTCTTCGATCTTCACCCATACCGTAGTCGCGGTACGCTCGTCGATGCCGTTACGGACGCATCCTTCGATGAATTTGGGTTTGATTTCCTTCATGAGATCGGTCAACTTCTTACCTACAGCCTTCCTCAGTCGATCCGCCTCGGAACTGGTAAATCCCGCCATGACCCTGGACAGTTCCATCACCTGTTCCTGATAGATGAGACATCCGTATGTCGTCTTCAACACGGGTTCCATGCAAGGGTGGTCGTATGTCGGAAGTTTTCTGCCGTGTTTGACGTCGCAGTATTCTTCATTCACCTTGGCACCCAGCGGCCCGGGGCGATAGATGGCGGCGGCGGCGACCATATCCCTGAAATCGTCGACATGCATGTTTTGAAGGAGCTGCGTCATGCCGTCGGACTCATACTGGAATATACCGTTCGTCAGACCACGGTTGAGAACGTCGAAAACCTGTTGGTCGCGGAAGTCGAGAGAGTCGGGGTCGATGACGATGCCGTGTCTTTCCTTGACCTTGCGTACCGTATCGGCGATGACGGTCAACGTCCGGAGAGCGAGGACATCGTATTTCAGCAGCCCGAGCTTCTCCATCTCGTTCATGTCGAACTGTGAAACCGTCATGTCGTTTTTGACCCTCAACGGGATCAACTCGTGTACCTGGGTTTTGCTGACGACATACCCGGCGGGATGCTGCCCCATGGCACAGATCCGCCCTTCAAGTGCCAGACAGGTGTTGAAGAAGTCGTCTCCATATCTGCGCATCGCCGGTTCCAGAGACGGGTTTGCGGCAAATGCCAACTTGAAATCGATTTTGGGCTTCTCCTCGACCATTTTTGCGAGTTCCACCCCTATGGCGAGGGTATCCGGGCGCTCCTTGGAATTGGGTACCCAGTCCTTCCCGAGGTCGAAAACCTTGGCAAGGAACTTCAGAACGTTTCGCGGACCGAGTGTGGTGTAGGTACCGATATTGCAGGTGTACTCTTCGCCATACTTCTTGTCCAGATAGCGGTATACTTCGTCGCGTCGGTGATAGTCGAAGTCGAGGTCGACATCGGGTGGACTGACACGGGTAGCCTTCATCTTTTCGGCTATCTTCAGCAATCCATCGGGCTTTTTGGAAGTCAGTCCAGACCAGTATGCCAGCCACGAATTGCACAGATTCTGTTTTCCCGGACGCCCGGGTCTTCCGGTAATTTCGAACAGCTGTTCCACGACACCGAGACGGCGCATTTCTGCTCCTTCTTGGATGAACTTCTCCCTATCGAAGTCTTCCTTCTTGGAACATATCTCGAACAACTTCTGGGGTGTCAATTCGACCGGTTGGGCGGCGCCTTCGCCGATTTCAAAGCCGAAATCGGACAGCTCGATCTTACGTTCGACGGCGACAGAGAGGAAGCGTTCGAAGAGAAGATCGTGTTCAAGCGGATCAAGTTTGGTGATGTTCAACGCATAAAGGCACAGGGAACCCGCAGCGCTTCCTCGCCCGGGTCCGACAACGATGCCGTTGTTCTTCGCAGCATTGACGAAATCCCACAGGACGAGAAAATATTTGACGTAGTTGCAGGCTTCGAACACCTTCATCTCCATCTCTGCCCGCTCTCTGTATTCGGACTTGTCGAAAAGCCCCTTGGACTTGAGTCCTTCATAGATCAGGCTTCGTAGGAAACTCTCCTCGGTATGTCCCGGAGGAACATCAAAACTGGGGAGATAGTCGTTGCCGCCGCCGAGAATGGAACTGTCCACCTTCTCGGTGATCTCTGCGGTCGTCCGAATCAGATCCTGATTGAAGTATTCCGCCATCTCGGCAGGCGTCTTGAGATAGAATTCGTCGGAGCACATGGAAAAGCGCCGGGGATCCTGCAAAGGGCGACTGGGCGGTGCACAACATATATACGCTTCGAAAAACGATGCGTCTTCGCGCCTGCAGTATCTGACGTCGTTGGAGCAGAAGGATTTTATCCCCATCGAACCCGCTATCTCCAGCAGACGTTTCATTACCGACATTTCCATTTCCTGAACTGCGGACTTGGAATATTTGTGGAACATGATCTCGGCATAAAAGTCGTCGCCGAAGACGTCGCGATACCATCCCATTGCCGAACGCGCCTTGTCTTCCTCGTTGAGCTGGATCTTGGTGGGAATGTGCCCGGAGATGTTCGAAGTGGAGCAGATCAAACCCTTGGAGTGACCGGCGAGATAACCGAGATCGATCCGCGGCTTCCCGAAATACAACCCGTTGCGGAAGCCCTCGGACGAGATATCGATCAGATTCTCGTATCCCTGTCGATCCTTGGCAATCAAAAGAATGTTGTGGCGCTTCTCGCCCTTTTCCTTGACCATCCGGTCGGGTACGATGTATGCCTCGAATCCGAGAATGGGCTTGATACCAGCTTTTTTGCATTCCACCACAAAACCGGGAAATCCGGCACATAGTCCGTAGTCGGTCAACGCAAGAGCCTTGTATCCGATGGCTGCCGCCGCCGCCACGAGTTCGTCCGGTTTCGGCAACCCTTGGAAGATACTATAGTGACTGTGAGCGTGGAGATGGGTAAAATCCGACATTCAGAAAGGACTCCGGCTTGTTTCCATTGAATCTACTCTATGATCGCTTACCCGTCAAGCCCAAGAGGTTAAAAAAATGTCCTGCGGACCGGCACAGAACGCCAATGTCCCTCCGGATCTGAAGGTATCCATGTCCCTGTACGACTCGGAAACCGGTGCCCGGATCAAGACGATCGGCTCCTTGAATTTCGACAAGGCAATGCCTGGACAATGTACCGATATCAAGGTGATCAAGATGGCGGTCGAGGGAGCCAACCAGATTGCGAACGTCAAACTCTGTATCATCGGTTCCGACCCCGTCGTTCCGAATGGTTCCGGATCGGTCAATACCGATGGAAGCGTCTCTAGTGGAAACATCGGAATAGAACACACCTTGGTTTTTACCGAAAAAACGTCTCTCGACTCGTTCTTCCGGGATTACAATCTGACGGGATTCGCTTCCAATACGAACAATGTCGCAGTCGGTATCTCGGATGAAACGACATCCGAATTCATCTATCTGAATCTCAAAACCAACAGCAGCATCGGACGGGGCTACATCAAGTTCCGCTGGTTCTTCGATTTCTTCTAATGTCGACAAACCTCAAAAACAGCCAGACCGACGGTTCGATCGTCTCGGCGTCGTTCGTCCACATGGGACAGCCGATCTGGGACGGACGCATTCCCCGGACTGTAATCGGAATCTGGGATTCCGGTGTCATGGATGGAACGACGTCGCTGCTCGGATGGCGCGGAATTTCCTACACCGCCACCAAACATGACAGTGAATACATCGTCGTATACGCACGTTCGGGCGACAATACGGATCTATCCGGTGTTTCATGGGGAGATCCTTCTGTCAACAACGATACTGACATTTCCGATCATACCGGCAGATATCTGCAGATCCGACTGGTTCTTATTGCGAGGTTCTACATGCCGATCTACTACAGCTATACCACCGAAGACAGCGGTGGACCGGTAATCGAGGAGATGACCGTCACCGGTGTCACCAGCGAGACTGCGTCGCTGTTCTTCACCGAAACATTTGAACTCGGATTCACTCCGGTATCCGTGGTACTTACCGGAGAATCAGACGTCCCGGTCAATTCGATACTGAGATGGGGAGTGACCAACGTGGATTCGGTGGATCTCGACGACTACCAGTGGATCAGCGAAAATTCGGTGGAAAATCTCGACCTGCTTGCCGCCACGGGAACGAAGTTCAAGATTGTGATCGAGATGTCGGGAAGCACAGGGGATGTCATTACGGTTCACGAATTTGCGGCGATGTTCGGGGGGCAGGAATATGCCCAGATCAGGCTCAACGACTAATTGAGTTTTTCGGTATCTTGTCGGTGTTCAGTACCGTGATGTCACTTGGCAGTCCTTCGAGCTTCCATCTGATAAGATTGGCAGTAGAACTATACCGTTTCTTTATTTCACTGCGGCGTGCGGCGAGGCACAGCATATTGAAAGAACCAATGAAATACACCTTCTCGCTTGCACGCGTCAAGGCGGTGTAAACCAGCTCACGGGTCATCATACGCATGTTTGCCTCCGTCATGACGAAGATGATGATGGGTGACTGCGAGCCTTGGAACTTGTGAACGGTCGAGCACCAGCAGACGCGGATCTCATCGATTTCGTCACCGATATACATTTTGGACTCGCCGTCGTAGTCTACAACCACAAACTGCCGTTCTACGTTTTCTACATCCGGACGCACAACCTCAAATCCGAAACGGACAACATTCCCAATTGTACCGTTGAAGACTTCCTTGTCGTAGTTGTTGACAAGTTGCATAACCCTGTCGCCAACATAAAAGGACTTGTTTTTGTATTCAAATACATCTCCACTGGACGTCATCTGCTGAATATTGCGACAGATGGCATCCACTCCTGCGGGGCTCCGATACATGGGTGACAATGCCTGCACATCGTTCATCCTCCCGGCGGCAAGATACTTGTTGACGATGGATGCCGCCTTATCCGCAGCGTCTTCGAGATCTCCGAACGTAACCCACATGAAGTCTTCGGCATCGGTCGGCAGATCCGGGACTTCTCCGGAAGAAATGGTATTGGCGATTCTGGCAATATAGCTCTTGTCACTGTGGCGGTGGATGTGCTCCAGCTTCTGCACCGAGGCGATACCGGATGCGATCAAGTCGGCGAGAAAGTTTCCTGACGCCACACTGGGAAGCTGTTGAGGATCACCAACTACTACGATATTGGTATACCGGCAGCTCACGATCGCGGCCAGCAGATATGGTAGAGTATCGATGCCAACCATGGAGAATTCGTCGATGACGACGATATCGGCACGGATGTCCTGCAGTTCCCGAACTCCATCGGGGGTCAATCCAAGTGCCCGGTGGATAGTTGATGCCGGATAACCGGTCTTCTGTTCAAGCACCTTTGCCGCCTCCCCGGTCGGCGCCATAAAGACGACGTCCTGCCCGTTCTTTTGTGCAATTGCACGGATACACCTGCAGATGGTCGATTTGCCAGTGCCGCCGCCACCGGTAATAACAGTAAGTTTGTGGTTGAACGCCGACTTGACCGCCTCGCGCTGGCAGTCGTCGAGGACGATACGACGTCCGACATTTCGTTCATATTCGTCCTCGGCATGCTCGAGATCGTCTTCTTCACAGATGTACGGAGACTCGTACGACGATATCTCTACCAGACGAAAGGCGATATCTCTTTCGGCGGCATAGGTCTTCGGATCGTATATCAACGAAACATTACTGGTGCCGTTTCGTACCACGACAAATTCGGAAAGTGCCACGTCGGGAACCGCATCCGCATCTTCCTGCGAAATCTTGAACTCTGCAAGTTGTTTACACAGCCGATCCTTGAACTCGGGGTACGGCAGACACAGGTGTCCCTCGAATCCGGCGTCCCTGAGGATGTGTTCTCCACACGCCTTCAATCTCATACCGCGTGGAACCTGGGGGAGTATCCGGTGTGCGATGGAATCCGCACGGGGGAACCCTATACCGCGGATGCCCGCCAACTTGTAGGGATTCTGCTCCAGAATTTCAATCGCCTTGTCACCGAACTCCTTCAGAATCTTCATACCGTATTCAACCGGCACCTTGTGTTCCGAAAGCCAGTAGTAGATCCGGCGCAGGTTTCTATCCTTCTCCCACTTTTCGATGATCGCGGGCAGGCGCCGCTCGTTGATACCGGGTATCTCGAGAAGTCGCTCGGGCTCGTGCTCGAAGATACCGGGAAGTTCCTTGACGTCGAACTCTCTCAATATGATTCCGGCACGTTCCGGACCGATGTTCGGCAGAGTGGAAAGGTATGTCGACATCATTTCGAGGTCGGACGGTTCGTCCTCAAAGGCAAAATCGGAACTGAACTGGAGCCCATACTGCTCGTGTTCGACAACCATACCCGAAAAGATGTAGGACGACAGCGAAATGAATTCCATGGGGCTGTCGAGCCGCAGAGAAACTACAAAATTGTGCCTGAGCCAGTCGTCGGGAACACATTCGGGGACGGCGGTTGTAGAAGCCCCGTTCATCCTCACAGACAAGATCTTGAAGGTACCGTTGTCGTAGACCGTCGATTTCAGCTTGCACGGGATGAGAACGCGCTCACTTTTTTCAATCGTTGCCGTACCGACACTGCGCTTCTCACCAAAACGTTTCTTCCGATCTTTCACCGGTGAAACAATATCAAAGGGAAGAAGATTGAATTCCTTGTCGCTCATCGATGCCTTTCCCAAAAAGTAGGATCCCGACTTCTAGTCGTCGGACTTAAACTACCACGCGCCTGCCCATCGGTCAAGCGAGAAAGGCAAAATATTTTCAGAGACTCGGTGCGAAGTCGTCCTGTTTGTTCCCTTTTCCTTCAAGCGACGGGGCGAAGTCATCCTGTTTGTTCTTCTGGGTACCACCAAGAGACGGAGTATACTCGTCGACGGCTACGATATCGAAGCAGAGAGATTCGTTTCCATCGGGATCAGTCTGTTTGTAGATCTTGTTCCCAACCTTGGCACCAATGGTCTTGAAAGCTGGATTCTTTTCCATGTTCGCCTTGTGTGCTGCGGCGATGCCTTCGGCCATGCCTCCCGCCTTCATCCGCTCGACCAGCCCCTCCAGCATCTTGTCCCACATCACCTGGGTGGTATTGTCGTCGCACAGCTTGGAAGCATTTCCCCATCGGTCTGAAATATCATATTCGATACGCCAGATATTCTTTTTTGGGCGTTCGACCTGCACTTTCCTCCCCATGTCGTCAAACTCGGTGACCTTTTCCATGACGGGGTTGCCCTTTTTATCGTATTCGCCCGACTGCAGGAAAACAAGCCAGTTCAAGCTACCGCTATTTCCAAACATCTGCCGATAGATCTCCGGGGGAACATCGAGAAGCACCTTATCGATCTTGGCGTTCTTGTTCTCTTTATTCCAGTATAGGTACCCGTATTTTTCGAACTTTTTCTTCAGCGCCTCCTGGTCGGCACCCTGTGCATCCACCAGTTTGACCCCTTTATTTTCCTCGTATTCATCGATCATCTCGAGCAGAGACTTGTTCCCGAACTTGGACTCGAGAATAGAATCGATAAAATAGTCAACACCGATGCCTGACGGCAGATTCATTATGCAACCTTGGGTTCCGCTCATTTTACGTCTCCGAATACCTTCATTTTGTTTCCAGTACCACCGTATGCCGGGGTCGCCATCCGATCAGCCCGCAGGCATGAACCGGAGAGGCGGCGCGGATTTCGGCAATCTTACCGGTCTTCTTGTTCCTGATCACGTAGGTTTTCCAAGAATCGTCGCCGTAATCCTGTCTGTAGCCGTTGTTTTTGAGCCGGTTCATTTCGGAGACACCGATCACCCGATCGTCTGTACTGCCCGTATTTTCCTTCTTGTGCATTAGAAATCCACCGCTATTTCAACGATTTTCTGCATGAATTTCGAGATCATCAACTTCTGGTCGTTCGAAGTCGCCTCCTCGAAGAGTTCGGTCGACATCTTGGCAAAGTCTCCCTTCTTTATGTAGAACACCTCGCCGTCCCGCTTCAATTCCCCGAGCATTTTTGCCCGGAGTTGGCATAGATTGCCCATGGCGGCGGTCAGATTCTTGACGGAATCCGCCTTGATCTTCGACACCTCCACCGGACTTTTGACAGGATCGTCGTTGTTCATCGCCTCGATTTCGGCAAGTCGGTTGTGGAGAGCTGCGATCCCGATATCGAGGGTCTGCAGCGTCGACAGTCCACGCTCACTGGCGGCGAGTACCTTTTCGATGTACTCGCGCTTCCTGATTTCACGCTGTGAGGAGTCGAGATGCTCCTCCATGTGGTTCTTGATGTAGGGGATGGAAAAGGTTTCGCCGTGATCCTTGAAGAGCTGGTGCACCACATCGGCGTCGCGGGTCTTGAGCCAGTCGGCTTCAGCCTTTCGACGGTGCATGCTGTTGCAGATCGGACAGTCGGGGTCGTGAAAAATCCCGGTATCGTTGAGATTGACGAGTCCAAGAAGAAAACTGGAAGCATCGGAATTCTGGATCATCGATGTAAGATTCGACGACTTCGGTACCGTAACGGACTTCGGTAAGTCTGACATGACGTGTTCCTATTTGGATTTACGACGGTCGTTTCTGACAATGTTTTCAATCAAAAGATCAAAGTCGATGGCAAGTTCGCGCCACGGTTTGGACTTGATCTTCTCAGCCATTCTCTCAAGTTCGCCGTCGAGCTCGATGGCAAATGCGGAGGCAATATTGTTTGCAGCACGAAGAACGTCTTCAGCATCCTGCAGAAGCTGGTGGAGAGCCAGTTCCTGGCTGTTTCTGAGCAGTGCAATGAGGACTTTTACGCGTTGAGACGGCTCAATCGGACTGTTTTTCGATTTGCTCGGCATCGATAATCCTCTCAAGTCGGATATCGTCGGATACGACAAGATCCCGTGCCGCGGCAATCGCCTCGTCCCTGTTTGCGCCGGCAACCGTAAATCCGAGTTGCGAACCGCGCCATATCCTTCCGTTGGCGTCCTCGTACAGGAAATCCCACCGCATTTCCGGATCGGCGGATGCCTCTTTCTCCATTTCAACGTAGTTTCTGCTCAATTCGGACGGGAAACCGTCCAGAATGAGCATGTCGACAACTTCGTCCGATGTCAATCCCTCGTCGCAGTACTGCAGAGCTCTCGCAGCCAGTGTGGCATTGCGGGATTCCGCACTCTTCTCCATTGTCTCCAGTTCTTTGAACAGACTATCGGCGAAGATGCTTCTTTGAATTTCCCGTGATGTTGCCCTTTTGGTATCCATCTGCTTCCTATTCAGGCTTGATCCTGATGGTTTCCCTGATCTTTTCGAGGGTTCGACTATCGCTGGCGAATACCTGCGTCTTGCCGAACTCCACTGTTCCTTCATCCAAATTCGCCTGCTTGACCAAAAATTCCTTCTTATCGACGATTTTTTCACCAAGGAACATGGTATGATCGAGTCCCGCTCTCTTTTCCAGGTCAAACTCTTCATACCGCAGTTTGATACCAAAATCCTCAGAAACGTCAATCCATCTACCGTTTCTATGGGTCTTCACAGCCATTATTCCGCCGCTTCCCGCTTCATGGACGTAATCCACGGCTTCAGCCCCGGTAAAATCGGTTTTTGCCGATACCAGCCCCGTAATGGAGAATCCGATGGAACCCGACTGCCCGATGATCGTCAGTAGCACCGCCGGATGTTCTCCGTTTTCTGCGGAACGGATGTCGACCAGTGGAAAAGCCTGGTAGTTTTTGATCGTGTTGGCGACGACCAGATTGGTGTTTTCCAGCTTGTCGCGGGACTTCAACCCGGACTTGTGCTTCAAAGGTTCGAACTTGCTGTATTCGACCCCGGAATGCTCCTGAACTTTTTCAACGAGGCGGATGAGCTTTTCTATCTCACTGGCAATTCCTGCATCGTCCGCATATCGTTCGAAGGCTGTTATCGAGGCGGATTTGACTTCTTCCACAAGTTCTCCGAGATCCTCGAGAAACTGCATGGACATGAATCCTGTGGAGGTGTCTTCGGTGCCGCCGGCACTCGTGGCGGCAACCTTTTTGCCCAGCACCTTGATCTTCTTCGAATCGTCAGATTGACGCTTCGGGCGTTGAGTCATAAAAAAGGGCTGTTCCGTTCCGGAATCAGGGGTTTCGACAGACCCGTCCTCCGTCAACTTGACCCCCTTTTCTTCCATGTGCTTGAAGAAACCCGACATCAGCATTTCTTCAGAATCAAAGAACTGGTTGTGGTTTTGTCTGTCTCGACGTGGCATATTCAGTCTCCAATATCATTTGGCTCCCGAGCATGACAGTTCGGACAGCCGTTCACGAAGTAGTTTTCGAAAAAGATGAAACCGCAGTTTCCGCACTCCACACGTCGACCGCTGCCGATGGACTGCCACTTGTTCAGAAGTGCCATCGCCTCGCCGTCGGAATCCAATATCCTTCCGGTATGTGTACGCCCAAGGATTTTCTGGATTTCAAGAATTCCATCGTCTGTTTTTTGCATGATGTCCCCGTTAAAAGGATAGATAGTCCTCTTCGATAATCTTCCCCAGAATCGTCCTGAATTCCTCGTTTTCAAGTTTTTTCAATTTAGACTTTGTGAGTTTCTCAGCCTTCATCCTGGCACCCGAAAAGAAGCACTCGCGCTGAACCTCGGTCAATTCTCCGATTCCCATGGTACCTTCGAAGATCATAAACACGGCACGGAGGGCTCGCGCATGCATGTAGGCATCAGCCTGGTTGTCGTCGGGAAACTGGATACCCGTCTTCTGCAGTACCTTCATCAGGTAGCTGGTATCCTTCTTTACATCCCCCTGCCCGAGAGACCACTTTTTCATTACCGACGGTGACACTACGAAATGACGAGTCCGGGTTTCCTCCGGGGGATCGACCCGGCGCCTCATGAAAAGGGAGAGATCGATACAGCCGCCCAGTTCACCGAGGTCAAATACGCTTCTCCCCTTGGAACCGTACGAATACCCCTCTCGAACCGTCGCCACCGATCCTTGAAGATCGGCGATAAACTCCAAGATACTCCTACAAATGAAATCGAGACGTGGTACTCCCCGGGAGAATTTCTTCGGAGGAGCGATGAGCCGCATCTTTACGATGTCCCCGCTTTTGTCTACAACACAGATCCCGGTGCCGGTGAGCGACTGGTCGATGCCCACGTAGAAATCGTACATTTTTACTCCCGGCAGATCGTTCCTATCATACGATCCACCCTTGTTTTTTCCATATCCGGATCTGATGACAGCCTAAGTGCCGCCAACGAATCTGCGGATTCTGCTATCGCAGTCAAGATACGTCTTTCCCCGATTCTCTCAAATATTCTACGATAAATATTTGACATGAAGGGTGTATCGGGCTTCCTCTTTTCGGCTCCCATCCATGATTCATTGCGCTCGTTCCTTTCTACCACATACTGGTTGCCGGCAATGGCACAGGACAACAGCTTCACCGTCGAGGCGATGATCACCAGCGGCGGAATGCCGTCGGACATCATCATCGACGTCTGTTCCCTGATTTCCACCTCGTTTCCATCGGCGATCGCCATATAGAGGACGAAATGGGCGGCATCATGCGATGACGGAAATGCACATGCTGCGACATAGCGCCGCGTCAGCTTCTTCCCGGGAAGCGCCAGTTTTTCGATTTCAGAAGCTATCAGCCCGCGATTGTTTCCAACCATCGCGACCAGTAGTTCGACGGCATCCCGATCGTATTCGGTTCCGGTTTCACGGCAGAATTCCTGGGCGAACGATATTGATTCGTGCTGGTTCTTCAGCTCGTCGAAATGCCGAAACAGGACGTTTGGAATCTTCTTCAACTTGGACAGTTTCCGGCGATCGAGTGACTTCTCGACATCACGGATCACCATGAGTCTGGTATTATCGATCCGGGGAGCAATCCTAATGATCAAATCGTTCCAGTCCGTGTCGTACAACGACGAATCAAGATGGACGAGTCTCTTCGTCCCGAAGATCGATCCGAACATGATCTCGGCATAGGCACGGTCGCAGTCCTGTACATCGACAATCTCCTCGGGATCGGCTTCGAAGAATTTTTCCCTGACACCGCGATAGTTCCGCCCCGTTTCGAAGCGGTCGCCGGTCAGAAACAGGATTGATCCATTCATAATTTTGGCGTCTCGACAAGGCAGACGAGCGACTTGACGAAGAAGATACTGCCGCTTTCGTCCCGGATCATGATGTGTCCGGGAGAATTGAGCTGGTTGCGGTCGGAAGAGAAGAAGAGGCTGAGCGAGTCCGAGCTCAAGGTTTTGAGAAATTCGGCAATCAGCAACGGACACAGTCCGACTCTGATGTCGTATCCGGGCCTTCCGTCATAGGCGGCGACACCGCGATATTCGGTACCATCGGACGGACGAACGTTCATGACCACAACTTCTTCATCTTCGACAACCATCACACATTCCTGCGGGTTGACCTTGTTGGCTCCGGACATGACTGTTGTAAAGCGTTCTGTCGAGAGTTTGAGTTCGTCGATATGTTCTATACCCATGATCGGGCGGAAGTTCGGGAAGCTTTTGGCGGCCTGTTCGGACTGCTGGAACTGAATATAGCTACCGATACTGTCGAGGAAGACAATCGAAGCTCCAAGCTCGACAATGGTAATATCTTCACAGTCGAATGCCCTGAGAGCCTTGGCTCCCTTTATCGAAATCGTACTGCGAAACCCCTGGCGGCATTCTCCCGCCGGCACGATCGAACACCTGATGTTGTCGGTGGCAACCGCCCACAACTTGCCGTCCATGGTCTCCAGCAGAACATTGGAACGCACACCGTCAGCATCGTTGACTTCACCCGACACCGAAGCTGCGGAAATCGCCCCCACAAGATTCTCAAGCTTGAGCACGATACGGGGTAGATCTTCGGGAATCGCCCTGAGCGGTGCAATCGTGTCGGGATCGATGCATCCGAACGAGCACCGGCTCTTTCCGACCTTGAGCTTCAACCTCGAATCGACATATTCAATCGAAGATTTTTCCCCGACCGGCATCACCTTCAGCATTTCGGCGATGGTGTCGAGCTGGATACAGCAATGTCCATCCTCCCCGCTCTCGACTTCGCCGACCGCCCGGGCCGACATGGTGGACGATGTAGATTCCACAATGATCCGGTTTTCCCGTACCTCGATACGTCCATAACCGCCGACATCGGCATCCTTTACGGGGTCGTTCTTGATCGGGGAGGAGGCAAGTTTGAGCAAAGATGAAAAATCGGTACTTGACAGGACAGCCTTCATAAACTTCTCCAATGAATATCTGCGTTGCTACAGGCGGCGCCGGTGTCCCTTGCTCTCGAAAAGGGGCAGATCTTCACCTCCGCAGTAGAGCTCGACCGCCTTTTTGCGAACACGAAGAAGGGCGTTGTCTACGCTCTTCTCGTCGTATTCCTTGCCGAGTTCGGCAGAGATCAGGTCGGCGATCTCGCGATACGATGCCTTTTCGAGGTAGTACTTGAGCACAAGCGCCTCAAACCTACTCAAATTTACCACGAGTTTTTGCAGTGTCAAGTCCATATCCTCAGATCTGCACATTTCGTCGAGGAATGTGGTTTCTTCATGGAGAATGTTCAACAGCCCCTGCCCGTCCTCAGTACTCGTACTATCGCCTGAATTGTATGCCTGATCGATCGGAATAGCCTGGTTCATGGGCTGATCCTTGCGACGGGTCAAAGACGTATTCAGAAGGGTGATCAAATGCCGATTGATGCACATCTTGGCAAAATTCAGGAAACTCATGCCGCGGTTGGGATCGAAGTTTGGAATAGCCTTGAAACGGAGGATTATCTGACTTTCTTGGTACAAGTCCTTTCCGTCGAACCCCTTGAGAATGTAGCGGTTGTATGAAAGATTCATGATGTATTTGTGGATGTACATCAGGATTCTTTCAAAGTAGAATTCACACATTTCGTCCTTCTGCATCGCCATGGCATAGCCGTTCAGCAGATCCTTGGCACGCAGAGGGGACATTCCAATCAGCTCGTCATCCGGCACAAGCCGTCCAAAAAGCCTCAATTCGATCTCTCTTTCGGGAGGAACGGGCCTTTCGACTGCGTCCGCTACGGGCTTCCTGGTACGGGACTTCTTGGTAGTCGTCTTCGGCTTTCTGGAGCCGTTTTTCTTCTGATTTGTTTTTCCCATTCGCCGATAGTCGTAAGTTTTCTACCGACGGGGACGGAAATGCTACGATGTTGAATCTATTCGGAGACTATTCCCCGATGTTTCCCATTGCTACTACAGTGGACTCCATCACCAGTCTTTGATTTATGTTTACCGTGAGAGAGAGAGCGGCATTTCCGATAATTTTCGAAAACTGCTCCATTTTCGACGGTCCGACGGCAGCCGCCAGCATCTCCACGCGTTTCTTCTCCTCAGGTGTTATGGAGGGCTCTACCGAGCTCCCGCATCCCACCAGTATCATGGCACTCAAAACCTGTGACATCTCTCCTAAAAGACGTTCGGTATTCGGAACGGTATCCATGATCGATTCGACGATGTCCAGTGCCGCTCCGGTTCTGCCGGAACCGACAGCTTCGAAAAGATCGTAGATCGCCTCGCGCCCCATCAATCCGAGAAACTTCATACAGTTTGCCGCCGTGACTCTGCCTCCGCCAGCAATTTCCATCGACTGCAGCTCACACAGAGCGGTACGGATACTGCCGTCGGAGATTCTTGAAATCAAACGAAGAGCTTCGGCTTCGTATTCGACCTTTCGATGTTCACACAGTTTCGAAAGATAGTCTGCAATCCGAGCTTCCGAGACCCGGCGGAAGAAGAAACGTTGGCAGCGCGAGGCAAGAGCGTCCGGAACCTTCAGATAGTCGGTGGTTGTCATGATGAAGGCACTGGTTTCCGGAGGTTCCTCGGTCGCCGTCAAAAGCGCCGTCTTGGCGTGATTACTCAGTTCCTGAAACTCGTTGATGATGAAAATCCGCTTTTTTGCGTGTGCCGGGGCGAATGAACTCGTTCTGATGATTTCGACGATGTCATCCTTATGTCCCTTAGAACCGCCGTCAAATTCTTTGACGTCCATGCACGTACCGTTCATGATCCCGATACAGGACGGACATTCGCCACACGACGATATTTCGCCCGGCGCCCGCTTTGTACAGTTGAGCACCTTGGCGATGATCCGGGCGACGGTAGTCTTGCCACTGCCGTACCTGCCACACAGAAGATAGGCATGATGAAAGAAATCAGCCTTGAAATGGGCTTCAAGAAGTCCCGTAATATGCTCCTGACCAACTACCTGCAGAAGCTGTTTCGGGCGATATACACTGTAAAAAACCTTGTCGGACATGGGACTTTTCCTTCTGTAATGTAGGATTATACAACAGGGATGGGGGATTGTCAAACAAAAATCAGAAATCGTCGGTGCGCGACCAGCTGACCGTTGAAACAATAACATCCGCAGAGAGCGGATTGGCTTCGGTAGGATTAAAAACGATGTCGTGTGTCGTATTCCAGGTATCGATCTCGAATTCGACCTCCTTGAACCCGAGCCCGTTCTCCAAAGTACTGACTTCGGGAAGTACAAAATCGTAGAATCCGAAGGTTCCAGAGACGTTCTGGATCGCCGGGTTCAAAAACGTAGGCAGAAGCTGCTTCTGGGTATGGATGGTTTTGACCTCGTTGTCGATATTGTAACTGAAGGACTGCAGGATGTCGTCCGGATAGGCGGAACTGAAGGCGATCCGACACTTGTCCCATGTCACCAGCTTCTCGCCCTTGGTATAACCGAGCGTGCGATCCACATTTTCAACCCCGGTGGCGGAGATGTTCATCTGAACGGAGACAACCTCGCCAGCGGTACAGTTGAACGACATACTGTTGATGATGCAGCCGGTATACAACTTCGACTGTCCACTGTAGTAGTTGACTTCCATGTAGAATTCCGTCCTCTCTGTGGCGTATCCTACTAGCAGATGTGCCTTGTCCTGGGTCAGGGGAAAGGAAATCGATCCGGTTACTTCTCCGGTTCCGCGGCGCCAGATACGGCGCAACTGGGTACCAGCATAGGTAGGTAAAAACGGAAGTGCCTCCTGTCGACGCTGGATGTCGACCGAGGAAACACGGAGGAGGATGCTGCCGTCGATCTTGACAATTCCCCTGAAGCCTTTTCTGAGCTGTCCCATAGGAACCGTGTGGGTTTGGGGTTCCCCCTCATACTACTCGGTTTTCTGTTCCTGATCCTTTGCGGGGTCGTCGTCCGGAACCACCCAGAAATCCAACAGGGCGTCCATATCCTTCAGCATCCTTTCCACAATGAAGCGATTGGGATCCTCCCGCTCGGTCATCGTCAACCACAACGAGGTCACCAGGGGCTTGACAGAATGGATGACATGATAGGATCTGACAGCCAATTCCATCGGGGAACACAATTTTTCAAGAAGATCGGCGTCTTGGCTGCCAAGTTTGGACTTGAGCTGCTCCTTGAGCGTGCGGATCTCCGATTCGTCCAAGTAGATTTTTGCCATTACTGCGCCGTAAATGAAAAGTGTATGTATCCGGGCGTAACCGGCACGTTCTTGTACTCCACGTAGAAGCCACTGTCCGAATCCGGCTCCGTCCGCGACCGCAGTTCAACTTCGGGCAGGAATCCGATCTGTACCAGCGCCACGCTCTGTACCGGGAATCCGGTGTAGACAAACAGTTCACCGCTTCCATGGCAGACGTGTTTCGTCTCGCCCGTAAGGGGAAAATTGTCGGATCTTCTCAAATCATAGCGTCTTCGCATCTAGTTCGACATCCCCGAGATTGACAAACAGGTCGACCTGGTTGCGTATCTCCTTGAGTTCGTAGTAGTCGCACGCCGCCGAAAACCTGTCGTGGTCGAACCGGCTGAAAGGTACGAGATCCGGAACCGACAGCTCTCCCCTCATCTTTTTGAGAACGTAGGCTATCCGTATCCTGTGCTGATACATGGCTATACTGAGAGGGGTGCGCTTGATTCTTTTTACCTTTTTCTGTTCAAAAGCCATGGCGACACCGGTAAACGGCATCCCGGGATAGCAGCCGCTGTAGGGATTGCTCTTTTTCCCGGCATGAGTAGCTACAAGCGTTTCAATCTCGGCGGAGGTCTGTAGATCGGGATATTCGAGGCGTAGCGGCTGCAGGGAGGAAGCACAGTGCGAAATCACGGATTCGTGGTCGTTATGTTCCCTTACCAGTTCGAGAGCGGTGGTCTCCCCGATTCCGGGAACTCCAAAGATGTTGTCCCCGCTGTCTCCCTCCAGAGCACCGACATCGATCCACTGTTGCGGTTGGATCTGGTATTGTTCGACGAACCTCTTCTTCGTCATTAGATTGTCGACCCCACGGTTTCGTGCCACCACGACTACATCGTCTGAAATGAGCTGGTAGTAGTCGTGGTCTCCGGTGAAGCAGATGATCTTCTTGCCGGTACCGGACAACTTGCGGCAGTACGAGGCGATGACGTCGTCCGCCTCTTCTCCCAACAGCCTGATCTGGGGGATGTTGGTCAGCGAGATCATCTTCTGAACCTTCGGCACCTGGTCGTCAAATACCATCTTGGCACCGTCGAATGCCGGATCATGACGGTTTTCCTTGTATGCGGACGGTACGATTCCGGCGGACTGCGCTTCCTTGGAAATCTTCGTTCTTTCGGTGTAGCCCCCGTCCCACACGATCAACGGCATGAATCCCTGATAGGCACCACAGACATACGCCAGCTGCGACAGCACACCATAGATCACCGTAGTCGGAATTCCGGTACTGGTCTTCATCTCCATGTCGTATGCATGAAGGGCGCGATACGCCATGTTGTTGCCGTCTATCAGGATGTAGCCGTTGCGCATGATGTTCCTAGAACAGTGAAGTTTGCGTCCTTTTGTCGAGCAGCTCGAAATCAAGATCGATGACGAAACTCGGCGGGATCATGTAGGTACTGGACTCCGTCTCCTTCATCCCGACAAGTTCGTTGTTTTCATCGAAAACAGGAACTCTTCCCTTGATTTCCACAGGGACGGATACCGCCTCGTAATGGAACGTATCGATGTGCACCGCTCCACCAATCTGTTTTTCAATCGGAATACCATTGCGGAATCCGATAAGTTCGTAGTAGAAAGCAATTCGTTTGAACAATTCGGAAAGCCTTTTCTCGTTGTTCAACATACTCTGATACGCCTTTTCGACAAGGGTGTGAAGAATCATCAGTTTGGCCGTTTCTTCCTCGACGCTCTTCTGTGTCGCCTCGTCGAGCGAAGACCAGTCGAATTCGGAGTCTCCACGAATCGAGATTTCGACACTCTCGCCGTCCAGAGCCTGATACAGTGTCTCGACCCGCTCTGCAATCGGCATGCCGCCCGCTTCCTTCGGCGAAATATTGAGAATGAATTTGGTCTTGTGGTTGTCGACGTACTGTTCGACATTCTTGATAAGCCAGTCGAGAAATTCACCCGCCAATTCGGCAGGGGATATTTCGTCGACGACCTTCTGCAGCTCCAAAATTTCCATCTTGAACTCCTATGATATGATCTTGGCAGAGAGTACGCGGTCGTCTCCCTCCAACTTTTCATGTATGTATTCCGATGCCTTCTCTACACCGGGGACGATATAGACGCGGTCGCAGAACCGGTTGCATTCCCTCTTTTCATTTGAAACAAACTGGGAGTTTCCGAACAGATGCCGGTGGTGTTTGTAGAACTTGCGACGCTTTTCGTCGTCGTCTATTCTGACCGTGAAGATGATTTCCAGCAGGCACCCCATAGTTATGAAAGCAGCATATGACGCAGGATGTAGAACGACGTCTGGGCATCGTCCATTTCCCGGATCTCATCTGCAAGCTTCTCCCTGGTTGCTGCAAACTTGTCGACAAACGACTTCTTGTCTTCCCCCGACAGTTCGAGACGTGTATTGGTTACGACGAGGATTCTGCTCCTGCATACCTCCTCGTTACGGGCGATGAGACTGCATGCCTCGACTTCTTCGTATGCTCCGTCTGTTTCCGGCTTCTTTTCCATTTTGTCCTCTCAGATGTTCTTCAGATAACCTTCAAGTCGCTGAATTTCCCGCCCATCCTGCCCGGATATCCGATCGTCGACATAAAGCGGCAGACGATAATGGGATGAATATATGAGGGCATACCCCATCGGTGTGACGACCCTGAAAAACTTGTTTGTGACTTCACTCTTCTGGTGCATGCAGACATGCGCGAGAACGATGGCGTCGGAGTCGTCGAAATCCAATTCGACGGCTACCATGTTCGAGTCGAGCTGTCTCCACGATTCGGGGATGAATAAAAGCCGATTGAGTTCCTCGTCTTCGAACTCCTCTCCAACCAAAAAATTGAGAAGCATCTGTCCTTCGGTGGCGTTGAGAAGGATCGGAACAAAAAAGGAGGCGTCTTCCGACACGAGAATTGCGCAATACGTCTTTGGGTCGCGCATTCTGATACAGTCATGAACAGTCATGTTTTTCATTAGCTGACTACATCGACGGTTGCGTCGATGCCCTCCATTTTCTCGGAGCCGGACTTCTCCAGTGCGCGCCTCGTTTCACGACGTATTTTGGATGGACTGATGTCTCTATTTTCATCGATGATCCGATCTATTATCGCATCGACCTCCGCCCCCTTCATGTCGATGCTCAGATTTTCAATTTCCATTCTGGCGATACGTTTCAGAGTTTCCGGAGACTCGACCGGCATAAACCTGACGACGCCGTCCACATCTCCAAATATACCGTACGAATTCCATCGATCAAGACCTTCCCTCGAACTATCGGAAAAATTAGTTCCGAATCCGACCGCTCTCGATGAGCCGGACTCTTCGACAAAGATGAATACGGAGTTTCCGAGATCAACGACATCTCCCTCTCCGGTACTCAATTTTCCCGATTTCAACATGTCGAATATCTGTTCGCGGACGGAGCCGTTCATCTTTCCGACTCCCTCGATGAGGATGAGACTGTGGGGGCACCGTCTTACCTGACGGACAATCTGGCTTTCTTCATTGTACCCCACATATCCGGGAGGAGAGCCGATAATCTTGGAAATCGAATGGGGTTCGACATATTCCGCCCCGTTTATCGGGAGAAAAGCACCATTTCCAAATAGCAACTCGCTCAAGCGCCGAAGAACGGTTCTCTTCCCCATTCCTGCCGGACCATGGACGATCATCGAAGCCAGCAGTCCTTCTTTGTGCCTGCCAGCGGAAAGTGCCGATGCCATCAGTCTACAGATTTCCTCGATAGCATCATCGTTTCCGAGCACCTCCCTCTTGAGGATTGGAAGGGCAGAAGATATCCTGTCTGCGTCGGTACTCCTCAACATGGAAATCGGAACATTGGCAATAGAGGCTACCGACAGTTCGACGCACTCCTGGTCGACGGCGGAAGACCGCATCACCGCCCGGGCGCAGGCATCATCGAGGCAGTCTATCGCCTTGTCCGGAAAATATCTTTCAGTCAGATAGCGGTCGCTCAGGCATACAATTCGTTCCAGCGCCTCATCGGATATGACGCAGTCGTGAAAACCCTCAAAATCGGACTTCAGTCCGCGGAGGATGTCGAGAGTGGCGGCTCTGTCGACTTCGTGGACGACGATCCTGTGGAAGCGTCGTGAAAGGGCTCCATCCTTTTTGATCGTCCGGTTGTAGTCCCGAAACGTGGTGGCGCCGATACACCGGAGTCTGCCGCGTGCCAGATACGGTTTGAGGATGTTTCCGGCATCCATGACTCCGGTGTTGTCACCGGCCCCGACGAGCATATGGACTTCGTCGATGAAGAGAATGGCGTTTTCCTGGGAGCATATGTTCTCCACCACCGCCTTGAGACGCTCCTCAAACTGTCCCCTGAGACTCGTCCCGCTTACAAGTGACGACATGGTAAGCGAATAGAGCTTTGCACCGACGAGCTTCTGGGGAACGTTCCCAGAGACGATCCTGTATGTGAGCCCCTCGACAATGGCAGTCTTGCCGACCCCGGGCTCGCCGATCAGGAGAGGGTTGCTTTTAATCTTGCGCATCAACGACAGGATCACACTGTCTATCTCGGATTCCCGGCAGAAGGTCTGGTTCAGATCACCGCCGGCAGCCAGAGCCGTCATATCGAGGCACAGCTCTGAAACGGGGAGAGGTGCCCCTTGGACGGCATGGTCGACGGGAGAAGCGGCACCCGCCTCCTTCTGGGGGTTGAGAGAGGTGATTTCAGCCGCAGCTGCCTTTTCAATTTCATGGCGGGAAATCCCGGATTTCTCGAATATCGACATCGCATCGGGGCATTCGGCGCAGACGGAGGCTATTGCTCCGAGAATCCCCATATTGGTCTTTCCCGATCGTACCATTTCGACACACTTGGAAACGGACTGTGAAAACTTCAGGTCGCCCACCTTGTTGACAACCTTGACCCCCTGTTCTTCGTCGGTAGATGCCTGGGCAAGTTCGATACACACCTTGTTGATCTGTTTCTGACCAAATATCTTGGCAAGGAATTCCGACGACCCCTTCACCAGCCCATAGACGAAAAACAGGGGGTCGATGAAACCCTTGTTGCGGTTGATCGCAGCATGCATCGTATAGGCGATGCCGTAACTGAACTTGTGATCCAAGATCTTTTTTATACGGGGATTTGCCACTTTTTCCTCACGAGCAGAAGGTGTCCTGATCCGTTTCATAGTCGAGAAAGCGCCGGACATTCGTTTTTTTTTCTTCGAGGTCGGGTACCTTCCCCTCAAAAAGTCTATCCATCTGGAGAAGCACCAGATCCTTCTCGACGACAGTCATACGGGAGGAGCGGAATATCCCGAAATCCGTCGACCAGCGGTTATATCTGAACAAAACACGTCCTTCGACGTTTCTACCCACAAGGGCTACACCGTCGTCTTCAACCATCATT
>Ga0114918_10001333_pt1 | contig 22076 bp, 18 predicted proteins | sample LantaG_FD_87015 | JGI IMG/M metagenome (GOLD analysis project Ga0114918, IMG submission 87015) | Deep subsurface microbial communities from Baltic Sea to uncover new lineages of life (NeLLi) - Landsort_02402 metaG | ecosystem: Environmental > Aquatic > Marine > Oceanic > Sediment | place... | reverse complement strand
GACCACGCCTCCCCCCCGCCCTTGCTCTCTGTTTCTCTTCTCCTTGGCCCCTGGGGGGGGTTTTTGAGTATTTGGTTTTTTTTTTTTTTTTTTTTTTAATTTTTTTAGTTGTTGTTGGGGTTGACGTTGAGGTCGAGGAAAAAACATCCACCGTCGCATCGTCGTTTTGCTTTTTTTCATCATTCATCGCTGCTCGTCTCCTCACCTTGGCTTCATAGTACTTGTCCGTGTACGGCACGAGCACTCTCTGGTTGAGCTTGAAGACCTGACGGTGCAGGTTGGGTGGAGGAGGCGCCATGGTGGCTGAGAGAGAGAAAATGAGAGATGGGAGTTTTTGGACGATCGACTCCCCAAAGAAAACAAAAAAATGAAGGGGCCATCATCAAGTTCGCGTGACTTAAATTTGAAATTTTACAACCCCTCTTCATCTCATCGCTTCTTCTTCTGCCTCTCCTCGGCGTCCAGCAGCGCCTCCACCAGCTCCGCCTTCTTCAGGCCCGACCTCCTCTCGACCCCTCCCGCCGTCGCCAGCAGGCCGAGCGCCGGCACCGTCAGCTTGGAGAGCTCCGCCCTCCTCGCTCCGCGGTCGAAGGAGGAAGAGGACGAAGACGAAGGAGAGGAAGGGGAAGAAGAGGAAGCGGGAGGGGCCTTGTCCTCGAAGTTGTCCCAGTCGTCGAGCGGTGCAAAGGCCCTCTCGGATCCGCCGCTGCCGCTTTGGCTGCTCCTCCCGCTGCTCCAGCTGCCGCCACCGCTGCTCTGGCTCCAGCTGCTGCCCTGGCTCCTGCCACTGTCGTATCCACCGCTGTTGTAGCTGCCGCGGCCGGGAGACTGGGAGTATGGCTGCTGCTCACGGGCGCCGCGGCCGCGGCCTCCTCCTCCTCCTCCAGGACCGTTGTTGCTGAAATAGCCGCCGCTCCCGCTCCCGTTTCCACTTCCATTCCCGCTTCCGCGCTCATAGACCCCCTGCTGCTGCGAGCCCTTCCCCGGGTACTCCCATCGCTTGCTCGGCGGCAGAGTGGAGCTCGCCAGCGACGCGAAGTTGGACGCGGAGCCTGCGGCGCCGGCGACGAACCTCGACGGCGGCATCGCTGCGTCGCGCTTCAGGACCAAACCTAAACCGGCGAGGCGCTCCCTGGGCACGGGCCCGCGCCCTCCCTGGGCGGCCAGGGCGGCCCTGCGCGCGGCGTCGACGAGGGCGGCGGTGATCTCGACCTCCTTGGGCTTTTCGAAAGCGGAGGAGGGGAGGGGGAGGTTGTGTCTTTCTCCCTGCTGTTGCTGCTGCTCTCGCTGCGAAGAAGAAGAAGACGAAGACGAAGACGAAGAAGAAGAGAACGAGACAGAGGAAGCGCCGCCACGGCCACCACCACCGCCCCTGCCCCCACCGCCGCCGCCGTCGCTCCCCCACGTCGCGCCGGGCGCCGGCGCCGCAGCGGCCTCGGCCGCCGACGCCGCGGCCTGCTCCTCGCTGTACTGGCGCGGGACGACAAGCGACCCCGGAGGCGCGGCGATCGGCGACGCCTCGCCGCGCGCGGCGGCCCTGGCCGCGGCCTCGATCAGCGCCGCAGGGAGCAGCAGCCCGCCGCCAACCCCCGCCGAGGAGGAGGAGGAGGAGGCGTCTTCGGAGGAATAGCCCGACCCCAGCCCCTGCCGGAACCGCCGCTCGACCCTCTCGACCTCGGCGGCGTCGGCCGGCGGCGGCGCCCTTGCCGGGTCGACGGCGACGCCGGCGGTCCGCAGCAGCGCAGCGACGTACCTCGCCCTTTCGGGCCCCGACCGCAGCGCGTAGTGGTCGTAGAAGGGTAAGGGGATCACGGACCATCCCAGCATCCTGAGCAGCCTGCGGCGGAGCTTGGTGGCGCCCGTGGGCTCGTGCGTGTTGATCGCGAAGTGGAAGGGGCCGTCGCACTCCACTGCGATCTTGAGAAGTTCCGTTCCAGCTGTGGAAGAAGGAGAACCCCCCGTTTCCGTTTCCGAAGCAGACGCAGAAGCTGAACCAGCACCAGAACCAGCAGAAGCAGAACCAGCATTAGAACCGGAAACAGAGACCACGGGAACCTCCTCGATCGCGATGTCGACAGAAAAGAGCCCGTCGGCCGTCGTATACTCGACTGCGTGCCTCACCCCGAGGTCGCGCAGCGTCGCCGCCACGTCCTCCTGGAAGACAGACACGACGACGTTCTGCGTGCTCTGCAGCCAGAGGCGCGTGACGTGGCGCGCGACGGCGTCGGGGATCACGGGCAGGGCCGCGTCGGCCGCGGCGGCCTCGACCGCGGCCTGCGCCGCCGCGGCGGCCGCGGCCTCGATCTCTTCCTTCGAGGCGCCGCTGCCCGACCGCTCGGCGATCACGCTGGCCTTGGCCGCCTCGGCCGCCGCGGCCGTGGCCTCGTCGCGCTGCAGCTTGGTGAGCAGCAGCGCCTGGAACAGCTGGTTGATCTGCGACGACTCGATGACCCTCGACGCGGCCTTCCCACCCTCGTCGTCGTCAAAGTCCGAGGGCGAGGAATAGATTTCCTCGGCAACGACCCGCTCGACCTCGGCGGCCATCCTCGCCGCCAGGCTGTTGAAGCAGGGCATTCGGGTCCCGCCCAGCACGGCCAGCGCCCAGAGCGAGTTGCCGCAGGCCTGGACGTTGAATCCGTCGGCGAGCTCGACGACGCGGTCCGAGACGGCCTCGAGGAGCCCCGGGCGGGAGCTGCTGCTGCTGCTGCTGCTGTTGTTGTTGCTGCCGTTTCCAAAGCCGCCGCCGAACGAAGAAGAGGTTTCGTCGTCGTTATTTCTGCCGTTCCCTTCGTTCTTCGGCGGCACCTCGTACCCGAGCCTCGCCAGCGCCCACAGCGCGTTCGACAGCTCCTGCTCCCCGAACCACCCGGCCCTCTCGGCCACCTCGTCGGCGAAGTGACCCAGAGACCGCTCGGGACAGTATTTTAAGGTAGCGAACGACCAAAGCATGTTGGCGACGGCCTGGCCCATCAGCTGCGCCCTCCGAGCGGCGCCGGCGCACTCGGCGTCGAAGGCCGCCAGGGCCGCAAGGTCCGCGAAGCCGGCCTTGGCAAACCCGTAGAGCAGGTTGCACATCTCCTGCGCCTTGTAGGAACGCATCCTCCTCCGCACGTCGTCGGCCGCGGCCTCGAAGACGGTAGAATGGAAGAAGTCCAGCTCGGTCAGCGCCCAGATCGTGTTGGAGATCGACTGCGGCGTGATGATCGTGCGCGTGGCGCCGTCGCGCGCCCTGAAGCGCGCCGCTGCCGGGTTGGTGAAGACCGAGGCCGAGGCGTCCCCGCGGGCCTCGGCCTCGGCCGCGAACCGGGCCGCGACGCCGATCGCCGCGACGGTCGAGTCCGCGACGGCCCCCAGCAGCTCCTCGTCGCGCGCGTCGAGGTAGGCGCAGGCCCACACGATGTTGCTGATGGCCTGCGTCTCGAAGTTGTCGAGCCCTCGCCGCTTGACCTCGGCGATGAAGGGCGCCCAGGCCGCGGGCCAGTCTGCGAGCTGTAAGGCTCCCGTGGCCCAGAGCGAGTTGCCCAGCTCCTGCTCCCTCCACTCGTGCCATGGCGTGTGCGGCAGCGACGCGACCAGCGCAGGCAGGAGCGGGCTGGAGCGGTCTCCCAATTTCCCGAGAGACCAGAGCACGTTGGCCGTCTGCCGCGGGGCGAAGCTCGGGATCCGAGCCAGGACAGCGCCCGTGAGAGCGCCGTGGCCCAGGTGCGCCTTGACGACGTCGAGAGAGACGCCCGCTGCCGAGCTCAGCTTGGCGAGGCGGTGGCAGGCGCAGGCGGCGCCGATCTCGTCGAGCAGGCGGCCGCAGTCGCGCGCGAGCGTCAGCGGCGTGCGCCAGTCGGTGGCGTTGGCCAGGATGCGGTTGATCGTCAGCCTGGCCGGCCTGAAGGTCCTGCTGTCGAGGAAGGCGTTGCTACTGCTCTTGCTGCGATTGCGAGAGGCAGCGACATTATGCTCATCTTCGTCGGGGGGCACCTCTGGCCAGGCGAGGCGGCGCACGGTGTCCTCGAGCGCGATCTCGCCCCCGCGGTTGGCGCTCGGCGGGATCAGGTTCTCGTCATCCAGAAAGAGCACCCAGAACCCGGGCTCGGCAGCGGCGGCCTCGGCCTCGACGCGCGCGTCGACCCGGTCAGAGACCGCGTCCGCCGCGGCGCGGGTCTCGTGCCACGCGTTTTGGTTGTTGTTCTGGTTGTTGTTGTTGTTGTTGTTGTTGTTGTTGTTGTTGGCTTGGTCGTGGTCTTGCGGCCTGGTTTTTCGCGTCGTCGGCGTCGCCGTCTTGGCCTTGCTGTTCCGACGCTCGCCCGTAGTCGCCGACGCCGACGCCGATGCCGCCCGTTTCGGCTGCGACCCCCCGCCGCTCTGGCTCGGGTCGGGCTTTTTCCAGCTGCCCTGGTCCTCGTTCCAGACGGACGGGCCGCGGCTCCACCTGAAGCCCCCTCCCCACGCGGGGTCGTCGGGGATCTCGTTTTCGCCCTCTCCTTCTGCTGCTGCCGAAGAGGCCCTGGTCGAGGTCGAGGTCGACGTCGAGGTCGAGGTCGAGGTCGACGACGACGACAGCGAGGAAGGGAGAGCGCCGCCGACACCGACGCCGACGCCGACACCGCGGCGGACATTCGGCAGCGTTTCCCCGACCCTTCCGCCGCCTGTCCTCCTCGCCGCGGCTCCAGGAGTCAGCCTGTTTGTTTTTAAGGTGTTCGTGATTGGAATTCAGGGGAGCGTGAGATGGAGAGAGAGCGGTGGAGAGAGAACAGCGAGAGAAAGAAAGAAAGAAAAGCGATGGAGTTGGCTAGAATCGTCGCTTGCCCCCTCGGGCCGCCGATTCTTTGTTGCCTTTTTCCGATCTCCGCGCTCTTCCCTCCCCTGCTTCTCTTTCTCTTGCTCTTCGACACGGACCTGGGCAAGCACATGACCCGCATTTCCACGCTGGAAGCGCTGTTTGTTCGCGCGCACTGCGAGAGAGCAGCGCAGCGCAGCGCAGAGCCTTTGCTTTTTGAAATGCCAATTCGCTCGAGAGGGAAAATAAAAAAAAATGAGACTTTTTTATTTCCGACCCTCGACCTCGACCCCTCGTTTTTTCATACCCTCTTTCTCAGTCTCCCCCGCCGCGCCCCCTCCTGCGAAAATCTTGATTAGAAACCAACAATCGCCCCACCCCAGTTACAAAACGGAAAATGTTGGGAAAAAAGAAAGTTTTCTTGATCTCTCTCTGTTTTTTTTTGTAGTTGTTGTTATTTTCTCTCTCTCGCTCATCTCTCGCGCGCCTCTTCTCCTCCGCTGTCTCTCTCTTTTCTCTCTTCCTTCCAAAAAACGAAATCACGGCTTGATCACGACCAGCGGCTGCCCGGGCGTCACGGGAGTCGCGTTGTCCACGCAGAACTTGACCAGCGTCCCGCTCGACTCGGCCTCGATCTCGTTCATCAGCTTCATCGCCTCGATGATGCAGACGGTCTGTCCCTTGACGACGACGTCCCCTTCCTTGGCGAAGGCGGGTTCTCCAGGGGCGGGCGAACGGTAGAAAGTTCCTGCCATCGGGGAGGCCTGCTCGACGCCGTCGACGGCGGCGGGAGGGGCGGGGGCGGCTGCGGCGGCAGGGGCGGCGGCGGCGGCAGCAGGGGCGGCGGCGGCGGGCGCGGCGGCGGGCGCGGCGGCGTAGGCGGGCGCGGCGGCGGCCGGGGCGCCGGCGGCGTAGATCACTTTCGGCTCGGCGGCCTCGAGGGCCTCCTTCTTGCGGAGGGCGAGGGAGAAGCGCTTGGAGCGGAGCTCGAACTCGACGACGTCGGACTCGTTGATGGTGCTGTTGTGAAGTGGAATGGAGGTGGCGGTGGTGGAGGAGGTGGTGGAAGGGAGAAAGGGGAAATAGGTCGTCGCCGTCAGCGAAAGAACAAGAAGCGAAGCGAGAAAAAGAAAGAGAGGGGGCGCGCGAGATTGAAAAGAGAGAAAAGAAAACGAGCTTCTCGCCGCCGTCGCCTCCCTCGCATTCCACAGTCAGCCACCGCAGCTGTCGCGCATTTGAGATGCAGACTGCAGAAAGCGGGGCGGCTTTGCGAAAGAGAGCTCGGCTACCCTCGAGATCAGGAGCGAGTTTCCCCAGATCAACGGCGGCCAGACGACGACAAAGGGGGCGAGAGAGGGCAAGCGTCGTTTTTCTTCCGTCGATCGTGCCGCTCAGTCATTTCTTCCTCTTCCGAAGAGAAGAAAGCTAGAGGCCTGCTGGCTTAACTCACCGGATGACCTCGGTCAGCTCGTCGTAGTCGAGCGCGTTGATGGGCGCGTCGACCTTGACGCCGCGGACCGCGACGGCGGCGCGAGGGGAAGACGAAGCCTGAACGTTTTTTTTTTTTTTTTCGGTCGAGAGTTTTTTTTGTTTTTCTTTGGTGAGCGAGCAGCGTCGCGGAGGTTGATGGAGCCGAGGAGGGACGGAGGCCTTTGCGGTAGTTGCTCTCGTCCTTGCGAGAGGAGCAAGCTACAGATCTGCTCGACTAATGCCCGCGTTGAGCTGAGCACGATATGGGGTGGAGGCTCGAGGAAAGAGACTAACAGCATCGCGTCCTCCTTGCTTCTCATCTCTTCAAAAAAGGCAAGCAAGCCAGAGATCGACGCCCCACCCCCGCGCGCCACCCTCTCACCTGGCGGCGCGGCGCCACGGCCGCGGCGCGGCTAACGACGGAGCTCTTGAGAGCGAACATCGTAAGACTCGAATTGAGCGAGAAAGAGAGGAGGAAGCGAGAGCGAGGGATGGAAGAGAGAAGAGGAGAGAGGTTGAACAAAAAACGTCGAAGTCTGAGGCCGACATTTTTTTCGAACGCAAGTCGAGGAGAGCGAGCTTTTCCATTCTTCCGCTTCCGCTTCTTCTTCTTCCCTTCTTCCCTTCTTCTTTCTTTTTCCGATCTCACATGCAGCGCCTCTCCGCCAGCGCGCGCGCCTCCCCGGCGCTCGCCCTCGCCACCAGAGAACCCCGCAGGTCCCCCGCGGGCTCTCGCAGCATCGGATCGGCCACTCTCCGCCTCCGCAGGGCCGAAAACGGCTCGAAAAGGCAGCCAATCATCGACGCTCGGGTGGCGGCGTCGGCGCTCGACGTCGTCGGCGACGCAATCGACGAGGCCACGGGCGAGAGGACCAGGGAGATCAAGGCGCAGCTGCTGGACTCTCTGTTTGGCACCGAGCGCGGGCTGTCCGCGTCGAGCGAGGTGAGGAGGATTGGAGAGAGAGAACGAGAAAAAGAGAGAAAGAGAAAGAGAAGGAGAGAAAGAGAAAGAAGGAATCGGATGATTTCGTAAATCAAAACGGACGACGTGTCTTCGCTCTAGTAAAACTCACCCCTTTCTCCCTCCCTCCCCCGCTTCCGCCCATCTCCTTCTCAACCCCAACTCTCAAGGTCCGCGCCGAGATCAACGAGCTCATCACTGCCCTCGAGGCTCGCAACGCCGCAGCTCCCCTCGACAGCAGCGACGACGATGACAATGAAAAGAAGTCTTCCTTGCTCGGTGTCTGGAAGCTAGCCTACACCTCTTCGAGCGAGCTCGTCCCTTTACTTGCCCTGGGCAAGCTCCCCTTCGTCACCGTCGGGGACGTCACGCAGACCATCTCCACCGACAACCTGACGGGAGTCACCAGCGCCGTGAATTCTGTTTCTTTCGCGGTGCCGTTCTCGACAACCTCGGTCTCGACGACGGCGGCCGTCGACGTCGTCTCCGCCAAGAGGGTGGCAGTCCGCTTCGAGCGCGGGCGCGTGGCCACCCCGCAGATCGCCAGCGACTTGTCTTCCTTGAGGGACGAGATCCCGGAGTCTGTGAGCGTGGGCGGACGGACCGTGGACCTCAGCGGCGTGAAAGCAGCGCTGCTGGTGCCGGCCGTCGAGGCCGCGGGGGGCATCGTGAGGCGCCTCTCCGGTGCCTTGAGCAGGGCGCCCGACTTGGACTTCGCTCTTCCCAAGTCCGAAAAGGCCACGACCTGGCTGATCAACACGTACATCGACGAGGACACCAGGATAGCCCGCGGCGACGGGGGCAGCGTGTTCGTGATGGTGAAAGAAGAGGAGGAGGAGCTGCAGCAGAGGGCGAGCAGCGTCGAGGAGATCGACGCCGTCGCCGAGAGGAAGCAGGCGGAGGGGGCCGTGAAGGAGGTGGAGGCAGAGGCCATGCTTGACGAGTAGTGGAAATTTGGAATTGGGAGTTAAGGAGAGAGAGAGCGCGCGCGGGGGTCGTGTTAGAAGAAAGAAACGAAAAAAAAACAAGTCCAAAAAAACCACTTTTCCTTTTGTTTTTTCCTCTCGTTTTCTTCTCCCCTTCTTTTGTTTGCAGCTCGATGCAAAAGCTTTTCTTGCGCCCTTCTGCCGCCGCCTCTGCTCCAGTCCGCTCCGTCTTTTCTTCTTCCAGGCCGCTGAATACCATCATGCGACCAGGAGCGCCCTGTCAGAAGCAGGGATCGGCCAAGCGCGCCAAGAACAACGCGGGGGGCAGATGCAACGCTTCTTCGTCGTCGGCGGCGGCGTCGGCGTTGCCGCTGCCGCCGCCGCTCCCTGCCGACGCTCCCATCCCTGCCCCGCCCCCCACCGACCTGGACGCCCACGTCTCCCAGGCCTGGGAATGGTGGACCAACATGGGGGCGCCCAAGTACCACGTCGCTCCGATGGTCGATCAGGTGAGAGTTGAGATGTGAAAGAGGGAGACGGAAAAGGAAAGAAGGCGACGAAGAGAGAGATGCGAAGATCGGGCGTCGTTGGTGGCGTTTTTTTCTTTCTTCGCCGCCTAGCCTCTCTCTCACTCATTCAACCCCGACCTCCACACCCCCAACCGACCAACCATCCACAGTCCGAGCTCGCCTTCCGCCTCCTCTGCCGCAAGCACGGCGCCACCTGCGCCTACACCCCTATGATGCACGCCCGCCTCTTCGCAGAGGTGCCCTCGTACCGCGCCGAGCAGTTTTCGACGACCAACGGCGACAGGCCTTTACTCGCGCAGTTTTGCGGCAACGACCCGGGCACGGTGTTGGCAGCCGCCCGCATCCTGGAGGCGCGCGGCGGGGTGGACGCGATCGACCTCAACCTGGGCTGCCCGCAGCGCATCGCCCGTCGAGGCCGGTACGGCGCTTTCCTGATGGAGGAGCCCAAGACCGTTTCCGCGGTCGTGTCGACGCTCGCCGCTCATCTGAAGATCAAAGTCACGGCAAAGATGCGCATCTTCGACGACCTGGACAGAACGATCGCGTTCGCGCGGATGCTGGAGTCGTCCGGCGCGAGCTTAGTGGCGGTCCACGGCCGCACGCGCGACGCCAAGGACGCCGCCTCTGTCCGCGCGGACTGGGCCGCGATCGCCGCCGTGAAGAGAGCCTTGAGGGTTCCCGTGTTGGCGAACGGCGACGTGCTCTGCCTGGATTCCGCCCGCAAATGCCTCGAGGCTACGGGCTGCGACGGCGTGCTGTCGGCGATCCCGCTGCTGGAGGACCCGGCCCTCTTCTCCGAGAACCGCGGGCAAATCGGGTGTCGGGTCCGGCCGATTCGGTTGTTGAAAGAATACGCGGCCATCGTGGCCGAGCACGCGACGCCCCCGCGCATGGTGCGGGGCCACGCCTTCCGCATGCTGGGAGACTGGCTCGAAGAGCACACCGACCTGCGGGACGCGCTCAACGGGTTCGACAGGAGCAAGAGGAGGGAGCGGAGGGACCGCGACTGCTGCGGCGACGAGGAGGAGGGGGAAGAAGAGGAGGTAGAGAAAAAGGTCGTCGTCGCCGGAGAAGAAGAAGCTGTCGTTGCTGCTGTTGCCGAGGACGAGAAACCCGAAGAGAAACCCGACGACGAAGTCTCCCTCCGCCGCAAGGTCCTCTTCGACGGCAGCGGCCTCCTGACCCCGGCCAAGGTGGAGGCCGTCGCCGACGAGCTCCTCTACAGGATAGAGAAGTCCGGACGCGGCTACCCGATCCCCGTCGTGACGGAGCGCGCAGCCCTGAGGCTCGCGGCGGCAGAGGCGGCGAAAAAAGCCGCGATCGAAGAGGCCGGGAGGGAGGCCGCGGCGCTGGCTTCGATCGGGGCCGGGTTCGAGGCTTAGAAGGCAATTAGAACTATATAGACCACATTGCTTTTCCTTTTTTATTTTACAAACGACTCACTTCCAAACCACTGTAAACAACGCCGCGAAAGCGCGAAAGAAAAAAAACAAGATTTAACCTTTTTCATTCCTCGTCGTCCCCGGCGAGCGCGTCCAGATAATTTCCTCCTCCTTCCTCCCCCACTCCTTCTCCCTCCTTTTCCTCCTTCTTCTTCGGCTCCAGATCGATCAGCTTCCCGCTCTCGGCGGCCAGCGCCGACAGCGCCACCCGCCCTCGACCCCGGATGAAGGCCGCGACGGCCTCGAACTCGGCCTTGGAGACGTGGATGTACGCGCCGCGCTCGTCCATAATGCCCGAGAGTCTCCCTTCTTTCTCTAGAGTGCGAATCCGGTCCACGGCCTCCGAGGCGCGGAGGCCGAAGTTCGCCCCGAGCTCCTCGAGGGTCACGGTCTTGCGGTCCTCGATGAAGGAGACGAAGCGCGCGAGCAGAGATTCTTGGTTTTCGGCCTCGTTTTCGTCGCCGTTGGCATCTCCGTCGGCATTCCCTTCCTCGCCCTCCTCCTCCTTCTCGATCAGCGACGCCCACCTGGCGGCCTCCTCGTCCTCGGCCCTCGCCTTCTCCTCGGCCTCCAGCAGGAGCTGCCGCTCCCTGGCCTCCTCGGCGCGCTCGCGCGCCTCCTCGCGCGCGCGCCGCCGCTCCTCGTAGCTTTGGTTTTTTTCTGCGCGCGCCTCGAGCGCGGCGCGCTGCTCGGCGGCCGCGGCGCGGCGGGCGTCGCGGGCGCGCAGCGGGGGGCGGTTGCCCTCGTTGTCGGAGCCGTCTTCGTCAGAGGCATCTTCGTTGTCGTCGTCGTTGTTGTTGTTCGCGGCTGCTGCTGCGGCGGCGGCAGCGGCGGCGGCGGCGCGGCGGCGCGCGAGCCCCGCTCCGAGGCGGTCTCGGCGGTTCGCCTGTTGCTGCTCTTGCTGTCCTCCTGCCCGCGCTGCTGCTGCTGGTGCTGGTACAGCATTGGTGTCCACCTGTCGAGCATTTTGAATTCGGGATCAATATCGCGCCAAAGAAGGCGGTGAGGAGCGGCAGAGAGGAGGTCGGAAAAAACAAAACAAACGATCGTTGGCCGAAGAAGAAGATGAAGAAAACAAACTCGTCTCTCTTTCTCTCTCTCCGCACCTGCTGCTTTTCCGCGCCTGCTGCCGACTTGGAGAGGAAGAAGAGCACGGCCCCTACGCCTGCGAGCAGCACAGCGAGCAGGGCGGCGAGCACCGCGGCCTCCGAAGAGGATGATGATGACGAAGAAGACATTTCACGGTTTTTTTTTTCGGTTTCAATCGAAAGAAAAGTGAAAACTCGACTTTTTCTTTTTCTTTTTTTTCTATCACCTTTCGCCTCTCTCCGTTTACAACAAAACTAATCCCCTTTTCTTTCAAGCCCCGAGCCCCTCCTTGACGTACCCAGCAGCCAGCTCCGCGTACTTGCTCGCGCTCACGGGCAAGAACGAGGCCTCCTCCGGCTTCAGCGCCCGCAGCTTCCTCGCCGGGACGCCGCCCCAGAGCTCGCCCGACGGCACGACGGCCCTCGCCGCCACCGCGGCCCCGGCGGCGACCATCGCCCTCGCCTCGACGATGGAGCCGTCGCCGAGCGAGGCGCCCATGCCGATGAGCGCCTCGTCGCCGACGACGACGCCGGCGCCGATCGAGGCGTTGTGGCCGACGGTGACCCTCGCTCCCAGAGTCGTCGGAGCGGGAGCGGAAGAAGAGGAAGAAGAAGAAGCGGAATTCTCGATGTCCTCCGGCGTGGTGCGGACTGTCGCGCCGTCCTGGACGTTGGTGTCGTCGCCGATGATGACGGGGGCGCCGTCGCCTGAGGTTTTGGGTGGGTTGAAAGGGAAGAGAAAGGGAAACGAAGGGTGAGGGTCGAGGGAAAAAAGGCGTCGATGATCGCGTGATTGCTGCTTGCTTCCTTTCTTTCTCGCCCCCTCTTCTTCTTTCCTCTTTTATCCCTCAATTTCACCACGCATACGCATACCTCTGATGACGGCCCCGTACCACACGCTCACGCGATCCCCAAGGCGGACGTCGCCGGCGACGGTGGCCGAGGGCGCGACGAACGCCGCCGCGGCCGACGAGGGCATCGCCGAGCTCACCGGCTGGAAGGTGCGGTGCCGGTAGACTGAAAGGGAATAAGTTTCGAATTTTCATGTGGTCGTGGAGAGAAGATCGGTGAGCTTTCAAAGATGTTGGAAGGGGAGGGAATGGCGCTGGGAAAAGAGGGGGCAGAGACGCGGCGACGACGACGACGACGAAGAAGAAGAAGAAGAAGAAGAAGAAAGAGGAGGAGCATTCTCTTTGCTCAAAGCGCCGACGGCCGCCCTTTTGAATCAATCTTCCTTCTGTCATTCCCCACTCACTCTCTTCCAGGTAGACCTCCGAGCCGCGCAGGCGGCAGCTCAGGCGGTCCAGGGCCTGGCCCGTCTCGCGGAGGGCGAAGCCGAGCCTGGAGAGCATTGGTAGTTTTTGAGTTTTCGAGTTTTTTTCTTCTTTTTCTTTTCTGCTTTCTTCGATGGAGGGCGTCGAGCGAGAGGAAGAGAAAAAGTGCTTTTTTTTTTTCGACCTCCTCTCTTCTTCTTTCCTTCTTTTCTCTCCCAGAGAAGGCCCCCCCCCCCCCCCCCCCCCCCCCCCACCCCCCCCCGCCCCCCCCCCCCCCCCGACTCCGCGACCCCCTCCCTGCCGACCGTCCTCACGCTCAGCAGCAGCCTCGGGTCGACGACCGACCGCTCGCATGGAACGATCAGCGCCTCGGAGTTGATCGCCCTGACGGCGGCGACGACGTCCTCGAGCGTCGGAGGAGAACGCGCGGGGGGCCGACGGTGCCGGCGGGGCGCGGCGCCGCCTTCCTCCGCTCCCTCTCTCTGCTCCCCCGCTCCCTCTCTCTGCTCCCCCGCTCCCTCTCTCTCCTCCGCTCCCTCTCTCTGCCACCCCTCTCCCTCTTCCTCCCCCTTCAGAAGCGTGTCCACCTTGTTGACCAGCACGACGTCGGCGTACGCCAGCTGCCTCGCGGCCTCGTTGACGGCGCCGGCGGCCCTCCTCGCCGCGAGCTGCGACACCAGCCTCGCGGCGTCGACGACGGCGACGACGCCGCCGAGCGCCGCCGACGCCTCGAGGGCCTCGTCCGCCCAGAGGGCCGTGGCCGCCGGCCCCGGGTCCGCGAGGCCGCTGGTCTCGACGAGGATGCCGTCGAGGGGGCGGCGGCGGCGGCTGCGAGCAGGAGCGGCGGCGCCAGGTGGGGGAGAGGAGGAAGAGGGAGCGGCGACGGCGGCGGCGGCGCTCCTGCCCCTCCTCGCCTCCTCTTCCGCCTCTTCCGCCGCCTCTTCCTCCTCCTCCCTGGCGGTTTTCGCCAGCAGCCCCTCGAGCGCGGACAGGAAGCCGGACTTGGCCGAGCAGCACAGGCAGCCGTTGGAGAGCTCGACCCAGTCCTCGAGGGCCACGGGGGCGCTCGCGCCGCCGCTCGTCTCTCCCACGCCTTCTCCTCCCCGCAGACTCCTCGGCACTGCCGCGGCCGCGGCGCCGGCGCGCAGCAGGTCGGCCTCCAAGCCCCTCTCGGATCCAAACTCGTTCAGGATCACGGCGAGCCTGAGGCCGTGCCTGGCGTGCAGCAGGTGGCGCACGAGCGTCGACTTGCCGGCGCCGAGGAAGCCCGTGATAAGCGTGACGGGGACCGGGGGAGGACGAGGCAGAGAAGGCGGCGGAGGAGAGGGGCGAGGGCGAGGAGGCTGCGCCGCTCTATCGGCAATGCCCGCATCCTCCTCGCTCTTTTCCTCCTCTTTTTTAGCGTCTTCTTGTTTCTTTCCCGCGGGAGACTCCTCCGAAACGTCGACCGCGAGCTCTGGCAGGGGCACCGCCTCGGGAGGGAGCTCGTCGCCGTCGCTTTCGCTCATATTTGCGTTTCCTAGTAGAAAAAGTTGAAATAGAAAAAAAAACCGATTCTGACTCGTTTTTTCATTTTTTTCGCTTCTTCTTCTCTTTCTTTTCTCTTCCCTCGATCTTCCTTCGATGGGCTTCTGGGGAGGGACCTTCCTCTTCCTGCTCTTCGGGGTCGGTGCCGGCGTCGTGGTCACGTTCCTGTCGCGGCCGTCGCACCAGGGGTGAGGGAGGGGTAGAAGGAGAGAAAGGAAGAGACCGGGACGACGACATAGAACATCAAGCACTCACCATTCGTTTTTCCTCCTCTCTTTCTCTCTCTCTCTCTCTCTCGTTTAATACACCAAACAGCATGAACCATATCCTCTGCGGCACTGCCGTGCTCTGCTGCTGGATGATGTGAGAAGCTAGAGATAAAGAGAAAGAGAATATGAACGGAAGAGAAACAGAGAGAGAAAGAGAGAAGCGATGATGGTTCTTTTCGTTCTTCTCTCAACCTCGACCTTGTCTTCGACCTCGAAAAAAAAAAAAACATCAAAACCCCTCTCCAAACAGGTGGGCCATCCTCTTCGTCGCGCAGTCGCACCCGCTGGTCCGGCCCGTGCTCCAAGCATAGTAGTCGTTTTGGTTTTGTTTCTGTTTTTCGTTGAGAGAAAAAAACTTGTAGCGTGAATCTTTTATTCCAAAAAGATAGAAAAAATGTCGTTTTCGTTTGATTTTTGTCGTCACTCGCACTCCTCCGGGACCGCCGCTCTCTCTTTCTCTCTCTCCCCACATTCGTTTTTGTATTTTTGTTCGATTTTGATGTTGTTTTTGCACAAAAAGAATCTCCAAAAGAAGAAGAACGGGGAATAATAGGAGGGTGGAAAAAATGTGGGGCTGCTGTTTTTGTTTTATTTCTCTGTCTCTCTCCCTCTCTTTTCTTCCTTCTCTCTCTCTCTCTATCTCTCAACGCCGGAAAAAGAAAAAAAAAGATCAAACCTAGTCAATAAAAAAGCGAGAAAGAGAAACAAAATCGAAGGCGAGGGCTTCTAGACATCGATGACGTTCTCAAACGCGGCAGCGGCCGCGGTCTTGGCCCTGCTCGGCACCGCAGCCGCCGCGTCCAGGTTGGCCTTGGGGATGACCGCGTACTCGCTCAGCAGCCTCCTGAAGTCGTCGCCCGAGATCGTCTCCTTCTCGATCAGCACGTCGACGATCTTGTCGATCGCGACGCGGTTGTCCCTGATCTGCTGCACCGCGACGACGTACGCGTCGGTCGCGATCTTCTTGATCGCGCCGTCGATGCGCTGCTGCAGCTGCTCGCTGACGCTGTTGCGCGCCATCATGCGCATGATCATGTCCCCGCTCTGCGCGCTGGGGTCGAGCAGCGACCAGGGCCCGATGTCCGAGAAGCCGTAGTTGACGACCATCTGGCGCGCCATGCCCGTGACCTGCTGCAGGTCGGACGAGGCGCCGGTCGTGACCTCGGCGTCGCCGAAGACGACCTCCTCGGCCGCGCGCCCGCCCAGCGCGCCGACGATGCGCGCGAAGATCTGCTGCTTGGAGATCAGCGTCGGATCCTCGCCGGGCACGAACCAGGTCAGCCCGCGCGCCTGCCCGCGCGGGATGAGCGTCACCTTCTGGACGGCGTCGTGCCCGGGCGTCAGGGTGCCGCAGATCGCGTGGCCGACCTCGTGGTAGGCGACCAGGGACTTCGACTTGCCGTCGAGCATCGGCGTGCCCTGGAAGAGAGAGAGAGAGAGAGAGAGAGAGAGGGGGAAAAAAGGTGAGTTTTTTTTTGTCGAGAAAGAAAGCGAGGAAAAAGAAAGAGAGAGCAAAAAAAACGTTCCGTCTTCCTCACCTCCATGCCGGCGATGATGCGGTCGACAGAGTCGTCGATCTCGCTGTCGGTGATGGCAGTCTTGTTCCTGCGCCCGGTGAGGATCGCGGCCTCGTTGAACAGGTTGGCAAGGTCCGCGCCAGAGAACCCGGGCGTGCGCTGCGCTACCTCCTTGAGGTCGACCTCGTCGCCGAGCTTCTTGTTGCGCGCGTGCACCTTGAGGATCTCGAGGCGGCCCTTGGCGTCGGGCACGTCGACGGAGACCTGCCTGTCGAAGCGGCCCGGCCTCAGGAGGGCGGGGTCGAGGATGTCGGAGCGGTTGGTCGCCGCGACGACGATGATGCCCGTGTTGCCCTCGAAGCCGTCCATCTCGGTGAGGAGCTGGTTGAGCGTCTGCTCGCGCTCGTCGTTGCCGCCGCCGACGCCCGTGCCGCGGGAGCGGCCCACGGCATCGATCTCGTCCTGTTGGGTTAGAGAGAGGAAGAGCGAGGAGGAAGGAGGGAGACAAGGGAAAAGAGAGGGTGAGCTGAAGAAGAAAGAAGGGAAAAAAAGGGTTTTCGACCCCGACCTCGAAACACCCCCCTCGGGACCGCTCGCCCGCGCGCGACGGCCCCCCCGAGGCCGAAAGAGGAAAACAAAAACCAAAACTCAAAAGACTCACCACAAACACGATGCACGGCGCGTTCTCCTTGGCCTTCTTGAACAGGTCGCGCACCCTCGAGGCGCCGACGCCGACAAACATCTCGACGAACTCGGAGCCGGAGATCGAGAAGAAGGGCACGCCGGCCTCGCCGGCGATCGCCTTGGCGAGCAGCGTCTTGCCGGTCCCGGGCGGGCCGACCAGCAGCACGCCCTTGGGGATCTTGGCGCCCACGGCCGTGAACCGCTCGGGCCTCTTGAGGAACTCGACCACCTCCATAAAGTCCTGCTTGGCCTCATCGACGCCGGCGACGTCGTCGAACCCGATCCCCGTGTTGGGCTCCATCTGGAACTTGGCCTTGGACTTGCCAAAGGCCATCGGGTTCCCGGGGCCGCCGCCGCCGATGCCCCCGGGGCCGCCGCCGCGGCGCGACAGCAGGAAGAGCCCGCCGACGAGCAGCAGCGGGAACGCGAGGTTGCCCAGCAGGCCCGCGACGACGGCGCCGCCGTCCTCGGCCTGCGAGTGCGCCGCGAAGTCGACGCCCTTGGCGCGGAACTTGGAGAGCAGCTCCTGCGACGTGCCCGGCAGCTGCACGCGGACGCGCTGGACGCGGTTGCCGAGCTCCGGGCTCGCGGCCTCGACGATCGCGATGGTGCCGTTCTCGTAGAGGTCGACCTTCTGCACGCGGCCGAGGTCGAGGTACTCGAGGAAGCGCGAGTAGGACATGCGCGAGGCGGCGACGGCGTCGTCGGCGGCGAGGGCCGGGGCCGCGGGAGTCAGGGTCGAGGCCGCGGCGGTGGCCATGGCGAGGGAGGCGAGGCCGGTCATCCACGAGCGCTTGGAGGGGTCAGCGGGCTTTTGAAAGGGTTTGCGTTTTTGTGGAGGAGGGGGGGGAGGGAGAAAAAGGGGGTTGCATGAGCGAGGAGGAGGAGGAAGAGGGGTGGGAGAGGTTGCGGTCAAGAAGCGAAGCGAGCGAGCGCCGCGCTGCTGCTGCTGCGATCCAACGGGGAAAAGAAAGGGGAGAAGACTTCTCTGCGGAGGAGCTTCTTTCTTGCGCCACGTTTCGCGCTCTCTATCTAGAATAGAAGTCTCCGGGATGCTGCATCGGAGTGCCTCGCCCATCAAAAGAAGCGGCTCGCACGCGGGGTTTCGGGAGCATCTCTCCGTCAGTTGTTTGGCTGGAGAGCTTCTCTTCTCGTCCGAGATCGAAGGAAGCAAGAGCCCCCCCCACGCGAGCGTCGTGGCTCTCTCGTGAGCGCCGCTCCAAGCGCTCGCCGCGGAAAGTCCGCCTTCTGGGCCCTTTGTTGCAAATTTACCCTGGCGAGCAGCAAGCTCGTTGTCGATAGAGCGCCTCTAACATGGAAAGTTAGGTATCGACACAGCGGAGCTGCTCGTCGCGACGGAACACTCGAGTCGAAATGGCGCCGACAAAGCGATGGAAAAAAGCAAGCAGCGCCGAAAAAGAGGAGGAAAAAACGCAAACATTTCATCCGTCTCCTCTCTTCTCTCCGCGTCCCCTCCTCTCAACTAACCTGCTCTCCGTTCTTGAAGCTGGCGCGGGCGACGACACGGGCGACGGGGCGGGCTGTTGTAGATGGTCGGGTTGAGAAGGAGAGAATTGCGGAGCGGAAAAAGATGAGAGGACACGAGAAGGAGAGAGAGAAAGCTAGCGAGAAGGAGTCGAATCGAAACACCATAGGATCTCTCTCTTGTCTCTCTTTGTTGCCGCTCTCTTTTCCACGCTTTCGACGTACCAGCACCGTTGCGGGTGGAGCCCGCAAGGCCGCGCACGGGGCGCGTGGAGGCAAGGGCCATGGTGATAGAAGGGGAAGTAAGGAGAAAGAAGCAGAAAAGGAAAGAAAGGCGAAGCGAAGAGTTCTACAGCAAGAAGTTTGAGGAGGAGAGTAGAGTTGAGACGTCTTTCTTTTTTTCTCTCGGTCGCCTCCAGCTCTATCTATCAGCTCACAAAAAAAAACAAATCAAGCAGAGAGAGAGAGGCGACCCTCAACTCGCCCCTCCTTTCAAGGCATTATCCTCTTCTCCGATCGCATCTTCCAATCATCGTCAAGTAGCAGCAGCCACAGAAGCAGGCGCTCGCGGGCGTGAGAGACCTCTGCTCGGGAGAGAGAGAGACGACAAGGGGTCCGTTTTTTTTCTCCAGCCGAAGGACACCGACGGCAGCAGCGGAGAAAGAGACTGCTGAATCGAGATGTCCACCTGGAGACAGGACAACGGCGCCGGCTTGGAGCCCAACCAGCCCTGGTGCGTAGAAAAGGGCGCGGTATCCTCGCTGGCGCGAGCGTCGGGGAGATGAGAGCTCTTTTCGGTGTCTGGATGCGGCCGCCAAGATGCGGCCGCCGCCCCCCTGTGTTGTCGACAGCGACACCGTTTCGATTCCTTCGACTCAAGGTACCATCCCCCTCCTCTCTCCCTTTCCTCCTTTCAAAAACCACGCAGGCCCGATGTCGATGCATCCGTCGCGGCTCTGATAGGAGACGGCTTTGCTGACGCTCCTCCGAGGGCGACGTCCGCCCCTCCTCACTTGGAGCAGCTGTGGGCGGCGCAAGGGGTGAGACGAGAATTTCAAAGTTTTTTTTTCCTCGTCGAGTTTTTTTTTGTTTTCGTATGAGCCGCCGACAGGCGAAATGCCCGCGCCCCGGCATCCGCTTGTATCCTTCGGGTTTGCCCTCTCTGTCTACTGCTGCGGCACTTGTTCGTCATGGATGGGACTCTGCGCGCATGGGGCAGGGGAGGATGCTTCTCGTTTGGGGCGCGAAAGGCGATGGAAAAAGGACGAGAAAGCAATCACAGCCGTCGCAATCACAGCCAAGAGGCGGAAGAGAGCAAACAGAACCTCTTCCTCACCCCTCTTTTCCTCTCTTCCTCTGCCCCTCTCTCTCTCTCACCACCACCTCTCCGCGACAGAACGCCAACGCCTTTGTCGACGGCGGCGCCCTCATCGACGGCCGCTGGACCCCTGCCCCGGGGCTGGGCAGCGACATCCGCTGCGACGAGGACTACGACAGCTTCTACCAGCAGCAGCAGCAGCAGCAGCAGAGGGGCGACGGGCACGGGGGCGCCAACGGCGGCGGCGGCGTCGCGGGGCGCAGGCTGCCCCCGCCGCTGGACGGCGGGGCGCTGTACGCGCCGCGGATGCGGCCTCCCGGGCCCTTGGGGGGGCCTGGCGGCGGCGGCGGCGGCGGCGAGGGCGGAGGCCGGGCCCCTCGCCCGCCGTCGCCGGCGCCCGGAGGCAACGGCAACGGGGACATCTCCTCCGACTTCTCCTCGATGCGCCTCCAGGGCGGCGAGGGGGGCTCTTCGGCGGCCTCCGCGGCGGCTCACGCTGCCGCGGTGGCCGCCGCCGCCCACGCGGCGAGGGCGAGGACGCCGACGCCTCCCCCTCCGGCCTCCGCCGCCTCTTCCTCGACGGCCGCCGCCGCCGCCGCGGCCGCGGCCGCCGCCGCCGCCGCGCACCGCCAGCAGCAGCAGCAGCACCACCAGGCGGCGTCGATGGCCGCCGCGGCCGCCGCGGCCGCCGCGACGCAGCAGAGCGGCGGCGGAGGAGCCCCTCATGCCGCCTCTCAGCAGGGGCAGCAGGGACAGGGCGGGGCGGGCGCGGGGAGCTCTCAGCAGCAAAACCTGTCGCAGACCGAGTACGCCGCCGCCTACGCGGCGGCGTACAGCGCCGCACTGTCGCAGCAGCAGCAGGAGTCCGCCGCCAGCGCCGCCGCCGCCGCGGCCGCCGCCGCCGCTGCGGCCGCCGCGGCGGCCGCACACCACCAGCACTCCCGCCACTCGCACTCGCACTCGCCGCCGCTGGCCCTCCACCACCACCACGGGGGGCAGGGCGGCGGCTACAACGCGCCCTTTGGCGGCGGCGGCGGCAACGGCGGGGGGGGGTTCCAGCAGCCGCCGCCGCACCGCTCCTCGTCCTCCGCCGCCGCGGCCGCCGCGGCCGCGGCCGTCCAGAACCTCTACGGGGGGGGCGACAGGCGCGGCGGGGAGGGCGGGGACCGTGGCGGGGAGAGGGGCGACTCCCGCGGCGGCTTCGGGTCGAACGGCCACCTCCACGATCACTACGGCGGCGGCGGCGGTGGCCACCGCGGCGGCGGCAGCGACAGGGGCGACCGCGGCAGCGACCGCGGCTTCCACCTCCCGTCGTCGCTGGAGCCCGACGAGCGCTCGAGGCCCCGTGGCGGCGGAGGTGGTCCCCCTCCCCCGGGCCTGATGCGCCAGGGGAGCCGCGGGGGCGGAGGGGGCAGGCTTTCGTCCTATCGCCTCGACGACGATCACGACTATGACGGGGGGGAGGGCAACGGGCACCACCATCACTCGCACCACTCGCGCCACCACTCCTCGCACCACGGCTCCGCCTCCTCGCTGCACCACCACCCGCACCACTCCTCTCAGCATCACCACTCTCAGCACTCTCTGCAGCAGCAGCAGCAGCAGCAGGGTCAGCGCTACTCGACGCTCGAGGAGGTCCTGGGCCAAGTGCTCCCCGTCGCGCGCGACCAGCACGGCTGCCGCTTCCTGCAGCGCCAGCTCGACGAGGGCGGCCCCGGGGCGGTCGAGGCGCTGCTCCCAGAGGCCGTCGCCTCCCTGGGCGACCTGATGGCGGACCCGTTCGGCAACTACCTCGTGCAGAAGCTGCTCGAGCGCGCCGACGACTCGCAGCGCACGAGGCTGCTCGAGGCGGCCTGCGAGGGCGGCGGCGCCGTGCTGCTGCGCGCCGCGCGCAACACGCACGGAACGCGCGCCGTACAGAAGCTGGTGGAGACGCTACGCACGCGCGGGCAGGTCGAGCTGGCCGTGGCCGCGTTGAGGCCGCACGTCGTGCCGCTCGTGCGCGACCTGAACGGCAACCACGTCGTGCAGCGGGTCCTGCAGCGCCTCGACCCGGCCGACGCAGCCTTCGTGCACGACGCGCTGTGCGAGTCGGTCGTCGACGTCGCGACGCACCGGCACGGCTGCTGTGTCTTGCAGCGCTGCCTCGACTTCGCGAGCCCCTCTCAGAGACAGCGACTCGTCGCGGGCGTGGCGGAGCACGCTCTGGTGCTCTCGCAGGACCCTTTCGGCAACTACGTCGTTCAGTACGTCCTGGAGCTCGGGGGCCCGCGCGCGGCCGCCGCCGTCGGTCGGCGGCTGGTCGGCCACGCGGCGAGGCTTGCGCAGCAGAAGTTTTCGTCCAACGTCGTCGAGCGGTGCTTGAAGCTCGACCCCGCCGCCGCCGCTGCTGCAGCCGCCGCGGCCGCGGCGAGGGCCGCGGCCGCGGCAGCTGCCGCGGGGGGGGCGCTCGAGGGCGGGGAGGAGAAGAGGGAGGGAGAGGGAGAGCAGAGGGGCGGCGAAAACGGCGAAATGCCGCCGCCGCCGCCCTCCGCGGCCGAGGCCGCCGCCGAGGAGGCGCGCGCCGCCGCCGAGGCCCTCCGCGAGGAGACCGAGGTCGGCTCGGCGGAGCTGGCGAGCCTGCGCGACGCGCTGGTCGCCGAGATCGCCGCCTCGCCCGCCCTGCCGAGGCTGCTGCAGGTAAGAAAAGAGAGGAACCGTTTTTTTTTCCGCCGTTTTTTCTCTTCTCTTTTTTTCTTCGCGCTCACTTTTTCAACTTTTTTCTTTCTTTCTTTCTCTTCCCCCCCCCACCCCCAAAAAAAAAAAAAAAAAACG
>Ga0114918_10001330_pt1 | contig 22085 bp, 25 predicted proteins | sample LantaG_FD_87015 | JGI IMG/M metagenome (GOLD analysis project Ga0114918, IMG submission 87015) | Deep subsurface microbial communities from Baltic Sea to uncover new lineages of life (NeLLi) - Landsort_02402 metaG | ecosystem: Environmental > Aquatic > Marine > Oceanic > Sediment | place... | reverse complement strand
TTTAGGCCCTGTGTCTTCCCTTTTTTTTTCCTCTCCTCGGACCAACTACCCCCCCCCCCCCCCAGTTTTTTTTTTTTTTAACCCCCCCCCCTTTTTTTCCCCCTCTCCCCCCCCCCCCCCCCCCCCCCCCCCCCCCCTTTCTCTTTCTTTCCAAATTCCAGTTCACGAGAGAAAGTACTTTTTTATTATAATTGCAGAGAGAAACAGAAAAGAGAAAAGTGATTGAAGGTTTCCAAATCTTCACTCCCTCTTCCTCTCGCCTCCACCTCCACCACCTCCGCCCAACCTCTTCCCCCGCGCCCGCAGCATGTGCATGTACAAGTGCGCGAACGCCGCCGGAAGCAGCACGTAGAGTCCCAACGTACAGAAAATACTGTAGGAGAAGGCGAAGTTGAACTCGTTGGGCATCTCGACGGACCAAAGCTTCCTCTTCTCGATCAGAGGGATCGCCGCCTTGATCAGCGGCATCTCGCCCGCAAAGACCCCCAGGGGATAAAGCGGGATGAAGGCAGAGTACCTGGCCCAGGTCAGGGCTCCCGGTGCCTCGTTGGTCGGCGAGAGGGCCGCGGCGGCGTACCAGGCGTAGCGGACGACGTCGGCGGCTGCCCAAGACAGGAACAGGGGCACGACTGCAGGGCTGGAGTGCAGCTCGCTGACGGCTCCGACGATCAAAAAGAGGACGTTGGAGCGTCCAAACCACTGGAGGAGGGCCAAGGGGGCGGACCCTTTCGTGAGGGACAGGAGGACGTGGAGGGTTTCGAGCAGGGCCGCGAGTTGGCCGAGGCCTGAAAGAGAAAAGAGAAGGGAACAGAAGAGGAGGGTAGAGGTTGAGGAGGTTGAGAAGGGCATCGATCGACGAAAAATCGAATAGAAGAAGAAAAAAAGTTCAAATCTTTCTTCACTCACGGACTGCCGGCGCCGCCGACTCGTACACCGCCGCCGGTCCCTTGCTGAGCGACAGAACGGTCGCGCCCAGCGCCCAGCTCCAGCACGCGAGCTGGGCCGAGTTGTACAGCAGCAGGTAGGCCGATTTCGACATTTTGATGGGGAAGAAAAAGTCTCAAATTGATTCGAACTTCGACGAAATGAAAAAGTCTGACGAAGAAAAAAAGGTTCGAGCACTCTTGTCTCTCTCTCTCTTTTTTCAACATCTTCACTCGCGATGCTCGAAGACGATCTCTTCGAGCCCCCTCCGGACCTGGCGTCAGCGCCGCGGGAGGCGCTCCAGGTACGTTGATGGCGTATAGTTCAACTATCCCTTGAGCTGCTGCTGCTGCAAGAGAGGCGAAGGAAAAAAGCTTTCAGCTTTCTTCTCGCCGAAACCCATGCGGGCTAGAAAGATCACATCCTTCGCGTCCCCTAAACCCGTGCCAATTGCGCTCGGAGGGACAATTGAACACGCGCAACCGCTAGAGGCACTTTTTCCTCGATCGCACGCGTGATGTGGGGATTCGGAATGCGAAGAGAAGGCCGCCCGAGCGCTGTTTGAGAAGGAGTCGATGGGGAGAAATCCGATTTCTCGCCCTTGTTTTTTTTTTTCGACCCCGAGTGTCCCTCCTCTATTTTCTCTCTCTCTTTCTCTCTCTGTCGTTGCCCCCCCTTCCTCGCCGTTGCGCCTTCTCTCTCACCAACCCCCTGCATCCGCTTCATCTCATCAAAACACGCACAAAACATTCGAAATCCAAAAAAAACAGCTCTTCGCGAGGAGGGTCGCCGTCGGCGTCGCCGCCTCCCTCGAGTTCGCGACCCGAGTCCAACTCTCTTCCTCCTCTTCCTCACCAGCAACCGCTCTCCCTGCCTCCGCCTCCGCCGCCCTCGCCGCGGCCTACGAGGCCGCCTACGACGCCGCCGCGGCCGAGGCCGAGCGGGCGCGCGCGGCCCCTCGAGAGTGGGCCGTGCGGTTCGCCCACGACTGCGCTCACCTGGGGTGCCGCGAGCCCCTGTGCTTGCTCTGCCAGCACAACCCTCGCAGGATCTGCCCCGGCGCCTTGGCGCCCAAGGGTTTGGCCGGCGACGCGCTGAGGGCCGCGTGCGGCGCCGGGGCGAGGGTGGAGCTGGTGCGGGTTGGAGGAGAAGGCGATTCGAATTCGAATCCTCAAACTCAAATCCACCCACGCGCCAGGGAAATCCTGATCGAGCTGACAGTGCTCGACGGCAAGGCCTATCAGTCTCTCTTGGACACCGGAAGGGGAGGCGACGAGGCCGCGGCGCTGGGGTGCGCGCTGCTGCTCAACAACCAGGGCGGGCCCCTGCTGACTGTCCACGGGACGAAGAACAACAATTCTGTTTCTGTTTCGTCGTCGTCTCCCTCTGCCTCTGCGTCGTCTTCTTCTTCCCCCGCCGTCACCGCCGCGGTGGCTGCCTCGCTCGCCCGCCCGGACGGGAGGGTCCTCCTGGGCCTGGCGGCAGGAGGGGGCCCGGCTTCCTCAACCTCGACCTCCTCCTCGTCGTCGTTCGCAAACCTCACCGACGTCTCTGTCACCGGCTCCTCCGAGTCCCTCCTCTCCGGCCAGAGGCCGCCCTTCCGCCTGCTCGCCCGCGCGCTCGACGCTTCGACGAAACTCCCCTTACGCGGCGTGGCCCTCGCCGTGTCTGACGCCTTCGTCGTCGCGACCCCGAGGGTGCGGACGGCCGTGAAAGCCGAAATCCCGATGGCGAGCGACCACGTTTCTAAACTGAACGCCGTCGGGCCTCAGACGCAGGCGAAGCTGGCAGACGTCGCCGCGGCGTGGAGGGCCGCGTCGTCGGTCGCCGCGGCAGCGGCTGCCGGTGGGAGCGGGAGTGGCGTCGGAAACGGTGGCGCGGCAGCTCCTTCTTCGACGACGACGGCGACCCCGGGCAGCAGCGCCGCGCTGCTCGCCGACCCAAAGCTCCCGCGCAGCATCCGAGAGCACGCCTCCGTCACCACCGTGGGCCAGTTCCGCGACCTGGCCGAGGCCGTGGCTGCCGACCCGGAGCTCACCGACGCTCTCAAAAGAGTTTTGAAGCTCACAAAGGGGTGGGAGGCCGCCTGCGAGCACGCGGCGCAGGCGGTTGAGGACGACTCTCGAGCTCGAGTGTTTTACGTCAACAGTTCTGGAGAAGAAGGAAACCCTTCTTCTTCTGCTGCTGCTGCTGCCGGGGAAGGGCTGGTCTTCCCCGGGGTGCTCGGGGCCGTCGACCTGGGCGCCCCCATCGGGCTGCTGAGGCCCCTCGAGGAGGGGGGAAGCAAAGGCGGGAGCAGCAACGGAAGCAGCGGAAGTCGCCTGACGGCGATCCCGAGGCTCGGCGCGGCCGACGCGGCCAGGGCTAAGTCGATGCGCGCCGCCGCCGCCGCGGCCTGGCACGCTCCGGGCCACCCCGGGTGGACCCTGTGGGAAGGGAGCGCGTCGCAGGACGTGGCGGCGCGGGCCATGAGGAGGGACGTGGTGATTGGGAGCGGGCATACTCCTTCTTCGGTTGCTGCTGCTGTTGCTCCTCCTCCTCCACCGCCGCCGCCGCCGGCGACTCTGCCGAGCAGGCTGCCGACGATGAGCTGGGGCCTGCTTGCCGGCACCGGAGGAGCGCCTCAGTTCGCGGCTCCCGCTGATGCGGTGCCTGCTGCTCTCCACGGGAAGGCCGTCCCGGCCTCTCCCTTCGGCGCTGCGGCGGCTCTGGCTCCAGCTGCGGCGACAAAGAGGCCGCTCCCGCCGACGAGCGGCTTCGCCGCCGCCGCAAACGCCGCCGCGAAGGCGACCAAGCCTTTCAACACGCTCGCCTCGGTCCCTTCCGGTGCTGCTGCCAATGCCAATGCTACTGCTACTGTAGACGCCGCTGCCCTGCAGGCGAGGTTGTCGCAGCTGGTCGGTAGGCGGCTCTCCGGCCTCGACATGGCTCGATTAATTCCGACGTTCCCTTCCGTTCCGTTGAATGCCGATATCTTCTCTTCAACTGCCTTGGAGGCCCTGGAGTTTTCCCGGTCCGAACTGGCCAGGATCGAGGCGTGGGAGCAGCAGCAGCGGGAGCAGCAGCAGCAGCAGGGGGGGAACAAGGCGAAAAAGGTTAAAACAAATGAACCAAACGCGCCGCTGGCGCAGGACCGAGCGCGCGACGAGTCGCTGCTGCGTTTCCTGTCGGAGAGGCTCCAGGCAGCCCCCGGGTCCGGGGCCGCCGGGGCGGGTTTGGAAGGGAGGACCAGCGGGCTCGAAGGGATGTTCCTGCCGACCGGGGTGGTGATTGGTGGGGGTGCTGCTAGCGCGGGAGGCAACGGCGACGACGGAGGGAACGGCACCGGCGGAAGCAACGGAAACGAAAGGGGTCGCGGAGGAGGCGACAGCAACCGCCAGCTCCACGCCCCGGGCTTCTCGACGCTCCCGACGCTGGCCCCGCTGGTGACGGCGACCCCTTCCCTGTTCCCGCCTGCGGCTGAGGAAGGTGGGGAAGCGGGGGCGACGGGGGGGGTGGCGGGGGGGAGGAGGAGGAGCAGCAGGAGGCAGCAGAAGCGGTAGAGGTTTCTTTTTTTTTTTTCGAAGTAAAAAAAACGAAATCATTTTTTCCGCTGTCGCTCTTTCTCTCTCTTCTCGAAAAGAAGCATTCGAATCCAAAGAAACAAAACCCGCCCCTCGACAGAACTTCCCGAGCTTCTTTCCGCTCCGCAATGTCCGCTGCCGATACTGTCGGTGACGGAGGCGACGCGGGACGCGAACATGGCCAGTTCGACGTCGGAGGGGTGCGTGATTCTTTTAGTTGAAAAAAAGGAATCGAAATCCCCCATCGAGCGAGCGACGTCGCCTTTTTTTTTCGACCCCGACCTCTCACCCAAAAAAACCCAAAAAAAACAAAAAATCAAACTCAACAGGGCGCCGCCGACCAACCCAACGCCCCCTCCTCCGCCAACCCCCGCGGCCCGGGAACGGGATTCGACCAGCACGGAGAGGTCTCCGCGCACGGCACCACGGCCAAAGACGAATTAGATGCTTTGGGATACGATCCGGTGACCGGAGCTCTCGCCGTCTCTGTCGAGGGAGAAGGCGGGGCCACCGGCATGGGAGCCCTGGGAGGATTCAAGGACCCCGTGGCGGGGAACAACCCGCTGCCGGACCAGCAGGAGAGGCTGAGGCTGGCCGTGGCGCAGGCTCTGGAGGAGGAGGAAGAGGCGAAGAAGAAGAAGGAGAAGGAAGCGGAGGAGAAGAAGTGAAGAGGGGCGAGGTTTTTGATTTTTTTTCCGAGTTTTTTCTTTCGTTTTTTCATTCTTGTTATCTTTCGATTCCTCGCACCCAATTCGCACACGCTCTCCTCCTTTGCTCCTCGGAATTCTCCCTCTCTCTTTCTCCTACAAATCAAAGCTCCCATGAAGATGCTCTCGACGTCCAGCGCGTCCCTGCGCGGGAAAACGCAGCCGACGAGGGCGCGCTCGGGCCCCGAGGTCGCCAGATCGTCGCCAACGGCCGCCGCGAGCAAAGTCGCCGTCGATCGAACCACGACGCTCTCGACTGCTCCTCCTCCTCTTCCCTCGCCCCTCGTCGCCTGCCGCGCCTCGACCAGCAGCTTCGCCGCCGTCGCAGCAGCAGCAGCGAGCTCTTCCCCTCCCGGAATCGACGGCGATGTCGCCATCACGGGCGCGACGGGAACGGTCGGCGCCCGCCTCGTCCGCCGGCTCGTCGCGCGCGGCGTCAAGGTCCGGGTGCTGACTCGCGACCCGGCGAAGTCGGCCAACAAGCTCGCCGGCATCCCGAAGCTGACTTTTTTTGCGAAGAAGGACTGGGCCAGGGGCATCGACGGCGCCATGGGCGGCGTGGTGAATTTGGCCGGGGAGCCCATCGCCACGAGGTGGTCTCCTTCCCTCAAAGCTGAGATCCGGCGCTCGAGGCTCGATGCGACGCGCGCGGTCGCGGAGGCCATCGTCAACGCCAAAGAGAGGCCGCCCGTGCTCGTCTCCTCGAGCGCCGTGGGCTTCTACGGCACCTCGGAGACGGCGTCCTTCTCCGAGTCTTCCCCCTCGGGAAGCGACTTCCTGGCCAAGCTCTGCGTCGAGTGGGAGGCAGAGGCGGCAAAGGCCGCCGCGGAAGGAAAGACGCGGGTCGTGACCGTGAGAACGGGGATCGTCTTGGCGAAGGAAGGCGGGGCGCTGGCGAAGATGCTTCCGGTGTTCTCTCTTTTTGCTGGTGGGCCCCTGGGGAGCGGGGTAAGAGGTTTTTTTGTGTGGTGTTGTTGTTTGCGCTGTTTCGGGTCTTCTTCTTCTTCTTCTCCTTCTCTCACTAACGCTCACCTTTTTTCCTCTCGACCTCGACCTCGATCTCGATCTCTCTTCCGAAATCAAAATAAATAAAAAAATCCACACAGAACCAAATCTGCTCCTGGATCCACATCGACGACCTCGTCTCTCTCTTCGTCGAGGCCTTATCTAATCCATCTTACGAAGGAGCCTACAACGGCACCGCCCCGAGCCCGGTACCCATGGCCGAGCTCTGCTCGGAGCTGGGTGCGACGATGGGCAGGCCGTCGTGGCTGCCCGTGCCTGAATTCGCGCTCACCACGCTGCTCGGGGACGGAGCCTCCGTGGTACTGGACGGGCAGCGGGTGCTCCCTTCGAGGGCGACGGCGCAGGGGTTTGCGTTCAAGCACGCGAGCGTCGGGGCGGCGCTGAGGGACCTCTACCGCTGAAAAGGTTGGTTGGATTTTCTTCTTTTTCTTTTTTTTTCGCTTTCCTTCTCTCCCCCCGCCCTTACCGCTGATTCTTGCTTCTAGTTCTTCCTTCTTCCGATTATAGCACTTGTAAGCTTTTTTGATCTGTGATCTCTACTTGTTGTTGAAAAAGCGATATGACAGATGGAAGAAGACCGCGGAACCGGTTTTGGGTTTTTTTTTCGGCGGAGTCGAGGTCAAATACAAATTTTCTTTCTTTCTTTTTCTCCGGCGTGCTCTTTCGTCGAGGAGAAAGCGCTTTGCTTTGTCTCTCTCCCTTCGTCTAGCCCGCTCTCTCTTGCTCGAGAGCGTGCGGACGCTCTGCTCACGGACACGATGATGACCCGCGCCGTCGTGTCGTCCCGGTGCGTCGAAGAGAGAGGAGATGGCGAGCGACGACGAACGACGAGCGACGAGCGACGAGCGACGAACAAGACCACCATCAACTCACGTTCCTCTCCCTTTCTCTTTCTCTTTTTCTCCGTCCACTATCTCTCCCTTTTCTCAGGCTAGCGCCGGCGGCGAGGCGCTTCATGTGCCGCGTGGCGACGCAGTCCAGGTAGGTGTTTGGAGCTCTCTGAGGCGTCGCGAATCTCTCAACAGGCATCGTCGTCGATGCCTCGATGGTCACCAGCGGCGTTGCCTCTCTCTTCCTTTTGTCTCTTCCTCTTCCTCTCTCGCTGGCAAGCTCACACTCTTCCCTTCCCCAAACGACATCAACCACGACGCTCACAGGATCAGCATCTTCTCCAGGACAGTGCTGCGCCCGAGCGCCGCGGCGCGGGCGCAGCCCCTGTCGAGCAGCAGCAGCTCAGCTTCGTCGTCGTCGACGGCTGCCGCTGCGGCCGCGGCGGTCGATGTCTCCAGGTTCGTTTCTCGCTTTCTTTCTTTGTTCTTGCATTCCCACTTCTCCGGGATGGGATAAAACCGGTCTCTTGGACGAGCTCTAGGGCCGCAAAGGAACAACGGGCAAAAAGAGAGGGGTTTCAGATAGCAATTCGAGAGAGCAAGAGTTTTTTTTTGGCTAGCGATCGACGAACGAAAACGGAACAAGGGCGACCTCGACCTCAAAACCTCTTTTTCCTTTCCTCCTCCGAAAAACTCACAAACAAAATACAGCACCCCGGACATCGACTGGGACTCGCTCTCCTTCGGCATCGAGAACTGCGCGCCGGTGAGTAGATGGTGGTTGGAGAAGAAGAAGGAAGAGGGAAGAGAGAAGGAAAAACGCACCCGCTCGAGAGACGTAGAGAGAAGGGAAAACCCCGAAAAGGAAGCTCACCTCTCTTCTCTCTTCTCTTTCCTTCTCTTCCCCCTCTCCACCACCTCCCTCCTTCTCCAGTTCATGTATCGCGCCCGCTGGTCCTCCGCAGACCAGGGCTACCAGGGCTCTGTCGTCCCCTACGCCCCTTTGCAATTGGACCCGTCTGCCCAGGTCCTCAACTACGGGCAGTCCGTCTTCGAAGGGATGAAGGCGCAGCGGTCCGCGAAAGACAACATCGTGCTGTTCAGGCCCGACCGCAACGCGGCGAGGTGCGCGGCGGGCGCGGCAAGGCTGTCGATGCCGGCCGTGCCCGAGGAGCAGTTTGAGAAAGCCGTCAAGGAAACCGTCAAGGCAAACGCAGCCTGGGTGCCCCCACGTGGGAAGGGCTCGCTCTACCTCCGCCCCCTGCTGATGGGCACCGGCCCCATCTTGGGACTGGGCCCGGCCCCTTACTACGACTTTGTGGTCTTTGGCGCCGCCGTCGGGGCCTATTTCAAAGGAGGGCAGCTGACTCCGATCGACCTCGTCGTCGAGGAGCAGTTCCACCGGGCAGCCCCTCGAGGGATGGGCGGCACTAAAGCCGCGGGGAACTACTCTCCGGTGCTGGTGACGCAGCTCGCAGCCAAGAAAGCCGGGTTCGCAGACGTCGTCTACCTGGACGCAAAGCACGATAAATTTCTGGAAGAGGTCTCGAGCTGCAACATCTTTGTCGTCCGCGGCAAGAGGATCTCGACGCCTCCGCTCTCCGGTTCTATTCTACCTGGAGTCACCCGCGCTTCCGTCATCGAGCTGGCGCGCTCCAAGGGTTACGACGTCCGGGAAGAGCCCGTGGACGTCACGGCGGCGATGGAGGAGGCCGACGAGGTGTTCACGACGGGAACCGCCGTCGTCGTCTCGCCCGTGGGGTCGCTGACTTTCCGCGGCAACAAGAAGCAGTACGGGGAAAAAGGGAAACCCACGCCCGTTGCCCTGGAGCTCTATGAGGCTCTGACGGGGTTGCAGCAGGAGGCGATCGAGGACCCGTACGGGTGGGTGGTGCCCGTGGCGTGAAGAAGTAGTGGAGGAGGAGGAGAACGGAAAAGGGGGGGGAGAGAGAGAGGTGAAATTTTGAGAGAGACCGGGAGAGTTTTTTTTCTTCTTCTTCTTTTTCGTGTTACCAACCAAGCAACAATCAAACAAATCACCTTTCTTTTCAATTCAAAAGAAAAAGACTGCTTCTTTGGGCTCTAGTTTTACAATTTAAAGAGAAACGGAGGTGGGGACCGGGGACCGAAAGGAAAGGAAATGAAAAATTGAAAAAGAAGAAAAAAAACCTTCACTCGGCGTCTCCGACTTTCTTGTAGATCGCGCAGACCCTCTTCCCCAGAACGTTCGCCTTGAAGGTCAGCGTCGGGGGCACGTTGATGACGATGTAGGTCTCCGGGTCGTCGGCGAACTCCTCGTACTCCGCGGGCATGCCCTTGGGCGTCGCGGGCGACCTAGAGAGTTTTTTTTTATGAAAGCCTTTGGTGAGATTTTGATTTCGGGTCCCGTCGTCGCCGTTTTCCTCTATTCTCTCCGAAAAAAAATCCAAACTCACCAAGGCACGGGCGTGAAGACCTTGCCCGTAAACTCCACGGCCTTGGTCGCCTATGTCGTCTCCAGCGAGACCTGCGCGCAGAAGTTGGGGTCCGAGAGCTTCGAGAACAGGGCCTCGCGCTTCTCGTCGTCGAGCGGGAGGTGCGCGTCGAAGGACTCGGTGAGCTTGAGGCCGGCTTGGCAGGAGGTCGAGGTCGAGGTCGAGCCGAGCAGGCGGCGGCGGCGATAATCGGGGAGCGGGTTCGGCGCCTTAGAGGAGCGCGGAAGCGTCGCCCTGCCGCAGGCGCTTGAGCGCGTTAGATTCATTTGTGCCGTGCGCATCGAATTGGGATGAGAAGAAGAAGAGGAAGCGCGGGCTGCGCAGGAGCACGAAGCGAGAGGAGGCATTGGCTAGTTTTGCTTGTTTTTTGTTTGTGATTTTTTCGCCCATCAGTAATTCATCGAGCTCTCTTCATTCTTCTCCCCCCCGCGCTCTCTCTGCTCCTCTTTCCGCGTCGACCTCGAACGAGCCTGCAGAGGAGGAGCACGAGAAGAAGTCCGTCTTCATCAGCCATGAAGCTCCGCTCGGCCCCGGCGATGCTGCTCCTGGCAGCAGCAGCAGCAGCAGCAACGCTCGCGGGGAACTCTTTGCGATCGCCGGCATCGGCGCTCGCCGCGGAAACTCAACCTCGACCTTCGTCGTCGTCGCTCGAGGCCGCACTCTCCTACATCACCAACGACGCCAACAAGCAACGCTTCGTCCAGGACCTGTTAGACTTAGTCTCCATCCCTTCGATCTCCTCCCTGCCCGAGAGGAAGCCAGACGTCGAGAAGGCGGCGATCTGGTGCTCTGAGCGGTTGAAAAGAGCCGGGCTCGAAAACGTCAAGATCATTCGCGCGACAGAAGAGGATCTTTCTTCCTCTTCTTCCCCGCCCGCCGTCTACGGCGACTGGCTCCACGCCGGCGCCAACAAGGCCATCGTGCTCATCTACGGCCACTTCGACGTCCAGCCCGCCGACGGGGAGACAGAGCCCTGGACCGACCCGCCCTTCAGGCCCGTCGTCCGGGGGGGCGCCGTCTGGGGCCGGGGGGCGCAAGTAAGAGAAGAAGAAGATTTTTCTTTTTCAATTCTCTGTTTCTTTCCTCTTTCCACCACTTCCCAACACTAACCTCTATCTCTTTCTATTTACGCCAACAATAACAGGACGACAAGGGCGGCCTCCTGGGCGCAATCCAGGCTGTCGAGGCCTTCCTGAAAGGAGGAGGCAAAAACGGAAAAAACACTTCTCCTCCTCTGCTGCCGGTAAACGTCAAATTCCTGCTCGAAGGAGAAGAAGAGGTAGGCTCCCCAAACCTCGACGCCTTCCTCTCGAAACACAAGAAGCTCCTCGAGTGCGACGGCGCTCTCTCGGCGGACGGCGGGCAGCCCTCGGCCTCCCTGGGCGGCCTGACGATGGGCCTGCGAGGCGCCGCGGCCTTTGAGATTTCTGTCGAAACTTTAGATGCGGACGTTCATTCGGGCTCCTTCGGCGGCTCCGTCGCCAACGCCGCCTCGGCCCTCTCTGCTGCCGTGTTATCGCTCCACAATCCTACTACTAGAAAAGTGGCGATCCCCGGGTTCTACGACGATGTCAAGGGGCCCTCGGGCAGGGACAGGGAGGACATCAGGGAATTCGAGAAGGCGACGACGACATCTGACGACGGTGACGAAACTTCTTTTTCCTCTTCTTCTTCCTCTCCTTCTTCTCCTGCTCCTCTCTTCAACGAGACGGAGGACCTCCTCTCCATCGGCGCCACCGCCGCGGTCGGCGAGAGAGGGTACTCGACGCTCGAGAGGCGCTGGCTGCGGCCCACGTGCGACGTCGTCGGCATGACCTCGGGATTCGCTGGTCCCCCGGGAAGCGTCAAGACTATCACGCCGGCGAGGGGCCTGGCGAAAGTTGTGTGCCGGCTCGTTCCCGGGCAGCAGCCAGAAAAGATCCTGGCCGCTGCCCAGAGGCACGTCGAGGGGTTGAACCAGAAGGAAGAGGGAGCGAAGAGCTCGCTCCTTGCTCTCCCGTCAAAGCTTTTGGGCCTCTTCAGGCTCTCGACGACGAAAACCTCGAATCGAGAAATGCTCCGGGGAGCCCGCGTCTCGTTCTCGCCCTTGCCCTTCTCCGCGGTCCCTTACGAGACCTCTCGCACGGCCCCGGCGCTCGTGACCGTGGAAAAAATCCTCGAGGAGCTCCACGGGGGGCAGAAGCCGGTTAGGACCTGGATGGGCGGGAGGTGAGCTTTTCTTTTCTTTTTTTTTCTTCTTTTTCTGTTATTTCTTTCTTCTTCTTTCTGTTCTTTTCTTCTCTTTCTTTCTTCCCCCGCTAACTCTTCTTTTCGCCTTGTCCAAAAAGACGATCAAAACAATCCAATAAAAACAGCATCCCTGCGACGTCGGCCTTCAAGAAGCACCTGGGAGGGATAGACACCGCGCTGTTCGCCTTCGGCCTCGCCCGCGACCGCGTGCACAGCCCCGACGAGTCGTATCTCCTGTCCCAGTTCGAGAAATCGAGAGAAGGGTACGTGAGGGTGCTCCACGAGCTCGGGGGTGGAGTCGAAGGGGAGGAGCTGGAGAGGGCGCGGAGAGAGGGGGTGGAAGAGGGAGTGGGGGAGGAGGAGGGGTGGAAGAGAGACGAGCTGTAAGAGAGAAGAAAGAAAAAAACGGCGGGAAGAGAAAAGGAAGACGACGAGCCTCTCTCATTTCCTTTTTCTTCTCAATTCGCTTTCCACTTCTGTCTTCTTCTCTTGCTTCTTCTTCTCTTGCTTCTACTTGCAGAATCAAGATCCTGTGTTCTCTCCTGCTCCTGAGGCACACAGAGAGGAGGACGGCTTGAGCAGCGGGAAAAAAGACGAAGAAGCACGTTCCGAATGTCGCCGTCGGCAAGCGTAACCGCCGCCGCCGCCGCCGCCGTCGCCAATGCTCGTCCGCAAACGTTTTCTTCCACCTCCGCGGCCTCCCGCCTCCTCTCCTCCAAGCTCGACGCCGCCTACGCGGCCCTGTCATGTTCTCGAGACGAGACCACGAGGCTCCGCGACGAGAACGCCAGGCTGCGAGCCGAGACGGCCTCGGCTCTCACCGCGCTCGAGCGTGCATCGACCAGGGCGAGCGCGCTCTCTTCCGAGGCCGGCGAGGCCAAGGAGCTGCTGTCAGAGATGAAGCTCGCGCTGACCTCGGCCCTCGCCAACGCCGCCTCGGCCCGCAAGTCTTCGCAAAGAGACAAAAGAGTCGCCCAGGTCGCGAGGGAAGAAGCGGCGGCGGCGAAAACCAGGAGGGACGCTGCGGCGGCGCTGGCGGGGCGGTGGAAGGGCGAGGCGGAAAGGCTGTCGTCGTCCCTGAGCGCCGAGAGGGCCCAGGCAGAGGAAGAACGGCGCGAGCTGAGGAGGCAGCGCGCCGAGGCGAGGGAGGCATTGACGAGATGGCACGCCTCGGCGGTGAGCGCCAGGGCGGAGGCGGACTCTGCGAGGAGGGAGCTGGAGAGAGGAACAGCAGCGAGGAAGGCTTCTTCTTGTTCTTCTCCTTCTCTTCCGCGACAGCGGGTGTTGGTCGAGGTCGTGAGAGAGAAAACAAAAGAAACGAACGAGAACAGCGCCAAAACAGAAAAAGAAGAAGAGGAAGAGAAGCGCCCTTCCGGCAAGACCTATGCTCCTCCCCCTTCATCTTCGTCGTCGTCGGCTCTCGAGGCCGTGGTGGCCTCGCTGGAAGGGGAGCTTGAAGCTCTGGAGAGGCGCGCCGCGAGCAGAGGCAGCGGCGGCGGCAAGTTTGCTCCGTTTTCGAAAACGACGACGACGACGAAAACGGCAACGGCGGAAGAACTCCACCGCCGCCGCCTCTCCGCGGCACGCAAGCCCCTGCTCATGCCGCTGCGACGGTAAAAAACAGTCGGTTTCTTTTTCTTTCATCAGTGTCACATTTCTTTCTGTAATTTCAAATCTTTCTCTGATTTTTTTTCTCTCTCTCTCTCTTCTTTTCTCCTCAAGCAGGCGCGAGCTCGTTTGCTCCCGCCGCTTTCGCCGCTCGCTCGGCCCTCTTCGCGATGGCCTCTTCGGCCCCTCTCGCCCGCTCCCTGGCCTCCGCCGCCACGGACTCCTTCGCGGCGGCCAGCGCTTCGTTCTTCTCGGCCTGGACCATAGCCTTCCTCCCTTTGCCGGCGCGGGCTTTCGGCCCCCAGTGCGGTTCGGGGTTGGGAAGGAAGCGAGCGACCTTTTGCTTTGTCGCCGCCGCCTGTTGCTTGTTGTCTTTCGTTGATGCCGCGCTGCTGCCCCCTCCGTTCTCTCCCCCAGCTTCCGCTGGAAGCATCAGCCCGGAGCCGTTGGGCTTCCCCGCGCCCTGCGCGCGGGCGAAGCTGGCCTTCAGCTCCGGCTCCACCGCGAGAATCTTCTCCGCCGCCGACAGAGCAGGAGACGAGCCTTCTCCTTCCTTGCCTTTCACCTTCAGCTGCTGCTTCGCTCCTCCACCTCCACATCCATTTCCGCAGTGCTCGGCCACCCAGCACCGCATGATGTCCCAGATCACGTGCGGGGGCGCGTCCGTCTTCAGAGCCAGCGGGTTCGCGTGAGAGCCGCTGACCCTGAAACCGGCATTGAGCACGGCCGAGCGCAGCGTCTCTGCCGGTGGGGGCGTGCAGCGCAATGTGCGGCTCAGAGAGTGCATCGAGTAGTAGAGGGGCGCGTCCGGGAGCTCCTCGGCCACGGCGGTGAGGAGGGCGAGGACGCGAGGGGCCGCCTGGTAGATCGGAACGACAGGAGAAGCGGAAGAAGAAGAAGAGGGAGGAGGAAGAGAAGGTTTGCCGCTGCTTGCCGCCTCGGCTGCTGCTGCTTTCTTCTCCGCCGCCTCTTTCGCCCTCTTCGCCTCCCTGCTCACCGTCGCCACCTCCGCCGCCACCGCCCTCACCCACTCCAGGTCGTGAAGCGGGCCACACCACATCGGTCCCCCCATCGCCCAGCGAGCGCCCGTGTGGGGGCACTCTGTCGATGGCACGGCGGGCGCCGGCGCGGCGACGATCTTGGCGTTGTTCGGGTCGCGCTTTCCCAGACGGTTGGGCTTGGACGCGTCCCTCCCGACTTTTTGCAAATGGAAAGAATCGCATCCCACAGACTGGTAGACGTGCGCGAGCCTCAGAGGGAGCGACTTGGCGGCCCCGGGGGCGGCGCGCACGCGCACGAACACGCGCGCGTAGAAGTCGATCGAGGCCGACAGCAGCGGCTCGATCGTGCGGCCCGCGCGCGCCGCGGCGGTTTCAATTGCTGCCAACAGAATCCGCAACCCTTGCTCGTGGCCGTAGGGCTTGTGTAAGGGCATGCTCGCGTATTTCGAGTAGCAGGAGCCCGGGTTGGCGCCGCAGAGCACGGCCATGTCGGTGGCGGTGACGCAGAGCAGGCCTGGAGAAGAAGGTTTTTTTTTTTTTTGGTGGATGAGGGTTGAGGTTGAGAAAAAAATGAAGGGTTCGTTTTTAAAGAGTTGCTAGTGAATTTGAATGAGTTTTTTTTTCAAACAAAAAACTTACCTCCGTGCGAGACCGCGCGGACGGCGGCGTCCAGAAGGATCGCAGGGCTGCCGTAGGGGTCCAGGTCGACCACGTCGTAGCAGTTGGCGTTGCTCAGCATGACGAGGCGGGCGTCTCCCTGCGACGGGTGGACTTTGTGAGCCCGAGGAGAAGAAAGTTCTTTTTCTTTTTTTCCGTTGTCGGCCTTCTTTTCGCTTCGCTCTCCCTCTCCCTCTTCTCCTCCTCTCTGAGAAGAAGAGTTGAGCGCCACGTTCCGCCGCATCGCCGCCACGGCGCTCGGGTCCAGGTCCACGGCGTGCACCGAGTCGACGGCGTCGACCTCCAGGGCGTACCGCAGGGCGCGGAGGCCGGTGGCGGCCAGCCCTTCGAGCACGCGGAGTCCCCCGGCGCTCCCGGCGGCCGTGGGCCTTCTCGGAGGAGGCGCGGCGATTCCGTTGTTCTTGCTGCTTCCGCTTCCGCCTTCTTTCTCTTCACCGTCCTCCTGTTCCTGCTTCTTCTTCTTCTGCTGCTGCTTCCTCTTGTCCCCGCTGTTGTCCTCCCTGCCGCTCCGCGGCGGCTTCGGCGTCGTCCCCGACGCGAACTCGGCCTGCCTCCGCGCGGCGAACACGCGCAGGCACGCGACGCTCAGGTCGCGGTTCACGACCTGGACCGGGTTGTAGAAGACCTCGTGGGACCGCTGGGAGATCGAGGCGCGGCCCTCGGTGATGACGACGACCTTGGCGGTGTCGTCATTGGCGTCGGCGTCGGCGTTCTTGGTCGAGGGGGTCGGGGTAGGGGCAGCGCCGGCGGCGGCGACGCCGGCAGAGGCGGCGGCAGCAGCGTCTCTGTTGATTTTTTTTTTCAAAGGCGAAATGAGTTCGATTCAAAGGTGAGTTCGAGTTTCGTTCACCAATCCAACAATCTCAGGGCCGTTGATCATGTCTCGTGTCTCTGCTCAGTAGGAGAGGCAACGTAGCTTCGAGCTAAAACCGCTTGCATCCGAGGGCGAAAAAAAAAAGAGCGGAGCGGCGGCCGAATGGCAAAACGAAAAGAGCTAGCCAGTTAAAAAAAAAAGCAACACGCCTCTCTCTCTCTCTTTCTCTCTGCCCGCCACACTCTTTTATCTCTCACCCTTCCGCCGCCGAGGGAGGGTTTTTGGTCATGGCTAAGAGGTAGAGGAGGAGAACAGAACAGAAGAAAGGAAAGGTGGCTGCTTTCTCTTTTGAGAAGCGAAAAAAAGCTCTTCGTCCTCTTCGATTAATTTTTTTTTCGTTTCGAAGAAAATGAGAACTTGCTAATTTTTTCGGCGCCGAGAAAGGAAAAAGAAGAGGAGGCGCTCTTCTTTGCCCCGTCCCTCTCTCTCTCCTGCTGCGACTCACCACCATGACGCTCCCTTACATCCTGCGTCAGGCGGTCGCGCTCGACGTAGACACGGACGCGCGGAGGTTCAGCGGGTGAGCGCAGAGAGAGAGGAGAAGGCAAAGATCTCTCGACCCATCGCTTTGATCGCCGATGCCTTTCCTTTGAATCCTATCTTTCCTTCTCTTTCTCTCACTCCTCTTCTCCCCTATCCTCCTCCTCCTTCTATCCCACGCAGGCATACCGAGCTTGAGGTGGAGTTCCCGGCGGAGGCGACGATGATCGGTAAGAAGAATTGGATCATCAAGGTGGAAAGAAAGCTTGTTCAGTCATCTTCCGAACATCGGAATTCTCTCTCAACTCTCCTCTCTTCCCTCCCTCCCTTTTTCTTTTCCCTCTTCTTCTTCAGGTCTCCACGCCTGCGGCCTCACCATCTCCTCGGTCGCGCTCGACGGCGCCGACTGCCCCTTCGAGCTCACCCCGACGCCACCGCCGGGACCCCTGCCTCGAGAGCTCGCCGAGGACGCCCAACAGCAACAGAATTTGAGGTCTTCAAACTCGAGCTCGGGCGTCGCCGCGGCCGTCGCCGAAGCGGCCGCGCTCTCTTACGCCACCGTCCTCGACTCGCGAGAAAGGCCCGAGCTGGTCGTCCAGGTGCCACCGGAGGACGAAGGAGCTCGCAGCAAGAGGCTCACGAAGAGGAGGAACTCTCAGATGGAGGTCGACGGAACGGAAAATGGAAACGGAAACGGAACAAACCCCACCTCCCTCCCCCTCCGCCGCGCCACGCTCCGCATCCGCTACGCCGTCGCCACCCCGGACCCGCGCTCCGGACTCCGCTTCTGGGGCCCCACCGGGTGCTACGCCCACACCACGCCCGAAGAACCCTACGGAGCTCGTGCCTGGCTGCCGACGGTCGACGACCCCCGGGCGAGTTTCCCGCTCGACACGCGAGTCACGGTGCTCGAGTCGCAGACCGCTGTCGCCCCCGGGGTGCTCCGCAGGCTCAGGCCCGCCCCGGCCAGGAAGGACGACAGGCTCAAACGGAAGAGGCGGACGTTCGTGTTCGAGTGCTCGCTAGCGCTGCCGGCGGCGATGGCGGCGGTCGTCGTCGGGCCCTACTGCAGGGTCGACGACGGCGGCGGCGGCGAGGAGAACAGTTCGAACCAACGCAGCTCTTCCTCCTCTTCCAAGCGCCGCTCGGGGGCTTCCGTCTCCTGCTTCGCCCCGCCCCCGGCCGCCCCTCTGCTCCGCTTCGCTGCAGCATCCCTGAAGCTGGCGCTCGATGCCTTTGAGAGTTATCTCGGCGCCCCTCCACCGGGAGGGGCCCTCCACGTCGTCTTCGTCCCGGCCGAGGCCGCCCCGCCGAGGCACAGGCCCGGGTCAGCGGCGATCCCTGCCGTCGGGGGCTGTCTGCTTTTAACTTCCACAGACGCTCTCTTCGGGCCCCGACAGGGCCCGCCCTCGTCGGTGGAGGCGAGGCTGGCGCTGGCGCGAGGGGCGGCCGGGGCGTGGTTCGGTTCCTTGCTCAGGCCCCGCGACGGCGGCGGCGACGCCGACGGGTGGCTGCTCGATGGCATCGCCCGCCACTTGGAGTCCCAGCTCTTTGCCTCTGGTCGCCTGGGGCTGAACGAGTCCCGGTGGAGGTCGAGGAGGGCGCGCGGCGCAGTGATCAGGGCCGACGACGGCGTGGCGCCGCCCCTGTGCCTGAGGGAAGAGAAAGAAGAGGAACAGAAGGATGCGGCAGAGGCGGCGGCAGAGGCGGCAGCAGAGGACGAGAAGAAGAAGGAGAGGGCGAAAGCCCGGGCGCGCCTGTTCGCCTCCGCGACCCCGTCTCGCCTCCTCCGCGGCACGGAGCTGCTGGACCTCTCCCCCCTGCGCCACTGGAAGGCCTGCGAGGTCGTGGCAATGCTCGAGAGGAGGGCCGGAGGCGACGCGTTCCGGAGGGTGCTGCAGCGGATGGTGACCGAGGCGAGCGGCGCGGCCGAGGCAGAAAAGCGCGGCGAAGAGGAGGGGAGCGACGACGACGGCGAAGGAGCAGGAGCAGGAGCAGGAGCAACTGCTGCTGCTGCTCCTTCTTTTTCCCTCCCCGTCCCTTCCTTAGCGGCTACCGCTGCCTCTGCCCCCAAGCCGAAACCGCCGACGCGCCTCGTCTGCGCCAGGGACTTCATCCTCGACGTCGCGCGCGCGGGGGGCTTCCGCAAGGACGCTGCGCCCTTTTTCGAGCGTTACGTCTCGGGATCCGGCTCCCCCTCGCTCGTCGCGGCCTTCACCTACCACCGCAAGAGGAACGTGCTCGAGGTCGCGATCAGGCAATCGAGCTCCCCGGCAGCTGCGGCGGCTGCGGCTGCGGCCGAGGCAGCGGCGTCGAAAGAAGGGTCTTCGGTCGGATTAGTAAGGCTGGCGGTCAGGGAACCAGCGGGGTACGCCGAGCATTTAATCCACGTGGGCGCCTCCCCGACGGTGCTGGCGGAGCTGCGCGTGACGCCTCCTATCAAAAAATCGATGAAGGCCGTGGCAGGGAGGAGGATGCGCAGGGAGGAGAGCGCGGAGCCAGGGGAAGGAGACGATGAGGGAGGCGAGGGCGGCGGCGAACTCGGCGGCGGCGGAGAAGGCGACGAAGAAGGAGGAGGGCAAGCGACAGGCCTCGCGGGAGAAACAGGAGGAGGCCTCTCCTCCTCTGCCGGGGGAGGGGGCAACCAGAACACCAACAACCAGAACGACGATGACGCGCTCGACGTCCCCGATGGGCAGCAAGTGGTATGGGCCAGGCTCAACCCCGGGAACGATGTTTTGGCCGCCTCGTCGGTGCTGCAGGGCGAGTGGATGTTCTCGCAGCAGCTCGCGCACTCCCGCGACGCCGCGGCGCAGGCGGAGGCCGTGGCGGGCCTGGCGGCGCTGCGGCCGACGACGCAGGGCGTGGTGGCGCTGCTGGCCGGGGCGCTGGAGAACCCGGGGCTGCACTGCAGGGTGCGGGCGGACGCCGCCGCGGCGCTGGCCGCGACCGCCTTTGGAGGAGGAGGTGGAGGGGGTGGTATTGGAATTGGAAGCAGCGGAAACGGAAACGCAACGGAGAGCCTCGGCGCTTCTTCTTTCTTATCGCAGCCCCAGCAGCAGCACTTTGGCGTCGACGAGACCGAGGGGGCAGGGCTCGACCGCCTCCTGCGCTGGTTCAGGCGCTCCACCACCGCCTCGGACGCCGCGGGCAACCCCCTGCCGAAGCCACTGCGCGCGCTCGCGGCCGACGCGCCGCTTTCTGTCGTCCTGTCGTCGGCCGCCAGGGCCGTCGGCAGGGCCCGCGACAGGAACGGGAGGTCCCCCGACGAGGCCGTGGACGCTCTCTGCGACGTCTTGCTTGTCGGCGGAGGTTCTTCCACCCCGCCAGAGGCTCCGGAGACGCCAGGCGCTTCTCCCTCCGCTTCTTCGTCATCGTCGCTGGCGTCGTCGTCCCCCTCGGCGTTCGCCGCGGCGACGACCGCGCTGCTCGCCGGCGGCGGCCCTGCCTCCGGGGACGACTTCGTCGCCTCCTTGCTTTCGGCCCTGGGAAGCTGCCGCCCGCGCACGCCCGCCGTGGCCCGGCGGGCGGCCCTCGCCGTAGACCGCTGGCTGGCGCGGGACGCGGCGTGCCCGAGCTATCAGAGGGTCGTCGGCCGCGCGGCGGTCGGGGCCGCGGCGGCGCTCGTCGTCGCCGCCGCCGTGGACTTTTCGGACTCTCCGAGCTCTTCTTCGACCTCCGCTTCCGCTGCTGCCGCCCTGGCGCGCCTGCGCTCCTCGCTCGACGCCGTCGCGGACCCTGGCGCCTACCACCTGCTGCGCGCCGCCTCGGCCGCGGCGAGGGTCGCGGCCGAGGGAGCTCTGCTGGGCCCCGACGCCGCCGTCGCGGCCGCGGCCGACTCGCTGGCGTTCGACCTGGCTCCGAGCGTGCGCTCTGCGGCGCTGAGGCGCTGCTGGCGTCGCTGCGCAGGTGCTGGGAGGAGAGCGCGGCGCACCAGCAGCAGCAGCAGCAGCAGAGCTGGAGGCGCTCTGCCGGAGCTGCTATTGCTCCTCCCCCTCCTCCACCTCCGCCTCCTCCGGCTCGGATCTCGCCGTCGAGCCTTCGGACTCTTTTTTCGCTGCTGTCCGCACCCGATGCCCCGCCCGCCGAGGCGCACCTGGCGTTCATGGCGTTGCGGGTCGCCGGAGGGAAGCCGCCGACGCTGTTCCGGAGCGGGGCCGTTGGAGGCGGAATTGGAAGCGGAAGCGGAGCTGCTGCTGCTGCTGCTCCTTCTGCCGCCTTTGAGTTCGCGCCTCCTCCTCCTCCTGCCGATGCTGCTCCCGTCGTTCTTTCCCCGTTCTCCGGGCCCGGCTACGTGGGCGAGGCCGTGCGCCAGAGGGAGGAGCGCGAGCAGCAGCAGGGAGGGGAACAGGGGGAGGAGGAGCAGTGGTTTGTTCCGCCGCCGCTGCCCGAAGACGAGGAACACGACGCCGCTGCTGCTGCGGCGGCGGCGGCAGCAGCGGCGGCAGCGATGCCTCCTCCTCCACCTCCTCCAGGCTTCTCGCCCGCGCCCTCCGCCGGCGGCGCCACGACGACCAGCGCGGCGAAGCGCAAGCGCGGAGGCAGCAGCGCCGGGAAGGAGGGTGGAGGCGGCGGAGGGGGAGGAGGAGGGAAAGAGACGATGAGTAGCCTCGAGGCGCCGGTCGCGCTCCGCTTCAAGCTCCCGGCGCCCTCGGATTCAACCGCCGCCGCGGCAGGGGGCAGCGAGGCCGGCGGAGGAGGAGCCCTTCTTCAGCAGCAGCCGCGCCCTTCGATCAAGGTCAAGCTCCCTTCGAAGCCCTCGATCAAGGTCAAGCTCCCCGCGGCGGCGACGGCCGCTGCCGCCGTCTCGAGGGCGCCGTCGTCCTCGGCGCTCGCAGGCGGAGAGGGAGGGAACTTGGCGACCATGGAGGTCTCGAGCGGCGGCGGAGGTGGTCCGTCTGCGGCCGCTCCGGCACCGCCGAAGCTCAAGCTCAAGTTCAGCTTCGGGGGGGCGAGGAAGAGCGAAAGCGTGAAGCCCGAAGAAGGAGGAGGAGCGACGGCGGCGACGGCGACTACGACGGTTGTTGAGGCTCCTGCTCCTACTCCGCCGCCTGCTGCTTCTGATGCCCCTGCTGCTGCTCCTACTGCTGCTGATGTGCCTGTCCCGATGGAGACGACGGAAGCTTTTCCTGTCATTGTCGCGGGAGGAGGAGGAGACGGGGGAGAGGAGGCGCCGGCTGTTGTTGCTGTCGCCGCCGCGCCGGCGGGAGTGAAAGAAGCAGCAGCAGCAACTGCTGCCCCGGCACCAGAGGAGGAGCAGCAGCAGCAGCAGCAGCACGCTGCCGCCGCAGTCGCCCCGCCGCCGCCGCCTGTGGAGCAGCAGCAGCAGCAGCCTGATCCCGCGGCGGCGGCAGCAGCGGAGGAAGAGAAGAAGGCGGACTGATTTTTTTTGTGTGTAAAATTAACAAGAAGCACTGAAATGAAAGAAAAAAACGAAGAAGGAAGAAGAAGAAGAAGAATCCTCTCTCTTCACTTCGACGCTCGCTCTCTATTTTCTCTTTTCTTTCTCCTCCAGCTCTCTCTCTCTCCTTCCTTCAAAGCGCTCTCTCTTTCTCTCTCTCTCTCTCTCTCTCTCTCTCTCTCTCTCTCTCTCTCTCTCTCTCTCTCTCTCTCTCTCTCTCTCTCTCCCCCCCCCCCACACACACCCACCCCGCGGGGCCCCGCCCCCCGACGCCGGCGCGGCGCCGCCGC
>Ga0114918_10001329_pt1 | contig 22086 bp, 33 predicted proteins | sample LantaG_FD_87015 | JGI IMG/M metagenome (GOLD analysis project Ga0114918, IMG submission 87015) | Deep subsurface microbial communities from Baltic Sea to uncover new lineages of life (NeLLi) - Landsort_02402 metaG | ecosystem: Environmental > Aquatic > Marine > Oceanic > Sediment | place... | reverse complement strand
GTTAAAACAAAAATTTTAGATAGATTTGAATATAAATCTATACCAGAAATTCTTGAGAATGATTTTCTTTTGTATAAAATACAACAGGATCCTGAAGTTTGGTTGGAATGGCTAACTAAAAATATTCTAAGGGATGTTGAAAGAAGATCGGATGGGTATTACCTACGATTAAGAGACCGTACAGAACTTGCCGAACTATTTGATGATAGTGGTCGTGATGCTACGGCAAAAGACGCAGCAGAACGTGTATTAGGTGAAGATTACTGGGAAGATTTTTACGATTCAACCCATAATGTTTATGAGGATGTAATTGAAGAATTAGATGTTGAAAATGTTATAAAATTAAGAAATCATATATTTAGAGAAATTGGTAATGTTGAGTTTTCGTTAGAAAAATATGACTCAGAGTTTTTTGAAGGTTTATCTGAAGAACAAGGAACCGAAGGTTATTTCATAATCAAAGAAACCGATTTAGATGAATTGATTAAGAATGAAGAAGCAATGAAACAACTTCTAGATGATGATTTAAATGAATTAAAAAGTGAATTATACAATATTCATAGTAATGCATATAATGGGGCATACCAAAGTGAAATATATGGTTTAATTTGGTCAGAGTTGGATATACACTTTGTTGGTAGAGTAATTGACGAACAAACCAAAATAGGTGAAACAACTAAATGGTTACAATATGTTAAAATACGTGACTTACAAGGTAATGTGGAAAAATTTCTTTCCAATCGTTTGGGTAGTGAATATAATGAAGATAAATTAGATTACGAAGGTAGTTATACAACTATGATGAAACGACTAATGGATGATGGTGAATACGATTGGTTAGACTTTAGAATACCTGATTATCCAGATTACGGTTTAGTTACCAAAGATATAAATGATATATTCGGAGACTATATTTAAGTAAACTATTTATATATTCATTTAAAACTCATATTCATTACAAAAAAAGATATGAGATTAATCAATAAAAATTCAAGACGAGGCATAGTAAATTTATTTGCCGATTTCATTGTGTCTAAAATTGACCCAAAAGAAAAATCAATTATACAAATCACAGATTGTGAGGTATTCATGGTTCTTAATGGTCAAACCACAAGCGAAACAGAACTTAACATTGATGAGTTAAAAAATGAATTCAATGAAACCTATAAGGAGATTCTTAAATCATTAGGTTTAGAACATTTCAACGTTATCAATATAATCAAATACGGTGTTGATATATTACCAATTGAAACAGGTTGGGTTGATACAAATAAAAATGTATTTGTTGAGGAGAATAAATCATTTGATGAAATTTCAATTAGTTCTGAATTTCCATATGGTTATAGTTTACGTACAGGTAGATCTATGGTTTACTACTCACATTATATACTTAACCAGATTTCATCAACAATCGGGTCAGAAAGTATGTATATTCATTTCTTACCTAAAGTAGATGATGAGGTTGATATTAAAGTTGTGACTACATCAATTTATAACCCACAAACAATCAGATCACTGATTTTAGACGTATTTGACTTTGATTTAGAGGACTTCTCTAATAGAATGGAGTCTTATGACCTTACCCAAGATATATTGGATCCTGAGGGAGAAAAACCATACTTGGTTCAGGACAGATTAGAGGATGTAATTATATTCTAATTAAAAACCCCACTCTTATTAGGAATGGGGTTTTTTTTATCTTTCGTAAAACTCTTTGATGATTTTTACACCTTCATCAAGTTCATCATAATCTCTTTCAGGAGCATAAAGTTCAGTTTTAGAATTTTCTTGTCCCGGTGACTCAATTAACATAAATGCCGGTACGTATTCATTCTTAGTAATTGAAACAAACATATCGTATTCATCGCTATGTTCGTCAATATCTCTATCAATATAAGGTATATCTTCTTTATCCAACATTTCCTTAAGTGTTTTACAATGACCACATGATTTCATTGAAAATATGATTGCTAACTTATCCATTGATCAATTCTGTTAGGATCCCGTTTATTTGACCCTCATTCATCATACCAACTCTAGTATCAATGATGTTACTATTTTGGAAAACTTTAATTGTTGGAATACTTCTAATTCCTAATGATGCCCCAATTTCTTTATTTAAATCTACATTCATTGTATACATTTCAACGTTTGATGTGTTTTGAGATGCAACTCTTTCAAATAAAGGTTTCATCATTTTGCACGGACCACACCATTCGGCCCAAAATTCTACGATAACTTTTTTACCTGAGTTAATTTTTTCTTGTAACTCAACACTTGTAATTTCCATTTTTATTTAATTTTTGATAAGTTTTTAATGAAGAATGATACTTCGTTTAATTGGTCCATATCGTAATAAATTTTCATCTGATACGACATATCCGCGACCTCCATTTTAGATAAATATAAGTAAAACCCAGATTTATGTTTAAGAATTGATTCTAAATGATTAAGTTCAAATTCAAACTCAACACTATCCAAGTATTCAATTTCAAATTTCTTTTCTATTAATGTCTTAGGTGTTAGTCCTATGGTACTATTAACTTTAATGATACCATATAATTTATCATGTCTTTCTTTTAAGATATCCAAAAAATCATTCTCACGTTTAAACATATTGACTATAAATTAAAAAAGTGGGGTTGTTCACCCCACGTTTCTTTTAGATCATTGACTCAGCAGTCTCCCAAAGTTTTGTATTTATTGCGTTTACCGCCATAATGTTTTTCAAACCTCTCAATCCTGTCTTACGACCACTTTGTGATTTGTATTCAACACCACCTCGTACAAATTTCTCCTGTACTACGTTGAAAACTTTCCAAAGGTCATCACCTTCATCTTCGTTACGGTTAGGTGTTAACAAGTCCACTAAATCAAGTGTTGAAGGAACTGAACCTGTTGCCCATCTAAGTCTAGATGCTTTTTGAACGAACTCAACTTTTTCATCCATAGTAAGTTGACGTTCCATCATTCGTCCAACAGAGTGTTGAATCATTGGCAATTTCTTTGCGAAACTTTCCGTTAACATTTTAACATCGTCAAGTTGGAAATCTTTGTGTCGGATTCGGAATTGGTCTGCTACTGACGTAGGAACGGTTAAACCATTACTACACACCAATCTGTGAAGACCTGCACTCATTGAGAATGCCGACATACCATTGTGAGAGTTTTTGATGATTGCTTCAACCAAAGTATCACCAACAGATGGAAGTTGTCCATTACGGAACTTAACTTCGTGTAAGGCGTGGATGCCACTACCATTTTGTTTAACAGATGAAATTTCCCACCCTTCTCTATCAAAGAACTCCATGATCTTGTCTGTAGGGACAAACTCATACTTGTTTGTCATTTTTGACGATGGAGATGTTGCGAAGATTGATGGTGCGGTTGACTTGATTAATTCTGGAGTATAGATCATATAATTAGTTTTTTAGATTACCTTACAAAGATAGTCAATTTTTTGGATTCTACAAGCCTTTACATAAAAAAAATCAATTAAGTATGATATCCCCAAACTTAGTCTTTTGAATAAATCCTTTCACTTTGTTTGTATAACTTAATTTTTGGTTTAATTCAGGTGATTTAAGTTCAACAACAACATCTATAATCTGTTGTTTGGTTAATACAAAGTCTTCACCTTTCTCATAGTTCTCAATAGATTTTTCTTTCATCTTTTGAAAGAATTCTTCTTTTTGTACCTCACCAACAAGATTCATAAAATCACCTGGATTTTTTTCAAAGAAGGTTATTAGTTGACTAATATAAATTTCTATGTCTACGTTCATCATTAAGATCTTATAGGTCCACAATGTTTCTTCAATTCAGGAGGGAAATTGATAAACCAAAATCCTTCATCCTCTGTCATATATTCTTCTAATTTTTTAGGTATTCTCATACCAGGATTTGAATTCTCCGTTGAGAAGAAGTTCAAACAATACAATTCACCAAACGCCTCAGGAATACTTTCCAATTGTGGGTTATTAGGTAAGTTTATAAATTTCAATTTTGTACAATTTCCAATACTTTCAGGGATTGACTTAACCATATTATCAATAATCAATGTTTTTAATTCGGTTAATTTACCAATACTTTCTGGTAAATCCAAGGCAATTGGAGTTTTACTTGTATTTTCCATTTGGATCATAGTCGTATTAGATGGAATATGATCAAAGAAATCATCAAACCCAAATAATGCAACATACTTAGAGTTATCATCTTTTGGATATTCAAGACCAACATAACCACTACTACTAACTCCGGCCAATTGACCTGAGAATTTTTCTCTTAATTTTTTCTTATTCTCTCTCATTATAGGACTATTGATGAATGCAATATCGGCATCATTCAATTGACTTAAACTTTTTGTCATCAACCCTTGAAGTTTTCTTGCCGCATAATATTTCAAAACACTAGGTTCAGAATCATTGATCATTTCAGCAGTCAAGTCCATTCCCAACCCTAAGTATTTGTTTTTAAGATTTTCGGTAAAGTTACGATAAATTTCATTACCATTAGTTCTATATGTTAAATCAGGACTTGAAAGCTCAAGCCACATTTCAGCCGCTTGTTCACTACCAAGTTCTTTAATCGCATCTTTATTGATAGTAGTATTTTTGTAGTCATTCAGTACTTTTTGTTCAGCAGAACTCAATGGGTCCGCAACAAACAAATGTTCTTTACCTTTTAATTTTGGAACTTTACTTACAATTGTACTCCAATCCTCTCTTCTATGACCTGAATAACCTCCAGACATATTTTGACCATCAGCAATTCTTTTTCCACCATAAGGTTCAACTAAGATAACAACTGCGTAGTTAAGGTCACCAAATGCTTTATCTTTATCAATAACATAATAAATTGTTAAGTTATGTCCCAAACGATAGTTATAATACATATTACCACCACCTGATTTAGATATACACCAACTTCTTCCGTTAGCCAATTTAATACATTGTTCCTTACCACTTGGTTTGAAGATTAATAAGTTATCATCATCATATATTGTTTCAATGTCAGAATAATCATCTTTTGTATCTTTAATGTCATCAGTTAAATCTCCCATACCATCTAATGTATGTTCAAGTTCATCAAAACTCATAAACAACAATGGTGGTAAATTTGCAGGTAACCTATGATATAGATCCAAATATGTTGAAACATAATAAATTAATTGTTCAGGTGTCACATTAACCTTGTCATCTTTAAATTTCTTAAGTGCCGCTGATGTTAACATAGTATTAAACTTACTCTGTAAAAACTCAACCAATTTCAAATAAGGCATTTTAAGAACGTCTCTTTGATTAATAGGTAATATTGGAAACAATTCGTAAAACTTACGTAATGCAAATTTAACCGCATTTTTGTCGGATCCTTTATTGGCTTCCATATATTTTTTGAATATACTTTTTTCTTGTTTTTTTATCTCCTTTGATAAAACAATATTCTTAACTATAGTATAAGTTAATTTGGTAATATCTCTTTGATCTTGAGGTAACCCATTTTTATATTTCTCAAATGCGTTAATAACTGCCGTAATTTGTTCTTCAGTATCTCTAGTTGTAGGTTTGAATTTATCTATTAAAAATTTAATGACTTTTTCTGCCATCGCCTCACTTACAAGACGTTTACCGTTTGTGTTTTCTTTAATGACATTTGATAATACCTTAAGTAATTCCATAATAAGTTTTTAATATAAATATTCCAATAGTATAAAAAAATGATTAGTAATTCATTATTAATAATTCCTCACCCATGTTTTGTTTTGTTCCCTTTTTTGCTGCTGCCGCTTTAGCAAACTCTTTTTTCTCCCATTTGTACTGATCTTCAGGAAACCATTCGTGTAATAATTCAAAATCATAGTACGATAAACTGAATTTACCTTCCATACTTGTTAAAGACTTTGAAAGTCTTTCGTGGTCTTCCCTATCAAAATCATGATTAGAATAATAGTTCTCAGTCTTCCAATATGGTGGATCCACATAGAAGTAAGTTGTTGGTGAATCATACTTTTCAATCACCTCAGCAAAATCCATATTCTCCACATCACTTATTCTTAAGAAATGTTCAACCCAATCAGGTTTCATTAACTTATCTCGGAATGTTAAGTATTTAGATTTGTACTTACCTTTTAAGTCAATGAAAGAACTTTTTTCAGGTTTAGATCCTGAGAAGACTTGTGTTAAAACATACGCATATTTAGCGGCAACATCATAATTACCAGGTTCTACCCTGAAATTTTCAGCAAATATTTCAGCCTGAAAGCTGATAAATTGTTCTTTATATATTGATGGTGTTACTTCTTCCCCAAATTTTTGACATGGAATTGAGTTAATTGATTCCAATAATCTTTCAGGATTCTTAATACATTCAAATAAATTATGGTTAAGTGGGTTGAAGTCATTATATACAACTTTCTTAAGATTAGGGAACTGACTTAGATCCATATTAAAGAAACACCAAAACATCCCACCGAATGTTTCAACATATGTCTCCATATTTTTATCATAGAAAGGGACTATCCACTTTCCTATCTTACTTTTTCCTCCAATATATGATAACATAGTTTTTTTATTAGAAATATACGAATTCTATAATGATATGTCAATTCAAAAATTATTCACTTATAAATTGTTTTAATGTATAATTATTATTATAACAAAAAATTATGGAAGAAGAAACATACAACAACAAAACAGAAGCAACTCAAGTAACGGGATGCAAAAAGTGTAATCAAACAACAGGTAAAACGCAAAAATTTGTTTTTATCACTGGTGGTATTATGTTTGCCCTATCAATATATGGTGCAATAGCTCTATATAAAGACATCATGTCTTTATTTTAAGGTCTTTCAAACCTAACAATCCTATTAATTAATAGATCCCCAATTTGATCTACCTTAAATCCTTTACCTTTAACTCTCAAAGGTTTTGAGGAATCAAATAACTTAGGTAATTTAATATTTAACTCACCATCAGGATGAGGTATGTTTATATCCTCCTTTATAAGATCTTCATAGTTTAAATAAGAGTTATATATTAAATGTGGTCCGTTCTTAAAGAAACCATTTTCTTCCATTAAATTAACCCTTATAACCAAATCCCCAAATCTACCATTTCTAAAATCACCAACATTTGACATTCTTATGAACTGACCATCCTCTAACCCATGAGGTATTTTAACATCCAATGTTTTCATTTCATCTTTAGTCTCCGATCCATTACACGAATAACAAGCATTTATAGTAATTTTACCAGTACCTGAACAAGTATCACACATCATATTAACAACTTGTACGAACATACCCGTACCCATTTGTTTCATAACACTACCAATACCATTACAGGTAGTACATACCTTCTTCTCCCCTCCTGATCCACTACAAACATTACAACTAGTCTTTCTCTTATATGTAATTTGTTTATTCCTACCTAAATATGAATCCAACACCCCTATGTTCACCGTAATCACACTAGTGTGAGTATCTTGTCTTTGTCGTTGTTGATTGAATGAATGAAACATATCAGCAAAATTACCACCAAATGGGTTACTCCGTTGATTGTCGTATTGACTTCGTTTATTTGCGTCTCCAATCGTATCATACGCCTCAGTGATCTTCTTAAACTTTTCTTCATCCCCACCTTTGTCAGGATGATTTTCTTTTGCTAGGTTTCTATATGCCTTCTTGATTTCTTCTTGTGTTGCCTTTTCATCAACACCTAAAACCCCATAATAGTTTTCATTATTCATTTATAAAAAAAAATTAATATACTTAATTAAAGAGTGATCAATATTATGAACTATTTAATCGTACTATTCAAAAATAAAGAAAGAAAAAAAATAATAAAGTCGTTTAAGACTTACGAGAACGCTAAAAAGTTCTACGATGGTAAAATAGTAGGTAATAAAGGCATTAGATTCAACACCTTATTTGAAAACGGGAAATCATGTTCATTTGAAATTGGTTTACTTGAAAAGTATTCTAAAAATTTTGATTCCTACTTTATTAAGGATGAACTAGGTCGTCAAATAAAAGTGGACTTGGATAATAGTGATTATACAATACTTTCTGTTTCTGAATTATTAATGGAGGAATTAATTTACGATATACAAACCTCATCTAAAATTTCATTTGATAAGTTTGTTAAAACCTATCTACCTAAAGATGGGTTGAAACTTGTATCTAAAATTAACAATAAGATTGTGGTTCAAAATGACGATAAGTTTAATTGTTTCTCTTTGAAGTCTGTTAATGAATCTGGTAGGTTCCTTGACGTATTAGGTAAATTTCTACAGGATAAAAATAGAATGGATTGTATATTGGTTCCTGACTCAAGTAAGTCACAAAAGAAATACATTTATGATATTTTAGAAAAAGGGGGAATCCCTAAATCAAAGTTGTATAGAACTTATACAACATATAAAAGATAGTTATTTTAAATAATTTTTTATTAGTCTTTTAATGAAACCTTCTTTTTTAATTACAATTGGTTCTTCAATTGGTTCTTCAATTGGTTTTTCTTCTTCATATGAATTCTCTAATATGAATATTACCTCAACACCTGAAAGATCAATTTTAAATTTAGTGTAATTATTATCAATTTCTCTAAAGTTTTTTTGGACTTCTTTAAAATCAACTTCCGGTAATTCAAACACTATTGCCGTTTTACCATCAGGAAATAAAGATTGGGTGGCATCTGTAATCATTGCCAATTTTTCCATTATCCCAACAATACTTTCTTTATTCTCTTCCATAATGTCATTTTCTCAACATTGACTTTTACAATGTCTTCTTTCTTTAATTGTTTGATTTGATTGATAAATTTACTTTTATTTCTTCAACTTCAATCTTATCTTTTTCCAATTCATTATTTAACCACTCAATTTGAGTTTCTAACTGGGTCTGTATTTTCTTCGTCATCTTCTAATTCAATTTTTTGATCTTCGGAAATTTCAAATTTTAATGCTTGTAGATTATCTAAATTTTGTTTTTCAAAAATAGATTTTAACTCATTAACTTTGGTTTGGAACAGTTTATCCTTTTCCTTTCTTTCTTTATTATATTTAATAATGTTTCTGAGATTGTTAAAAATTTTCTCAACCTCTTCTTCATTAAAGGTACTAACAAATGAAAAGAATCTTTTACCTGTTTCAGTAGATTCATTTTCTAATAACGTTTCTTCATCAACAAACTTTTTTGGTATTTTCCATGTGTTAGGAAAATGTATGTCAAATGAAAGATATGTTTTCAACTTTCTTACAGATTGTAAGTATGGTGATAAAGTATTAAATTCAGTAAAAAAACTCATAAAAAATTTTGTATTGTGTAAGTTATAACATAAGACAATGAAATACCTTGGAATAATATTTCCCTATTACTCATCACCAATCTTTCAGGTAAAGTTTGTAATAGGGAAAATATAAATTTTACAACAACTCTAAAAACTGACAGAGCTGAAAAAATGAATATAAAAAGATATAAAGTATCAATATTAGTCATTTTTCTTAGAATCTAAGATTTCACCTCTTAATGTTTGCAATAAAGCTTTTAATTCTTGAGATGTTTTTCTTGCTCTTGTTCCTGCACTTTTATTTCCTGCAAAAAACTTAGTCGTGTCAGCACTTAATAGTTCAACTAGTGTTTTAATTTGTTCTAACGTTTCCATTTTTTAAATGTATTTTATTGTTTATGTAATTTAATTATACCTCACTAACTTACCTTAGTAAATACTATAGTACCAAATTTTTATCCAAACTCCTGTAAATATTAAGTATCATATCTAAATCAGATTGGGTAAATGGTTTATCTAAGTCAAACACATCTCTAAAGAAAACATTAATAGAATCTTTAATTTTTTTATCAACCTGATTATAATATATTTCAGAAAAAAATGATTGGAAGTGATCATAATGTTCACCCCTTCTGTTGAAGGTTACGTTTTCCAAATTAAAACTATCTATTGTTTTATCCCAACACCAATCAAAGTGTTTATTCTTATCTTCTTCGGTCATCAATACTTTGGTTTCATTAAAACCATCGTCATCACCAAGATAAGTCTCTAAAATTAATTTATGTATGGATATAGAGAAATCATAATATAATTCCATCTTCTCAGGGATAATATTGTTGATGCTAAACCAAATCTCAATATCCTCCTGATTTAATTGTTTTGATATGTAGTTAAAAAAATTGTCCATAGATTAATACCTATGGACAATGATAATACCTAATTATGTAATTGTAAATTATTGAGTGTTTTTCTTATAAGACATTAAATCCATAATACGTGTATAATCCTCATTGATTTTTTGTTTTTTCTTTTCATCAATAGATTCTAACTTAGCCATAATTTTATCCCCCGCATTTTCACCTGATTTATCAGTTACAACAGGTTGAGGGGCTTTATTGTACGCTTTACGTTTAATTTTAGCCAATAAATTATCTTTTCTAATCTTATTTCTCTTCTCGTTATTTGGTGTCTCAACTGCGTTTGCCCATTCAGGATTATTACCGGTTCTTGAAGACCCAACAACGTTGTCAGTTACCCAATCTTCATCAGGATGAATTTCATCGTAATCTAAGTTTTCTAAACCAGCGGCAGTGAAGTTATCAATATAATCTTCAATTGCTCCTGAAGCAACATAAGCCTTTTTAGACATTTCTTCTAATTCACCATTTCCTTTTGGAAAGTTTTTTGGTGACATTTCGTATTTACCTTTAGACCCGTCTTTCAAATAATCTTTCATTTTTTTGGTCAAATCTTTCATATAACCTTCTTCATTTTTTTTTGACGTTTTAATAGATCTTTCATATTCAGCATATCCAGCCGGTGTCTTACCTTTATTGAATTTACCTTCTTCTTTTAAAACAATATTCTCAATCATTTCTTCAAACTGACTTTCATTAAATAAAAGTTTTTCTCTTTTACCATTTACTGCAGTTGTTAATTCATAGAACACATTTTCATTTACATCTTCTTCTTTTCTTAACATTTTGAAGTCTTCTCTGTCAATTTTACCATTATGGTTTTTATCAATTTGTTTTTGATTTCCGTATAATTTTTCATCCAACTCAACTTCGTTCATGTCATCTTCAACATCATTATGTCTGTCTTTACGAGATCTCATAGCCATAGCATCTCTCATAGGAGTTTTAAATCTACCTTTATTAGATCTTATTGCATCTCTCATAGGAGTCCTAAATTTACCTTTATGAGATCTAATAGCATCTCTCATAGGAGTTTCAAAATCCATTTCGTCATTTTCTCTCATTTCTCCACCACATGATTCACACGTTTCTCCTTCTGTCATTTCTCCACCACATGATTCACACATTTCTCCTTCATACATATTACCACATTCTATACATTCACCTTCTGACATTTCTCCGCCACATGATTCACACATTTCTCCTTCTTCAACATAATCAAAAGAACTGCCAGGTTTGTTAAATTTTAATTTTTCCATTACTTCATTCGCTTTGTCCTCCAAAGTTTCATTAATAAGTTTTTGGATTTTATTTTTCAAATAATAGTTCATAGTTATTTTTATTTAATAAATATCACATTAAATTCCTTTTTGACATTTCATTGAAGATTATTTCTTTTATGAAATCTTCATGAATTTGGTATCTATCTGATAAATCGTTTATTACTTTTGAAAGAGTCTCGTTTTCAAAGATTCTAAGTGCGTTAATATCCCCCTGATTACAGTAAGGAAACTTTTTACACTTTTTCTTAACTTGAACAAACTTACCTCCAGGTATTTGTGTTTTACGTTTTGTTCCCCAATCTTTTTTGTTGGTTGATTTTGCCCATACCGAGGGTCCTGAGTATTGACCCGATGATGCCGATCCTGTGGCCTCTTTTGTTTCTCTTCTTGGTGTATTACCATGTTTTTTGTCTTGACATTTGCAGTTTTTCATACCACAAATCTTACAAACACTTTCTTTCATTTCACGACCAAATAATGGAGCCGAATAACCACCCGCACTACCTGACCCTGTCATTTCTTTTGTTTCTTCTTTATCGTTACCTTTTTTAGATTTAACGAATGAAAGTATTGAATTTAAAAAATCATTAATCTCTTCAGGATTTTTTAACAATTTCTTTATCTCTCTTCTTATTGTTGCCTTATTAGTTTTTTTTTGTTTTGCTAATTCAAAAACTAACTTTAACCCATTTGGATCTTTTAAATAATCTTGTGGAGCATTTCTTTTTTCCCCCTCATCATTTTCTTTAACATCTTTAAGACCTTTCAAAGCATTTGTTCTCGCTTCAGGATTACCCGAAGTCTGACTAGATACCATATCTCTAATTTTTGCAGTTATCTCATCCATTATGAACTTCTAAATTTAGATTCCCAGAAACTTCTTTGGTGGAACATCATTGTAAAAAATTCTCTAAATGATTTTACAACAATATCTTTAATATCACCTTCTAGTTTACCTCTTTTCATGTCTCTAGAGACTTTTTCAATTAATTTATCTTCAAATTGTTTGGCAGTAGTAGATCCCAAGAAATCTTTCATTTCTTTTCTAATTAAAGTTTCAATTTCTTTTTTATCTGTTTGTGTTAATGCCATTATTGTGTTACTACTTGATAGGTTAATGCTCCAATTAAAATACCTGAGACTATTTCTATAATTACATTCTTTCTTCTTAATTTTTTGTTATCGGTAACTAAATCTTTATTTATTTTATCAACGATATCAAATTTCTCATTAGTTTTTTGAACTATTGTGTCACCTATCTTAACTTTATCTTCTAAATTCCCAATAATTCCTTGTTGAGCGTTTATTTTTTTATTTAATTCAATAACTTCAGTTTCAGTTAATTTAAGGATTGCCGTTGTGGAATCTAACCTATTTAGATCCAACATAATTTGTTTACCAACACTATAAGGTAAACATATTTCAGTTGTGTCAACTTTTTTAATTTGACTAAATGATGTCAATGACACCAAAAGAAATAATACTGATATTATATTTTTCATACTTAAAATTTATATCTTAATCTTAATAAACTATCAACTTGTTTAACATTAGCATCTTTAATCTCTTTCCCTTTTTGTTCGTAGTAATTATTTACTACTTCCTTTTTAACTTTGATGTTAGATATTGTTGAATCAATTTTCTCAATTTGTTTTTTATACTCATTAATTGATTCGTCTAATTTCTTTTGACTTTCAATCAACAAATTAATGTCTTTATCTATTTGTTCTATTTTTTTTAGATCTTCTTTAGTCATACCGTTTGATGGTGTCATTAGATCCATTAGTAATATATATAATACCACCGTTCCAATACCAATTAAAATGTACTTGAAATTATCGTCTAAAAACTTTCTCATGATTCAGGAGTTTTCTTTCTTGATGCAATAACTCTAGACCATTTAGATTTGAATTTTTCATAGTATTGTTTCAACTTATTTAAAAATTCTAAATAATCGTCATCAATCTTAGTCATTGTGCCGTTTATGTATATACCATTTGTTTCTCCAATTGAATAGAAAAACTCAACATCCAATTCAGTAATCTTACCTGACCACTCAACATTGTTTGAATATAGGTTTAATTTATTAAAGTCTACAATTTCAGATACCTCAGTAACAAAATCATCCATAGTTTCTTGGAACGCCTTCTTATCGTCAGTAGTTAATTGTAAGTCAGATTTATCTTTACCATGAATAACAATAATACCACCAGATATTCTATAACCCTTTGACTTGTCAGTTTTTACAACATCCGAATTTTCTTCTTTATCTACCATACCATCTTCTGCGGTATCATAGTCTTTAGGTTTATCTTCGGTTGGTCCTTCCTCACCTTGTTCCAATATTAATCCGTGATTTTTTCTGATACGGTTAATATCCTCAGTAATTAAATTTTTATTTAATAATTTTTTAGATGCCTCTATTAAATTTTTTATTTCATCGTGTCTATTCATCTTCTATATTTTTTTTAAAATAATCAAAATCAAATGCCGGACTTAGATCCGTAACATCTGTGGTGTAATTGCTTCTGGTAACAATACCATCAAATTGATTAACACCATTTACTTTGGTGTTGTGACCTACACATTTTTTACTAATGTTAAAATCTTCCATTAGTTTTTTACATATTAGTATAGTACTATCAATTTGAACTTCGGTATATGGTTGCCATAAAAAGTAATCCCTCCACTTACGTTCAAAAGTCTTTCCATTATAAATATTGCCAATCCAGTTAATGTATCTATTTTTTAATGGTTCTTTTTCCAACCAACCTAAATTTTCTAAAGAAACTGTTATTGATTTCTTAGATATGTTCTCATCATTTATATATTTGGAGTATTTTTTTGGTTCCAATAGTTCTATTATCTTACCATCACGAGTGATTATATAATTAGGAACTTTATTGTATTTCTTACCGTATCTATATTTTAACGCATTTATATAATCTGTTGCGACCCTTGAAGTGTGTGATAAAATAATTTGACTTTTATTTTTTTCCTCACCTTCGTAATTGAAGTCACCAAATTTTATAATGTTTTCATCACTCATCATTCTTTTTATAAACCAACCTTTTAACACCATCTGTTGTTGTAGTTATTGACTCACCAACAGTAACATTAGTTTCAATTATCTCAGGTTCCCAACTTTTTTCTTCACCAATAATTAAAGATTCTCTTTGTACTATCGGAGCTTCAACAATTTTTATTATCTCAACAATTTTTTCTACTTCCTTAATAACCTCAACAGGTATCTCAACAATTTTTTCTACTTCCTTAATAACCTCAACAATTTTTTCAATTACTATTGGTTCGACTTGGGGGGCGACTTGGGGGGTAACTTGAGGGGCGACTTGGGGGATATGATGTGTTAAATAACTTTCAGGAATCTCAATTTCATCATGTGCGGTATCATGTGCGGTATCATGTACGGTATCATGTGCGGTATCTTCTTTTCTGTGTTTTTTAAATGCTTGGTTAGTTGCAATAACTAATGTAATCGCCAATGGATCAAATACAAAAATTAAAAGTAAAATAAAAAGGTTTGCAACTTGTTTAATATCCCAACCTGAAATCTCACTAATGTATTTAATAGATCCTAATTCACTACCCTCCAACTCCGCAGATTCCATATCAAGTATCTCAATATCTAATTTAGTTATACTGTCATTCATTGCATCAATACGAATTGATGCCTTATCTCTATTCTCTGTGGTGAGTTTTAATTGATCCTCAAATGATTTACGGTTAGCATTATTTGCTCTTGTAATAAGTTGACCTGTTTTTCTATCTACAGATTGTGTTGTGGTATTGGTAGATAATCCATCTCTTAACTTTGAAATGTCCTTATCTAACACATCTTTCTCTTTCTGTTGTTCGTTTTTTATCTCAATGAATCTTGTTTTCTTTACTTCAACATTTGCAATCTTTTTTTGATTAATCTCAAGTTTTGCAATATTTCCCTGAAACCCCGTACTTAATAAACCATAGATTCCAAGTGAAGTAATCAAAGATAATGTCACAAGAGCGATTGTAAGGTATATTTTTAAGACTCCGTATGTTTCTTTCCACTTGTCGTGTAAGTATGTTGCAATTGCAATCTTAGATATCTCAAGAAAAGATCCCATAATGATTACAGGTAACGCAACCCCAACAAATACCACTGATAATCCTACCACACTATAGTAAGCGGCAGTTCCTGATAGACCAAGAGCACAAAATAATAAAAACCAAGGTAAAAATTTTTCTTTCATAGTAATTGTTTTGTATTTATAAATATCAATATAAGGTATTTATATAATTATATCATTACTTAGAGAATCAATACGTAAAATTTTAATCTTAGAAAAGAAGATTGCTGAGATCAAAGCAAACCTTACTGTCACCATGAATTTAAGGTACCAACGTGGAAAGGTACCTGGAATGAAGTCCCACGCAGAATCACAAAAATCTAGACATTTTTCAGAAGGTGGTGATGCTATTAGAGATTATGATATATTAAAATCAGTATCTAAAGTAAAGGACGATATAGTACAATATATTGTCATTGGTGAGTTATATGATGGTGTTGAGTTTGTAATTAAAGATGAATCAACCCTACTTAATATTCCAATTCTAATAGAAGAAGTTAATCCTTACGAATTTAATCTTATTATTAAAACCGTTATGCGGAAGTCTGATTTTTATGTCGGTAGAGGTCAACTAGTTATTACCGCAAAATAAACCCCCACTGGTACCAATGGGGGAGTGTAATTTCATCTTACATCACGAGTAAGATTGAGGATTTTCACCCAGAGAACATCGTGTCTCATTCCGCCGAGTTGTAAGGGTAATCTCGGTTCAACCCTTTTCGTTTGTCTTACAAATATAAGTATTTTATTTCAATCTGCCAAATCTTTTTTAAATTAACGATCCTCAATTGTAAATCCTTGAGAATCAACCTTAGGTCCATTATCAATTATCATTTCAACTTTGATCTCACCATCAACAAATCTAGATACCGAACAGAACTCAATTTCAACATCCCCTTCAATTTGTAACTTAAACTCATTATATTGTTCTTCATTTTCAAATGACCCAACTTGAGTTGCCGGTGATTGATAAACTTTTAAACGATACGAACCAAATGGGTTTTTAAGTTCCGAAACTTCCATGATAAGATTATCAAAGTTATAATTATCAGTACCATCTTCGGTTACAAATTTACCGTCCTCATCTCTTTTTAATGTTTGAGCATAATGGTACCCACAATTACTACAATTTATATAATCTTCACCTGTTTTGTAATAGAAGTCACTAAACGCTTCTTGTTTACAATTTGGACATTCAATATAATCAATTACACTTCCCATGTTTTTTATTTTTTAATTTTTTATAAATAATCAAATAGTTCTGAGCTTTCATTTCTTAATCTTCTAAGGGCTCTTTCCTTAATCTGTCTAACTCGTTCTTTAGTTAAACCAAAGTCACCACCAATATCTTCAAGTGTTCTTGGTGTCCCACTTAATCCGAAGTAATCCTCAATGATCACTTTCTCTCTGTCATCTAATACATTCAATAAAGATATTAATTTGTTCTTTAACATATCTTTAGTGTTGAACCCCGCATCAGGAGCAAGTGCGTTAGGATTAGCAATCATATCAACCAATGTATCACCTTCATCATTGATTGTCATATCCAAATCAATCATAGATGGTAATAATGAAAACTTTAATTCTAATTCTTTACCTGTAATTGCAATTTCTTTTTTAGCCTTATGTAGGTCCTGAACAACATTAACTGGAAGTCTGATTGTTCTTGCGTTATCATTCAAAGATTGGATTATAGATTGTTTAACCCACCAAACTGCGTATGATATAAAACGTAGATCTTTATGCCAATCAAAGTTTTTAATCGCTTTCATCAAACCCAAGTTACCCTCAGCAATTAGATCAGATAAATCTAAACCTTGATTCTGATATTGTTTGGCTACCGTAATCACAAAACGTAAATTACCAACTAATAACTCAGATTCAATTTTTTCTCTCTCACGTTTAGGTGTGTCGTCAGACTTCATCTTAACCGCAAGTTCTTTTTCTCTATCAGGTGTCATTACTTTAATTCTACGAATATCTTTTAGATAATATTGAATCTCTTCTTGGTTAATCGGAATCCCTAAATTTTTGTCTTTCATATATTTAATTAATAGTTTTTTGAATATTCGTCTAATTTATTTTTTTCTTCTTCAGTCAATGAATTTAGACCTTGATCGCTGATCTTATCTAAAAGTTCATCCAGGGTTAAATCACATCTTTTTTTAGGTACCAAACCCATAATAGTTTCTGCTATACGAGCAAACTCCTCATTACTACCAAGATCCATTTTAAATTCAAACTTTTTTGGTGGAGTTTGTTTTCTACTATTAGTATTCCTTAACGTAAGTAAATGTAATAAGTTGTCTTGATCAAAATTAGATTTGACATTTTTAGTTTTTTGAGTTAGGAAATAATTGAAGTTTTCAAATTCATTAGAAACTAAACATAAAAAATCATCAATCTCATCAACAGAGAAATCACTTGCGAAATGATAAATTGAGTGTTTATCACCAAACATATATTTAATTTGATTTGATGACATAATTTTTGATAACTCAGCCCCAATGTTTGCAGTTGTTTCGTCAGGGTTTGTTATATCTTCATTGTGGTATACAAAAAGTAAGTAATTCATATGTGTGTTTTTAATTGTTTTACAAATATACGGATAAAATCCAATTAACTACAAAACTTTTGATATATTATTTTCTTTTTTAATTTTAACAATAGTATCCGACCATTGACTAATCATTGGATTATGACTAATAAGGAAAACTTTATCAAAATATTCTTTAATTTTTTGGAAAAACTCAGATACCATTTCAAGGTTATCATTTGATATTTTCCCAAATACCTCATCAAAAACTACGATGTTTGGTTTAGGTAAAGTACATACCTTACTAAGTACAGATCGTAATGCCAATGATGCAATTGTTCTTTCATATCCTGATCCTGAAACCATTAATTTTTCAATACCAGTACTATTATCAATCATTAAAAATTCAACATCATTTTTATCATTTATATTAATCAATAATTTAAAGTAACAACTATCTTCCATTAATCTTTGTAATTCAGAGTTAATCAAAGGCATCATTGTTTTCATAATGATTTTTGATAGTCCATTCTTACCAAAGGCTTCCATGTAGATTTTGTAAATTCTTTCCTTATCCTCTTCCTCTTTGATCTTAACAATTAACTTTTTATTGTTATCAATCTTTTCATCACAAGTTTTGATTTGATACTCATTGTTTGTAATGTTTGCATTTTTTTGTCTTTTAAGATGATCAAGTTCGTCCAACCTTAAATCAGCCTTAATCAACATTGAATCAATCTGAGTGTTCTCTTTAATCTTATCCTGAACGTCACCCCAACGATCCAACTTACCTTTTAAAACTCCAATCTTTAAATCACAACTTTCAATGCTCAACTCATATTTTTCCTTAATAAGTTTGTTTTTCTCATACTCATCAAAGTCTTTCTTTAACTGAACGAAAGCTTGTTCTTTGCCTGTTAAAACCTGCATTAACCCAACTTTTTGGTCTTTATGCATGATATAACCATCAAGTTCTCCAATCTTTTGTTGGGTTATTGATGCGTTCATTAACTCAATTCCACAATGTTCACATTTAATACCATCACTAACAGAACTCTTCAATTTCTCAATCTCTTTGATCTGTGTTTCAAGTTCAATTTTAGATTTGAACACGTCATTGTACTCCTCTTTAATTTTATCGTGATCATCCTCATGATAAAATTCCTTTGGTTCAATAACATTAAGTTCATCTAACTTTTGTTTGAACGTTGTTTTCTCTCTATCAAAACCATCAATTTCTTCTTGAGTCTTAACCGGGTTCATCAAACTGATTTCCTTATCAATGTCTCCGTGTTTCTTCTTCAACATATCATCACGATACTCTTTTCCCTTAACGATTTTATCATCAATATCTTTAAGTTCCAATTTAATCAAATCAATTTGATCATTTAATTCACCGATTTTTGTTGTTAAAGATTCGTTATCACCTTTTAATTTTTCCGAATTATAAATGTTAGACATCTTTGATTTATTAAATTCAGAATAAATCTCTTTACCAACTTCCTCTTTCCGTTTTAAAAACTCAAGTCCCATAAATCTTGACAACACCTGTCCTCTTGCGGTTGGTTTTGACTCCAATAACTCCTCAAGATTCGTTGCAGTTGTAAGTATGGTCATTAAGAAATCTTCTTTGGTCCCAATGGAATTTTTAATGAACGCTTCAGTTTCCCTTCTTTGTTCCCCCGTGAAATTTAATAAACTACCATCGGTCATTTTTTTAAAGAAGTCCAATTCTGTTTTCACATTCCATTCTCCTTTTTTAGAAAGTTTTCTTTCAATCTTTCTAAGGATAATATAATCTTCACCATCAATTGTGACCTCACCTTTAACAACTACCGAGTCTTTATCGGTAAATCGGTTAAAGATTTCTTCAGCCTTTGTAGTCTTTGTTGTCTCATTAAAGAATAAGAACAACAACAAATCCACAGATAGAACTGTCTTCCCACCAAAGTTAGGTGGATCTGATTCAACAACGACAACCCCGTTGCATTTATCAAAATCCATTCTTTGATTCTCACCATATGATAAGAAGTTTGAAAACTCAATGTTTCTGATATACCACTTTTTGAATTGTGTTGTTTCAGTTTCATCCTCTTTCATTCGGTTCTCAACCATTCTGTTAATACCTAAGATATCTTCAGTATAGTTAGTATACCCTTTAGACTCTAAAAATTTCTTTAATAGATCAAGTTGATAATTAACATCAGTTACATTAACAGACACATCAATACTTTGCATTGTGTCTGACTCAACGTTCTTAGCCTTTGTTAACACATTCACATTGGTAGTGTTATACTTCTTTTGGAAATAATGTTTAACACTCTTAATCTTATCTTGTGTGAAATTTTCTTATAGGTCTTCCCATACAACTTGTATTGTAGGATTTTCGTACTTTGAAAAGTCTAAATCTTTTATCATTATATTGTAATTAAATAATCTTGGTGGGTTGAACAAGTCCATTCATTATTTTTGTTCTTCTTCTGTTGTATCAACATCTAAAGGTACATCTATCTCTTCAATGTTAAATGGTAATTCTTCTTCATTACCCATAATTAATTCAGGGTGTTTTGATTTAAAATCAACAATTGAATCTAAATGATCTTTATCAAAAACTTCAAATGGTACTGTGCCACCAGATAAACCTACATTTAAACCTTCATTGGTTTTCAATTTTTGGATTTGTTCTTCCATTAACTTATCAAACGCTTTTTGCATTCCTGATTTTTCTTGGTTTACACGTTTGTTTCTTTTTGCGACTTTTGCTCTGTGTTCTTTGTCTTTTTTTCCCATTTTATATATTTGTTTTTATTTATTACTTGGTCTATTTTCTTCAAACCATTCAATTATGCTATTGATTGCCCATACCGATCCTGCGGACAACATTCCATCAAAAAATACTGATAAAAACTTATTAAGTCCAATGAATTCGTGAGTTGGTGAGAAATAAAATAAAGATAAGAAAAATCCAACCCAAGTACCAGTACATAACATACAAGATATCAAATCTGATATGAATTTAAATGTAGGTCTAGTTAAATAACCTCCTACCTCACTACCTGCAATTTTAATTTTATCTCTTAATCCATTGAAAATGGATCCATACACTAAGATCGTCGTCATTCCATATGCCGCGATCATAAACATTACTAATTGTATCATATTCTACTATTTAAATTGGAACCTTTCATATAAATGGCGTTTTGTAAATTTGCCGTTTTTTGTAGTTCCTGGTTTATTTTTTCTAATTCATTTATTTTATCGTTCTTCAATGATAAGTCATTTCTTAAATTCTGTAAAGTATCTTGTAACATATTTAACTTATTATTTGTTACAGGAATGTCTAAATTACGTCTAAGTTCGTCTAACTCTTCATCCTTCTTAGACATTTTATTTTGGAAAATATTTTCCATTTCTGTCGTTTTAGTGGAAAATTCTTTTCTAATTCTACCGATTTCGGTAGTTTTAGTGGAAATTTCTTGTTCCAACTCGGCGATTTTTCCGCCAAGTTCGTTTATCTGAATATCATTAGTGGTATAGATTATTTTCTCAACCACCCTATCTACAGGAACCTCCTTAATAACCTCAACTGGTACTTCCACCCGTATTTCTCGTATTACCTCAATTTCCACCCGTTTTTCTTCAATCCCACCTGTTTTTAAGTGTTTTTCACCTTCATTAAGTGTTTCTCCCAAAAGACCAAACTTCTTAATGTCAAAACCTTGTTTGAAACAAAGGTATATAAAATCATCCTTATCCTCAATATTATTGAGTTTACAAAAACTATTGACACTGCTGAGAATTTCTTTATTAAAGATTTTTGAGTAGTTCGGTTCCATTTTCAATATCTTCAAAAGAATTTATAGTGAATTTTAAAAAAGGTTTTGGATTGTGTATATCCACATAAGAATAATCTTTAGTTTCAACATCATAAATCCC
>Ga0114918_10001328_pt1 | contig 22094 bp, 45 predicted proteins | sample LantaG_FD_87015 | JGI IMG/M metagenome (GOLD analysis project Ga0114918, IMG submission 87015) | Deep subsurface microbial communities from Baltic Sea to uncover new lineages of life (NeLLi) - Landsort_02402 metaG | ecosystem: Environmental > Aquatic > Marine > Oceanic > Sediment | place... | reverse complement strand
TTTTCTAGTTATTTAATTTTACAGTTTAACCTATTTAAGTACTCTCTTATCATAGATTCAGATATTTCCAATGGAAATTCCCATCCCAAATACTCTTCTGTGTTTTCATCAGCACCACGCCAAATAGATAATGTATCTAAAAACATGAGCATGAACGCAAACTGCGTTTGGTTTTCTGGCATCTCAGTTCTTAATAACTGTAGCCTGTTCGTGTTGTTGGGTGTTTTGAAGTACTGCATATTTGTATTATTTTGATTATACTTATTAAACGAATGAGTTGGTAAAATGTTTCAAAACTAAATACTAAAAGTCAAATCCTTCAATAATATCAATTAAAGTGTCTATGTTGTAATGCACATCAACATCATAATGCAATCCCAAACCATCAATAAAGATTAGTTTACCATCCAATAATGTTAATTCTACATACCCTAAAGTATTGATTGGTAATGCAGTACCAAATACAAATTTGGATTTAACTTTTGAATTAAGAATCAATACTGTTAATTTACAGGTAATGTCAATTTGTAAATTATCAAATCTTTCTCTGAAATTTTCCATAATATTTATTTTATTTTGATTGGATTATATCTTATAAACGTATTGAAAATAAAAATGTTTCAAAAATCAAGATAAAACATCTTTCTTATGTTTAGTCTTTCTCACATACCACTTCTTGTTTTTTACAATCCTCGTTCTAAGAGTATTGGAAGAAGCGACTTTCATCGCTTGTATTTTTTCCTTGAAGGTTTTTTTCTTTTTCATTGTATTGGTTGTTTATTATTGTTGTCTTTAAAACGCAGAAAGTGCCAACATTGTTTCAAAAAAAGAAAAAAACCTTATTGGAATTTCCGATAAGGTTTAAAATCTGTTCACCAAAACAGAATTGTTATTACCACAATTTTTCCAAATCTTCGATAAATTTTCTAAATAAGAAAGCATCATGCTCGGATGCCTCTATTTCAAGCATTAAATCTTCCACATCAATACTTTCATCCTCTTTTGCCATACGAAGCATTTGTCTCATCTTTGAAACACCATCCTCTCTATTTTTGATTAGATTTTGGTATTTTTCAATTAATACTACTATTGTTGTTGTTTCCATTGTTTTTAATTTTTGTTATACTTTATGAACGTATATTACACAACATTGTTTCAATTATAAAGACAAAAAAGGCAAATAATTGTATTTATAATGAATAAACCACCAGCAAAATATAAAATTGTCTTACGAAGTTTGTCTTTTTTTCCTCAGTCATGTTGTTTTTAGTTACTATTAAAAATTATTTTTATTCAAGAATTTTCCCCATTTTTCACGCCTTTCTCTCACTAAAACCATATATTGGATATACTCTTCAGTATTTACACCATAGGGTTCTAACATCAGTCCAACTTCTTCACCAGCATCATATTTATCCATAACTTCATCTGGAAGAATATCATATGAATCTGGATTTGCTTCCTCGTATTTATCCCAAAAGAAAGTCCATCCTTTTACTTCTGGCACTATTGGATAAAGTTCATTGAACTCTTTCCTGAGTTTTTCTAGTATCAGACTGTCTTCCTTGTTTTTCTTTTCCCAAAAATCTTGTTGTTCTTTTCTAGTCATATTAAATGTTGGTACATCTAATTCAACTATAATGACTTCACCAATTGGAATAACAGTTTCCTCATTGAATTCTGTATGGTCATTATGCACTACACAATCACTATAAAACTCGCAGTTAGCGAGTTCATAGTGATAATTTTTATATAGAATTGCTTTATATTTCATTTTTTTTTTAGTTTAAAGATACACCACTTAAATCAGTAATCGCATTGTACAACCCTGCATGCGCATTTGCTGTTCTTAAAACATCCATTTTGATGTTTGCTTTTTCTTGGTGGCTGATAAGGTTATTTACACCTTGGTATATGGAATAATAAGATTCACTATCATATCCCAAAGTATTAGCCTCTGTTGCCATTACATCCAAAACCATTTCTCTTTGGTCGGTTGTATTGAAGCCTTCCTTTGTGGCTCTCTTGAATGATAGGTTAGAAGCATTAAAGCAATACTCCAAAGAATCCAGAAAATTTTCTGGTTTTGTTTCCTGCAATTGCTGGAAATATTTGGTGATAAGTTCTTGGCTAGTCATAAGATTGTCCATGAATCTTGTGATTTGCTCCACCTTATCGACCATACTTTTGGTATGTTTTCCAGATATTTTCTGGAATTTACCTTTTTTCCCACCAAAGACCATTCCATTTTTACATATTGACCTGTAAATTCCAGCGGCAAAAGTCAATTTCATCGTGCCATCATAAGATGTGAACAATGTTAGTTGTGGTGCAACATTGTCTCCTTTGCAGATTTCCCAATCAACATTTAGTTTTGTGTTGATTTCAAAGGCTGTTGGGAATTCAACCCCTTTCTTGAAATGACCTCTTGCCTTTGTGTCATAAGCAATACCAAGATTTTCGGCCGCCTTTGACACAACTTCCAATGTGGATTCCAATGGTATCAACCCATAAGTATCTGATACTGTGTTGACAAGATACTTTTCATCATTGTATTCAGCAATTACAGCATGTTCCCCAGCAGGGTTTGCAGATTTGTACCCTGACAAAATATCATTTGTCTTTGCAAGTGATACTGGGTAAAGTGCTTGAGATAATTCGATGCTTTTCATTTTATATATGGGTTTTAAGTTTGGATTATATTATTATAAACGCAAGACAATTAAAAATGTTTCAGTTATTTAATATTATTTTAATAATCTAAACACCGATGCTACAAAAATTCTCTTTTGGATTACATTGCTGGAAAATTTTGTGGCGACAATTTTAACGCTGTCTATTCTTTCCAAAGATATTTGCGGATTGCCAATGGCAAATTCTTCAATCTCACCAATGAATTGGGTTGTTGACATTGCCTTTCTTTCCATATCAAACCTACACACATTAATAAACTGCATAAGTTTTTCTTCTGTTGCTTTATTCATTGTAGTGGGTTTAAGATTTATTTTATTTAAAAATGTTGTATAAATAAAAATGTTTCAAATATTAAACAAAAAAGGCTTGGATAAAAATCCAAGCTTTTAAATGAAATAAATATTAAATTATTATTTTAAAGAGTATGGGATTTTAACCCATGTCCAACCGTTAAAAATGGCTTGTTTTAGTGCAACAACCCCAACATTGTTTGCGACAATTAATAGTTGGGGTGTCCTTTTTTGTTCCTCACACCCAGAATTTTGCATAAACTGGGTTACAAGAACTACTTGCAAACTAACTCTTTAAAATTTTACTATATAATGCGTTATTACAAACCATTACTCAATTAATACTTTTTGGGTTCTAGGTTTTGACAAAGACTTATGTACAATTCCCAAAATATCAACTCAATTAAGTTTCCCAGAATCGAACTGGAAATTAGCCTTACATAGATTTTACTGGTATTCTATACTCAAAATGAGAACCTCAGTGGACTCGAACCAACAGTGGTAAGTGTGTTTCCACAACTTTTATATTCCCAGTAAATCCTACACCCAAAGGATTATTTCAACATTGTTGGTCTGGAGGGACTCGAACCCTCGACAATACTTGAGCGTGCGCTTACCAACAAAGATTTTGGACTCGAACCATATCACACGACTAACTGCAAGTACCTCTACCATCTGAGTTACAGACCATTATTTTACTAGATGTTATGGTGGGACTCGAACCCACGACCTTCCCTGTACAAAGATGCTCTACCAACTGAGTTACATAACAAACATTGTTGGTCTGGAGGGACTCGAACCCTCGACTCTCTCATTAAAAGTGAGATACTCTAACCAACTGAGTTACAGACCATTATAAAATTGTTCTCTTGGGAAGACTCGAACTTCCGACATCCGCAGTATCAGTGCGGCACTCTAACCAACTGAGTTACAAGAGAATCTTACTTATTTAACGTTTTTCCTTCTGAAATGTTTCAATAAATAGAAAATATATTGTGGAGAATATGGGAGTCGAACCCATGTCCATAAAACTATACTTTTCCCATAAATGGGGAAGTGTTAATAGCGTTTTCACCAAGTGAGCCTTAACTATAATACTTCATATGTTCATGTCAAAAACCAGTATTCCCCAGTTTAAAATCGCTCCCCCCACAGGACTCGAACCTGTAACCTACTGATTAACAATCAAGTTGCTCTACCATTGAGCTAGAGGGGAATTAAAAATATGTGCGCCTGACAGGACTTGAACCTGTACGACCTTACGGTCAAGGAATTTTAAGTCCCTCGTGTCTACCATTCCACCACAAGCGCAGCAAAGTATTCCCAGAGATAGTCGAAATCTCATCTCCCGATAGAAAGTCGGATGTAATAGCCATTATACCATGGGAACATTGTTGTTATATCTATTTAACGTTTTTCCTTCTGAAATGTTTCATTAAATAGAAAACTTTTTTAATTTATTTTTCTGACTTGCCAAGAGAACATACCAGAATTGACAGCCTTCTTAAAAAGACCAAATTCTTCTGATGGGAATTCATCCGAATCTGTAATGGTCTTTTGTATGTGACCATTCATATTCGATACCACTGTATGCAAATATAAATCAGCTTCCAGCATTTCAACAATTCTATCCACCAAAATATTTTTGTTGTCTTGGATTGTCTCATCTTCATCTGGGTTAAGAAATAAAACTTTATTTACTTCTTTTTCTCTTCCAAAAGCTACACCAGCCCTGAAGAATTCTCTTAATAATACTTCTACTTTTCTCATTGTATTAGTTTATCTAATTGAATATCCACTAAATCATAAAAACCTTTTGGGTAGGAATCACATCGACCATCTTCATCTATATAAATTTTTTCATTATTATAAAGCATGTAGTAGCCAACTAACTTCTTCTCTTTAATTTGAATTTTAAAATCAAGAAATTCAAAATAATTAAGAAACCCTAAACTTTTGTCATCTGGTGAAAAAGCTTCGCAAGTTTGAAGAATTATTTTATTTATCTTAACCATAATTATTCTGTCAATAACAATAAATCATCCAATGTCAATTCAACAAATGGAAAATACTGCTGACCAAAATAATCTATCAACATCATTTTTCCATCAATCAAAACCATCTCTTTGAATCTACCTATTTCAACTTTAATAGCTTTCTCATCAATAAAAGATGAAATGGTGTCACTTTCATTAATCTGTGTAGATATATTTTTTATGATTTCTTCACAAAAATCTACATAGCGGATTGCTAATCTTGTATTAGGCATGATTATTTGATTTCAGTTACCAACTCTTGTTTTACGATACAATAAACGTACCCATTTTCGTCCATAGGAAATTTATTTGGGTTTTCCCCTTTTACATCCCATGTTTTTGGTAAACCGCTAACAGCGATATACTTGTTGTGATTCTTGGTATCTCTTTCCCACTCAACTTTATCGTGATAATCGACATTGTATGAGGATAAGTCTATTTTGAATTGTTTTTTCTTCATTTTAATTTGTTTTAGTTATACTTTATAAACGTATTAAGTCCAACATTGTTTCAATTTCTATTTAAATTCTTTTACTTCACCAGTTTTAGTATCTAGAATTTGTCCCCAATAATTATTGTGTTGCATTTCAATACTATTGGTTGACCATTCATGGTCTGGGTCAGCACTTTCATTTTTCAATACTTGTAATAGATAGTGTTCAGCTACTTCAATATTGTTGAATGAAGATTTAAAATCTCCCATACCACCACTTGGGTAATAATGTTCTCCAAAAAATACCAAATATCTATACATAATTTATTTATTTTCAATTGGTGTGTTTATTTTTGCTTTTTGTCCTTTTGCAAACCCACTATTATAGGTTGCATCGACAACAGCTTTTAGTTTTGGCTTAACTGTTTTCACCTTATTTTTTGATAAGTAGTCTTGTTTAGCCAAATCGTATTGGTTTACCACCATCAACCCAGTCTCATGGACAATCATTTTTTCCCTTTCGGCAATGAGTTCCATTATCTTTTCTTGGATTCCAAATACAAACCCAGTTTCAAAACTGAGTCTCAGTGTTTTGCCGTGATACATTTTATTTAACCTTAAAAATTCATCACCACTTTTATATTTCTCCCAAGAATTCTCAAATTGTATAATAAGAGAATCAAAATAATATTTAGCAAGTATGTTGGAAGATTTTCTTCCATAAAATTTTAATTTGTAAATCCCATTAGTTTTGCTTGTAAGGTGCAACACATTACAGAATTTTGATATTGGAAACCCAATATTAAAGATGGTCTTATTTGATTTTGTACTGTAATCAAATTCATATAACTCAAAATCACCCTCATCAAATTTTAACTCGCTGATGGCTATATCATATTTTGCCATGAGTTTATTAGCCATTTCCATAGCATTTTTTGCCTCTTCAAGGCTTGCACCATTTTCTTCAGTCTTTTTTAATAGTGCAATAATTTTTTTTGAAATGTTTTCTATTTTGGTGTTCATAGTATTAAATTAAATGTTTAATAAAACTTATAACTATAAAACGCATTGCACCCAACATTGTTTCAAAAAATATGGATTTTATCTGCCAACCCCAATGAGGATACGATTTTTTCTAATTTAGCTTTACTATAATCTTTTAAAGCCCAATTTTTTTTAGCACTCTCTTCCTCCACAAGAACAATGTATGGTAATGTCAACATTGTTGGTACACAATAATCCATATCAATTCTGAAAGTTTTTATTGTACCATCAGAGAACCCACAGATTCTTATGTGGTTGAAATCATATAACCCAGAAGCATTTTTTACTTCTTTGGCGATTTCTTTGGCTGAAAATTTTACCGCTGCCATTAACATTGTTTTAAAATGTATGGGTAATATCAACAATGCCTAAGTCTTGGATGATATAATCCAAAGACTTGATTGCGTAATCGGCAAAATACCATTTGTATTTCCTGTCTTTGGTTTCTTCCAACTCCACATATGGATTTACTGGTAATTGTAAGTCACCATACCCACCACTGATTCTATATGTTTGGATAGACCCATCTGGGTGTCCACATATTAATATGTGACTTGCATCGTGTTTGTCTGATGCGTCTTTCACCGCTTGGGCTATGTCTTTTGCTGTAAATGTTATCATAATCTTTAAATATTTATATTATTTTGAAATTTTCCTTGGGTTTTTTTGAAATTGTCTTGGATAAGTACAATTTTAAAAATAAGTGGATGTGGTAGGAATCGAACCTACAAGGGGCTACTATTAATTTCGCCACCATACTTCGGAAAGTACAGCAAAAGTTTATTCTTTTACCAACCATTCAATTGAGGTAGTGTTTACCAATTTCACCACACACCCATTTTGTGCGCCCCACAGGACTCGAACCTGCATGTAACCAATTACGGTTTCAACTAGTTATGAGCTAGAGCCGATAGAGGCGCATTTGCTTACTATATAAACGTAGAAATAATAAAATTGTTTCAAAGTTTATTATTTCTTTTTCTAATATTGTATATTATTTTCCTTGTAGTATTTAATTTTTTAGCAACTTTATCCCAAGATTTTAAATTTTCATATTCCTCATCAATTTTAATTAAGGGTGGGTGGTGAGAATATCTACAGTTATCAGAACAAAAACGTTTACCATTTATATTATCCATTTCAATATCACAAACTTCACAATTAAGTTTCTTTAATGGTTTAGAATTGCTAAATGTTTTTTTATCTTCATAAAGTAAATCCATTCTTTCTTTTATCAATGAAATTTCTAAATTTCTATTATGATGTTCTCGATGACAGTTAGAACAAAGTAACTCACATTTTTCAAATTCTTCTTTTAATTTTTCTAATGTACAATTACTTATCTTACGCATATCTAATTTAAAACTTTTATATTTTGGATTAATATGGTGAAATTCTAAAGCTGCCAAATTTCTATTGTAACCACAATTATTACATCCACCACCTTTCATTTCAATCATCTCAATCTTTCTGATAATTGCTCTTATTTTTTGTTTATTATAATTATTACTATTCATGTACTTTTAACATAAATAGTAATAATTATAACATAACCATTGAGATAGAGGCGCATTTTTTTGTGTGGGGCAATGGTGGTCTCGAACCACGTCAAGCTATTCCTTCTTTACCGTCAGAATCGAACTGACCACTGCCACATAACTTAACAGATTGCCACACACATTATTTTTAAAGAAAGCCAATCCACTTACACATAGATGTCAAGGTTATTCAATAGATGTTTTTATTTTTACTGCTAGGTACTGTACACTTACCATGATGAGGGTTGTATCTCAAGAGCGACTCACTATTCCCTGATGAAAATATTTCTTAGTCTCCAACCTATCCTGCACACACCATCTTTTAGCAATATAAACCTTCACTCGGTCTTGCACCGACAACAACTTTCCTTCTATTATATAAACGATTTTAACCCAACATTGTTTCAAAAAATAGTAAAATCTTTGAAAAATCCTATGATTCTGAAATTATCCCAGTGTTTTTTTAAAACAATGTTGGAATAATACAATTATTGTGTTGAAAATGTTTATATTGTTACAACATTTTTTGTTGTGTTATATGTATTAAACGTGTTTATATTGATAATGTTTCAGTGATATGGGTTTATTTTATAATAATTTATATTTTTTTAGAATAAATGTAATGGGTGAAAAAATGGGTTGTTGTGTAAAAATGGGGCATCCCACTGGATATTTTCACCCAATACATACCCAATACATACCCAATACATACCCAATACATACCCAATACATACCCATTGATAATACATTGATAATCAGGTTAATACATACCCATTGATAATACATACCCAATATACCCAATATACCCACTGTGTATTTTCACCCAATTCTATACCCATTTTACACATAACCCATTGATAATAAGGTGTTTAACTAATTACATATATAAAACCCCCAAATACATAGTGCTTTACTATGTATTTGGGTTTAACCCAACTTATCCAGCATGCTCTGCAACATTTCTTTAAGTTCAATATTTTTTGATTTTATATATAAAGTGGTTTCATTTAATTTTTCAGCTTTCAAATTAGTGATACTGTCAGACATTTTACCAATTATTTCCATCATTCTGACTGTCTCGACCAATAGATGTGGTTTTAATATACCATCTACCTGTGAAATGATTTCATCAAAATTTCTTTCGAGTGTATCATTTTCATCTAATGTAAAATCAACATTCATTGAAGCCCATTTTTCACTTGCTTCTTTATCTGTAATGGAAAGTGAGATTTTATTGTCTTTTATAACGTATGAAAAAGATATATCCCAAGTCTTGCCACCATACATATTATCTTGTTTAATTGTATAATAATCTGAATAGTAGTTTGTGGAAAACCCTAAAGACTTGATATAATCCATTAAAAACACTTCCCACTTGTATTCTATATTTGTTTCTGGGTAATAATAGTCTGAATCGTATTTTTTATTTTCTACTGATTCTTCTACGTTTTTGATAAATGTTTCTATATTACCCGTTGGTAGAAAGCCTTCAATAGAAAATTTACTTTTTTCTTTTTTTGCTGTGGTCAGGTATTTATGATTCATTCTACCATGTTCAGTCAGGGACATGATATGATATTCATTTTTAGTCTTTAGACTTGGAAATACCTGAAAATGTTTTTTTATTTCTTTTAGTATCATAGTGGTATTATTGGTTGTTTATATATATTATACGCATTGACATATAAATGAACTGTTATAGTATGATTTATATGTCAATGCGTATAATCTTAGTTTTTTTAGTTTATTGAATCCAATAAAGAAATTATCTCTAATGCGTCTATATCTAATTTTTCCCCATTAGAATATTTCTCCAATAGTTCTTTTTTCTTTTTTCTATGTTTTCTTTTTCTTTTAATGTTTTCTTGTTCTAGTTCTGTGATATATTTAAGAACTGACAATGGAGTTTTAATGTAGTCTTCTTCTGCATTTTTTCTCCAATAATCTAAATCTTTATTTATATTATCCATAATATTATAATCTACTGGGTGTGCCATTTTTTTCAAATACTTTGCCGTATCCTCTGTCAATCCATCGCTTATACAGCAATGAGCCGCCAAAGTACACATACAATTCATTTCCTACTCTTATTTTTACAAACATATTATTTCTTTTTAAATTGTTTTGTGTCTAACCACTCTATACTCTCCAATTTTGGGAATGTACCCAAATTTTTTGTTCTAATATATAATATTAAATTTTTATCCCTGCCTTTTTCTGCATTATAGTATGGTATGTCTTCAATTTTTGATACCGAGATAATTCTTTCATCATTTACTGAGAGAAGGTAATCTCTTAATTCTTTTAAATTATATTCTTTATTTGATACGCCACGCATATAGTCATACCTTCTTGGTATTTCTAATTCTTTACCATTTATGTCATACATTGTATGGCTTGAATAATTCAATAATACTATTTTATTAATATCAAAATTTAAAAAATCTTCTGGTGTTAGTTCTGATGTAAAATACACTTGTTCTTGGAATGGATTTGTTAATTCCATTTCTTCTTTTGTTTTACCATATACTGGCATCATTTTTTCAGTATGGCGTAAAACAATATTTTCTGAATCTTCAGTAAGTGTTCTTACTAGCGTAATTTTATCAGTAACTGAATAAGTAAGTTTTTCCGTCAAGATTCTTTCTTCAACATTTTCCCACGTGAGAAAATTTGTTGTTGACGTTATTGTTTTTGTTATATTTTTTTCTATTAGTTTCATATTATCCCTCTATTTTGTATTCTACTATATAATCTTCCGATACGTCATCGCAACCAAAGTCATCCCCGATAGTCCAAATAAAGTGTACTGAAAACTTTGATACTGTCAGATACCCATATACACTGTTTAATTTTGTATATATGGGTTCTGTGTATTCAGTTGTTATGTTTGAATTTTTTTCTGTCAATAAAATTTTCATAATTTTACTATTGTTAATTGTTGGTTGTATTTTTTTGCTAAATCTTTGGCTGTTTCTTCTCTTTCCTTTACATGGAAGTACCCAATAATCGGTATATTTTTTGTATTGGCTTTTAATAAATTTTCAAACCATGTAGTATCACCTAATGTTGTTGAGAATGTAATTAATTCAACACCTGTTAGATTTTCTTGCAATTCTTCTATACTTCTATGTGAAAAGTTATTAAGTGTTGCAATGCTTTTATTTGGGTAATTATTTTTTAGGTAATCAAGCCAAAATTTTTCACATTCATTATCGTTTTCACATATTACGATATTAGCTTTTTCTTTTGGATAAAAATTGCCATATATTGTGTTGGTAATTTTATTGCCTTTTAAAAGCATATATGAACCAATTTCCCTAATCAGCAAAGTTCCAAATTTTTCAACTTTAGCTTCATATTTTAAGAAATTTTTATTTAACCCTGTTTCAATATCCAAGAAATAACTCAATCTTTGTTGGAAATCAATATTTGCATATTCATTATTATAGTCATTATTTATTGATTCTAAGATTGTCTTTCTTCTCATTTTTTCAACATTGGAGGCTCTTTGTTGATTGTCAAAAGTATCACCTTTTTTAAAGAGCCTAAACCATTGGTTGCTGAATCCTTCTACTTGTACATATGTGTTCATAAGAATTGTTTTATTTTTTATCTATAATCATCAATTGGGAAATCATCTGAATCTTCACAAATAAAATTTAATACTCCATAATATGTTTTAGAGATTAAATTATCCAATTCTTCTTTTGTTTTGATATAAATCCAACCATCCAATCCTTCTAGTGAATCTGAATCGCAAGCATCACCATTACACATATAATAACATGTTAGTTCTATACCATTTGGCAATGTTACAAGGTAACAAGCATCATCATAATCTGGTTTGTATGATTTCATTGGTAGATTATAACTTCTTATTATGTCTAACGTTAATTTAGTTTCCATATTTTTTTCTAATTTTAAATTGATATAAGGAACAATAATATCATCTATCTCAACATCTTTGATTGTACCATCTAAAAATTGGCATAGTACTTTATGAGAGTATCCAATATGTTTATTTCCATAATTGTCTTTAACTATTAATTCTTCGCCTGTTTCTTTGTGTATTACTTTATCTGTTAGTAATTGTGAACCATAATCCACTTGTGAACCAATACCAATTTCTTTATCCAATGACATTAACTCATTTAGGTAGTTAAAATTAACTATTAGCATTTCTTCTGTATATAATTCTATACAATAATCTCTCATTCTTTGTATTGCTGAATCATCAATCCAATACATTTCAACATCGCTTTTTCTAGCTGATTGGTAGGATACACCCAAGATAATATCATTTAGGTAGTGTGCCATATAGCCAACATGGGTATCAGTGCAAAACCAGCTAAAAAATGGTATTTCTTTATATCTAGCATCAGCCTGTAGATAAGCTATATAATGATTATTCAATAACTCTTTGGCTAATTCGGTAATATCTGAATTTTGTCTATTAGCCTTTGACAAATCAATTCTTGAAAGTAGTTCTGCAAATTTCATATCTATTAAGTTTTTGGTTATATATTATAAACGTACCAAAGCATAAAATGTTTCAATAATATAAATTATGAATTTCATCGGCTATCAAAAATAAAGTTTCACTATTTAATTTTTCTAATTGTAGTGGGTTATTGTCATCATAAAAAAATACTTTATTTTCTTCTATTGTAATTTCGTATTTTTCACTCTTTGGATTTATTGTGATTGATAAATGTTCTTTAGCCGTAACATTTATCAAATCAATAGCTTCTTGACGCATTTTAGTGAATTTTCTGTGATATTTCATCAATTTAATAATTTATCTGTTGGAATAACATAAATGCTCTCAGACCTTGTGAAAATACCAAAATTGGCTGTTACAAGACCATCTGCTTTTAAAGCAAGAATTGTCTTTTTAGCTAGTTTGGCATTGATATTTTCCAATAGAAATTTGTTGGAAAGATTTTTCATATTTGAACTTTCCATGCTGTTATGTTGTGCAAGGATTATTCTTATTACTTTTTCTCTTGTTGTCATTGTGTTAGATTTTTGTAATAATCATTTATTTTTACTAATTCTTGTGATTCACCCATTACAGTAATATACACCATATTATGTTCTATGGATTTTTCTGATACTATAACAGTTTTAACTTTATCTAAGTATTCCTTGAATAAATAATATTGGGTGTTTGTTAAATAGAATGATGATTCCATATATTTATTGGTTATATTGTAAAACTTTCTTTTTTCATTAAATCTACTACCAATATCTCATGTTCCCCAGAATATTCATTTAATTCTATGTCATTAATATTGTAAATAAATTTTAATTTAAAATCAACTAATTTATCTAGTTCTTCTTTTTCTATGTTTCTATATCTAATAAAAAATGGGTGTAGGTTAGCGTATTTATCTGTTCTATATTGTAAAAATTCAATTGCAGTTGGTAATAAAGAATAAACAAATTTTTCAATGTCTTCTGTTGTTTCTAATACTTTACATCCAGTGATATTTTTAGAATTTATTGTTTCTAACAATATTTTTCCAATCCAGTGGAATGTATTTATAAAATCATTATCTGAAAATATTACAACTATTTTGTTTATTTCTGTTGGGATTGCTAATATTTCTTCTTTTGTTTCCATAATTATTAAACGTTATTAATGGTTAAATGTTTCATTGAATGGTGAATCAATTACATAATCATAATAAAGTGTGGACAAATCATTTATTGCCGATTCTGTAATTGGATAACGTTCCAATTGTTTTTCTGTGAGGTCTGTGGAGTTATTTTTTAGATATTCAATTGCTTTTTTATGGTCTCTTTGATATTGCATTCTAACCATTTCAGCTTCTAAAGCCAATATAAGTTTTTCTTTGTTGATTTTCATTATCTTTTGTTGTTAATTTCATAACTTATTTTTATAAAGTATCGGCTGCTTCAATTAAACGAATCAAATTAACTTATGTTTCACTCCAATCTTTTTATTATTGATTTTTTATTTATAATTTCTTCAAAAATATTTAATACTTCAAAAACCCAATTTTTCTTTAATGGGCATCCACCATATGTTTTTATAATTTCTTCATCATTCGATACAATATCCATTGCATGTTGTAATTCCAACTTGAATAATTCATCATTTATATTTTTATTGTCCACTAATTTTATCAAGTTGCCAGCAAAACTTCTATAAGCTGAAAACTCATCCAACCCAAATAAATCAATCAACTTAACTTGGATGATTAAATTCTTATAGATTTCCTTAACATTTTCTATTGTGAGATATTGATAAACCATGCTTTTGTTGGTTAAGTTTTTTATTAGTATTATCTATTAAACGATAATAAAGATTAAATGTTTCAATTAACTTATTTGAATTGGTTCTTTGTTATCCATTAAATTAAATGCCCACTTTGAATATTGTGGTTTTAATGTAATTGTTGCCTCTAGTGTTTCTTTATCTATTGATAGGTTGTAATATGTATATGCCAATCTACAACCATAAATTTTATCTTTCAAAGGAAATTCTGAATAAGAATTAAATTTATCCCTCATTCTACTTGTTATATTTTTTGCTTGAAATAAATGGTTTTCTTCGCTGATTTTTTCATCCCATTCTTTTCTCCTTTTGTTTTCTTTATTTGTTGACCAAATAATGTATATACCATAGGGAATTGCAATTACTAGTATTGTTATTAATAATTCCATTTTTCTTCTTCTTTATAGTTTTATATTATTTTCTCTATAATCTTTGAGTGTCTCGATTTTAAGTTTTCTATCCAAAAAAGAAATTTTTTCTTTGTGCTTCTTTTCAATTAATGAAAACCTATCATTTTCAAATGAAATCTCATTGAGGATTCTTTGGTTATCCTCCACATATAAAATATAGGTTGATTCTTCCCAATTTCTTAGTGGCTCACCATCGACAACGAATAGACCGACTTTATTTAACTTGGTGATTTCAATTTTTTTATTTGAATTTTTCTTCTGTACATAAAATGGTTCAATACCCTTTCTAGCTATATAAGAATCAATTCTTAATTTTATTTCATCTAGTGTTTTCTCTACTTCAACACCTTCGTCTTCTGTTTTGAAAAGATATAATGCAGTTTCGCTGTTAATAAAAATTTCTATATCCTTGTATGTGCCGATTGTTACTTCTCCTTTAATCATAATATTTAAAATTCTATTTTTTCCGATAAATAAATCTTATTTTCTTTGGATGTATGTGCATAATAACTATGGCTAATCACAATCACTTGAAAATTCTCAGCAATTTGTGGTAGTATTTCTTCATGGAAATCTTTTTGATTCCACAAATCAAGATTACTATCAATTTCATCCAATATTAAAGTCGGTTTTGTTACTACAATCTTTTGCAAATCTTCCAATCTTGGATATTTTGACCTTGAATAGGTATTATCCCAATAATGTGGATAACCCTCATGTAGTTGCTTTAAATGCAATCCTTTCAGTTGCATAACAATATCTAGTATTAGTTGACCAGAACTTTGATAACCTTTCATATATCTCATGTAAGGCTTTAATTCTGGTATTCTAGCACCTGTTGTCATTTCATAAGACATATTTGTATACCAATCAAACAAATAATTATGATTTATAAACATTACTGGGTTTTTATCCCAATTAACTGTTATATCACTTATTTCTTTGTATCTTTTTTTATCGTAATTGATGATGTTAGAAGAACCAACATCATCAATCATACAATGTTCTGAAATAGTTTTAACAAGTAATGACTTACCACAACCATTCTTACCTAAAATGTACGTAATTTTATCAGTGAAGTTAATTTCCTTTATATTTGGAAATAGTTCTTGTAGCTTGCCCGAATTTATTTGTATTGATTGTATCATAACTTATAAACGTATTTTTGTTACAAATGTTTCAAACAATATTATACTTTTTGTGGTATATATTTTAAAAATAAACTATGGATTTCAGAAGTCTTGAACCTTTTTCCTTCTTCTCTTACACCATAAACATAACCATCACTTGCAACACTATAGTATTTAATTTTAGCATTGATTGTTTTCCCTGTGGGAGAAATTTTTTGTATTGTTAAAACAAATTTTTGTTTTGGTGTTTCTCCATGAAATTCACCAACTTCAATTTTTGATAATATTTTATTATCTTTTATTTCTTTTAATTCTTGTTTTGTGATTTTAATTTCTTTTTTTACATTATTTAATTTTGAAGTATCTACATCAATGGATTTTTTGAATATTGTATCAATTTCTTCTTTATTGTGTTTGTATATACATACAGCTTTAATTATTTCATTATTGGTAAGAATAAAATAATTAAAATCATCGCCAGTCACATATTTATAATTTACTAAATCAATATTTAATTCATCAGATTTATCCCATAATGTATTGAAATGCATTTTTATTTCACATAATGGATACCAAACATTTTTTTCTATATCGGAAATGGATATTTTATATGTGTCCAAACCATTATAAAAATCAAAATTCAGATTTAAACCATAAAATATTTCTGTTAATCTATTTTTTAAATTAGAATATATTTCTTTTCTTTTTTGAAATATTTCTTGTGAAATTATTTCTTCTTGCTCTTGTAAAGTTTTTAACTTTTTTTCTAATTGTTGGGTCTCCATATTTTAATATTTAGTTTATAAATTATATAACGCCCTGAGCAATTAAATGTTTCATTCATATGGAAATTCCAATTCCAAAAATTCTAAATACTCATAACCGCTCGATATTTTAGATGAACCTTTAATCATTATATATGAACCACTTTCATCATTATATATCTTACTATCTGCAATATATATAAAATCTTCATCAGATAAATGTTTTTCACCAATAGATTTTGGTTTCCAATTAGATGTAAATTTCACCCTGACACCCTTTGCAACTTCTTCTTTTTGCAATGTTTTTTTAGACGAAATCTTTTTAGCTGGTATTGCCTTTTTAAGATGTGTCACTTTCTTTTCAATAGTACCTTCATATCCGTTAAATTTATCAATGAATTTTCTTCGTGTTTTTTTGTCCATATCAGAAAGAAAATAATCAAAGATAAATAAATTAATTGAAACTTCAAGAATTCTTGCTTTTGCATTTAATTCTTTTCTTTTTGTTTTGAGGTTTTCAATAAAGTCTTTGTATCTTTCAACGAATTTTATATGTTTTTCAATAGTGGCATCAGCACTTGGCATTGTTGGTGGTACTGGCATAAGTACTTTAATTTTTTCAATATCCTCATTGAATTTATCAATTATTTCTTTATAATCACAACCATAAACATTTGCATAGTTTTTATAGAAATCTTTATCTTCCTTGATAATGATTAGTTCAAAATCACCATTTTCAATTTCTTCTTTAGGAATATTGAATTCATAACCTTCTTCATCAATAACCACATAAGTAACTGTGGAAAATTCATCAATTTCTTGATATTCATAAATTGAACCTTTTTCTAAAACGATTTGACCATTTTCATATTGGTCTTTTTTTGGCTTTATTAAATTATACATAATATTTATTGAATATAAGATTTCACAAAATGTTTATCAGGCAAATCTAAATTGTATTGGTTATCTGCCATTAAAGAAAATCCCAAATCTAATAAATCTTGTTTTGTCATATAACTGTATATTTAATATTTTCGTCAAATAAATCTAATCTATAATTATCAACAAATCTCCATTCAAGGCTTTCAATTGCTGGTGAAAGATAACTTTCCTTCTTTGTTTTTCTGATTTGTTCTATGGTTGCCTTACCAAAATCATAACTTTGACCATAAACCCAAAAGATATTATTTTCTCTGTCAATATGAAATTTACCACCACTGATTACTTTTATTGATGTATCTTTGGGTTTTAAATCAACATGCATTTCAACATTTCCCATTCTAAATGAGATTGCTGTGTCATCAGTGATTATAAATTTTTGAGCCATAGTTTATTATTATTTTGTTATATATATTAAACGTATTAAAAATACTTTTGTTTCAAAAATTAAGAATAAATGGAATCATCCAATGATTTTAAAAACAATTGGTAATTTTGACCTAACCAATATTGGTTTTTCTCACCATTTGGTTTTAATCTAATAATATTATACTTTAATAATGTTTCTTGTATTAATGTTTCATCATTATCAAAATTAATATATTCACTTGTCCAATCATCAGTGGCATTCACAGTATCCTCAATATCATATGCATTATCAATAAATTCTAAAATTTGATTTTGTTGAATTTTAGTGTTATCTGGAAATATTAAGAACTTTTTTTGCTCTTTTATTTCTTCAATTGTTGTTGATAGTTTTAATTTATCTTTTTCAATCTTAATAAGCTCTTCAATATCTTTTTTAAGTTTATTCAAAGATAAATCTGTTTTTTTAAACTCATCAAATGTGAAAACAATAATTGTATTTACCAAATCAACAATAACAACAATATGTAATTCTATTTGATTATTTTCATTTATTGAAAATGTGTGCCTACCACAATTATTGGGTATTGGAAAATTTTCATTGAAATAATTTAATATTTTCTTTATTTTACTTAGATTTTTATTATTTAGTTTCATATTTTTTTGTTTTTTTAATTTTATCCTTTAGTATCTTGCGAAGAACTTTATCGTGTAAATCACTACTTAAATAAGTTAAAGTTATTAATAATACGACACCATCAATAATATAAGTCAACCCCAATAATAACATTAGTGGGGTTGTAGATTGTATTTTATTTTTCATATTTTCTACGTCCATAAAATTTTTATTTTTTCAATTATTTCAACAAACCATTCAAATGCTTTATAAGGAAATTCTCTATTAAGAGATTTTTCTAATTTACCATTTTCCTTATATTTTCTCCATAAATATTTCCATGTTCTAATCCACCAAATAGCCCCGATATTAAATTCTGAATCTTTTTTGAACAACTTCCAAGAAGTTTCAGAATTCCAAATAGAAAGTTTATAAAATTTAGATAAAACATTTCCATCTTCATCTGCATTGTATTCGTGTTCTATCACTGGTTTTAAAAACCATAACATTAACCAAGCAGGAAGCTTGGTGTATCTTTTTAATCCTTTTTTATAAACTTCTATTTCCATTTTCCTTTGAAAAGAACCATAGGGGGAGGTCAATTCATTTTTAGAAAATAATCTATAACCACCATAAGTTTCACCATCATCATTCCAACAAACATTATTGTAACAAAGACAACTAGTATTTATGCAAATATACTTGTCTTTTAATGATGGTTCATTGTTTGGATTACTAACATGTTCACTTAATGTTTGTAATCTTTCTTGTCCAGAAATTATTAGTTCTGTTTTACATTTAGGACATTTCATATTTTCTATGTTAATAACTTTTTTATTTGATTCTTTTTTTCCATGATTCTAAAATTATATTATGTTTTTTCGTTCCTTTCAACCACATGAATTTATTATTGTTTAAATAAATTTCATTATTAGACAAAATACACCTACCTTTTTTTTGCTCAACATTAATTCTAAATGCTGGAAAGTATTCTTTTATATAACCAATGTATTCACAAATATAACCTTTTGGGTATTGTGGACATGGAAAAATGTAATATAATTTTTGCTTTTTCATGCTTATTGTAAATTATATTTTACTATATCTGATTCTTTAATGTGGAAAATTTCTGAATCTTTAATTTCAAAACTACTATTTTTAACATAGTGGTCAACACCAGTTAAATCACAAAACTTTTCCCAACCCAATTGCATTTGTAGTGTATAAGCTGTGAATGGATGTGTTATTTCTTTTGGTTCTAATGTTAAAGAATCTAGCTCAAATTCTAAAATTTGAAACGACTCTTCAGCATCACCAAATTGTGCATAAAAAATAGGTACTACTTGTTTACTAACCCATTCTTTAGCTAATTCTTCACTAGAGAATGAACCATGTACTAAAGATTCCGCAGATGCACATCTTCCGTAATCTTCTTCTTGAAATTGCAATTGAATTACTGTATATATCTTTTTCATCTTTTATTTTTTAAGTTCATCAAATTTTTTTTGAGTATCTTCTTTAGTTGGAGTAAACCAACCATTATAGGTATCTCCCCATAATTGCCCTTTATCAAATCCGCTTCTGGCTGATTGATAAACGATTTTTTTGGCTAGTTCTGGTGCAACACCAACTTTAATCAATTCTTGGATATATTTTTCTAACATGGTATTATTGTTTTAATTTAAAACTTGTTATAAAAGAGCAAGTAACATTTTGTAAAAAGTTTAAACGTTGAATACTATAATAACCCAACCCACCATTTTCACAATAAGTTATAGTGTGTTTTCTATCATATAATTCATCATAAAACTTTCTAATTGATTCTATGATGACATTATCTTCTATACCTCTATCAACATTTTCAATTGTGAATAATGGTATAGAACTTTTATAATGTTGTGGGGTAAGTGATACAATCACAGCAGTTTCTCTTTTTATTTCCATAATTATTAAACGTTATTAATGGTTAAATGTTTCAATATTAAGTACCATTCTCAATGTAATAATAACCCAAACAGGATTTACATCTAAATAATTCTTCCCAATAGTAGTATGTACCATCACAACTATGACCACTATTACTATTGAAATACTTTGGGTATCTTACAAAATCAACAATGTAACCATAATCACAAAAATCTTGCTCAACCTTACAATGTGGACAATTTTCACTGTATTCCACATTAAATTTTAGATGTTTTGCATTGTATTTTTCTTCTAAACTAATGTGTTCAGTTTTAGTATTAAGAAAAAATGGTTTGGTGATTAAGAATGTGTTTTCTTTGACTAATTTGCTTATTATTTCATTAAACAAATTTATTCTTATCTGTGTTGGTAACGTGAAATTATCTAAATTATCTTCTTTGATGTGAATAAGTTCTTCGTTTATTTTATTCCAAAAATATATATCTTCTTTGTTTATACTGGTAATATCCACAGAAGTAATAAACATTTCCCATGCTTGCACATCAAAAAACATTAAGAAATCCAATACATAATCTTTGAATTTCTCTAACTCTTCTTTACTATCCTTATATTTGTTGGCTAGTTCTACCAATCTAATTTTTTCTTCCCAAGTTATTTCGTGCATATTATTTTATTATTTTTTCCCATTTGAATTTTTCACCATTTAATTTTACGTGTTCATCAAAATCTTCTGTTGTAAAATAAGGTGTTAATGATGCTTCACCAGTTTCCAAGTTTGTTACTTTATATTGGTGAAAACCTTTTGTAGTCCAATGACCTTCCCAAGTTGAAGCACCAAATATTTCAAGAATTTTATAATGTGGTAGTGGATATTCAAAGTCAATATTTAAGTTGCCATAACCAGCCAATATTGATTCCTCATCAATAAAAGTGGATACTGAATATTCTTTACCAGAATTTAGCATATCCAATGCAATTTGTTCTTCTTTTGTTAAATGTTGTTTGTCCATAATACAATTTTTTATAATATAAATTAAAAAGACTGTAAGTACTTATTCTCACACTAAACTATAAATGTTTAATGGGTAAATTTAATCCCCAAAAAATTTAACTTATCATAAAAATTCTTTATCTTTATCAGAGTAATATATAATCGGGTAATTATTAACCCTTGCAATTCCAGTTACGGTCATCACTATTTTTTAGTTTACTAAGCTAAAATTTAGATTATTTACTGACCTTTGTTATCTCAGTCAGTAACTAAAGATGGTATCAAATCTATACCAATTTCTATTTTAAATTAAAAAATTTGTTTGAAAATCCCCTAAGTTATTTATTAGGGTTTAACCTACAGTTTTTTGGGTATTAAATGGGACTCGAACCCACAAGCAACAAAAGTTACAACAGAACCACACTCTGTTTCCTTAACCATTTTGGATACTAATACCATGTTATATATTATAAACGCATTATAATATATAATGTTTCATTAACAAACAAATGTCACAAAAGCAATTTTATCAAAAGATTTTGATTCTAAAATTTGTAATGTTTTATCTTGATTGTTTAAAATTTGAAGTTCTTCACCAGTTTCTTGATTC